>Ga0214917_10000992_pt1 | contig 37192 bp, 32 predicted proteins | sample LL_1208_BB_MetaG_FD_177983 | JGI IMG/M metagenome (GOLD analysis project Ga0214917, IMG submission 177983) | Freshwater microbial communities from Lake Lanier, Atlanta, Georgia, United States - LL_1208_BB | ecosystem: Environmental > Aquatic > Freshwater > Lake | place: USA: Georgia | collected... | reverse complement strand
ATTGCTGCTTTGGAAAGTGATGGGTTTCAGGTCAAATCAGTCAATATGGACGATCTTACTGCGATTAAGAATAAATATAATATTCCAACTGAAATGCAGTCATGCCATACTACTATAATTGGCAGATATTTTATTGAAGGTCATGTTCCTCTTGATGCAGTAAAAAAACTTTTGCAGGAGCAGCCGGATATTGACGGCATTGCTTTGCCTGGGATGCCGATTGGTACTCCTGGAATGCCTGGTCCAAAGGAATCTCCTTTTGTGATTTACCAGATTAAAGATGGTCAATCTTCAGAATTTATGAAAATTTAATGACTAACCAAATGCAAAATTGTTGTCATCATTCACATCATAATCACGGACACAAAGCGTTAAGCGAGCATAAATCGTCAAATCCAAATCAGATTTATACTTGTCCGATGCACCCTGAAGTGAAACAGACAGGACCAGGAAGTTGTCCGATTTGCGGCATGGCTTTAGAACCGATGATTTCTGCAAATGATGACCATTTTGATGAAGAGTTAAGGGATTTAAAAAAACGCTTTTGGTTATCACTGATTCTGACTATACCAGTTTTGTTTCTGGAGATGGGTGGACATTTTTTTGAAATAGTAAGTATCAGAACTTCGCAAATAATTCAGATGGTTTTGTCTTTTGGCGTGGTGTTTTGGTGTGGCTGGCCATTTTTTGTTAAAGCATTCGAATCGGTAAAAAACCGACTTCCTAATATGTTCACGCTGATTGCTTTGGGAACTGGCGTGGCATGGATTTACAGCTTCATTGCATTTTTCTTTCCACACATCTTTCCGACAGAGTTTCTAACGGAAGAAGGTCATATCGCAGTTTATTTTGAATCAGCAGCAATTATTACAGCCTTAATTTTTCTTGGTCAGGTTTTGGAAGTTAAGGCGCGCAAAAATACTTCTGGCGCAATTTCAGCTTTGTTAAAACTCACCCCAACAATTGCTAACCGCATCACTAAAAACGGTGAAGAAGAAATTAACGTCGAGCAAATTCAGGTTGGTGATTTATTGCGTGTTCGTCCTGGTGAAAAAATTCCAACTGATGGTGAAGTTGTCGAAGGTAGCAGCAATATTGATGAATCAATGATCACCGGTGAATCAATGCCAGTCAAAAAACAAGCAGTTGATAAAGTGATTGGAGCGACAATCAATCAAGATGGCAGCTTTGTTATGAAGGTTTTGCAGGTTGGTGAAGAAACGATGTTAAACCAGATTATCAAAATGGTATCTGATGCCAAACAAGGCCAAACCAAAATTCAAAAATTAGTTGATCAAGTTGCGGCTTGGTTTGTGCCTTTGGTTATCACAATTGCAATTGTGACATTCTTTAGCTGGATGATTTTTGCGGGTAATCCGGCTCATGGTTTAGTGGCGGCAGTTTCAGTTTTGATTATCGCTTGTCCTTGTGCGCTTGGGCTTGCAACGCCGATGTCTATCATTGTCGCGCTTGGCAAGGGAGCAGCAAATGGTGTTTTGGTTAAAAATGCTGAAAGCCTTGAGAGGATGGAAAAAGTTGAAGTGATTGTGGTTGATAAAACCGGCACTTTAACCGAAGGCAAACCGCGTTTAACCAAAATTATTCCAGCTAAGAATTTTGTCGAAAAAGAAATTCTACAATTTGCAGCAAGCCTTGAACATCAAAGTGAACACCCACTTGCCAAAGCAATCACCAATTACGCGAAAGAAAATAAAATCACTTTTTTGGAAGCAAAAAATTTTATTACTCCGGTTGGAAAAGGTGTGAGTGGTGAAGTTGAAAATAAAAAGATTCTCATCGGCAATCTTAAATTCATGGCAGAAAATTCTGTTGATTGTGAAGAGTTAAAAGCGGCGGCAGAAGAGTTAAAAGAAGGTGGAGCAACTGTAATTTTTATTGCGGTTAATCAAAAACTTGCAGGTCTGTTTGCAATTGAAGATGCACTAAAATCAACTACTCCCGCCGCTGTAAAAGAATTACAAAATCTTGGTTTAAGAATTGTAATGCTCACCGGAGACAGCAAAAAAACCGCCGAGAAAGTGGCACAGCAATTAGGTATTACAGAAGTTTTTGCTGAAATTTTACCGCAGGAGAAAAGTCAAATTATTGCCAAGTTAAAATCTGAAGGAAAAGTTGTGGCGATGGTTGGTGATGGCATCAACGATGCTCCGGCTTTGGCAATGGCCGATGTTGGAATTGCAGTTGCAAATGGAACTGATGTGGCAATTGAAAGTGCCGGAATTGTTTTGCTGCATGGCGATTTAGCCAAGCTGGTAAAGGCTTTTCATCTCTCAAAGAAAACCATACGCAACATCAAGGAAAATCTGTTTTTCGCTTTTGGGTATAATGCTCTGGCAATCCCTTTAGCAGCTGGTTTATTTGGTTTTCAACTAAGTCCGATGATCGCGGCGGCTGCTATGGCTTTGAGTGATGTATCAGTGGTTGCGAATGCTCTTCGTCTCAAAACAATTAAAATTTAAAAATATGCAGAAGATTCTTTTAACAGTTTTCCTCACGATTTTTACATCATCAGCTTTTGCTAAAACTTATGATTTAGAAATCAAAAAGCAGGATGTTTTTATCACCGGCAAAGCGGTGGAAGCAATCACCATCAATGGAGGAATTCCTGGCCCAACCTTGCGCTTTAAAGAAGGTGAAGATGTCGTGATGAAGGTAAAAAACTCAATGGATGAAGTAACTTCAATTCACTGGCATGGAATTTTGCTTGATGGATCAATGGACGGAGTTCCTGGTTTAAACGGATTTCACGGTATCGCGCCGCACACAACTTTCACTTACAAATTCAAAGTCAGACAAAAAGGAACTTATTGGTATCACTCGCATTCAAATTTGCAGGAGCAACAAGGTGTTTACGGATCAATCGTGATTGAGCCAAGCGAAACAAAAGCAGATCGCGAATATGTAATTCTTCTTTCTGATTTCACTGAAGAAAATCCCAACACCGTTCTTAACAATCTCAAAATCGATTCTGGCTATTACAACTACAACAAGCGCACAATTTTCACATTTTTTTCTGATATAAAAAAGAACGGATTTTCAGCAACTTGGCGTGATTACATGGATTGGGGTCAAATGCGTATGGACCCAACAGACTTATCGGATGTCACCAAATATCATTTCTTAACCAATGGAAAAACTGCCGAGCAAAACTGGACAGGAATTTTCAAAAAAGGCGAACGTGTAAAACTACGCTTCATCAATGCTTCTGCGATGACGATTTATGATATTTCCATCCCTGGCTTAAAAATGAAATTTGTTGAAGCTGATGGGCAGGAGGTAAAACCAGTAGTTGCCGATGAATTCCGTTTTGGTGTTGCTGAAACTTATGACGTCATTGTTGAGCCAAAAGAAGATAAAGCTTACACAATTTTTGCTGAGTCAATTGATCGCACGGGATATGCGAGAGGAACTTTAGCGCCAAAAGAAGGAATGTCCGGTGAAATTCCAAAAATGCGCCCTCGAACAGTTTTAACTATGGCAGATATGGCGATGGGAGGAATGGATCATGGCAGTATGCAAGGAATGAATAATGATGGTATGGGTGACATGAAAGGAATGGATCACGGCGGCAATAAGATGAGTGACGATAAAATGGAGGGTATGGATCATTCCGCCATGGGTCATGAAATGAGTGATATGGATATGAGCGGAAGTATGAGTATGTCCGGAATGAATATGGATAATGTAAAAAGCGGCTGGGCAGATCGTGGTACACCAAAAGGCAATAAAGCTTTAGAATATTCTGATCTTATCTCTCTTCATCCGCAAAAAGATTTAAGAAAGCCGATTCGTGAAATCGAATTCAAATTCGGCGGCAGCATGAATCGTTACATCTGGACAATTAACGGCGAAAAATTCCCCAAGCCAATGCACTTGAAATATGGTGAACGAGTGCGCCTAAAATTTGTCAATGAAACCATGATGGCGCACCCGATTCATTTACACGGCATGTTTATGCAGTTAGAAAATGGCCAGAAAATGCAATGGCTGCCAAATAAACACACAGTGATTGTTCCGCCAGCTAAAACCGTTTCGCTGCTTTTAACCGCCGATGAAGCCGGCGAATGGGCGTTTCATTGCCACCTTCTTCTTCACATGGCAAGTGGCATGATGACTAGTGTAACTGTTGATAAGGAGGGTAAATAATGAGAGTAAAATTTTTCTTAAATTCATCTTTATTATTTTTTTTCCTCAGCGGAATTGCCGTTGCGCAAGATGCAAAACAGGAAATGGATCACGGTGATGATCATGGACAAATTTACCATGCTTTTACTTTGGAAGGAGATGTTGGTGAGGCGCAAGATGGTAGATCAAAAAGTTTTGATCTTTCCGGCTGGGTTGGTGGCGATTACGATAGATTATGGATAAACAGCGAAAAGAAAAATTACGGCAATTACGAAGAAATATTCGAAGTTCAGGCGCTTTACAGCAAGAATTTTTCTCAATTCTGGGATGCTCAAATTGGTGTTTCTCATGATTTTAGCACTGATTTCACTCCAACAAACGTAAATTATTTAACCATCGGACTCGAAGGTCTTGCTCCGCAAATGTTTGAAACTAAGGCTCAAATCTTTTTAAGTGATCAGGGCAATTACAGCGCCAGATTCAAGCAGGAAGTTGATATTTTTATTACACAAAAACTAATCACCCAACCATATTTTGAGACCGAGATTTTTGCTCAAGATGTTCCGAAATTAGAAGTAGCATCAGGTATTTCCGATTTTGAAATTGGCGTTGCAACACGCTACGAAATCACTCGCAAATTCGCCCCATATTTTGCACTACGTTATCATACCAAAACATTTGGAGCTGCTAATCTGGCAAAACAGCTTGGTGAAAGAGTTGATAACTTTATTGTTGCTGGAGGGATTAGATTAAGATTTTAGTAAGATTTTTTGGCAGCTTCTTTTGCTAAAAAATTGTCTAAAATATTTCCGCTAAGGAAATAATTTTTATTAACAAAACTTTTAAAATTATGAAAAAAATATCACTTACCATTGCCACCATTTTTTTACTCTCTTCTGCCGCAAATGCTCAGCCAGCTCCGTCTGCTCACAAAGAAGAAATGAAGAATGTTGATCACAGCAACGCTGCTCATAAAGCAGAAATGGAAGCTACAGATCATGAAAAATCTTCTCATAAATCTCATATGAAAGCGGTAGATCACGCTGACAAAATTCATAAAAATAAAATGAAATCAGTAGATCGCGCCAACAAGAAACATGTCGACGAAATGAAAAATGATTCACAAAAAGACGGTGATGAGAAAGCAGATTCACACGATCACAACCACAAGCATTAAAGTTTAAAACTCTTTCTTTAACGCGACGGAGAAAACATTGACTTTCGTTTTATATCGAGCTTCAAGGCTATTAACCGTCGTTGTTGAATCGGTAATATTAACTTTGGCATTTTTGTAAAATTGATGAACATAGGCAGTATCAACGCTTAAGCCTTTGGTGATTTTATAATTAAATCCCAGGCCAACACTAACTCTGTCACCAGTTGGAACTCTCGGTTCTCTTGTTGAATTACTTGTGGCGTCTTTTTCATAAGCTATGCCACTTCTAATTAGCCACGTGTCGTTAAGTGTGAAATTTGCACCAAAAGAATGTAAAAAAGAATCATGCCAGTTGAAATCGGCTTTGTAATTTAATCTCGAATCTTGATGCGCGTTAGCAACTATACTTTGCAGGCGCGACCAACGCGTCCAAGTGCCGTCATAAGCTAACTCGATTTTTTTATTTAATTTAAACGCAGCGCCAATTGTTGCTGATTCTGGAGTGGTGGTTTCAGCATGAAAATCAGAATATAATCCTAAATCGGCAACTTGAGTTACGCAGATAATTTTATAATCGATTTTTGAACGATAACCAATGGCGAGCTTAAGTTGATCATTGGCCTGATAGCTTACACCAAAATTATAACCATATCCCCAATCGCTTCCATGCAGTCTTCCTATGGCATCAGCTCCACTTGTGCGAACGGCTTTGGTTAAAAGAGCTTCAAGATATTGCGCTTGAACTCCGGCACCGACAGATAGTTTTTCGTTAATTTTATAAGATAAGGAAGGATTGATATTGTAAGTAGTAATCGAGCTTTCAACAGCGTGATATCTGCCGATCCAATTTTTATCATATTTTGTTGAGAGTCCAAAAGGTGAAGTGATAGATAGACCAAAGGCGATTTTGTCATTAATCGGAGTCGCTAAATATAAAGCTGGAACCAGTTTATTTGTGCCGGCATTTTTTACTTCCGTTCCCGTAGCTTGTGTTCCATTAGAAAATCTGCCGCTGACATTGTCAGGATCAATTTTTATGTCCACATAACTGACCGAGGCGATGAACTCTTTATGCTTTAGACCAGATGTTATTGCGGGGTTAAAAAACATGTCACTAACGTCATGAATTCCCGTCACAGAACCAGCATAAATATTTCCTAATCCTGATGTTGAAGTAAGGTTTGTTGAATAGCCGGCAGCAAAGGATTGGTGGCTATTTAACGATAAGAATATCAGGACAATAGAAAAATATTTTTGGTTTAATTTCATTGGCAATACTAATTTATACATATCAATCATCTGTCTTTTAAGTATTGCAAATAATAGAGCTTTTAACAAGTAAATTTCTTAAAAAATATCTACCAATCATTGCTTTCTAAGATTTTTTGGTATATCTTCCATCAGGATTTTAATTTAATTTAAGCTAAATTAATTGGATGATAACCAAGTTTTTTCGTATCACATTTCTTGTAGTTCTATGCCTTTCTCTCGCTGGGAAAGTGCTAGCTCAAGATCAGTGCGATAATTCGGAATCATCACAAAATAAATCGGTTATTTCTTACGATAACTACGGTGATCTTTCGGGCTCTTCTGATTTTTCCGATTGCAAAGATTGCGGTTGCCATTGTCATCACTTTGACTTTGCATCTCTTGTTGAAAGTTTTGCTATAGAATCTGCAAAAGTTGATAATTTTTCTTTCGATCTAGCTTCTTCTCTTCCCCTTCAAAATACCTCTCCTCAAAAGCCGCCAAAAATAGTTTCTTAAACTTTGTAAAGTCACTTGCCTCAAGTATTGAAGCAATTTGTTAAGAACTATTTTTTTGGATAAAATGGCAAAATTTTTTCTCGTACTTCTCTCACTTATTTTTCTCAGTTCCTCGGCTTTTTGTAAGGATTACAAAATCGGAGAACTCATTGATATCGCTGAGCAAAACAGTGCCAATATTAGAGCAGCGCAATATTCTGCTTTGGCGCAACAGCGTTTAGCTAACCAGCAAAAATATTGGAGTAATCCAGTTGTGAGTGCCGGCAGAATTGGTGGACAAGATAGTTACAGCGTTAGTCAAACCGTTCCTTTTTACGGCAAATTGCAAAGCAAATATGACATTGAAGAAGCGGAGTTTCGCGTACTTGATGTTAGAAAAAATAATCTGGCTTTATTTGTGAAGTCCGAGGTCTTCAGTCTGCTTTACCAATATCAGGCTCTTCGATCAAAAATTGATCTGGCGCAGCGGCGTTTGGATCGTTTAACGTTGGTTGATAAATATCTCGCTACCATCGTCTTAAGCTCTCCAACCAAGAAGGCACAATGGCACATCACCAAAGATAGAATCAGATTAGTTGAACGTGATCTGATTAAGTTTCGTAATGAACTTTATCAGACTTGGAATCTAGCGAATGTTTATCTCAATCTTGAAAGTGAGCCAACAAATATCAGCCTCGAATGGCTTGATGACAAAAATTATCGGGGCAAAAAATTCTTCGTTGAAGCCGCGCTTGAAAACAATCTTGAACTAAAAGAGCAAAAAATTCTCGTCAGCAAATACAAATCAGAATTGTCATTTGCCAAAGTTGAACAGATGCCGGATGTGAATGTTTCAGCAACAAGAGAAAATGGCTCAGCCTCGACAGGTAAAGACTCTAGCGGCGTTGGTCTTTCCGTTTCTATTCCACTTTTCAATCGCAATCAGGAAAAAATCGCCTCGAGTGAATCGAAAATAAGAGCGCAGGAACAAGAAGTTGAATTCCGACGCAATCAGCTGGTTCAGCTCATCAGCAACGACATTAGCGAATATGAAACTTCGCTGAAACTCACCAAGAATTTCCCTGTCAATAATATCAGCAAAATCATTTCGCGCCTCGCCGAAGCTAATTCTGATTTCAAAAAAGGTGTGCTCGATTTCATCACTTACATAGAGCTCGATTCGCAGGAATATCAAACCATCGACACTATCATCGACACTCAGGTGGAGCTCGCCGCGTCTTATGCAGCGCTCATGATCAAAGTCGGCAACTTTACTTTACCTCAAAATGATAAATAAATTTTTCACAAAAATAATTGAGTTGCGATGGTATGTTCTGATTCTCTTTGGACTCATTTCGCTATTCGGATTTTACTCTTTAAGTAAAGTTAAAATCGATGCCATTCCCGATATTAGTAACAAGCAAGTAATCGTGAACACCAAGACTTTTGGGATGGATCCGACAAGGGTTGAGAAGGCTGTCACCTATCCAATTGAAGCCGAGCTTTACGGTATTCCTGGCTTGCAGGAAATGCGCTCGATTTCCAAATTCGGTCTTTCGCAAATCATTCTGATTTTCCGCGATGAGGTGGATATTTATTTCGCCAGAAATCAGGTGTTGCAGAGAATTTCAACTTTGCGCGACCAAATTCCAAATGGCCTATCGCCAGAGATTGCGCCGCTTACCACCGGCATCGGCGAGATTGTCATGTATCGCGTTTATAATCCAAGCGGTGAAGATGATTTAATGGCGCTACGCACCATCCAGCAATATCAAATCGCCCGCGAATTAAAAAAGATTAGAGGTGTTGCAGAAGTAGATACGATTGGAGGTTTTGCTCGTGAGCTTCATCTCAATTTTAGTTCGGAAAAAATTAAGCAATATGGACTGACATTAGAAAAGCTGATCGCGCAAATCCAAACTGTCGGAGAAAATTTTGGTGGTGGTTACATTGAGCAAGATGGCCAACAGAAAGTAATCAGAACTTTTGCTAACATTAGCAGTTTTGAAGATGTGATGAATATTCCTGTCAAAATTGATTACAGCGGAAAAGCATTGCCGCTTTCGCATGTTGTTGAAATCAGTCCGAATTATTCGCAAAGACTTGGAGCCGCAACTTATCAAGGCAAAGAGGCGGTGATTGGAACAGTGATGTTGCAATCGGGAGAAAATGTCAAAGAGGTTTTAGTAAAAGTTAAGCAGGAAATTGCAAAGTTAAATCAGCACAACGCGGATGCTAAAATTGAAATTCTCTACGACCGACAATTCCTAATCGATTCCACCATCAAAACTGTAATAAAAAATCTGGCTGAAGGAATTTTGCTAGTTGTCGGAGTTTTATGCCTGCTGCTCGGCAATTTTAAAGTCGGCATGATCGTTGCTTCATCGCTGCTATTTTGTATTTTGATTCTTGCCTCGGCCATGAATCTTTTTGGTATTTCAGCAAATCTGATGAGCCTTGGCGCTATTGATTTTGGCTTGTTGGTTGATGCTTCGGTGGTAATCGTTGAGTTCATCGTTAGCAGCCTGATCTTACATAAAAGCAGAAATGAAAAAATTGAGTCTATCGCCAAATTATCAGCGCAAGTTGCTAAGCCGATATTCATCGGCATCACCATCATCATTCTGGTTTATGTGCCGATTTTGATGTTTTCTGGCATTGAAGGAAAAACTTTTAAACCGATGGCGATCAATGTGATTATCGCCATGATTGCCAGCATCTTTGTAGCGTTTTTATTGATGCCGGTTTTGTCCTATTTCTTTGTTGATGGCGCAATAACTCACGAAAGGCATCGACTTTTTTCAGCGATAAAAACCAAATATGAAAGCCTTCTAAACAGAGCTCTACAGAACGGCCGAGGAGTAATTTTTGGTTGTGTGGGATTTTTTATTTTATCGCTGTCATTACTCGCTTTCATGCCTTCAGACTTTTTACCCGAGCTAAATGAAGGCGACATTGTCTATGAATTAGTGCTTGAAAATAATAGCAGCAGTCTTTCGCATACGATAGAAATTGTAAAAAATTTGCAGACAAAAATTTCCGCAGAAAGAGAAGTTGATAAAACTTTTGCACGGTTGGGAACGACACAAGCAGGACTTGATCCCATGCCACAAAACTCCGCAGATTTTTTTGTGATTTTGAAGTCGGAATTTAAGGGTGATGCTAAAAAGATTTCCGAAAAAATTTACCAAAAAATTAAGGAAAATTGTGAGGAATGTGAAGTTGCGGCATCGCAGCCAATCAAGATGCGATTCAATGAAATGCTTGAAGGAAGCAGAGCCGACCTATCTCTAAAAATTTTTGGCGAAGATTTGAATGTTTTGATGGCAACAGCTGAGAAAATCAAAAATCTACTTCACGAAAAACCGGCAATGAAAGAGATTGAGGAAGATTTTATTTACGCAATACGCAAAGGCTTATTCATTGATGTCGTGCCTGATTACACACAGATTGCCAAACACCAAGTCACCGTCGCTGACATTAATAATGATCTCAAAGATGCCATGGCCGGCATTCAGGTGGGAAGTTTTTATGCTACAGAATTTCCAGTCCCGATCATTTTACATTTAAGCGAAAAAAGCCGCAACGACATCAATGGGATTAGTAATATTCCAATTGGCTTGCCAGATGGCGGAAGTTTTCCGCTGGATAAGGTTACTAATTTGCGTGAAAGCGAAGACATCACTTCGATCCCGCGTCTCTTTGGCAAAAGATATTCTAGCCTTTCGATCTATCTGAAAAATACCGATTACGCCAGTTTCATTAAAAATGCCGAAGCGGAAATCGCCAAAAACAAAATCGTGCCAGAGGATTACTATCTTGAATGGGGAGGCAGATTTGAAAATTTTAATAGCGCCAAAAAACAAATTCTTCTTATCATTCCGCTGATTATCCTGACGATTTTTGGCATGCTCTACAAAATGTTTGGTGATGTGAAAAAAGTTTTGATCGTTTTTTCTGCTGCGCCTTTTGCCTTGAGCGGCGCGATTCTGTTGTTATTCATTTGCCAAATTCCAATCACAATTTCTGTTTATGTTGGCTTCATCGCTTTGATCGGAATTAGTCTTCTTAACTCGATAATCCTCATCGACACTTTTGCAAAAAATAACGATTTGAAGCTCACTTGTCTTTCAAGATTGCGACCAATCCTGATGACCGCAATCGTTGCCGGACTCGGTTTCTTACCAATGGCATTCGGACATGGAATTGGCGCAGAAGTTCAACAGCCAATTGCAATAACCGTGATTGGTGGTATTATCAGTTCAACAATTGCGACACTGATTTTGAGTCCAGTTTTGATTAAGAAATTTATCAGATAAACAATTTAGGTACGATTAGTTCGCAAAAAAGCCAAAAAATCCACTCGGGGTAGCAAGCGGAAAAGTTTTATGAAAAGCTCCTGAACTCAACATTTATCGATATTCACCTTTTTCGCAAAGGTGAAGGTGAAACGGAGAAACAGAGAGAGAATAGCTAAAAATTTGAGGAAAATCTGAAGTTCTGGAGAGAGGAAGGTGAAGGTGAAATGAAAATCGAAATACCGCGAGACGCCCCAATTACTGGTGTTTCGCGAGATATTCTCTGGCTGATAATCTTGGTTAGAGACTATGTTTTTTTGGTATTATGGCGGAGAGAGAGGGATTCGAACCCTCGATACAGTTTTACCCATATACCTTCTTAGCAGGAAGGTGCCTTCAGCCTCTCGGCCATCTCTCCTTATAAAAGTTTTCCAATAATTTTAACGTAAAAATCAATTTTAAAATTAAAAAAACATTTTCTTACTATAATTATTTTTTTAAATTTTGCAACAAATTAAATTGCGTTTATTGAGAAGTTAACTGATATATCATTAGCAATTCCGTGTGAATTCTTTGCATCATTTGGACCAATTGAAAATTGAGATCTATGAATTTTAGCAAAACCTTCAACTAATGCTTCATTTGTGTTGTATTTTTTTAGATCGAATTCAATTTCAACTGCAGACCTTATTCCTTTAATTTCAAGGAATCCATAGGCGCGATATTTATTTTTAGAAATTTTAGATATTTTATTTGATGAAAAATACGCCAGAGGAAATTCATTTATATAGAGCCAAGATTTATCCTTTAGCATTGACTCTCCATCTTTAAGAGACAGGGATATACTAGCAAGATCTATTTCAATATTAACTGTACTTTTATCAATATTATTAATATCAAAATAAATCTTGCCATTAAAGTTTTTTATTTTTCCATTAATATAGCCTTGATTTTGTAAAACGCTAAAATTAATAGAACTTTTTTCATTTATTATTTTCCATTCTTTAGCAAGAGTGTCTAAGCTAGAGAAAATAGTAATAAATATTAAAAAAAGAATTTTTTTCATTTTTAAATTTACTAGAAAATTTACTTAAATTATTCTGATAAATTAGCCTCAGCTTCAATAGAAATTTTGACTTCATCAGCAATAGCTGGAAGGGCATAATTGATGCCAAAATCCGATCTTTTAATAGTAGTATTTGCAGAAAATCCAGCAGTTTTTTTGTTAACTATTGGATTAATTCCTATTTTATTTAATTTTACATTTAAGATTATCTCTTTGGATACTCCCATAAATGTTAAATCACCATAAACCTTAGCGGTATTTTTACCGGTAATGACAATTTTTTTACTCAAAAAATTTGCTGTTGAGAATTTTTTTACATTAAAAAAATCTTCACTTTTTAGATGGTTATCAAATTTTTCATTAGCGGTATTTATTCCGGCAACATTTATTTTAACGCTCACAGAGCTTTTGTTCGGATGTTTTTCGTCAAGCATCAATTCTCCCTCAATATTTGAGAATTTTCCAGTAGGATTTGAGAATCCAAAGTGACTTGCTGACCAAGTAGCAGTAGTGTGAGTGGGATCAAAAATATATTTATCAGAACTACTAGCAGCGTTTGCTAGAGAGGAGATAAGCGATAAAGTGGTAATTAAAATTGATATTTTTTTCATATGTAAATTAATTTTTAGTATTATTAATTGGCTCGCTTTTTGCGATATTTTTTCTTTTTTGATAAAGAGTATTAAAATCAATAAGATCAAGCATCAAAGAAGGAAATCCAGCATCGGAAGTGATGTTTGCTATGATTCTTCTTAGGAATGGAAATAGAAGGTTTGGACAATAAACTAGAAGAATTTGCTGAGTCATTTCTTCATCGATATCCTCAAGAGAAAATAAGCCGCTATATGAAATTTGCAGATGAAACAAATTTAAATCCTTATTTTTTGCCTCAGCTTTAATTTTCAATATTACTTCAAAAATATTTTCTTTTGAATTATTGTTTGTAATTTTTTTGGCATCTAAGTCTATTGCTAAATTGATGTCGGGTTTAGAATTTTCAGAAATAAATGTAGAGGCGCCATTTGGTAGTGAAAAATCAAGATTGTTAATATATTGCGAAATTACTTTAATATTAGACATTGATTATTTTGTAAGAAAAAATTATAAATATAGCGCAGAGATTTTATATAATAAAATTTAAATTAAAAGATAATAATTATGTCTGATCATATTTTATTAAGTTTAAAAACACTTCTTCAAACCCCTGATATTGCTTCTAAAAAATGGGTAACTCAGCAATATGATAGTCAAGTTATGAATGATACAATTTATACAAAAGGAGATGCGGCGATTGTTCGCGTTCATAATACGAAAAAAGCTTTGGCTTTAACCACTGATTGCACGCCTAGATATGTTGAGGCCGATCCTTTTGAGGGATCAAAGCAAGCTGTTGCTGAAACATATAGAAATATTTGTTCTGTTGGCGCTAGACCTTTAGCAATAACAAATTGTTTAAACTTTGGAAATCCTCAAAGGCCAGAAATTATGGGTCAAATTGTAAAGTCTATTCAAGGAATTACAGAAGCCTGTAAAGAGTTAGATTATCCAGTTGTTTCAGGCAATGTATCTTTGTATAACGAAACTGATGGTAAAGCCATAAAGCCAACTCCTGCAATTGGCGGCGTTGGTCTTATAAAAGATTATTTAAATAGATGTTCAATGAGTTTTAAATCTCAAGGAGATGAAATATATATCATTGGCTCAACAAATGGACATTTATCATGTTCTCTTTATGAAAGAGATATTTTAAAAATTGAAGCCAAAGCAAATCCTCCCAAGGTTGATCTCGGTCTTGAAAAGAAAAATGGAATATTCGTTCAAGAACTCATAGAAAGAAGTGTTATTAATTCTTGTCATGATGTTTCTGATGGGGGTATTTTGATTGCTTTGTTTGAGATGTGTGCTAATGATTTGGGTTTTGAAATTGACGTAACGACATTTATTAATGAAAATATTTCTCTTGAACAATTTTTATTTGGAGAGGATCAGTCAAGATATATTATCACAATATCAAAAGATTTCCAAGATCGCTTTGTTAAAAAAGCAAAGGATTCATCAATTGATTTTATCAAGATTGGAAATGTGATTAAAGAAAAGATATATTTAAATATTAGCAACGAAAAGCCGGGGCTAGAGCTTGATATAAATGAATTAAGAAAAATAAATGAAGAGGTTTTTGAAAAGAAATTTAGCTAAAATAATTTATGAGCACTAAAACGTTTCAATATACATCTCTAGCTATTTCTCTTATTGAAAAGTTAATGGGGTCTCGTTTTGTAGTAAGGGGCATAGAAAATATTCCCAATAATCCAGTAATGTTTGTTGCTAACCATTTTACTCGCTCTGAGACTTTTTTTGTTCCATATCTTATACATAAATATACTGGAAGACAGGTGAGGTCTCTTGCTGATTCAGAGCTTTTTACTGGTTTTTTGGGTAGATTTTTAGAAAATGTTGGAAGTCTTTCTACAAAAAATATCAATAGAGACGGTATTATAATAAAAGATCTGGTTTGCGGAGATTATGACTGGCTTATATATCCCGAAGGTAGCATGATAAAAAATAAAAAAATTGAAAAAAAAGATTTTTTTATTAGTCATACACCAAACCGAATAGGTCATGTAAGAACTGGTTCTGCTGTTTTAGCCCTTAAATCTCAACTATATCGCCAAGATTTGATTGAAGCATTTAACAACAATAATGAAAATATCCTTAATGATTTTGAAAATACATACAAAATCAAGTATAATAATAACTTTAAAAACCTGACGACATATATCGTTCCCCTTTCAATTACTTATTTCCCAATAAGACCTGGGCATAACAAAATAGAGGCATTTGCCCAAAAAAAAATTAAAACATTATCTCCAAGAATTTCTGAAGAATTGCAAATTGAGGGTAATTTATTATCAAATTCTGAAATAATTCTTAATTTTTCTAAACCTATAAATTTAAAGGATTACTCTTCTGCAACTAGAGACATAATTTATCAAATTCCCATTATAAAGAATGAAACCAAAACAAATTTTGTAACTAGATATTTTAAGTATAAGTTAACTACTGATTTCATGTCGCAAATATACTCAAATATTGAAATCAATATAGATCATATATTTAGCGCTGCTCTTCGTCATATTCCAAGCAAGGATGTTAAAATTAATCATCTTAAAAGAATAATATACATGTCTGCAATTTTAATTTCTAAGAGTGGAAAATATGGCGTAAATAATTCTATAAATGAAAATGAGTTGTTTAAGATTTTTTTACCTTATGCAAATAAAAACTTTGATGAAATATTTAATTTAGCAGTGAGTTCTCGCGAAATATCAATTATAAATGAAAAATATATCAGAATTAATCGCTCAAATCTATTCAAAGAAGATGATTTTCACAAAACAAGAATTACAAACACTCTTCAAGTTATTTACAATGAGTTTTCTCTTTTAGATATAGCAAATAATATTGTTAAAAGAGTTTCTAAAATTGATGAAATTGAGCTTAAGGAAAAAACTAGAGAAGAATTATGTAAGTTTGATAGCGCTCTGTATGAAGATGATTACAATAAATTTTATGATAAAAAATTTTCTAAAGATAAGAATATTGGTTCTCCATATTTTTTGAATGTTAAATCTAAACTTTCAAAAAAACATAAAAATACAGGAATTCTGATATCTCATGGATATAAGTCATCACCTAAGGAAGTTGAAAATTTAGCGAAATATCTAAACAACCTAGGATATAAAGTTTATGCCGTAAGACTAAGAGGTCATGGTACGGCGCCAATTAATATGAAGGATATTTCATATAATGACTGGCTAGAATCAATTCAAAGGGGTTATGCAATTCTTGAAAATTGCTGTAAACATATCGTTATGATTGGCTTTTCAACGGGTGGTCTTTTAACATTATTTGAATCATCTAAAGCTGAAAAGATAAACAAAATATCAGCGGTAATATCAATAAATTCTGCTATTAAACTAGTTGATATAAGGGCTAGATTTGTTCCCACAATAAATTTGTGGAATGAAATGCTTGAAATGTTTCATATTCAAAAAGCAAAATTTGAATATGTTGATGATACTCCGGAATGCCCAGAATTTAATTATTCAAGAAATTATCTAAAAGCTGTTGAAGAGCTTGAGAAGCTCATGAATGTAGCTGAAGAATCTCTTAAAAACATAAAATGCCCTATTTTGGTTATTCAATCAAAAAACGATCCGATTGTTAATCCGGAAAGTGGAAAAATTATATTTAATAAAATACAATCAAAGAATAAGGAAATATTTGAACCAATGATGAATAACCATGTGATTATTAATGGAGAAGGTAAGGATATTATTTTCTATGAAATAAATAAATTCTTAGCTCGTTTAACTTTCTAATAAAATAATTCTTGAATTATTTGTAAATCTAATCTTAAAATGTATATATGTTTTTTTTAAATTATAAATTTTAAAATGGTTGCAGATTTTTTTAAAAAAATAAAAGATAAGATTTTTCCGCGACCTGAAGATGATGATTTAGATGACGAGGAGAAAAAAATTCAACAAGAAGATGATCAAGAAGAAATTCAAAGTTCATCATCTTCAAAGGAGCCTGCCGATGGTAAGCAAAACAAGATTTTCGTAATTGCTGCTTCGTCTTTACTAATTACTGCTGTGATATACTTTATGTTTTTTTCATCTTCCAACGAAAAGAAGGATGTGCAGTTAGAGCAGATAGTTCCTAATTCTATCAAGGGTGGAGAAGTTGCTAAAAATGATTCTGGAAAATCTCCTTTTGAATTTGATAAGATTGATGAAAAGAAAGATGGCGATGAAATATCTCTCCTTGAAAAGCCTCAAACTCCTGACATTCCAAAGCTTCCAGACTTGGCGATTGATGATGATAAGACCGCTGAAGATTTGCTTCCTCCAATAGAGGAAAAGAAATTAGAAGAAAAAAAAGAGGAAAAGAAGGATGATGTTAAGAGTGATTTAAATAAAGATGAAAAAAATAACGAACAAATAAAAGTTCCGCAAGTTCAACAGGCGCAAGAATCTCCTGCGCCTTTGAATCAACCATCTTTTATGGATCCAAAATATGCACCAATTATTGTTATAAAAGGTGGAGTTGGTCCAGCACTTGGTGTTGGTTATGAAAAAAATATTATATCAATCAAATCAAATACGCCTCAAGATTTAGAGAAGTCTCAAGTTGGTATTAAGACTACTTATGTTGAGGATAGAAATAATGTTATTGCTCAGGGGAAAATGTTAAATGCAGTTCTTGAAACTGCTATAAATACTGAGGTTCCTGGTTCTGTTAGGGCTGTTGTGAGTCGTGATGTTTATGGTGAAGCTGGAAACAATGTTTTGATTGCAAGGGGGTCAAGGCTTTATGGCACATACTCCACCGAAACCGCAAGAGGAAGAGCTAGAGTGCAAATTAATTGGACAAGATTAATTCGTCCAGATGGTGTTGACTTAGCAATATCATCTTCTGCTTCTGATCAGTTTGGAAGAGCGGGATTGGAAGGTGAGGTTGACAATAAATATTCTTCCGTTGTTGTTAATTCTCTCTTGACAAGTCTGTTGGCGGTTGGAGGTGTTGTTGCGGCAGAAGGGTTAGTTGGTAATAACGGTGCTAATACAACCACTGTTAATCCATCAACAGGATCGACCACAACAAGTGGAACCGCTTCAACGCAAGCTATTTATAATGTTAGCAAAAATGTTACTGATGCTGCGACAAAGTTAGTAAACGAATATTTTGATGCCAGACCAGTGATTAGAGTTCCTCAGGGGACAAGAATAACGGTTATAGTGAATGCTGATATGAAAATACCGTCTATGAAAAGATAAATTATGGAAAAAAAAATTATTAACCTACATCTAGTCTCTGACTCTACAGGAGAGACTTTAGGATCGGTTACAAGAGCGGTACTTTCTCAATTTGAAAATGTTGAAACTAGAGATTTTATCTGGCCATTGGTTAGATCTAATTCTCAGATTGAGAAAATAAAAGAATCAATAAGAGAAAACCCAGGAATTGTTCTGTACACAATATTAGAAGATGATATTGTTAAAAGCTTAAAGGAGCATTGCAATTTTTATCAAATCCCATGCATAAGCGTTCTTTCTCATATTATTTCAACATTCTCTAATTACTTAGGAATGAATATTAGTAATGTTGTAGGAAGACAGCATTTGCTTGATGATGAATATTTTTCAAGAGTTGAAGCTATAAATTATACAATGAGTCATGATGATGGTCAGGCTAACTGGGACTTATATGATGCTGATATTGTTATAATTGGCGTTTCAAGAACATCTAAATCTCCAACCAGCGTTTATCTCTCATGTAGAGGTTACAAAACTGCAAATATTCCATTTGTAAATTTGGAAACTTTTCCAACTTCAGTTTTTGATTTAAAAAAACCATTGATTGTTGGATTGACAATAAATCCAGAGAAGCTTATTCAAATAAGACAAAGCAGGTTGGCGTCAATTGGAAAGGAGTCATTAAATGATTATGTTGATATTGAATTAGTAAAAAAAGAAATTGCTGAATCAAGAAAAATATTTGCAAAATTAAATTGTCCAATAATTGATGTTACTAAAAAATCAGTTGAGGAAACTGCTGCAAGAATAATACAACTTCTTCAAGAGAAAAAGAATTCTGAAATTTACTACTGAAATTTACTAATTTTGTTTTTGAATTTTCATAGTTAATTAAATTTGACTTTATTGAATTTCTTCTTTAAGATTTTAAAGCTATTTTTGTTTTATATTTGTTCTGGAATTTCCCAGAGTTTTATTATTTAAATTTAGTTTAAAATGGTTAAGCGTACCATTCTTATAGTCGATGACGAGCCGGTTCAATGTAAAATAATGAAAAAGTTTATTTCTGGTATGGGTCATAATTACCTTATCATGAATAGTGGCATTGAGGTTGTAGATTTTTTTGTGAATAAAAAAATAATCGAAGGTTTTTCATACTCTGACATAGATGTTATGCTTCTTGATTTATCGATGCCTGATCTTGATGGGCTTGCGGTTCTTAAAAAAATTAGTAGCATAAGACACGATGTGCAAGTTATAGTTTTAACCGCAACTACAGATGTTAATCTTGCAATTACTTCTATAAATCTCGGAGCTACAGACTATATTATAAAAGGCAAAGATGATATTTTTTCACGAGTTACCGCCTCGATCAAGAATGCTATTGATAAGAAAAATCTCAAATATCAAGTTTCAAATTTAGCTAGAAAAGATCAAAATCAAGTTTCTTTTTCTGATATAATTGGAAAAAGTGATGCAATTCTTTCGGTAATTAGCACTGCTAAAAAAGCAATATCAGTTTCGATACCTGTTTTAATAGAGGGTCAGAATGGAAGTGGAAAAGAATTGCTTGCAAGATCTATTCATGGCTCTGGTTCTAGAAGCGGAAAAAATTTTGTAACAGTTGATTGTGACATGATAAATCCTGCGGATGCCGAAGAAATTATTTTTGGAAATGAAAAAAATACCAATTCAAGACAAAAAATTTGCAAAATAAAAGAAGCTGAGGGTGGTACAATATTTTTTAAAAAAATTGACTCACTTACTGTTGATATTCAATCAAAAATTCTTAGATTAATACAAGATGGTGAATATTTCTCGCAAGACTCTTCAAAGCCTGCTTCATGCAACGTTAGAGTTATGGCTTCGACCAACAAAGATTTAAAAAAATTATCTTTAGAAAAAAAATTTAGAGAAGATTTAAGATATGCGATTTCTATATTTCCAATAATGATGCCATCTCTAAAAGATAGGCGTCATGAAGATATAATAATGCTTGCTGAATATTTCTTAAGAACTTTTGTTGTTAACGAAAACAAGAAAATTAAAGAAATATCAGAAAGTGCAATAAAAATTATATGCGATTATGATTGGAAAGATAATGTAAGACAATTAAAGAATTATATATTTAGAGCTGTTATCCTTTGTGACTCAGAACAGCTTCTGCCAGAGCACTTTCCGCAAATACTTAACGATGAGATTTTTAGCGAATCTGAATCACTTAAAAGAAAAAAAGTTTTTTTTAACATGGATGGAATTGTAGAAATTTTTGACGACAATGGAAAATGTAAAAACTTATCTGATATTGAGGAAGAAATTTCGCAGAAATTAATGAAAAAGTTTAATGGTAATATTTCTGAAGTGGCTAAGCAGTTAAATATCGCTAGATCTACATTATACAGAAAACTTAAACTCGATGATGAAGATATTATTTTTTCTGACAAAATAAAAAAAAATTAAACTGTAATGAAGAAAATTAAAACAGCTATATTCCCAGTTGGAGGCTTGGGAACAAGATTTTTGCCTGCTACTAAATCTCTACCAAAAGAAATGTTGCCAATTGCCAATAAGCCGATTGTTCAATATGCATTTGAAGAAGCTAAGAACGCTGGAATAGAAAAATTTATATTTGTAACAGGAAGAAACAAGAATGCTATTAACAATCACTTTGATCATGCATATGAGTTAGAGTCAAAACTTGACGAAAATAATAAAACTAAAGAATTGAATCAGGTGTTATCATGGCTTCCAAATGCTGGACAGATTGCATTTGTGAGACAGCAAAAACCTCTTGGACTTGGACATGCAATATGGTGTGCAAGAAATTTTGTTACAGAAGATGAGCCCTTTATAGTAATATTGTCTGATGAGTTAATGATGCCGCGCTCTGACAGAAAAGATAACTTCCTAAAGTTGATGATTGAAGAATTTTACAATAAAGAAAATAATTCTTCAATGATCGCAGTTGGTGAAGTTGATAAAAGCGAAGTTTCTAAATATGGAATAATATCTCCTGCTGAAGAAAATAAAGTTTTTGATATGGTGGAAAAACCTAGTATAATTGAAGCCCCATCAAATCTTGCTATTACTGGAAGATATATTTTGGATTATGGAATTTTCGAATATTTAGAAAAAGCTAAAATTGGTTCAGGAGGAGAAATACAGCTTACTGATGCAATGAAAGAAATGTGTAAGTTAAAACCTTTCTTTTACAAAAAGATAGACGAAAAAAGATTTGACTGTGGTAATGTTTTGGGATATATTGAAGCAAATCTTGCTTTTGCTCTTGAGGACAAAGCTATTAAAAATGAAGTTATTAATATTTTAAAAAAATATAGTTATGAAAAATAAAGTAGCCCTGGTATTTCCTGGTCAAGGATCTCAAGTGGTTGGAATGGGAAAAGATCTTTATGAAAATTTTAAATGTGCAAAAGATGTTTTTGAGACAATTAATGATGTTATTGGCTCAAATTTATCAAAGGTAATTTTTGAAGGTCCTAGTGATGAATTAACGATGACTCAGAATGCTCAACCAGCTCTTATGGCTGTTTCAATGGCAATAGTTGCGGTTTTGGAAAAAGAATTTTCAAAAAAAACAGAAGACATGTGTCAATATGTTGCTGGTCATTCTCTAGGAGAATATTCTGCTTTATGTGCAGCAAGATCAATTTCGCTTGAAGAAACAGCTAGTCTTCTAAAAATAAGAGGTTCTTCTATGGCAAAATGCGGTCAGGAAACGCAAGGTGCAATGGCTGCAATTCTAGGTCTTGAAATTTTTCAGGTTGAGGAAGTGGTTAAGGAAGCTGCGCAAAATCAAATTTGTGAAATAGCGAATGATAATTCTGTTGGTCAAATTGTTATCAGTGGTTCTAGAACTGCAATAGAAAGAGCAATAGAAATTTCAAAAAATAAAGGTGCTAAAAGATCAATTATGCTTCCAGTGAGTGGCGCATTTCATTCGATGTTAATGAAAAACGCACAAATGGAAATGATTGAAGCCTTAAAAGAAGCGAATATAAAAACACCTTCTATTCCTCTAATAGCAAATGTAACAGCTGATTTAGTTACAAGTCCAGTTGATATAAGAACTCTTTTGGCGCAACAAATTACTGGCTCTGTTAGGTGGAGAGAAACAATGATTTTTATGCAGAATAATAATATTGAAGAGGTTATTGAGATTGGATCTGGCAAGGTTTTGGCGGGATTGGTTTCAAGAACATGCCCTGGCCTTAAATCTAGATCAATACAAAATCTAGAGGATATCAAGTCTTTTGTTGGCAGTTAATGAAGAATAAGAATTTGTCAAGCGCATTAAGAAATAATTTATTAAGAAGAAAAGAATCGCAATCAAAATATAATATGGATAATAATATTGAAAAAAAAGAAAAACTATATGAAGGTAAGGCAAAAATTTTGTTTACCACTGATAATAATGATATCCTAATTCAATTCTTTAAAGACGATGCGACAGCTTTCAATAACCTTAAAAAAGATGTTATTGAAAGAAAAGGTATTCTTAACAATTATATATGCGAGCATATAATGCTTGCAATTAAGAAAAATAATATTCCAACTCACTTTATTAAGAGAATTAATGATAGAGAGCAGCTTGTAAGAAGAGTTTCTATAATTCCGCTTGAAGTTATAGTTAGGAACATAGCTGCGGGATCAATGGCAAAAAGACTTGGTATTGAAGAGGGTAGGGAATTAATTGCGCCAGTATTTGAGATTTGTTACAAAAATGATGAGCTTCAAGATCCTTTGATTAATGAAGACCATGCTGTAAATGTTCTTGGTCTTTTAAAAACTTCAGAGTTGCAAAAAATAAAAGAATATGCTTTATTGATAAATGACATACTCAAAGAAATTTTTATTTCCGCAAATATAAAATTGATAGATTTTAAAATTGAATTTGGTTTTGATGAAAAAAATGAAATAATTTTAGCTGATGAAATTAGTCCGGATAGTTGTCGTTTATGGGAAGTTGGCACCCATAATAAACTTGATAAGGATAGATTTAGAAGAGATATGGGTGGTTTGGTTGAGGCTTATAGTGAAGTTGCTAAAAGACTCGGAATTAAATTTAATTAAATATGAGAATTAGAATAATAATTACATTACGAAAAGGGGTGCTTGACACACAAGGAAAGGCAATAGAATCTTCTTTAATAAAAGATTTAGGATTTACCCAGATTGCAAATGTAAGACAGGGGAAAATTGTTGATCTTGATATAGCTGAGAACTCAAATGAAAAAATTAAAGAAATAGTAGACGAGCTATGCGATAAAATTTTGGTAAATAAAATCATTGAAGATTACGCATACGAAGTAATCTCGTAAATATTAATTTCTAACATATATTTTGCATTCAGAGCCACTAAATTCCTCAAAAAATTTGTATGTTTTATTTTCTTTAAGTGGCTTTATTAAAACCGTTGCGGATTTATTAGCTGGAATAATTTTCTCAACTTGAAGCTCTATGCTTTCAAATTCTGCAATCGAATTATCTTGATTACATATATTAATTCTCATTTTTGTATCCGCCTTGAGTTCAATAGTACAAGGGTTTTGTCTTACAAATATTTCTCCGGAAATAAATTTTTTATCTTTAATTATCAAGTCACATTTAATTTCCTTGGACCATAAATTTTTTTGGTAGAAAGAGAACAAAATAAATGTTGTAAAAATTAAATAATAGCTAAATTTTTTCATTTTAATCCTTATCTTTCAGGGGTATTTTAGAATAATCTTCAAATTTTTTTTGGTTCTTTTTCTGCAAAACAAAGAAAATTATAAAGCAAAATGCAATAAAAAAACCTATTGTAGATATTATAGCGGCATTATCAATAAGAAACCTCAGCATATTTGTAAATATTATTTTTTACCTTCTTTTATTTTTATTGGCTCATATTTTGAAAAATCAACCATAGTTCCCAAAACTTGAAGATAAGCAACCAGAGCATCCATTTCTGATACCATGTTAGGATTTCCATCGAAATCACGAGCATTAATTTTCTTGCCATATCTCTTTTCTATTGCAGAAAGATCACGGTCACTTGAGGCCTGAACAATTGCATCACTTAAGGCATTTTGAATCATATCATCTGTATAAGGAACGCCTATTTTTCTTAAAACTTCCATATCGTCTGATATTGATGTAATTTTTGCATCTCTTGAAAGGAGGAATTTATATCCAGGCATAATGGATTCAGGTACAACATTTCTTGGATTTGTTAGATGTCTAGTATGCCATTCATCTGAATATTTTCCACCAACTCTTGCTAGATCTGGCCCGGTTCTTTTTGATCCCCATTGAAAAGGATAATCATACATACTTTCCGCAGCAAGAGAGTAATGTCCATATCTTTCAACTTCATCTCTTAGCACTCTAACTTGCTGAGAATGACAGCCATAACAACCCTCTCTTTTATATATTTTTGCACCCGCAAGTTCAAGGGGTGTATAAGGTCTCATTCCCTCAACTTTTTCAATTGTTGTTTCAATTCTAAATAGCGGTACAATTTCAATAAGCCCTCCAATTGATACAACTATCACTGTAAGAATTAAAAGTAAAATAGAGTTCTTTTCTATTTTATCATGGTTTTTAAACATATTTTTTACCTAATTATTTCTTAATTTTATTGTTTTATAAAAATTATAAGCCATTAAACAGGCGCCAATCAAAAAGAATAAACCGCCTAGAGCTCTAATTACGTATAATGGATGCATAGCCGATAATGTTTCGGTAAAGGAATATTGAAGAAATCCCATGTCATCATATGATCTCCACATTAAGCCTTGCATTATGCCCGATATCCACATAGAAGTTATATATAGCACAATACCAATTGTTGCAAGCCAGAAATGAGCATTGATTAACTTATTTGAGTATAAGCCTGATTTTGCCCATAAGATTGGTACCATGTGGTATAAAGATCCAAAGCTTATAAGTGCAACCCATCCCAATGCTCCAGAGTGGACATGCCCAACTGTCCAATCTGTGTAATGAGATAGTGAATTAACAGCTTTTATCGACATAAGAGGTCCTTCAAATGTGCTCATTCCGTAAAATGCTACTGCTGTAATTAAGAAGCGAAGAACTGCGTCATCTCTGAGTTTGTGCCAAGCTCCAGAAAGAGTCATTATTCCATTAATCATTCCACCCCATGACGGCATCCAAAGCATAATTGAAAATGTCATGCCTAAAGTTTGTACCCAATCAGGAAGTGACGTATAATGAAGATGGTGAGGTCCGGCCCATATATATATAAAAATTAGTGACCAAAAGTGTAATATCGATAATTTATAAGAATATACTGGTCTTTCAGCTCTTTTTGGAACGAAGTAATACATCATTCCAATGAATCCTGCTGTTAAAAAAAATCCAACTGCATTGTGACCGTACCACCATTGAATCATTGCACTTTGAACACCTCCAAATAAAGGGTAACTTGAGGCGGAATCCGGTCTAAGTGGTATTGAAAGGCCATTAACAATATGAAGAATTGCAACTGTAACTATAAATGATAGCAAAAACCAATTTGCAACATAAATATGAGGCTCTCTTCTATTTTTTAATGTCATTATGAACACAATAAAAAATGAAACCCATACAAAAACTAGGAATAGATCAGCGTACCATTCTGGTTCAGCATATTCTTTTGCTTGGGTAAGGCCGTTAATGTAACCAAATGCCGCCATTAAAATAAAAGCTTGGTATCCCCAAAAAATAAATTTATGCAAAAAATCACTTCCCCAAAGCCTAACTTGAGAAGTTCTTTGTACAATAAAAAAACTAGTAGCAAAAAGAGCATTTCCACCAAATGCAAAAATAACTGCAGATGTGTGGAGTGGCCTAAGTCTTCCAAAGCTGGTCCATTCAAGATCTAGATTTAGAGCAGGAAAAGCTAATTGAGAAGCAATATAAACTCCTGCAAAAAGTCCAATTAAAGCCCAAAATGTTGAAGCAATAGTAAATAACTTAACTATTTCATAGTTATAATCTACTGAGGATAAATTGTGATAGTTTGAATTTGAAGCCATATTTATTTATTTTATTGCCATTAAAAATAATGTAATTCCATTAATTACCATAATAATTTTTGCAAAAATTGTAAAGTTAATTTTTGAAAAATTAAAAAAAACATATCCGCTATATCCAGTTATAAAAAGCGCAGGAAATGTTGATAATCCAAACAAAAAGCAGCCAAATAATGCTATATAAGGACTTGAAATTGATGCGCAAAGAGCAAATGCGGCATATAAGAGTCCGCATGGAATAAATCCAAGGATTATTCCAAGTAAAAATCCTTTAAATCCAAATGGCTCTTTAAACAATTTGTCTAGTGAAATAAATTTTAGTTTTTTTAGTGAAAATATCAACCCATTTTTTTTAAAAATATTTGTAAAAAATTTAAAGTTAATCGAAAAATTAAGTGCATTTTTAATAAATAAAAGAGAGGCGATTACTAGAAAAAAAGAAGAAATTTTATTAAAAATAGAAATTTCTCTTACATTAGTTGAAACAATGTTTGAAAGAACTCCTATCATAGAATATGTACAAATTCTCCCGCTATGATAAGAGATGAGAGAAAAGTTTTTTAATTTTCCAAAAGTTGTATATTTTTCAGCTTTAATCAATAATAATCTGCTAGATATTTGAGATAAAACAAAAGGTCCGCACATGCCGCTGCAGTGTGTAAGGCCTCCAAATAGGCCAAGATTAATTAGAGAAACTAAAATTGCAGCATCGCTTAAATTATTTATTGGCATTAAAAATAAATAAAAATTCTAAATAGTTGATTTTATTATATTGAAGTTGTAAAAATATTCAAGTATTAGTTTATGTGGCAATTTTTTAAAAATTAAAAATTATATTTTATGCAAGTTAATTTTATTAAATCAAGCTCTATTAAAGACTTTAAATCTGGGGTATGTGTTATCTTTCTTTCAGAAAATCAAGTATCAAAATCAAAAATTAGTTTTATTAAAAATGCTAGAGAAAATTTTGATTTTCACGGAAAATATGCTCAAGCATGTTTTATTAATAATAGAGATTCATCACTGATTTTATTTGGAAGTGGTGGTAAAGCCATGGATAGCTTGATGATCCAAAAACTTTCTGCAAGACTTGTGTCGTTTTTAAATTCAGCAAAAGTTAGCGAGGCTAACATTTTTTTTGGCTTTGATTTTGATGCAAAAGAGGAATTAAAGCAAATCAACTTTAATATTAAGGAAGCTTGTGATTTAGCTTTTGGAGCAATTTTACAAAGTTATAGATTTAATAAATATTTTGAAAAAAGAAAAAAGGAAAAGGAGTTAAAAATTACCAAATTTAATATTGTTGTTAAAGATGTTTCTGCTGCTAAAAAAATGTTCATAGAGCAGGAGATTCTTGCTAAAAATATATTCTTTACCAGAGACCTTGTTTCTGAGCCGGCAAATATTTTGAATCCCGAGTCTTATGCTACAATATGTAAAACATTAGTAAAAAGTGGATTGCAAGTTGAAATACTTGGTGAAAGTGAAATGAAAAAATTAGGCATGAATGCTCTTCTAGGCGTTGGGCAGGGAAGTTCTAAGGAATCAAAGTTAGTTATTTTAAAATGGAATGGAGCTGGAAACTCTTCAAAGCCCATAGCTTTTGTTGGTAAAGGAGTAACATTTGATACGGGCGGTATTTCTATTAAACCTGCAAATAATATGGAGGATATGAAGACTGATATGGCTGGTTCTGCGGTTGTTGTTGGTTTACTTAAAAATCTTGCTGAAAGAAAAGCGAAGGTTAACGCTGTTGGTGTTATTGGTTTGGTAGAGAATATGCCATCAGGAACAGCTCAGCGTCCCGGAGATGTTGTCAAATCAATGTCTGGTCAAACAATAGAAATTATAAATACTGATGCAGAAGGAAGACTTGTTCTTGCTGATGCCCTTTATTATACAAATCAAAAATTTAAACCTGAATTCATCGTAGATCTTGCTACACTTACTGGCGCAATTATTATTGCTCTTGCAGATATTCATGCTGGATTATTCTCAAATAGTGACGAATTAAGCTCAAGGCTGCTTGAATCTGGAAACAACATTGGAGAGCCATTGTGGAGACTTCCTATTTCTGATGAATATGACGAAATGATTAATTCAGATATTGCTGACATGAGAAATACTGGCGCAGGAAGAGGGGCTGGAAGTATTACCGCTGCTCAGTTTTTAAAAAGATTTATTGGAGACACTAAATGGGCGCATCTAGATATTGCTGGTGTCGCTTGGAAAGGGAAGGGTGATCCTCTTGCCGTTAAAGGAGCGACTGGGTTTGGTCTTCGTTTATTGAATGATTTGGTTAAAAACTTTTATGAAAAAAAGTGAATCTGTGGCTCAATAAATAGGTTGATTTAATTAACTTTATTTGTTATTATTTATTCTTTAAGGTTAAATTATATCAAGTTATTTATTTTTTTAACTTATTTCAATTTGTTTTTGTTGTTCAGAAAAACAAGGGATTGTTATTTTTGAGCTTTTTTAAAAAATTTTGTTTAGTTTTTTAATTTTTAAATATTAATTAATTTTAGTTTAGTGATGGCTAGTAATCTGTCTGTGATGGGAAATAAAGAGATTCTTTTGGTGGCTGAGAATATAGCTCATGAAAAAGGTATATCTCCTCAAGAGGTTGTTGAGGCAATGTCAGAGGGAATTAAGGCTGCTGCAAAAAAGAAGTATGGCCAAAATCTTGAAATCGAATGTGAAATTGATAAAAAAACTGGTCAAATTAAATTATTTAATAACCTAAGGGTTGTTGAAGATGATATAGAAGATTTTGATGCAAAAAAACAAATAACCCATTCTATTGCAAAAAAGAAAAATCCCAACGTTAATATCGGAGATGATGTTCTTCAAGAGCTTCCTCCTATTGATCTTAACAGGGTTGTTGCTCAAGTCGCAAGAAACGAAATTATTAAAAAAGTAAAAGAAGCTGAAAAAAATAAAGAATATAATGACTTCAAAGATAGACTTGGCGATATTGTTAGTGCGTCAGTTAAAAAAATTGGTTTAAAGAATATCGTAATGGATGTAGAGGGTTATGAAGCCGTTCTTCACGAAAGTGGGTTAATATTAAAGGAAACTCTGCGCGTTGGAGATAGAGTTAGAGTTTATATTGAAGACGTAAAAAAAGAACCTTTTGGCGCGCAAATTTTTGTTTCAAGAACTCATCCACAGTTTCTTGTTAAATTATTCGAACAAGAAGTTCCAGAGCTTTATGAAGGAAGTATTGAGGTTAAAGCTGTTGCTCGCGATCCTGGTTCAAGAGCAAAAGTTGCAATATACTCAAGAAGAGAGGATATTGATGTTGTTGGATCATTTATTGGTATAAGAGGAAGTCGCGTTCAAGCTGTAAGCAACGAGTTGAAGGGCGAAAAAATTGATATTATAAAATGGTCAAATAATATAGCGGAATTTGTTATTTCTTCTTTGACTCCTGCAAAAATTAATAAGGTTATTGTGGATGAAGAAAATAATTTAATTGAGGTTGTTGTTGCTGAAAATCAACAAAGCCTTGCAATTGGCAGAGGTGGACAAAATGTTAAGCTGGCCTCAAAACTTGTTGGTTATAAAATTGACGTTATAACTGATGATGAGGAATCAGCTAGGAGAACTGCTGAGTTCAATCAGGCATCAAAGCTTTTTGTTGAAGCGCTAGATGTTGAAGAAATGATTGCAAATTTACTGGCATCGGAAGGATTTTTAAATGTTGAAGATTTAGCTCAGTCTGAAATTTCAGAAATCCAGTCTATAGAAGGCTTTGATGAAGATATTGCTAAAGAAATTAAAAAAAGAGCAGAGGAATATCTACAAAAAATTTCATAATTGCTTTTAGTTGGCACTGAAGTTTATAGAATTTAAAAATATTAATAATGACAAGTAACGAAGAAAATTCTCAAAAATCTCGGTCTACGTTGACGCTGAAGTTAAAAGCGTCACCTGGACAGGTTACTGCTGCTACAAATTCAGAGAAGTCAATAAATAATAAAGGTTCTTCGGTTCAAGTTACGATCAAGGGAAGAAGATCGTTATCGTCATCTAGTTCTGATTTATCTAATAGCGATAGCAAACTCAGCAAATCAGAGTTTGAAGCTAGATTTAAAGCTTTGTCAACTATTTCTGACTCAGAAAATGATTCTGATAAATTTGATGTTTTAAAAAAAATTAAAGATACAAAATCTGTTAGTGAGCAAAAATCTAAAGAAAGATCTAGCAAAAAACCACAATCTAAGGATTTGCAAAATAATAACTTTCAAGAAAAATCGTCTCAGCAATTTGCTTCTTCTAATAAAATTAATGAGAAAAGCTCTATTTCTGAAAAAAATAATAATAATGATGATGAGATTGTTTCTTCGGGTAATTCGAGGAATAAAATTTCAATCGCAGATTTTAAACCATCTGTAGAAGTAGATAATTTTGATGTCCTTAACAAAATTAGACAAAGTGTTGAAGTTTCCAATAAACAAAAGCAAGAAAGAGAAAAAGTTTTAGAAGAAAAGCGTAAGATAGAGCTTGAAAGAATTGAAAAAGAAAAAGAAAATAAAGCAAAGAGTAAAAAATTTTTAGATGATTTTGAGAATGAAAAAAACCAGAAAAAGAAATCTCAATTCAAAGAAAATAACAAATTTAACAAAAGAAAACTTACATATATTGTTGATGATGAGGAATCTGAGCAATCATCATTTTATAGAAAAAAACGTAAATCAAGAGAAATAGAAGTCCAGGCTCAAAAAGAATACAAAAAAATTTCTAGAGAAGTAAATCTTCCCGATCTTATAACTGTCGCAGATTTGGCCGAGAGAATGACGGAAAAAACAGGAGATGTTGTTAAAAAGCTTTTTACAATGGGAATGGTTGCAACATCAAACCAGGTTATTGATGCCGACACAGCTGAGATAATTATTGGTGAGTTTGGTCATATCGCAAATAGAGTTTCTCATTCTGATGTTGAAAATATATTAAAAGAAGAAGATGATAATTCTATTGAAAAAAAATCAAGGGCTCCAATTGTTACAATCATGGGGCATGTGGATCATGGAAAAACATCGCTTCTTGACGCAATTAGATCTACAAAAGTTGTTGATTCTGAGCATGGGGGAATAACTCAACATATAGGTGCGTCCAGAATCAAAACTCCTTCAGGAAAATTTATTACTTTCCTTGATACACCTGGGCATGAAGCTTTTACCGAAATGAGATCTCGAGGAGCAAATATTACCGATATTGTAATTTTGGTTGTTGCTGCTGATGATGGCGTCAAAGAGCAGACTATTGAGGCAATCAGTCATGCTAAGGCCGCAAATGTTCCTATAATTGTTGCGGTTAATAAAATTGATAAGCCAGGAGCTGATCCTAGAAGAGTTAAAAATGAACTATTGTCTTATGACATTGTTTCTGAGGACTTGGGTGGAGATGTTATGTTTATAGAAGTTTCTGCTAAGCAGAAATTAAATCTAGAAAAATTAGAAGAGGCAATATTACTTCAAGCGGAATTATTGGATCTAAAATCCCCATATGAGGGGCTGTCAAGCGGCGTAGTAATCGAGTCGAGAGTTGATCCATCTAAGGGGGTGGTCGTTTCTCTTTTGGTGCAAAAAGGAACGCTTGATATATCTGATCTAATTGTCGTTGGAACTTCTTATGGAAGAGTTAGAAAAATGGTTGATGATAATGGTAAAAATACCAAAACTGCAACACCTTCAGTTCCGGTTGAAATTTTGGGATTGGATCAAGCCCCTTCAGCTGGCGAAAAATTTTTTGAAGTTAAAGAAGAAAAAACAGCTCGTGAAATAATTCTTTATAGAGAAAGAAAAGAAAGAGAAGAAAAATCGTTAAAAAATTCCGTAAAGTCTATTTCTGATATTTTTAAACAGTCTGGAGCAAGTAAGGTTAAGAACCTAAATGTTATAGTTAAAGCGGATGTTCATGGTTCTGTAGAGGCAATTTGTGGATCAATTACAAAATTAAATAATGAAGAAGTTGCAATAAAAATAATACATCATGCAACGGGAGGAATAAATGAAAGTGATATAACATTAGCTACTGTTTCAAATGCTATTATAATTGGATTTAATGTAAGAAGTAATAATGCCGCAAAGGAAATTGCAAAAAGTAAATCAATTGATATAAGATATTATTCAATAATTTATAATATTATTGATGATTTAAAGCTACTTTTATCAGGAATGCTTGAGCCTGTTAAATCAGAAGAATATCTTGGACAGGCAGAAATTAGGCAAGTATTCAAAATATCGGGAATTGGTAAAATAGCTGGAGGATTCGTTATTGACGGAATTATAAAAAGAAGCGCAAAAGTTAGACTTCTAAGAAATAATATTGTAATACATGATGGAATATTAAAAAGTCTTAAGCGCTTCAAAGAAGATTCAAAAGAAGTTAAGAGTGGATTTGAGTGCGGCTTCTCAATTGAGAATTACGACGATATAAAAGAAAGCGATATAATAGAATGTTATGAAATAGTTGAACAAAAAAGACAATTGTAATTTATGAACGAAAAATATCATATTTCTTCAAGACTTTTTCACTGGGTAATGAGTATTTTAATTATAGGAATGCTTGTTATAGGAATGTATATGGTTGATTTTATTTCTGATGAAAATCAAAACAAATTCATGATATATGATCTTCACAAATCATTTGGTCTACTAATTTTATTATTAGTTATATTAAGAATAATTAATAGAATTTTTCATAAACCTCCAAAACAACTTGAAGGAATTTCTAGAATTGAAGTTGCTATTTCAAAATCATTACACCACTCTTTTTATGTTTTGATGATATTACTTCCAGTTTCAGGATATTTGATGTCTAACTTTTATGGCTTTAAAGTTAATTTTTTTTCATATGAATTGCCAAGCTTAGTATCTTACAATCCAGATATGGGAAGGTTATTTTCTGAAACTCATGAATTTCTGGCTTATTTGCTTATATTTCTTCTAATTCTTCACATAGCTGGGGTAATAAAGCACCGATTTTTTGATAAACCAGAGAATGATGTTTTAAAAAGAATGCTATAAAATCCGATGATTAAAACAAGAATTATTCCATGTCTAGATATTAAAAATGGAAGAGTTGTAAAAGGTGTTAATTTTGGCAACCTTGTTGATGCGGGAAGTCCTATTTATCAAGCCGAATTTTATTACAAAGAAGGTGCTGATGAAATTTGTCTTTTGGATATTTCTGCGTCCATTGAAAAAAGAGAGATACTTTTTGATATTGTTTTTGAGGTTTCTAAAAAATGCTTTATCCCATTTTCAGTTGGGGGAGGGGTTTCAAAAATAGAGGATTTTTCTAGACTAATGCTCTGTGGCGCTGACAAAGTTTCTGTAAATAGCGCTGCTATTATTAATCCAGAGTTGATATCATCTGCATCAAATAAATTTGGATCGCAGGCAGTCATTATTGCAATTGACGTTAAAAAGAAAGGAGATAAATATGAAGTGTTTAGTAATGGAGGCACAAAATCTACAGGATTAAATGCTGTTGAATGGGCTGTAAAAGCTCAGAGCATGGGTGCGGGAGAAATTCTTTTAACATCAATGGATATGGATGGAACTAAAAATGGTTACGATCTTGAACTTATAAAGAATATTTCTAGTAAATTGTCAATCCCCGTGATTGCGTCTGGAGGAGTAGGCTCTTTAAATGATTTAAAGAATGGAATTAATTCTGGTGCAAGCGCAGTTTTGGCGGCATCAATTTTTCATTTTAGAGAATATACGATAAAGCAGGCAAAAGATTTTTTGTCAAAAGAAGGTATTGAAGTAAGAAATTAATAAATAAATTATGCCAACAAAAAACATTATTAAGATATCTTTAATATTCGCTTTATTTGCAATGATTGCAATAGGCTTAACTGTTTTTCTTTTTATAAAGAAAAATACAGATAATTTACCTGACTATGAGCAATTAAAAAATTATACACCAATTATAACAACTAGATTATATGCAGCCGATGGAACCCTGATTACCGAGTATTCTAAAGAAAAAAGGGTATTTGTTCCAATAGAAATGATACCAATGAATTTAAGAAATGCCTTTATTGCAGCTGAAGATTCTAATTTTTATCAAAATTCCGGCATTGATGTTTTTGCAATTTTTAGAACTGCAATCAAGAATGCTGCTTCATTTGTTAAGGGTCAAGAATCAATGGGTGGCGCATCTACAATAACTCAACAAGTTGTCAAAAATTTTCTTTTAACAAGAGAAAAAACTATTGAAAGAAAAGTAAAAGAAGCGATTCTTGCTTTCAGGATGACAAAGACTTTTCCAAAAGATAAAATTCTCGAATTATACTTAAATCAAATTTATCTGGGTTCTGGAGCCTACGGAGTTGCGGCAGCTGCAGAGGTTTATTTTGACAAATCAGTCAATGAGCTAGAAATAGAAGAGGTTGCTTTATTAGCAACTTTACCAAAGGCGCCCTCTAAGTTAGACCCTAGAAAAAACATCGAAAAAGCTAAATATAGAAGAGATTGGGTTATTGATAGAATGGTTGATGAGGGATATATAGATCTAAAAGCTGGAGAGTCTGCAAAAGAAAAGCCTATTGTTCTTAAAATGCAAAAAGATGAGGAGGATGTTGCGCAGGCAAATTTCTTTGCTGACTCTGTTAAAAAAGACTTAACAAAGCTATATGGCTCTGATAATGTTTTTGAGGACGGAATATTTGTTTTAACAACACTTGACTCAAAGCTACAAAAAATGGCGAATGTAGCTTTTACAAAGGAATAGAAGATTACGATAGAAAGCATGGATATAGGGGGCCTATTGGAAAAATAGATGTTGAGTCAAATGACGTTGTTGAGATATCAAGCAAATTAAAAAAATTCCAAATTGAAAAATTATACAAACAAAATTGGTTTAAAGCTTTAGTATTAAATATATCAAAAGACAGTGCTTCAATAGTTGTTGAAAATTCTGAGATTGGAACTATTAAAATTGAAAATGTTAAGTGGGCTAAAAAATATATTGATACAAATAAAATTGGTGGAGAGATTAGAAAAATTTCTGATGTATTAAATGTTGGTGATGTAATTTTAGTAGAAAAATTAACGGATGCAAATAATTATAACTTAAGACAAATACCTGAAGTTAACGGCGCTTTTATCGCAATGGATCCCCACAGTGGAAGAGTATTGGCGATGATGGGGGGATATGTTGATTTACCCAATCAATTTAATAGAGCTGTGCAAGCTCTTAGACAGCCAGGTTCTACAATGAAAACATTTGGGTATATTGCTGCACTTGAAAACTCAATGACTCCGGCTACTCTAATAATGGATGAACCTATTTCTTTAAATCAGGGGGGAGATTTGCCTCCATATAACCCCACAAACTATTCTGGTGAGTTTTATGGACCAACCACACTAAGACAGGGTCTTGAAAAATCTCAAAACGTTACTACTGTTAGAATGGCTGATGATGTTGGCTTAGACAAGGTTGTTGAGGTTGTTAAGAGGCTCGGAGTAAATGAAAATCCACAAAAAATTTATTCACTTGTTTTAGGATCAACAGAAACAACCCTAGTTAAGCTTGTTTCGGCTTATGCTATGATGGTTAATGGTGGGAAAAAAATATCTCCAGCAATGATTGAAAAAATTCAGGATAGAGATGGGGTAACTATTTTTAGAAGAGATGATAGACAGTGCCAAGATTGCACAATTAAAGACAGTAAAATTGATAATGCAATAGTTCCTTATTTAAATGATAATAGACAGCAGATTATCGATGAATCTGTTGCTTATCAAATTACATATATGCTTCAAGGAGTTGTTGAAAGAGGTACTGCGGCAAGAGCGAAATCTATTGGTAAAATCATTGGAGGAAAAACTGGAACAACTAATAATTCTTATGACTCTTGGTTTGTTGGCTTTTCGCCAGACCTTATAGCTGGAGTGTATGTGGGTTTTGATAATCCAAAAAATCTTGGGAATGATGAAACTGGCGCCTCAGTTGCTTTACCAATTTTTATTGATTTCATGAAAGAAGCCCTAAAAGATAAGCCTTCAACTCCATTTAGAGTACCAAATTCCATAAAGTTTGTTAAAATTGATAGAGCTCTTGGTAAATATCCAACTCCACTTACTCCTAAGGAAAGAATATTTTTTGAATCATTTAAATTAAATGATGACATTGATAAGGTTTTATCCCAGACTATATCTCCTTCATCTCTTAATGAAGAGAATGACAGCGATAACACAGATGATTCGCAAGAAGAAACAAGTGTTATATATTAAAAAAATATTTAAATTTTTATTTATTGGAATAATCGCAATTAATAATACTTCATGTCTCAATTTTAGAGGTCAGTCCCAGAATCAATTTCCACTTGATGCCACAAATAACACATCAATTAAAAATCAAGAGGATAATAAATTATATGATCAAGAAAATAGAAATGATTCAAAGTTTAAAATTAATAAAAATAAACTTATTAAAGAAGGGGCATATATAATTGCATGGGATATTGCGATAGCGAGTATTTGTAAAAATTCATTACATTTCTCTATTGGTTTATGTATTGCTGCAGATATAGCTGGGGATATAGGTATTATTGGATATCATAGCATTGAAAAAAAGAAGGAAATATCTCATGCACAAACAGAAGGAAATGTAAAAAATGCTAAAGTAAATAGTTTTAAATTTGAATTTAATCCAATTGACTTTTCGCTAAGCATTGGCTTGATGGCGATAATATTAATAGTAATATAGTATTGTGTAAAAAAATTTATAAATTCTAGATTTACTTAAAATTTTATATATCAATTTAATTTTTCTTTTAAATAAACTTGACCTAAACTTAATTTTCTGCTAAATTGACACTAAATATCGCCAAATTATAAAAAAATTTTAGTAAAAATATGAGAGTAGAATTTAATCAACAATCCCCATTTACAGGAG
>Ga0214917_10000991_pt1 | contig 37222 bp, 34 predicted proteins | sample LL_1208_BB_MetaG_FD_177983 | JGI IMG/M metagenome (GOLD analysis project Ga0214917, IMG submission 177983) | Freshwater microbial communities from Lake Lanier, Atlanta, Georgia, United States - LL_1208_BB | ecosystem: Environmental > Aquatic > Freshwater > Lake | place: USA: Georgia | collected... | reverse complement strand
GCAATCACGCGTGAGATTTTTGCTGGAAAAGCTGGGGCACATCGTGAAGCGGTGCTTATCAATGCCGCGACATCTATCGCAGCCTTTAAAGGAGATTTCAAACTCGGAGTCGAGCAGCAATTCGCGAATGGATACGTGCTTGCGAAACAAGCGATTGATAGTGGTGCAGCCGCTCAATTGGTGGAGCGATGGGCAGCTCTTTCAAAGGAATTGGCAAACACTTCTTTGTAGCGAAGAGAGTCTGCTGCTTCTCGGGTTTTTTCCAGATTGTCGCGGGCGGCGCCGGAACCAAAGACCGGAAGAGACCATTCACCTTCGACGTCAACTAATCGCACGCCGTCTTGATTAAGGTAGCGGAGCAGCACTTCAACCTCTTCATGATGTGAAGCAGGCAATATCTCGCCATTGTCGACAACGATGTCAGCAGTGAGCTTGAGAGAGTCGATCACTTCTTTGTAGTTGGTTGCGTTTCCCTGGGCAGTCCCGGCTAACTTGCCATATCGAATTACAATGAATTCCCATGTGGATGGCGCAACAGGAAACGCTGCAATCAGATGCGGCAGACGGGTAAGTGAACGAATCCTTTGAGCGCGAGCAGTTCCACGAATAAATGCGCCAAGACGATTTCGGATTTCGGCCGCTTCTTCAAATCGTTCTTGCTCTGCGAGCTCTCTCATTCGTCGATCGAGCTCTATGAGTAATCGTGAGGCATCATGATGAAGTGCCATTCGTGTTGTGAGGACATGGGAAGAGTAAGAATCGACTGATTCCTTGCCTACACATGGCGCGCCGCATTTCTTCATGTCAAAGAGTGCACATGGGCTAGCAGTTTTCATCGAACGCAATGAGATGCGAGGGGAGCATTGGCGGATGTGGATGACTTCATAGATTGCTTCAATCGCTCGTTGCGCCTCATCTCGGCCATTGAAAGGTCCACACCACCCAGAATCATCGGAAAGACCGCGATGTCCCCGAACTGAAACTAATCGCGGAAAATTTTCGTCAGTGATCTTTATCCAGACGGCTTTCTCTTGGAATTTAGATCTCCGGTTGAAGCGGGGTTGTTTTTCAGCGATGAGTCGGAGTTCACGTACTTCTGCTTCAATGATTGTTGGAGTCTTGATGAAATCAAGGTGTGTTGCTAAAGCAATCATGTCGTGAATTCGTTTACGTGTTTCGGCCGCGGTGAAGTAGGAGCGAACCCGATTTTTAAGGTTTCGCGTCGTGCCGATATAGAGAGGTTCACCCCTTTCATCGCGAAAGATGTAAACGCCCGGGGATTGGGGCAGGCCTTCGCCAAGATATTTCTTTCGACGCTGTGCATCGGTGACTCTATTCGTGAATGACTTGAGATCTTCCAATGTCGTAACGCCAAAGGATCCAAGGCGATCAAGAATTCCATGAAATACATCGACAGTTGCGCGAGCGTCAGACAGAGCGCGGTGATCGGGATTTGTGGCAGCACCAAAGAACGATGCCAAAGTGGAGAGTTTGCAATTGGGCGCTTCATCTCGCGTAACTACATATCGGGCTATCCGCGCAGTATCGAGCACTTGATAGTTGGGCCATGGCGTTGCGCATTTTGCAGCGGCCGATTTCAAGAAACCGATGTCGAAAGGTGCGTTGTGAGCTATTAAAACCGTTTCTTTTTCAGATCCAATGAACTCAAGAAATGAGAAGAGCGCCGACCCAATAGTGGGGGCCTCAACAACCATTGCATCGGTGATTCCAGTCAAGACAGTGATGAAAGCGGGGATGGGTGATTCAGGATTTACCAACGTTTGAAACTCACCAATAATTTCGCCGCCTCGAATCTTGACGGCGCCAATCTCGGTGATAGAAGAGTTGGAATGTGAGCCACCAGTAGTTTCCAGATCTACGACGACAAAAGTCGTTTCAGCCAATGCGCGCCCTAGATCATCAAAGGAAGGTTGCCATCCTTGAGGGTTAGTAGCTGACATGGAGAGAAAGGTAGAGGGGATGAATGACATTTCAGAGCAATCTGCTTAGGGTTTGAGTATGGCAATCGAAGGCGCGCCCGAAGGTTGGATTCAGGACTATCGAGCTGAGGGTTCTGGAAAGAATAAAGAGATTGGCGTGCTTCTCGTACATGGATTCACTGGAACTCCAGCTTCCATGAGGCCCTGGGCGCATTACCTCAACGAACGTGGTTACACGGTTTCGGTTCCGCTTATCCCAGGACATGGAACAACATGGCACGACCTCAATCATGTCTCGTGGCAAGAGTGGCCAGCTAAAGTCGAAGCCGAATTGTTGCAACTCAAGAAAAAATGTTCAAAAGTCTTTTTGTGCGCTCTCTCCATGGGCGGTGGTAACTCTCTATATGTTGCCGCCCATAACCAAGGGATGATTGACGGAATCGTTCTAGTCAATCCCATGATTCATATTCCTGGCGTCCAGATTAAATTTGTCCACATCATCTCGCGAATTCAGAAATCACGCGCTTCAGTGGGAGATGACATCAAAAAGCCTGGGATAACCGAATGGGGTTATGACGCATTGCCCCTAAAAGGTGTTGCTCAGCTATACAAATATTTGAAATTGGCTCGTGCTGGTCTTCCAAAAATTCAAACGCCAACTTTGGTTTTTCACAGTATTGATGACCATATCCTTCCCGTTTCCAATACCGAAATCATCATGGCGGAATTAGGTTCGAGTGAGAAAAAGAGAATCGAGCTCGCTAATAGCTACCACGTAGCTACATTGGATTACGATGCTGAAACCATCTTTGAGAATTCCCGACTATTTATTGAGGAGCGCTCGTGAGTAGCGCAAATCCCTTTTTAAGGCCCTCTCAACTTGAATATGAGCTACCTCCATTCAATGTCATAAATGACAGCCACTATTTGCCTGCCTTTTATGCTGGAATGGAAGAACAGAGCCAGGAAATCGCGAAGATCACATCGCAAAGCGAGATCACTTTCGAGAACACCATCGTGGCGCTGGAACGCAGCGGGCAGATTCTCACGCGCGTTGCAAATGTTTTTTACAACAAATCTTCGAGTGACACCAATGAGGCAATAGATGCAATCGAAGCAGAAATTGCACCGAAGTTGGCAGCACATTCAGATTCCATAAAATTGAATCCGGATCTATTTCAGCGGATTTCTGTACTTATAGGCTCCATTGACACTCTCAGTCCAGAAGATGCGTGGATTCTGCGTCGCTACTACGAGGACTTTGTACACGCCGGCGCGAAATTGACTGCGGAGAAGAGAGAACGAGTTAAAGCGATAAATGAAGAGCTCTCATCGCTCCAAACATCGTTTGCCAAGAACTTATTAGCGGACACCAATGATCTGGCCGTTTTCGTTGACGATGTGCAACTTCTTGAAGGTTTATCCGCAAATCAGATTGCGGCGTGCAAGGCTGCGGCCGAAGCTCGTGGCAAAAATGATACGTGGATGATCGGAATGGTCAACTTCACTGGACATCCGCTCCTTCGCTCCATGAAGAACCGTAGTTTGCGAGAGAAAGTAATGCGCAATTCCTTAATGAAGGGCGCACGATCTAATGCCAATGACACTCGTAAAACCCTTTTGCGAATGGTGGAACTTAGAACTGAACGAGCCAAGCTATTTGGTCTGAATTGTCATGCTGACTATGTGTTGAGCCAGCAAACAGCTTCAAACCTTGACAATGTTCACGCAATGCTTGGCAAGATTGCGCCCGCTGCAGCTTCAAATGCGAGAAAAGAAGGAGCAGACATTGAAGCTGCAATGAATCGCGATGGAGCGCACGAGTTACAAAGTTGGGATTGGGACTATTACACGGAGCGAGTAAGGGCAGAAAAGTACGACCTAGATGCCTCACTGATGAAGCCGTACTTCGAACTCAATCGAGTACTCCACGACGGCGTCTTTTTCGCAGCCGGCAAACTCTTTGGCATGCAATTCAAAGAGCGTTCTGACCTTCAGGCTTACCATCCTGAAGCGAGAGTTTTCGAAGTATTCAATGAGGATGGCTCGGCGATCGGTTTGTATATCGCAGACTTTTATACCCGCGATTCAAAGCGAGGTGGTGCGTGGATGAATTCGCTCGTCAAGCAGAGCACCTTGCTTAATCAGAAGCCTGTCGTTGTAAATAATCTGAATATTCCAAAGCCACCGAAGGGTGAACCCACACTTCTCACCTACGACGAAACCACAACTTTGTTTCACGAATTTGGACATGCTATTCATGGTTTGCTCTCAAATGTGAGATACCCACGTGTTTCAGGTACGGCCGTACAGCGAGACTTTGTTGAATTCCCTTCTCAAGTAAATGAAATGTGGATCTTATGGCCCGAAGTTCTCGACAATTACGCGCGTCATTACGAGACAGGAGAGCGGTTGCCGCAGGCGTGGGTAGATAAACTCAACGAGTCCTCGACCTTTAACGAGGGGCACGCAACCACGAGCTATATGGCCGCATCGGTACTGGATCTTGCTTGGCACTCACTCGAATCAATGGATGGAGTTACATCAGTGGAAGAGTTTGAAGCTAAGGCCATTTCGGATTACGGCCTGGACTACCACCCCGTTCCAACGAGATATCGCTCAACCTATTTCTCGCACATCTTCGCAGGCGGTTATTCATCTGGTTATTACGGATACATCTGGAGTGAAGTCCTTGATGCCGACACTGTTGAATGGTTTAAAGAGAATGGCGGGTTGACGCGGGCAAATGGCGATCACTTTAGAAAATCCTTACTCAGTCGCGGTGGATCGGTCGATTCAATGCAGATGTTTCGAGACTTCAGAGGCAGAGACGCAGAAATCCAACCATTATTGCGTCGTCGTGGATTGGTGAATCATGATTGATGCATTGAAGCCAATAGTTCTTCGCGTTGCAGCTCTCAATCTTTCGTATTTCGGAATCGAATTCTATTTTGCTCACCGGTATAACTCAGTGGCACTCTTCTCAGATAGTTTGGACTTCCTTGAGGATGCATCAGTCAATCTGTTGATTTTTCTTGCCTTTTCCCTCGCTGTCATTTGGCGTAAGCGCCTGAGTTATCTCTTTGCTTTTCTGCTTCTTTTGCCGGCTATTGGTTTCTTCTGGAATGCGATAGCAAAACTTTCCGAGCCGGTTGCCCCAGAAGGCACGGGCATGTCTGTTGTTGGATTCGGAGCGCTTGTAGTCAATCTGTACTGCGCGATCATTTTGAACAAGTTCAAAGACATCAAGGGAGGTCTTGCGAAGGCCGCCTACTTCTCAGCCCGGAATGACGCGGTCTCGAATATCCTCATTATCGTTGCGGGGCTGTTGACTTTGGTTTGGATCAGTCCAGTTCCTGATCTCATCGTGGGAGCAGTCATTTTCTTTATGAATGCAGATTCGGCTCGCGACATCCTAAACGCCGCACGCGCCGAACATCGGGAAAGTGCACATTAGTAATGCTTGAGGCGATCTTTCTCGGCATTGTTCAAGGCCTAACTGAGTTTCTTCCCATCTCCTCCAGTGCGCATATTCGAATTCTCGGAGAGTTCTTGCCATCAGCTCAAGATCCTGGAGCCACTTTCACTGCAATTATGCAGATTGGAACCGAAATCGCTGTTCTTCTCTATTTTCGTACAATGATTATTGGAATCATCAAGTCCGCAATTTCTTTTGTTGCACGCGACAAGTCAATGCTCAGTCCTGGTCAAAAAGAAGAAGCTAAATTGGCCATGATGATAGTTGTTGGATCAATCCCAATCTTTATTCTCGGTTTCCTTGCCCAGGATTACATTCGGAACAACTTCCGTTCCTTGTGGCTGATTGCCATTACATTAATTGTTTTTGGATTGTTGCTCGGATTCTTAGATCACATAGGTAAACGTGACAAAGGTTTGAATGATTTAAATGCCAGTGACGGCATCTTGTATGGCCTCGCCCAATCTCTGGCGCTTATTCCAGGAGTTTCTCGTTCCGGTGCCACGATTGCGATGGGTCGATTGTTGAAGTATCGACGGGAGGATGCGCTTCGCTATTCATTCCTATTGGCGATACCGGCAGTACTTGGCAGCGGTCTCTATGAATTGCTCCAAGCCCTGAATGGGGGAGAGAACGTGTTTTCAATGAGCGAAATTTTCGTTGCCACGGCCGTTGCTTTTGTCGTTGGCTATGCAGTGATCGCCTGGTTGATGAAATTTGTTCAAACAAGAAGCTTCATGCCGTTTGTGATCTATCGGGTATCTCTCGGAGTCTTGGTTTTGATTCTTCTCGCTACAGGAACAATTAGCGCTTATTTATGACTACGGGTGGCTTTAGTTCAGTTCAGCTTCTCAAAGAAGAAGCGGCTTTAACTCTCGGATCCTTGTCAAACATGGACGCAATCGAGCTTGGCGAAATCGCTGTGGCATTGGGTAAAGAGCGAGCGCTACCCATTGCAATTGAAGTTCGAATTGGAGAATGGAAAGTTTTTCACGCTTCACTGCCGGGAAGTAAGCCTGAAAATCAATGGTGGATTGACCGCAAAGCGCGGGTTGTGAGCCTCAAACATCATTCGACGATGTTTGAACGTGTAAATGCGGAAGAGCGGGGTGCGGATTGGCATAAAGAAAATGACGTTGAAGATGAAACTCATGCGATACATGGCGGGGGATTGCCACTTATAGTCAAAGGTTTGGGTTATCAAGGGGTGTTAGTAATATCAGGGCTGCCTCAAGTAGAAGATCATCTGCTGGGAGTTGAAGTGATCGCCGAATTCTTAGCGCGTCGTGGTGAAGTTCTTTAATTGTTCTGAGCGTTTGTAACTTCAACAATTTCGCATGGCGCACCATCGCAGCAATTCGTTTTCATGTGGCAATGCGGGCACAACCAGCGGGTGGCAACGGGATCGTAAGGTTGATGGCAGCAATCGCACGGCATCTGATTATTGGCGCCCATGTGCTGAATATAGTTTCGAATTCAGAAAATCTGGTGGACGATACTGGGATCGAACCAGTGACCCCTTCCATGTCAAGGAAGTGCGCTACCGCTGCGCTAATCGTCCGAGGTAAAACTATGAAGTTGTGAACTTATCGAGGTGGAGACGGGATTTGAACCCGTGTAGCGGGATTTGCAGTCCCGAGCCTCGCCTCTCGGCCACTCCACCAAATCTCTAGATCTCCAATACCTTCAACTCGAGCGGACGACGGGGGTCGAACCCGCGACCTGAACCTTGGCAAGGTTCCGCGCTACCAACTGCGCTACGTCCGCATTCGCAAAGAAAGCTCTTTGCGGGAGGCGAAATCTATCGCAACAGGCGCGCTATGCCCAAGTCAGGGTGCAGAAAAGCTCGAGACGCGCGGTAGCGTCAGGTTTATGGATTCGCTTTTCTGGATGGGTGGGCGTTTAGCAACCAATCTCGAAGAGATCTCCCATGACCTCTCGTCGCTACTCAAGCCTGGATTTTGGGCGGTAATTGGGACGTTTGAAAACGCTTGGACATTGGCGCGATTCGGAACCGTTGTAGATGCTCCATTTCCTGAAGTGAAGACGGAGTGGCGCCCTATAACTACAGAATCATGGAAAAGCTCCTTAGATAGTGATTCCTATTGCCACTATGTTTCAAAGATCAGAAATCACATTGCTGACGGCGATGTCTATCAAGTTAATGCATGTCGGATTCTCTCCGCTCCGAATGGGCTAAATAAGGATTTGAAACCGCTGATGCGAAAGATTCTTCGAGAGAATCCAGCACCTTTTGCAAGCTACCTTCAATTGCCTTCAATCGAGATAGCGTCCGCTTCTCCCGAACGGTTCATATCGATTACTAACCGAGTGTTGACCTCAAGTCCCATAAAGGGAACGTCAGCCTCGGAAAATTTTCTAGAAAAGGATCGCGCGGAAAATCTCATGATCGTTGACTTGATTCGCAATGACATGAGTACCACTGCCCGCATTGGAAGTGTTACGACACCGAGATTGCTTGCGACCGAAAAGCACCCAGGTCTCTTTCACTTAGTTTCTGATGTGAGAAGCGAGTTAAGAAATGATTGCTCTATCACCGACGTACTTAATGCAATGATGCCGCCAGGATCAGTAAGTGGCGCGCCAAAGAGCTCCGCCCTTCGGATCATTGAATCGAACGAAGGCAAACGAGGTCCTTATTGCGGCGCACTTGGTTGGGTACAAGGCGATTGCGCCGAACTAGCGGTGGGAATTAGAACTTTTTGGCAGAGCAACGATCGATTGAATTTTGGTACCGGTGCAGGAATAACGTGGGGTAGTGATCCGATCCTCGAATGGGAAGAGACAGAATTGAAAGCGCGAACATTGATTGGAATAGCGAGCTCATGAAGATTTGGTTGAATGATCGAATTGTTGAGGAGCTGACTTTGCCCGCTACTGGCGGCGGCTGGTTGTTGGGTGATGGCGCTTTCGAATCCCTTCGAACTTACGATTCGAAGCCATTCGCTCTACAACGCCATCTCGAACGGTTAGCGCAAACTGCGAAATCAATGGAAATCTCGCTGCCTGAACTCGACTTGATTCGGACCGGTGTCAGGTCTGTTATTCAAGAAAATCAAGTTTCGCCATTTGGACGACTTCGCATCACTTTAGTCAGTGATGGAAACTTAGTGATCACTCATGTGCCATTCAATCTGGAAGCAAAGGGTTTGAAGCTGACGACTTCTCATTCGATTCAATTTAGCTCCCGTTTGAGCGCAGGGCTCAAGACGATCTCTTATGCGGAAAATTCCATGGCTCTGCGGAGAGCACAACGTGATGGTTTTGACGATGTCGTCTTTGTAAATGAGCATGGGCAGATTGTTGAGACCGCCCTGGCAAATATCATTTGGTTTGATGGGAAAGACTGGTCTACCCCAAGCCTCGCCAGTGGCTGCCTTCCAGGAGTAACACGAAGTTTGCTTATAGAAAACTTCGGCGTACGAGAAGCAGAGATGACTCCGTCAGGTTTAATAGAGGTCCAAGCGTTAGCAATCACTTCGAGCGTCCGCGAAATTGTCCCGGCTGAGAAATATGAGAGCAAACTCTTTGCTCTTTCTAAGCCACTCAATCAACTGAGGGATTCCTTTCACGCATGGGTTTTGGGTAATCTAGAGCCGTGAATATCCGCCAACAGATAAAGAAAACACCCTACGGCTCTCTCGTTTGGCGCGTTTTTATTGGCGTTGTTGGCGGTCTGATAACAATTATTGGAACAGTCTTCCTATTTGCTCCGGGTCCTGGCATGTTGGTGCTGCTGGCTGGACTTGGAATTCTTGCGACGGAGTTCGCATGGGCCTCAAGAGCCATTCTCAAGACCAAATCTCTCGCTGCCTCAGCCGCTGAAAAGGTGGGGATTCCACTCTGGATGAAGTACCTGATTGCTGCGGTCTGTACCTTGATTTCTCTTGTTCTGATCGGTTATCACTTCGCGTAATCTCAAAGCCTCGCGCATAGATCGCGTATCGAATCGCGTTTGGTAACCTCGCCACATGTCGTCGAGCCAAATAACCGTCACCGTTGATGGTTCACTGATCACCGTCGCCTCTGACGCAAAACCGACCTTAATCTTTGAGCAAAAATATCCGGAGCGAGTGAAGCCCGGACCGCAAGCGATTGTTGTCTGCAAGATTAATGGCACGTTGAGAGATCTCTGGACCGATCTTGCCGATGGTGATGTCATTGAATCCATCAGCATTGACTCTGAAGAAGGCTTAATGGTCTTGCGACATTCGACTGCTCACGTCCTCGCCCAGGCGGTACAAGGATTATTTCCGCAAACTCGACTTGGTATTGGTCCGCCAATTAAAGATGGTTTCTATTACGACTTCGATCCGCCAAAGCCATTCACCCCAGAAGATCTCACTGCCCTTGAATCGTCGATGAAGAAAATCATCAAAGATGCACAACGATTCAAACGCCGTCCGGTTTCTGACACCGATGCTCTAAAGGAATTAGCAAATGAGCCATATAAGTGCGAATTGGTGAAGTTGAAATCTTCCGATGCGGCCGAAGGGGCAAGTGTTGAAGTTGGAGCTGGTGAGCTTACGATCTACGACAATTTAGGTAGAGATGGAAAAGCGGTATGGGGCGATCTATGTCGTGGGCCGCACCTTCCTTCAACGAAGTACATCCCAGCGTATAAATTAATGCGGAGCGCTGGGGCATATTGGCGTGGTTCAGAGAAAAATCCGATGTTGCAACGTATTTACGGAACAGCATGGCCATCTCAAGAGGATTTAGATGGCTACTTACATCTATTGGCTGAAGCCGAGAAACGTGATCATCGTCGTTTAGGTGCAGAGTTGGATCTCTTCTCGTTTCCCGAAGAAATAGGTTCTGGTTTAGCGGTTTTCCATCCCAAAGGCGGAATCGTTCGCAGGGCGATGGAAGACTACTCCCGCAAACGCCACGAAGAAGAGGATTATCAATTCGTCTATTCGCCTCATCTGACTAAAGCGGCGCTCTTTGAAACTTCAGGGCACCTTCAGTGGTACGCAGAAGGCATGTATCCGCCAATGGTGATGGATGAAGAGCTTCATGCTGATGGCACAATCAAGAAACCTGGCCAGAAGTACTACATGAAGCCTATGAATTGTCCGTTCCATAACCTCATCTACCAGTCTTCTTCTAAGTCCTATCGCGATCTTCCACTTCGCCTCTTTGAATTCGGAACTGTCTATCGTTACGAGAAATCGGGCGTGGTCCATGGAATCACGCGTGCACGTGGATTCACTCAAGATGACGCACATATTTATTGCACTAAAGAACAGATGGCTGGAGAGCTCGATAGCCTGCTGACTTTCGTCCTAAATTTATTGCGAGACTATGGACTTTCAGATTTCTACCTCGAACTATCTACTCGTAATCCAGAGAAATCAGTGGGATCCGATTCTGATTGGGAAGCGGCAACCGAAGCGCTCCGCCAAGCAGCGGACAAACAAGGTCTGGAACTCATTCTTGATCCGGGTGGAGCAGCTTTTTATGGTCCAAAGATCTCGGTACAAGCAAAAGATGCAATTGGTCGAACCTGGCAGATGTCAACAATTCAAGTTGACTTCCAATTGCCACAAAGATTCGACCTTGGTTACACCGCTGCTGACGGCTCACGCCAACAGCCAGTCATGATTCATCGCGCTCTCTTTGGTTCCATTGAACGATTTTTTGGAGTCCTTACTGAGCACTATGCCGGCGCGTTTCCGCCATGGTTAGCGCCAGTTCAAGTTCGAGCTATTCCGGTTGCGGAAGCTTTCAATGAATATCTTGCAGATATCGTTAAACAATTGCGCAAAGCTGGCATTCGAGCTGATATCGATGCCTCAGATGATCGTATGCAGAAGAAAATTCGAAATGCCCAAACTGAGAAAATTCCATTCATGATGATTGCTGGCGAAGAGGATCAGAACGCAGGGGCAGTTTCTTTCCGTTATCGCAACGGCGAGCAAAAAAATGGAATTCCCATCAACGTTGCAATTAATGAGGTTTTGTCGGCGATTCACAATCGCTCGCAGATTTAATGATGAGCGATCACGAATTCTCCGGAGGCGCAGGGATCCCTGATCGATGGGAGCGTTTGTGGGCGCCGCATCGAATGGCCTATCTGGCGGGAGAGAATCGCCCAAAAGCCGATAACGATGTTCCTTGCCCGTTCTGCACTATTCCGGCAAAGAGTGACGAGGAAGCGCTGATTGTGGCTCGGGGCAAAGAGGTTTATGCAGTTCTCAATTTATATCCCTACAACGCTGGTCACATGTTGATCTGCGCAAATCGTCACGTAGCTGATCTGACCGAACTAAGCGAGAGCGAACGGAATGAGATGCAAGCATTCACTGCTCATGCAATGACAGTGCTGCGTAAAGTTTCTAATTGCGGTGGATTTAACATCGGCCTTAACCAAGGAGCCTTATCGGGAGCAGGCGTTGCCGATCATATTCATCAACATATAGTTCCTCGATGGTTTGGAGATTCAAATTTCATGCCAATCATTGGGCAGACGAAAGTTCTACCAAAGCTCCTGAGTCAAACTCGAGAAGAGATTGCTAACGCCTGGTAAGTAAATCCGCCAGTTTCAAGATCTCCGAACGACCTATCTGTTTCGATGGAATAAACGGAATGGCAGGGACTATCAGACCTTGAGAGTAGGCGGTCTCATCAAATTCAGTTGTTGCAAGATTGAGTTCGTCCCGAAACTCCTTCACCAGGGACTTTAATTCTTCATCGGCTTCATAGGTGGTTAGTTGGCCATTTGAATAATCGTGAACAATGCCATCTGTCAATGAAATGAGACCTGTGGGCTCACCTAGCTCGTCATGAAGGACAAGGAAAGGAGTAATGACATTCTCAAGAACGCGATTAGCGATGAGTACGATGTCATCAAAATCTATCTCTGAGAATTCAAGACCGTTTACGATAATCATTCGTGGAATTTGTCGTTCGGAGATATTCGACCAAAGTTCGATCATTGCCGGAGAAACTCCAGATTTCGCATTGACTAGGAGCGCGCATGCATCCAGGTTCTCAAAATCTTTCGGTATTTGTGAAGAGCTTGTAACGGCTATTACCTGTGAAGTTCCTAAATTGAGGTCATTGGCCACAATTTCTGGCTGTGAACTTGGATGTCCGGCAATAATCCAGCGGGGTTGATTGGGAGTCGCCACGGTGAAAGCCTACGATGTGTCCAATGATTGCGAATCGATTAAAGGCGCCTGTCACCTTGGCGATTACGCCATTGTGCAGATTCTTATTGCGCGTTGGGGTAACTCCAAATGTTTTGACGGTTTTTGGTGCGCTCGGAACGGTGATGGCCGCGCTTTATTTCTTTCCCAATGGTCAATTTTTCGTCGGAACCCTGGTCGTCTCGTTGTTCGCTTTAAGTGATCTCTTCGATGGAACTTTGGCCCGACTCTCGGAAAGTGGTTCGACCAAGTGGGGCGCTCTTATTGATTCGACTTTGGATCGACTTACTGATGCATCTATATGTGCGGGAATCTTGATTTACTTCAATCAAGAGCAAGGCAATTCATTCACTGTCCTTATGTCACTCATAGTTTTGATTACCGGGTCTCTCATTCCTTACATACGCGCACGGGCCGAAAGTCTTGGTATTGACTGCTCAGTAGGAATTGCCGAACGTGCTGAACGGCTGATCGTTCTGCTCGTTGCAACTGGTCTGTACGGACTAGGTGTTTCTGCGGCAATTGATATTGGACTCTCACTACTGAGCGTTCTCGGAGTCATCACGATTGCTCAGCGTTTACGTGTAGTTGCAAGGAATTAGTACATGGCGAGCTGGTTCACATATTTCATCTATACCGCTTTGTGGACATTTGTCCGGCTACTACCTGAAAAATCAGCCTACGGACTCTTCGAGCAGATAGCGAACGTTGCTTACAGGCGAAACGGTAAGCGAGTACAGAGATTGCGCTCGAATTATGAAATTGCTATTTCGGATGTATCGTCAAACGATAGAGAAGTGTTAGTTCGAAAAGGTATTTCCTCTGCGATGCGATACTGGTGCGATACTTTCCGAATCTCCGATTGGTCCACGGAAAAGATTGTGAGCTCCACACACGCGATTAATGAACATTTTCTTTTCGACCCTATCCGCGAGAAAAGAGGCGTTATTGTTGCGGTTCCTCATGCAGGAAATTGGGATCATGCGGGCGCATATTTCTGCGCTAAAGGCGCTCGCGTAAACACTGTGGCGGAACATTTAAAACCAGAACGACTTTTTCGAAAATTCCTGGCTCACCGAGAGCGCATGGGAATGCGAGTTCTTGATTTGAACGCGGGAGTGCTCGACGATCTCAGGAACATTCTTCGCGATGAAAAAGAGCTAGTGGCGCTCGTTGCCGATCGAGATTTGAGTCGTTCGGGAATTGATGTGCGCTTCTTCGGCAAGGTCGCGCGAATGCCGGCAGGGCCAGCAATTCTGGCCTATGAAACAGAGGCAGATCTCATTACAGCGTATGTTGTCTATCGAAAAGATGGAATCGAGGTCTCCTTCACACCACCAATAAAGGTTAATCGCCAGGCGGACCGCTCAACAGAAGTTTCTAGAATTACCCAAGTTATTGCTGGCAGATTCGAAGATGCTATTCGAAATGATCCAACGTCGTGGCATATGCAACAAAGAATATTTATTGATGAGAATTTTGTGGAGCGAGCATGAAGATTGGATTTGTCTCCCCATATGCATGGGATGTTCCCGGGGGAGTGCAAGCACACATTCGCGATCTCGCACATTATTATCAGAACCAAGGACACGCAGTTTCTGTACTTGCTCCAGCAACAGATGAAGGTTTAATCACGGAATCATTTGTAGTGCCGGCAGGTCGTCCAGTAGCAATTCCCTATAACGGGGCAGTTGCTCGAGTGCTTTTTGGCCCCGTAGCCGCTTCACGTGTGAGGCAATGGATTGCAACAGAAGAGTTCGACATCCTTCATCTCCACGAACCAGCGATTCCCTCACTCTCGTTGCTTGCTTGTTCAATCGCCGAAGGACCAATGGTGGGAACTTTCCACGTCGCAGCCCCGCGCCAAAAGGTCGCGTTTGCGATAGCTCCACTTTTGGAACCGGTAATCGAAAAACTTCGTGCTCGAATTGCGGTCAGTGAAGTTGCGAGAGAAACGCTAAGAATCCATCTTGATACTGATGCGGTTGTTATTCCGAACGGAATAGGCGCAAATTTCTTCGCGGATGCGAAGCCAAATCCTGACTGGCGCAAGCCCCGAACAATCGGCTTTATCGGCCGTTTCTCCGAACCAAGGAAGGGGTTAGGCGTGCTTCTCGAAGCTCTGCCAAACATCGCACGAATTTTTCCGGATGTTAAAGTCTTGATCGCGGGTCCAGGTGAGGGAATTGAGGCTATGCAGAGCGTCAATCCCGCACTTCGAAACAAGTTGCAGTTCTTAGGTCGGATCAATGATGATGAAAAAGCATCGTTTCTCAAATCCCTTGATCTCTATGTTGCGCCCAATACCGGCGGGGAATCATTTGGAATCATTCTCGCCGAGGCGATGGCCGCTGGAGTGCCGATTGTTGCGAGCAACATTCCTGCATTTCGTCACTTATTGGAAGAGGGAAAGTACGGATCGCTCTTCGAAAATGAAGATGCCTCAAGTTTGGCTGAAGCGATAATCGATCTATTTAAACATGACGATAAACGTGAGGGATTGAGTGAATCAGGTTTGGAACGTGCCCAGAGGTTTGATTGGTCTCAAGTCAGTGATGAAATCATGAATGTCTTTATGCATGCGCGAGCTCCTGAAGAGAAAGTGAAATTGAATTCCGAGACTCGTTCTTGGACCAGAATCTTTTCGCGAGAGGATGAGATGACATGACATTCACCTGGTTTTGGATTCCTCTAGTTGTACTCCTCTTCATCTGGTACTTGACATTTAGCGCCAACCGACTTGATCGCTTACATCATCGCGCGGAAACGTCTTGGGCAAATTTGGACGCGATTTTGCAACGACGAGCCGCGCTCGCCATTGACATTGCGCATTTACCTGCTGTTGATCCGGCAACGAATTTGCTATTGACAGCAGCAGCGCACCAAGCTCGCGATGCAGATATACGTGATCGTAATGAGGCGGAAACTGGACTCACGCAAGCGCTCTTGATCCTCCGGGCCGAAGTAGAGATAGTAGAAGCCTTTCCGCAAATCTTTTCTGAACTCGACTCACTTACCGAGAGGTTACGAGTTGCAATCGCTCTTCATGTTGAGGCGGTGAATGCGGCACGAGGCCGAAGAGAGAAGCTGATTTATCGAATGTTCAGACTTGCCGGTCATGCACCATTGCCCGTCAAATATGCATTTGAAGATGACTCGTTATTGGAGCCACAGCGATGAAGCGATTTGCATCTTTGGTTCTCTTTGCGGTGATTACATCATGCTCCTTCTTGCCAACGGAGAAAGATGCAACTCCTGGTGTCGAACGGAACATTCTTACCGGTTTACCTGGCAAGAATGGAAAAGTACTAGCTGTAAAGTTTGATGACACGACATATTCGCATCCCCAACAAGGTGTAGAAGCAGCAGATGTTGTTTTTGTGACACAAGTAGAGGCCGGCCTGACTCGATTGATGGGAATCTACTCTTCGCAATACCCAGAGATTCTTGGTCCCGTTCGTTCTGCTCGCATTAGTGATATCGATATTTTGGCGCAATTCGGAAAAGTGGGCTTCCTCTACAGCGGTTCACAGAAGAAGTTACGCCCAGTCTTAACGGCGGCCAGCTTGGTGAATCTCAGTGCAGAGCGAAATCCGCCCACAATCTATTTCAATGATCCGGAGCGAACCCCTCCTTACGCAATGATGGTCAAACCAAATCTGCTCTTGGAAAAAGCTGATCAGGTTTCTTCTGTTCAATCAATCGGCTGGAGTCATGGCCCGCGTTCGCCGAGTGCGAAGGAGATCTCTGCGGTAACTATTCGCTGGCCAAATGCGGTTTATCGAGCCTCGTGGAACAAAACGGAGCGGAGATTTGTTTTGGATCACGACAATAAACCTAACTTGGCTGCAAGTGGATCCCAACTCGGTTCGCCGATGATGGTTATCCAAATGGTGAATATCAAACCTTCAGAATATGTCGATAAATTTGGTGGTATCACCCCTAAAACCACCGTCACTGGAAAGGGAGTTGCGTATCTCCTTCGTAACGGATCTATGACACAAGTGGAGTGGAGTCGCGATACCGCTATCTCTCCCACGAAATGGATGTTGGCTGATGGTACGGAAGCAAAATTCCAACGGGGACAAGTCTGGTTCTTTCTCACAGACCAGGAACCAGAATTTGAATATCCCGTCATCGAACCTTCGAAGTAAGGCTTTTAAGCGGCCAAAAAGAGGCATGATTCGCGGTAATTCCTTTTATAAGTAGAATCAGCGTATGACTCAACAACATGTAACTGGAACCGCGCGCGTAAAACGCGGGATGGCTGAGATGCTCAAGGGTGGCGTCATCATGGACGTCGTCAATGCTGAACAGGCTCGCATCGCAGAAGATGCAGGTGCGGTAGCGGTCATGGCTCTTGAGCGCGTGCCAGCTGATATTCGCGCCCAGGGCGGCGTCGCTCGCATGTCTGATCCGGACATGATTGCGGAGATTCAGAAGAGTGTTTCCATTCCGGTTATGGCTAAAGCTCGCATCGGACATTTTGTCGAAGCTCAAATTCTTCAAGCAATTGGCGTTGATTACATCGATGAATCCGAAGTGCTCACTCCTGCGGATTACACACACCATATTGATAAGTGGAATTTCACGGTGCCATTCGTTTGCGGCGCCACAAATCTCGGAGAGGCGCTACGTCGCATCAATGAGGGCGCGGCGATGATCCGCTCAAAGGGTGAAGCTGGTACTGGCGATGTATCTAATGCCACAACACATATGCGTTCTATTTCAGATGAGATCCGTCGATTGACTTCGATGCGCCAAGATGAGTTATATGTAGCAGCCAAAGAATTGCAAGCTCCTTATGAACTCGTTAAGGAAATCGCCGAAACTGGAAAATTGCCGGTCGTACTCTTTACTGCTGGTGGAATCGCAACTCCTGCTGATGCCGCAATGATGATGCAACTCGGCGCTGATGGAGTATTTGTAGGTTCTGGAATCTTCAAATCTGGTGATCCAGCGAAACGCGCTGCAGCAATCGTAAAAGCAGTCACATTCTTCGATGACCCGAAAATTGTTGCTGAACAATCACGTGGATTGGGCGAGGCAATGGTTGGCATCAATGTTGCTGATATTCCAGTTCCGCATCGTCTTGCGGAACGCGGTTGGTAGATCAAAAAATAGGTCTGGTATTGCAATGAAAGTTGGAGTCTTAGCGCTCCAAGGCGATGTTCGCGAGCACATCAGGTCACTTGGAGATTGCGGGGTGATCGCAACTCCAGTACGACGTCCATCGGAAATTGAAGAGGTAGATGCGCTCGTTATTCCTGGCGGAGAGTCCACAACCATCGCGAAACTTGCTCGATCATTCGGGGTTTTTGATCTCATCGCTCGGCGAATTTCTGAAGGTATGCCGACTTATGGCTCATGTGCAGGAATGATTTTGATAGCGAACACAATCCTAGATGCAATGGAAGGTCAGGAGACTTTTGGCGGTATCAATGCTGTTGTCCGACGAAATGCCTTTGGTCGTCAAGTAGATTCTTTTGAAGCGGACCTGCACTTTGACGGAATTACCGAAGCGCCATTGCGGGCGATCTTCATCCGCGCACCTTGGGTGGAGTCGGTTGGAAACGAAGTAGAAGTTCTTGCAAGCGTTGATGGCCATCCGGTGGCGATCCGTCAAGGAAATCTTCTTGCCACATCATTTCACCCGGAACTTACTGGCGATAACCGAGTTCATCGATATTTCGTAGACACTGTGTGTAAAGAAGCAATGAAGATTGGATCGCGCTGATGTCAGGTCATTCCAAATGGGCAACCATCAAACGGAAAAAAGCGCTCATCGATTCAAAGCGCTCACGAGCCTTTGCTAAATACATCAAGGCAATCGAAGTTTCGGCCCGCAACGGTGGCGCAGATCCTGATGGAAATCCAACTTTGTACGATGCAATTCAAAAAGCAAAGAAGAATTCGGTACCAAGCGACAACATTGAACGCGCGCTCAAGCGGGCATCCGGGCAAGACGAATCAAGTGCCCAATGGGAAACCATCATGTACGAAGGTTATGGTCCAGGTGGCGTTGCAATTTTGATCGAATGTGTTTCTGATAACCGGAATCGCGCAGCATCTGAGGTGCGAGTAGCTGTGACTCGTAATGGCGGAACTATGGCTGATCCAGGATCGGTCGCATACATGTTCAATCGAAAAGGCGTCGTGGTTGTTAAGAAGGTTCAAGCCAATCAGACTCTGACCGAAGATCGCATTCTGGAAACGGTCCTGGAGCACGGCGCTGAAGAGGTCAATGATTTAGGGGAGAACTTTGAAATTGTAAGTGCCGCGACGGATATCGTTGATGTTCGATCCGCGCTGCAAGCCGCAGGCATTGATTATGAGTCGGCCGAAGTTTCATTCCTGCCAACAATGTTGATCCCAGTCGATGCAACCACTGCCGAATCGCTCTTTGAATTAATTGACGCGATTGAAGAATGCGACGATGTTCAAAATGTTTACGGGAACTTTGATGTCTCTGATGAGGTAATGGCGAGCCTCGCCTGATTGAAAAATCGTGCGCATTAGGCTGGGAAGGTGCGCGTTCTTGGTGTGGACCCAGGCTTAACCCGATGCGGTATTGGCATCGTTGAAAAGCGTGGTGCGCGGGACCTCATTCTGGTCTCATGTGGCGTGATTCGAACCGATAGCGATGCTCCTCTGGAAGAACGTTTGCTCAGTCTTCATAATGAATTAGAAAAATGGATTGCCGATTTTAACCCCGACGTAATCGCCGTTGAACGAGTCTTCTCGCAACTCAATGTGAGAACAGCGATGGCCACAGGTCAAGCAGCAGGGGTTGCTCTCGTCATCGCTGCTCGGTCAGGGAAGCCGATTTCTATGCACACTCCGAGTGAAGTAAAAGCTGCAGTCACGGGATCAGGCAGAGCTGATAAGAAACAAGTAGCAACGATGGTCACTAAAATCCTGAAACTCAAAGAAGCTCCAAAACCAGTAGACACTACGGATGCTTTGGCATTGGCAATCTGTCATCATTGGCGAGGCGCAGGCGCGAAGAGAATCGCGGTTGCTGCCGCTAAAGAACGTTCACGAATCAAGGCAATTCGATCGAAGGGCGCGAAGTGATTGCACAACTCACTGGCTCAGTAATCGATGTCAGACTCAACCGTTTAGTTGTCAATGTTTCCGGATTAGGTTACGAAGTGATTGTTGCACCTGAATTGGCTTCGGAAACGAAAATTGGCGACCTTCTTACACTCCATACTTCGCTTGTTGTGCGAGAAGATGCCTGGACACTGTATGGATTCTCATCAACAGATGCGAAAACACTTTTCGAAGAGTTGCAATCAGTTACCGGGATTGGGCCAAAGGTCGCAAGCGCACTTCTCGCTGTTTATTCGCCGGAAGAACTCAAGAGCGCAATTGCAAGTCAGGACAACGCAGCACTGGAGCGGGTACCAGGAATTGGGAAAAAAGTTGCATCACGAATCATCTTGGAATTGAAGGATAAATTCGGAGGCGGGTACCGGACAAAGAGCTCATTGTCGGGCCCGTGGCGAAACCAGGTAATTGGCGCATTGACGGGGCTTGGTTATTCGGCAAAAGAAGCTGAAACTTCACTAGATGAGGTTCTATCTGAGTTTGGTCGAACTCCCTCAAATGAAGATTTGCCGGAAATGTTGAAGATGGCACTTGCTCGATCGCGGCGAAAGAATTGATGGGTCGCCAATATGAGTGAAGAAATTATGCATTCTTCCCTATCGCCGGAGGAGATTACGGCTGAACAAGCGCTCCGTCCTCGCTCACTCCAGGAATTCGTTGGACAACAAAGAGTTAAAGATCAGGTAGATCTACTTTTGCGAGCGGCGCGTGAACGCGGCGCGCCTTCCGACCATATCTTGCTCTCTGGGCCACCGGGTCTAGGTAAAACAACGTTAGCCATGATTGTTGCATCTGAGATGGGTGCACCCATAAGAGTTACCAGTGGTCCAGCAATAACTCATGCAGGTGACTTAGCTTCAATTCTTTCCTCGTTAGTAGAAGGTGAAATTCTCTTCCTTGATGAGATACATCGCATGGCTCGTCCAGCCGAAGAAATGCTCTACATGGCGATGGAAGATTTTCGCGTTGATGTCGTCGTCGGAAAAGGACCCGGTGCAACAGCAATTCCCTTAAGCCTCCCGCACTTTACTTTGGTAGGTGCAACCACGAGAGCAGGATTGCTTCCAGCGCCGCTCCGCGATCGATTCGGTTTTACAGCACATTTGGATTTTTACGATAACGACAATATTGCGAAGATTGTTATTCGCAGCGCAGATCTACTTGAAATTTCGATTTCACTAGAGGCTGTCTTAGAATTAGGAAAACGCTCTCGAGGAACTCCACGAATTGCGAATAGATTGCTCAGGCGAGTTCGTGATTACGCTCAGGTTCATGGAAATGGTTCGATTGATATCGAAACAACTCGCGCAGCGCTTCTGATGTATGAAGTCGATCAGATTGGTTTGGATCGTCTTGATAACTCGATTTTGCGCGCTTTAGTCGAGCAATTTGGTGGCGGACCTGTTGGATTGAATACATTAGCTATGGCAGTTGGCGAAGAGCGGGAAACAGTCGAATCTGTTGCCGAGCCTTTCTTGGTTCGAAGTGGATTTATGGTGCGCTCACCACGAGGACGCGCAGCGACTCCAGCAGCGTGGAGACACCTTGGTAAAACACCCCCATCAGAACCGCTCGGGCTTTTCGACAGTCCTGACATCCGCCCCTAGACTTTCGCCCCATGTCTTACGGAAATAATCAACGTTCATCCGGCGCGGCCAAAAAGGCCCGTCCGGGCCGCACTTTGACCTTCACAATCGCGATAACGGCGCTCTTCTATGGTCTGGCATTTGCGATCAGCGCCACGTCAATCAATCTCGGACTTGATCTCCGTGGTGGAACAAGCGTCACTTTGCAACCTCGTATACAAGAGGGTCAATCTGGCCAAGTGACTGCCGAAGCAATCGACCAAGCGGTCTCGATTATTCGTCAGCGTGTTAATTCGTTGGGTGTAGCTGAAGCGGAAGTCACCGCCGAAGGAACAGGTACCAATCGACAGATTGTTATTTCGGTGCCGGGTGAGACTGGCCGACGTGTTGTGGATTTAGTTGGACAGACTGCGGAATTACGATTCCGTCAAGTGCTCGTTGAAACCGGCGCCGTTCCAACTCCAGATGATGAAAAATTGATTGCGAGTTTGTCGCTCAGTGCCGACCAAGTTGCGGCATTCAAGGCGCTTGATTGTACGAAGCCAGAATCAACGTTGGGTAGTGGGGGAGACGATGCGAATGCGGTCATTGTTACGTGCGATCGCAACGGTGGTTCCCGATATGTTCTTGCAGCAGCGCAAGTTGTAGGTCGAGACATTAAGGGTGCAACTGCAGCTCTAGACCAACAGAATGCAAGTGGTTGGTTCGTCTCACTTGATTTCACAGGCGATGGCACCAAGAAGTTCGGAACTCTCACTCAAAGCGTTGTGAATCTCGCAGCCCCACAGAATCAAGTTGCAATCGTGCTTGATGGCGTTGTCGTTTCTGCGCCACGAATCAATGAAGCGATTCTTGGTGGAAGCGCACAGATCACAGGCAGCTTCTCTCAACTCGAGGCTCAAGATCTTGCAAATGTATTGAAGTATGGATCGCTGCCGTTGGCATTTGATCGCGGCGAAGTTCAACAAGTTTCTCCGACGCTCGGCAATGATCAACTCGTTGCAGGTCTTATTGCAGGTGGACTAGGACTCTTACTTGTCGTGCTCTATTCATTGATGTACTACCGTGCTCTCGGTTCGGTAGTTATTGGATCACTACTCCTAGCCGGTCTACACGTCTTGCTAATCTGCTTGTTACTTGGAAAGTGGGTTGGCTTCACGTTAACGCTCGCTGGCATCGCGGGAATGATTGTCGCGATAGGCATTACAGCTGACTCATTTATCGTCTACTTCGAACGTATCCGTGATGAGATGCGTGACGGGAAACCTTTGCGGGTAGCGGTTGAAACTGGTTGGCAACGCGCACGGAGAACCGTGATTGTCGCCGACCTAGTCTCTGTTATCTCATCGGTAGTTTTATACATCGTGTCAGTCGGCAGCGTTCGTGGATTTGCATTCACTCTTGGCTTGACCACTGCGGTTGATTTAATCGTTATCTTCCTCTTTACAAAGCCATTGGTTTCGATCCTCGCAAAGTTAAAGTATTTCCAGAGTGGATCGTCTTGGTCTGGCGTTTCGCCACGAAGCGTGGGAATGTCCACTTCAGTCGTCGATGGAAAGGTTGCTTAAATCATGAACTTATCTGGACTTGGCGGCCGTCTTTACAGAGGCGAGACTTCGATCAACATCATCGGAGCGCGCAAAAAGTGGTACGCACTTTCTGGCGTCTTCGTTGCTCTCTCAATCTTTGCTTTGAGCGTTCAAGGACTTCACCTTGGAATCGAATTCAAAGGTGGTTCGGCTTTCACCGTTACCTCAGCATCTGGGACGGTAGAAGAGGCTCGCAGCGCAGTAACCTCGGCTGGTTACACCGGAAATACCATCGTTCAGACGATTGGAAATGACAAGATCCGAGTTCAAACTGGTGTCCTTGATCCCGCGCAATCAAATGCGATTCAAGATGCACTCGCAGCGAAATTCCGAGTCACTATTGAATCAATTGATACTCAGAACGTAGGACCGTCGTGGGGAGACGAAATTTCTCGCAAAGCTTTCCAAGGACTCATTGCCTTCCTTATCTGCATCATGATTTATCTTGCCCTGGCTTTCGAGCCCAAAATGGCGATTGCGGCGATTGTTGCTGTGATTCACGACGTTTTCATCACAGTAGGCATTTATGCTCTTGTCGGGTTTGAGGTTACTCCATCGACGGTAATTGGCTTCTTAACGATTCTTGGCTATTCCCTCTATGACACCGTTGTTGTATTCGACAAAGTTCGGGAGAACACACGCGCTATCACGAGCACGGGGAAGAGCACTTATTCACAGGCGACCAATCTCGCGGTTAATCAGACTCTTGTTCGCTCAATCAATACCTCGATTATTGCGCTACTTCCTGTCGCGGCGATTCTTTTCGTGGGAGCGGGTTTGCTTGGTGCAGGAACTCTGAAAGATCTTGCACTTGCGCTATTCATAGGTTTGATTGCCGGTACGTATTCATCAATCTTCATTGCAGCGCCAATTCTTGCCAGCTTGCGTGAGCGCGAACCAGCTATCAAAGCGCTTAATCAACGGGTTGCCGCGAAACATGGTTCGTCCGCGTCGCCAGAAATTTCACGTAAAAAACAGAAGAAGCGCCGCAGATAGCAGTCAAGTAACCTTGGCGCATGAACGCGCTGATTACGCCGGTCGTTAACCGGCTTCGGGAAAACACCAAAGATGGTGATATCGCAGTAGTTGAGCGCGCTTTTGTTGCAGCGGAGTCAGCCCATAGAGGGCAACTTAGAAAAAGTGGCGATCCTTACATCACCCATCCAGTTGCCGTTGCAGAGATTCTGGTTGAGTTTGGACTTGATCCTGCAACGATTGCTGCTGCGTTACTTCACGACACAGTTGAAGATACGAACTATTCCTCCGAGAAACTTCGGGATGATTTTGGCGATGAGGTCGCAAATTTGGTGGAAGGTGTTACCAAACTCGATCGTCTGACGTATGGTCCAACTGCTGAAGCTGAAACGGTTAGAAAAATGGTTGTAGCGATGGCGAAAGATATTCGCGTCCTCGTAATCAAATTGGCTGATCGCTTACACAACGCCCGCACGTGGCAATTTGTAGAACCCGAATCATCTGCTCGTAAGGCGAGAGAAACGCTTGATATTTATGCGCCCCTCGCTCACCGATTGGGTATGAATGCGGTGAAATGGGAGTTGGAAGATCTTTCCTTTAAATTCCTAGAGCCTAAGAAGTTTGAAGAGATTGAACGTTTAGTGATCGAACGTAATCCCTCTCGAGAGAAGTTAACGAATGATGTCATTACGGTAGTGGAAGAGGATCTGACTGCCGAAGGTATCCAAGCGACAGTCACGGGTCGCCAGAAACATCTTTATAGCGTCTATCAAAAGATGGTGGTCAGAGGTCGTGAATTTAATGATATTTATGATCTCGTTGGTATACGAGTATTGGTAAATGACGTACGAGATTGCTATGCAGTGTTGGGAGCAATCCATGCTCGATGGAATCCAGTTCCTGGGAGATTCAAGGATTACATCGCCATGCCAAAATTCAATCTGTACCAGTCTTTGCACACCACAGTCATAGGTCCGACTGGCAAAGCTGTTGAGATTCAGATTCGGACCCACGATATGCATCGGCGCGCTGAATACGGAATTGCGGCGCATTGGAAATACAAATTGGGATCTGCAAAACGCTCGGCGGATTCACCAGATATGTTGTGGCTCAAACAACTACATGAATGGCAACAAGAAACCTCTGATGTGTCAGAATTTCTCGACGCATTGAGATTTGACCTCCGAACACCCGAAGTTTTCGTATTTACGCCCAAGGGGAGCGTTATCGCTTTACCTTCGGGCTCCACTCCCGTTGACTTTGCCTATGCGGTTCATACTGAGGTAGGGAATAGATGTATCGGCGCCAAAGTGAATGGAAAGTTGGTCTCACTTGAAGCGCCCCTTTCCAATGGTGATGTCATTGAAGTTGTGACTAATAAGGGCGACAGTGCGGCGCCAAGTCGAGATTGGTTAAGTTTCGTTAAATCGCCACGTGCGCGATCGAAGATTAAAGCTTGGTTTACTAAGGAACGACGCGAGGAAGCGATTGATGCGGGCAAAGAGTCGATTGCTCGGCAGATGCGTAAAGCAGGATTGCCCATCCAGAAAATTCTTGGAGGTCATACTCTGCTACAGCTCGCGCATGACTTGAATTATCCAGATATTGATGCGTTGTATGCAGCGGTAGGGGATGGTCATATTTCCGCGGCACATGTCATTGAACGCCTCGAGGCATCTCTGGGACTGGAAGAAACGCATGACACGCCACTGCTTGAAACCTTAGTCACGAATGCACCTGGAAGGCCCTCTCGTCGCAGTGCCAGTGGGATCCAAGTTGAAGGCGTCGATGATGTTCTCGTAAAACTTGCACGTTGTTGCACACCAGTTCCGGGCGATGCTGTCACGGGATTCATCACACGAGGTAATGGAGTTTCCATTCATCGTACTGATTGTGTGAATGTTGCCGATCTGAAATTCCACCAAGGTGATCGAATTGTGAAAGTGAAATGGGATCCAAACGCTAAATCTGTCTTCTTAGTGAACATCCAAATTGAAGCTCTCGATCGTGCGCGATTGTTGTCAGATATCACGCGAACTCTCTCCGATCAGCAGGTGAATATTCTCCACGCGGCTGTGAATACGACCAAGGATCAAGTTGCGATTTCTCGGTTTACCTTTGAGATGGCTGATGCCTCACACCTTGATGCGGTTTTATCTGCAGTCAGGCGGATCGAAGGTGTTTACGACGTTTACCGTGTAACGAACAACTAAGCAGTTGTGAAGTCAGCGAGACCTTTTTGGGCTTCGCTCAACCACATACGTCTTGCGGCAGCAGCTTCGCGATGCTCGGCAGCTCTCTTCGAATCTCCAGCAGCTTCTGCTTTTGTTGCTTTCGCTTCGTAATCCGCAACGGCGTTCATCAATTGGTTCACGACATCATTCGCACGAGCTCGAGCGCCTGGGTCGCTGCGACGCCATTTTTCTTGCTCCGCTTCCTTAATCGTCATCTCCACAACATCAACTCGCTTATCAAGCGAAGCGCGCTTCTTCTTGTCGATCATGCCAATTTTCGCCAACTTCGAGCGTAGATCACGGAATTTACGTCGGGCATCATCAAGGTTCTGAATAGGCAGAAGCGCTTCAATTTCAGCGACGATCGCCTCACGCTTCTCAAGATTTGCCGCCATAGATTCGCCGCGTTTCTCCAAATCTGCATTTTTCGCCGCAAAGAACGTGTCCTGTGCAGCCTTGAAGCGATTCCATAACTTGGTGTCATCATTTTTCTTGCCGCGACCGGTGGCTTTCCATTCATCCATCAGAGCTTTGTAACGCCGCGCAGTTGCAACCCAATCAGTCGAAGAAGCAAGTGACTCGGCTTCTGACACGATTCTTTCTTTTGTGCTTTTAACTTGATTCTGTTGTTGAGAGAGCGAGGCGAAGTGAGTTCGACGGCGTTTATCAAACTTGTTTCTTGCGCTGGAGAATCTCTTCCAGAGTTCGCCATCGGTTTTCTTGTCGAGACGAGGCGCTGCCTTCCATTCGTCCAAGAGTGATTTCAATCTTTCACCGGTGGTCTTCCAGCTGGTGGAATCTACGAGACCTTCTGCTTCGGCAACTAGCGTCTCTTTCGCAGAAATGGCAGCCGCCCGCTTGGCCGCTTTTGCTTCAGCTTCAGCGGCTTTCTTTGCTTCGTAAGCTGGTCGATGCTCGTCGATAAGAGGAGGAATCTGCTCAAGAGAGCTTTTGAGCGCTTCTAGATTGCCTACGCCATTGAGGTGTTCAACCTGATTTCGTAATTTCTTGACGGCATCATGAGCATCCTCAGGAACCATCGCTCCGCTGATGATGCGCGCGGCAAGTAAGGCAACCTCAGATGCAACGATTTCAAATTTTCTTACGAAATATGCCAGCGCTTCTTCCGCTGTCTTTCCAGGATATGAACCGACTACCTTTTCGCCATCGTTTGTGCGAACGTAAACCATTCCATTGTCATCTACTCGACCAAATTTTGATGGATCGCCAATGAGTGCAGCTGCGGCAGAGTTTGGGAGTGTTGGATTATCGAGGGATTCCATGGTGGCCTTACTTTCTCGAACGTTGCGCGCCCTGAGATCAGAGCGTTATGGGTTCAGCGGTTGGTGAGGGTCACACGGTACCCCCGAAGCGAAAATCTGTAAAAACTCTTCTTTGGAAGGCCCTAATTGAACGGAAAAAACCCGCCTCTTGGCACAATCGCCCAATGAGAAGGAAGACTCAATGAGCTTGCTGGTGGATCGAGTCATAGCGCCCTACTACCAAACTAATTGCTGGATCATTGCCCCGTCGGCAGGAAGTGAATGCATACTTGTTGATCCAGGAATCGCGATTCCATCTCTCAAGCCAGCAATTGAAGAAGTGTTGGATCGTCATTCATTGCGAGTAGGTGGAGTAGTTATTACCCACGGTCATCTCGACCACACTTTCTCTTTGATATCCAAGATTAAAGATTTTGTTGGGATTGATTGCTATGTGCACGAAGCCGATCGCGATCTTCTTTCCTTCCCGGAGCGAGGAATGGGACCACAAAGCCAAGCTCTCGTTGCGGAACTAAAATCTTCTTCCGCCATATCCGAAGGTTTTCAAGAACCCGAATCGACGTTTTCAATCCGGGATGGCGAGCGAATAAATCTTGGTGAAATGAGCGCTGTATTTCATCATGCTCCTGGCCACACTCCAGGCTCAGTGCTCGTTGTCATCAATGATGAGATTCTGGTCAGCGGTGACGTTCTATTTAAGGGTTCCATAGGACGCACAGACTTGCCGCGCGGTTCATTGTCCGACATGGAGCGCACGCTTCGTGAGAAAATTTCTACGCAACCCACAGATCTGCGCGTCCTCACTGGGCATGGAGATGAGACCACGATTGGTGAAGAGTTGCGATCCAATAGATATCTCAGAGCAGCACAAGAAGGCAGATTGGGGGAGGGCTAAATGACCGGCAAATTTCAAGCCCCCAAAGGCGTTTCGGAGTACTTTCCACCGCGGAGTAGTCATTTTGATTTTGTTTTGAGAACACTCACGGCGCCCGCGTTAGCTGCAGGTTATGAATTAATTGAGTTGCCAATCTTTGAAGATACTGAGCTCTTCACTCGAGGTGTGGGTGAATCTACTGATGTTGTTTCCAAAGAGATGTACACCTTTGAAGATCGTGGCGGCCGATCTATTACTTTGCGTCCCGAAGGAACTGCTGGAGTCATGAGGGCAGTTATTGAACATAATCTTGATCGCGGCCAACTTCCGGTAAAGCTCTTCTATCGCGGCCCATTCTTCAGAGCTGAGCGCCCTCAAGCTGGTCGCTATCGCCAGTTTTATCAATTTGGGATTGAAGCCATTGGGCTCAATGACCCACAACTTGATGCAGAAGTGATCGCGATTGCATTCGAGGGATATCGAAGAATCGGATTAAAGAATTTCTCTTTACATCTTACGTCGCTTGGAGATAGCGAATCTCGCGCATCGCATCGTTCTAGGTTGATGGAGTACATCGACTCTTTGGATCTTGATGAAGAGACTCGAAATCGTGCAAAAAAGAATCCATTGCGACTTTTTGATGATAAACGTCCAGAAATTCAGAAGTTGATGGCTCAAGCACCGCTGCTCCTTGATTTTCTTAATGATGAAAGCAAAAATAATTTTGGAGAAGTTCAAGATGCTCTTTCGTCAATTGATATTCCGTTCGAGATCAATCCGCGAATGGTGCGTGGTTTGGATTATTACACTGGCACAACTTTTGAATTCGTTCACTCTGGATTGGGCGCACAATCGGGAATTGGCGGTGGGGGTCGGTATGACGGATTGATGTCGACGCTTGGCGGCCAGGATCTATCGGGAATTGGTTTCGGCCTTGGGATTGATCGGATTTTGTTGGCCATGGAGGCGGAGAAAATCGAACTTCCAATTGCAAACTACACAGACCTCTTCGTCATCGCACTTGGCGAGCCTGCGCGGAAACGCGCTTTTGTCATGATTCAAGAGTTAAGGAATCAAGGTTTTGTAGTCGAGCAAAGTTATGGCGATCGAGGCCTCAAAGGCGCGATGAAGGCGGCCGACAAGTCTGGTGCTCGATTTTCAATAGTTCTAGGCGACGCAGAACTGAGCACAGGCAGCGTTGAACTAAAAGAAATGGCGACTGGCCAAGCCCTTTCGGTTACCCTTAGCGCTCTTGCAAAGACGCTTGCGGAGAAATCTCGCTAGAGATTTCAGGTCCGCGAGGGGTCTCTGCACACACGACAAGGAAGGTTTTTCGTGCTTCGATCTCATGGCGCTGGCGTAATTCGTTCCAGTCACATTGGAGAAACCGTCACGCTTGCTGGTTGGGTTGCGCGTCGGCGTGACCACGGTGGTGTTGCGTTCATTGACCTGCGGGACGCTACTGGCAATGTTCAAGTTGTTATCTCAGACGAGAAAGTCGCTGGAGCACTTCGAGCCGAATGGTGCGTTCTGGTTAAAGGCACAGTGGCCAAGCGCCCATCTGGTAATGAGAATCTGAATATTCCAACTGGAGAGATTGAAATCATCTGCGATGAACTCGAAGTCTTGAGTGAGTCCGCAGCGCTGCCGTTCCCAGTAGATAGCGGAGAAACCGTCAATGTGAGCGAAGAGGTGCGCCTCAAATATCGTTATCTGGATTTACGTCGCGAACTTCCAAGTAAAGCTCTAAGGCTACGCTCGAAAGTGACCTCGGTTATCCGCTCCGTGATGGATGAAGAGGGTTTCCTCGAAATTGAAACTCCTTATCTCACGCGATCTACTCCAGAAGGAGCTCGAGACTTCTTGGTTCCGGTTCGTTTACAGCCAGGTTCCTGGTATGCATTGCCGCAATCACCGCAACTTTTCAAACAGTTATTAATGGTCGCAGGCATGGAAAAGTACTATCAAATTGCTCGTTGTTTCCGTGACGAAGATTTCCGCGCTGATAGACAGCCAGAATTCACCCAATTAGATATCGAACTCTCCTTTGGAAACCAAGATGATGTAATCAAGGTTGGCGAGAAGATTCTTGCCAACGTTTTCTCAAAGGTAGTTGGTTATGAGATTCCGCTACCAATTCCACATATGACCTATCACGAGGCAATGCGCAGATTTGGTTCAGACAAGCCAGATTTGAGATTCGGCAATGAATTGAATGATGTAACGGATTTCTTTAAAGAGACTTCATTTAGAGTTTTTCAAGCTGAATTTGTGGGAGCGGTCGTAATGCCAGGCGGAGCGTCGTCTCCTCGACGTGAACTTGATGCATGGCAGGACTGGGCAAAGGCACGAGGCGCTAAAGGCCTGGCTTATATCTTGGTGGGAGATGACGGAACTCTTTCTGGACCAGTTGCAAAAAATCTTTCAGAGAAAGAAAGCGCAGGTATTGCGGCCCACGTTGGCGCAGCCAATGGAGATGCGATCTTCTTTGCTGCAGGCGAACGTTCGTCATCTCTCAATCTACTTGGAGCTGTTCGTCTTGAAATTGGTGAACGCTGCAATCTCATTGATAAATCAGCATGGAAGTTTCTCTGGATAGTTGACGCGCCGATGTTTGAGAGGACCGATAATGGCGGGTGGACCGCGGTTCATCACCCTTTCACAGGTCCTAAACCCGAGTTTGAATCAACTTTTGAAAAGGATCCGGCTAGCGCTCTGGCGTACGCATACGACATAGTTCTGAATGGAAGTGAAATCGGCGGTGGATCGATTCGTATCCACAAACGCGAAGTTCAGAAAGCCGTTTTCAACGTTATTGGTTTGAGTAAAGAGGAAGCTGAGAGCAAATTCGGCTTCTTGCTTGAAGCATTCAACTATGGACCACCGCCTCATGGTGGTATTGCGCTTGGACTTGATCGTTTGTGCGCTCTTCTTGCGGGCGCTGAATCAATCCGCGAAGTCATCGCATTTCCGAAGACGGCGAGCGGTGGAGATCCACTTACCGGCGCCCCAACTTCAATAACGGATGCGCAAAGAAAAGAATCTGGAGTAGATTTCAAACTGGAGGTAAAGCAATGACGGTTGAGAGCGTTTCACGTCCGAAGGATTCTGATCGCAAGACCCGAGTCCATCTCTCCTTTTACGATCGAATCAAATTCTTACTCTTTTTCGGGATTGTTTTCTTTGTTCTGGTCTGGGCAGATATGGCTGGGGACGAGGCTCTTTCCTTCGAAAAAGCGCTGAGTAACAGCGCTTCTCAACGCTGGTGGATTTTCCCATTGGTGGCCGTTGAAGCGATCCGCCAAACACATTTTCTTATCTCTGAATTGGCGGCGCCGTATCACGGTATTTGGCAGCGATATTTTTCATTTGTCGATCGGCTTGTACACAAGTTAAGTGATTGGACTCGATTCCGACTCTCACGGGTAATTAAGTGGGCATTGATCATCACCTTGCTATCCATTGTCTTAGGCGCCATCTACAAAGAAACGCCAGTGCGTGCTCTCTTCTTGGCGCCAAAAGCGTTATGGAGCGCACTGCCAATCATCGGCCAACTTATGTTCGCCGTGGTGTTTGTCATCATCCAATTTGTTGCAATCTTCTGGTTCTTAAGTCGTGGAGGAATCGACACTTATTTCCCCGATGACATCAAGACTCGGTTCTCGGATGTTTGGGGACAAGATCACGTTCTTGCGCGTATTCGAGAGAATTTGGTCTTCCTGGAAAATCCAGAAAGTATCGAGAAACTTGGCGGATATGTTCCAGGCGGAATTTTGCTGTGGGGACCTCCTGGCACAGGTAAAACCCTCATGGCCGAATCAATGGCCGGTGAAACTGGGAAACCATTCGTATTCGTCGATCCTGGTGCATTTAACAATATGTTCTTTGGCGTAGGTATCCTGAAAGTAAAGGGACTTTTCAGAAAACTTCGCAAACTTGCTCTGCGCTACGGCGGCGTCGTTGTTTTCTTCGATGAAGCTGATGCTTTAGGTAACCGAGGCATCATGACGCAGCGCGGTCCAGGTTCATATTCAGTGAACGATAATTGTCGAGGCGCTACATATCTCAGCGATACTGCGAACTCGGTTCTGACGATGGAGAGATTGACGCAGCATTCGCTTCCAGCCCAGAAACCGGGAATGGTTGAACGTTTTGTCATGGGAGCTGGAGGAGGAGGCGGTGCTGGGACGGGCACATTGCAAGCACTTCTTACTGAACTGAGTGGTTTGAAAAAGCCACGCGGTTTCTTCAATCGTATTGTTCGTCGAACACTCGGCATGCGCCCTAAAAATCCGCCGAAGTATCGAATCCTGGTTGTGATGGCGACGAATATGCCGGAGTCCCTTGATGAAGCCTTGCTACGTCCGGGTCGTATCGATCGCATGTATCGCGTTGGTTATCCCAGCAAGGCGGGACGTATTAGAACGTATGAAGGGTATTTCGCGAAAGTCGCCAACAGTCTTAGTAAAGAAGAGATTGAAAAGTTGGCAATCATCACTCCCTACGCCACGGGTGCAACGATTAAGGATTTAGTGAATGAGTCGTTGATTATGTCGATCAGAAATGGTCGAACAAGCGTCACGTGGACCGATGTTTTGAAGGCAAAACAATTAAAACAACTTGGTCCATCCGAAGATGTGGAATACATTGAACGTGAACGTCATGCCACTGCTGTACATGAAGCCTGTCACGCAGTTATGGCTTACAGAGTTCGTAAGCATATGGATATTGACATTGCCACAATTGAGAAAGGCGCAGAGTATCTAGGCATGGTTGCCTCAATCCCGCCCGACGATCAATTTACCCACTGGAAGAGCGAATACGAAGGTGACATCCTCGTGTCCCTTGCTTCGCTTGCTGGAGAGCGTATGTTCTTTGATGGTGATAATTCTTCAGGAGTTTCCGGCGATCTTGAATCTGCAACAACTGTCGCTGGATTGATGGAAGGTTATTGGGGAATGGGCTCCACAGTTTCGTCCTATGCGTCAAGCCGTCGAATGGAAATCGGTGCGCCTGGGGGAGCAAGACCCAATGAAGCAAAGCAAGAAATGAGACGGGCGCTAGCAGATCGCATTGAAGACAATCTCACTGTTCTTTTAGAGAAAGCCGAAGAACTTTTGACGAAAGATCGGGTACATATTTTGGCAGTAGCACATGCGCTAGAAACTCATAAAACCCTCTCGGGAAATGATGTTCATGCTGTGATTGAGGGCCGAGCTGGAGATGTTGTGGATGGAAGTAAGTACCTCAGCGCCGAAAACATCGCGGCTATTGAGGCCTATCATCTGTCGGCACTTGCGGCGCATAAAGAGCATCGCAAGCCGGACGTCGCTTTACCAGCGCTGGTTTAAGCACAGTTTCGATAGGCTTCGCACATGTCCGCCGGAGGAATTGCAGCAATAATCGCGTCTAGCGCGCTTCTCATCATCAGCTTTGCTATTGCTTATGCCGTCATAAGACTGGGTCGGGCGTTCGACGAAGTCGGAACGGCGGTAAAGGAAATTTCAAATGAGACGGCTCCGTTACTTCATGAAGTGACAACGACGGTCGAGTTGGTTAATGGTCCACTACAAAGCATCAATAAGGTCACTAAATCAATGGAAGAGCTGAGTTCGAAGATTTCCTCTAACACTTCTTCCTTCTTGGATAAAAACCAGATGGCGATGAAAGCAGCGGGAGCTGTTCTGACAGCCGCGCAGATGCGAAAGAAGAAAAAGGGAAAATCGGCTAAGAAAAGAAAAAACTCTCGTTATGTTGATGACGAGGAGTTTTAGCAGCTCGTGAACTCCGCCGAGATTCGGTCCCGTTGGCTCTCATTTTTCGAATCTGACAATAGCCTCGGACTTAAACACACAGTAGTTCCATCTGCGTCTCTCATTTTGAATGACCCCAATCTCCTCCTGGTCAATGCCGGTATGGTTCCTTTCAAACCTTTCTTCTTAGGCGAAATGACTCCGCCATATTCAAGAGCTACATCGGTCCAGAAATGCGTTCGAACATTGGATATCGACGAAGTCGGCAAGACAACTCGCCATGCCTCGTTCTTTCAGATGTGCGGAAATTTCTCTTTTGGCGATTACTTCAAAGAAGGTGCGATAGCGCTGGCGTGGGAATTGCTAACCAAGGCCACACATGAAGGCGGGTATGGATTTTCAGAGGATCGACTCTGGGTGACGGTTTATCACGATGATGATGAAGCGGCCGATATTTGGCATCACAAAGTTGGCGTACCAAAGGATCGAATTCAACGTCGCGGCATGGCAGATAATTTTTGGTCGATGGGTGTACCAGGGCCTTGCGGTCCATGTTCGGAGATCTATTTTGACCGCGGGCCAGAATACGGAAGAGAAGGCGGACCCATTGCTGATGAAGATAGATATTTAGAGATATGGAATCTAGTTTTTATGCAAAATATCCGCGGTGATGGTCCAGGTAAAGAGGGATATCCGATTGTCGGAGAATTACCGGCAAAAAATATTGATACGGGATTAGGACTGGAGCGAACTGCAGCTCTTCTGCAGGGCGTGGAAAACATCTATGAAATTGACACCACCAAGCACATTCTTGATCGCGCAAGCACGATCACTGATGTGAAATATGGGAAAGAAAGCAAGAGTGATGTTTCTCTGCGTGTGATCGCAGATCATGCCCGTACCGCCACCATGTTGATCGGCGACGGAGTGACTCCAGGGAATGAAGGACGCGGATATGTTCTGCGTCGCATGATGCGTAGAACTACACGCAATATGAGATTACTGGGATCTCCGGATCACAACATGGTCGAACTGATCAATGCGTCAATTGAAGCGATGGGGCCGCAATACCCTGAGCTCGTTGCTGATCGCGATCGCATTACGAAAGTTGCCGAAGCGGAAGAGTCTGCATTCCTGCAAACACTCAAAAGCGGAACTTTAATTTTCGATCAAGCAAGCTCTGATATCAAAAAACATGGCGGCAAAGAACTCTCTGGCAGCGATGTCTTCAAATTGCATGACACTTATGGCTTCCCATTCGACTTGACCTTAGAGATGGCGACCGAACAAGGTTTAGCCATCGATACCGAAGGCTTCACTCGCCTCATGAAGGAACAGCGTGATCGGGCTAAAGCTGATGCAAAAGCCAAGAAGAGCGGTCATACCGATGTATCTGAGTATCGGAAAATCGCGGAGATTGGCAAGAGGTTGGAATTTATTGGTTACAGTCACGTGGAGAGCGAATCCACGCTCCTAGGATTGCTCCGCAATGGCAAATCTGTTGCTGATGCAAATCCGGGCGATGAAATTGAAGTAGTTCTTGATCGCACTCCTTTCTACGCTGAAGGAGGCGGACAGCTTTCTGACGGCGGTGTCATTCGGAATTCTGATGGTGGCGTTATCGAAATTGACGATGTCCAATCACCCATTCCGGGCGTTATTGTTCATCGCGGACGAGTAGTAAAGGGTTCACTACGTAGCGGTTCAACTGTTCACGCAGAGATTGATATTGAAAGACGTCACGGAATTTCGCGAGCACACACCGCAACGCACATGGTTCATAAAGCGTTCCGTGAAATCTTGGGCGAAACAGCAACCCAAGCCGGCTCCGAAAATGCGCCGGGTCGTTTCCGTTTCGATTTCCCGTCGGCTGGTGCAGTCCCTCAATCAGCGTTATCGGATGTCGAAAATCGAGTGAACGCACTTCTTCTAGAAGACTTAGAAGTCACTGCTGCCGAGATGTCCCAAGCTGAAGCGAAAGCGATGGGCGCCATGGCGCTTTTTGGTGAGAAATATGGAGACCGAGTCCGTGTTGTAAGCGTCGGAGATTGGGCTCGAGAATTGTGCGGTGGCACTCACGTTGCGCGCTCGGGTCAACTTGGTGTCGTCAAACTTCTTGGTGAATCTTCGATTGGTGCTGGCGTGCGGCGAGTTGAAGCGCTTGTGGGTGTAGATGCCTATTCGTTCTTGGTTCGCGAACATATCTTACTTAACTCATTAACTGATTTGATTAAAGGTAGCAAGGCTGAAGAATTGCCAGAACGTATATCCGCGATGATTGCGCGCATGAAGGAGTTAGAAAAGGAACTCGCGGGGATTAGAACCAAGCAAGCGCTTGATTCGAGTACCACTCTGATATCTCAAGCCGCAAAGATCGGTGAAATATCAGTTATTGCTCAAGATCTTGGGTCAGGTTTCTCCGGTGATGATTTACGGGCGGTCGCGTTAGACCTTCGTTCCAAATTGAAAAACTCGGTTGTCATTTTGGCTAGCGCAGGTGAAGAAAAAATTACCCTGGTGGTTGCCACCGATGAAGGTGCACGGAACTACGGCGCGAAAGCTGGAGCGCTAGTGAAGATCGGTTCTTCTATTCTCGGTGGTGGCGGCGGCGGAAAAGATGATTTCGCCCAAGGTGGAGGGACTGAGAGAACAAAGATATCTGAAGCGTTCCGCGCCATTACTGCCGCTCTCTCGTAAAAGTATGTTGATAAATGGTCGCCGTTTGGGGCTTGATTACGGCGATCGAAGAATTGGAATTTCTATTAGTGATCCCAACTCCATAATCGTTTCCCCTTTTAAAACTGTAGCTAATGATCAAGATATCTGTTCGGCTGTAGCTGAAATAGCTGCAATCGCCGCGAATCATGAAGTGGTTGTTGTCTATATCGGACTTCCGTTACATCTTTCGGGCGGTGAAGGTGAATCAGCAGGTAAAGTTCGCGATTTTGCGATGCAATTGAAAGCGAAGGTTTCGGACCAGGTAACGTTGAGGCTGATTGATGAACGGCTATCAACAACCTCCGCCCAGCGCCAAGCCCGAGAAAGCGGGAAGAAACTAAATAAGCAAGAGATAGATCAATGGGCCGCGGTGGCAATTCTTGAAGCCGCGATTGAAGAGGAGAAAATCGGTGGCGAATTGGCAGGAGAAGCGCTATGAAATTGGCAAAGAACAGCGAGTTTCTTCGCCTCGCAATTGCCGGAATCTTTATTGTGGCATTGACG
>Ga0214917_10000990_pt1 | contig 37241 bp, 36 predicted proteins | sample LL_1208_BB_MetaG_FD_177983 | JGI IMG/M metagenome (GOLD analysis project Ga0214917, IMG submission 177983) | Freshwater microbial communities from Lake Lanier, Atlanta, Georgia, United States - LL_1208_BB | ecosystem: Environmental > Aquatic > Freshwater > Lake | place: USA: Georgia | collected... | reverse complement strand
AGCACCAGTTAAACCAGTGACACCAGTAGCACCAGTCGCACCAGTAGCACCAGTCGCACCAGTAGCACCAGTCGCGCCAGTTGCACCAGTCGCACCAGTAGCACCAGTAGCACCAGTAGCACCAGTCACACCAGTTGCACCAGTAGCACCAGTGGCGCCAGTAGCACCAGTTGCACCAGTATCACCAGTTGCACCAGTAGCACCAGTAGCACCAGTTAAACCAGTAACACCGGTCGCACCAGTCACACCAGTCGCACCAGCTGCACCAGTAGAACCAGTTGCACCAGTAGCACCAGTAGCACCAGTTAAACCAGTAGCACCAGTTGCACCAGTAGCACCAGCGGCACCAGTGGCACCAGTGGCACCAGTAGCACCAGTGGTACCAGTGGCACCAGTTAAACCAGTGACACCAGTAGAACCAGTAGCACCAGTAGAACCAGTAGCACCAGTGGCACCAGTTGCACCAGTGGCGCCAGTTAAACCAGTAACACCAGTAGCACCAGTAGCACCAGTACTACCAGTAGCACCAGTAACACCAGTAGCACCGGTCGCACCAGTAGCACCAGTAGCACCAGTCGCACCGGTCGCACCAGTATAACCAGAAGTTAAATAACCGAATGAAATGTCAGTTACTGTATCTGGTGTAGATGTTTGACCAGTTGGAAAATTAAAATATGCATAATAGTATGAGGTTGGTAAGGAAACAAAAGATTCACTTGTAGTGTATACTGTATTAGAATTAACATAATATGTAATCACATTATTAAATATTGTTATCGTAAATTGATCACTAGTTAAAAATGATGTTGATGGAATACTACTAACCAATAAACCATTTGCATATATTTGATATGTGTAGTTATCAACTAAAAAATAATTCCTAGCATTATACACTGTTCCATTCAGTACAGCTAAACCATATTGATTCTGAGTTGAAGTAGTATCACAACTACTTACATAAAATGTTAAAAATAAAGTTTTATATGTTTCAAGTGTTCTGGCAAATCCTCCATAAGGAGGACCTCCAAGTTGTGTTAAAATTGAATTTTTTGTTGGAAATGAAATACCACTTGTTGGTGATGATGCAACTAATGTAAATAACGCTGGACCCGCCGCACCAGTAGAACCAGTAGCGCCAGTTGCACCAGTTGCACCACTTGCACCACTTGCACCAGTATAACCAGTTGCACCATACCCAGTAGCACCAGTTGCACCAGTATAACCAATTGGACCAGGTGTACCATTCAAGTTAATATTCCAAAGGGTATTACTAGTTGGAAAACCAGTAACAGTTGCTATATCATAAATAACCATGTTACCTCCTAATAACTTATTATAACTTTGGACATATCCCACGAAACTGTGGTTAGTATCATTAGAAATTACTAAAATTGTATTACCAGGAAGATACGATAAACCACTTGGAACTCCAGTTAATGTTGTAGTGTATAATGGAACTACTGAACTTGGAGGGTTTGTTTGAGTTAAAGTAATTATTTGTAATGGTATTGGCGATGCATATTTATCTCCGGATTCACCAGTAGCACCAGTCGCACCGACTGCACCAGTCGCACCAGTAGAACCAGTAGCACCAATTTCACCAGTTGCACCAGTTGCACCAGTTGCACCAGTTGCACCAACTGCGCCAGTAGCACCAGTAGCACCAGTTGAACCACTAGCACCAGTCTCACCAGCAGCACCAGTCGCACCAGTAACACCAGTAGCACCAGTAGCACCAGTTGCACCAGTATAACCAATTGCACCAGTAGCACCAGTAGCACCAGTAGCTCCAGTTAAACCAGTTGCACCAATAGAACCAGTTGCACCAGTTGCACCAATCGCGCCAGTCGCACCAGTCGCACCAGTCGCACCAGTAGCACCAGTATAACCAATTGCACCAGTTGCACCAGTTACACCGCTCAACCCACTTAAATTTACATCATACCAATAAAACGCATCATTTGGAATATTGGTAACACTTGTAATATAAACTGTAATAGAACCACTATCTACATTATAATTTTCTACCAACCCTTGAAAAAATGAATCATATATTGGAGTACCTATATAACTTGGTTTTCTAACAAAAATAATTGTACTTCCTATAGTGTATGCTAAATTTGTTCCAATTGAATATGTTGTACTCGTTCCAACTTGTGGGAAAGAACAACTTGTAGTTGTTTGTGACCGATATGTATCAGATTCTCCAATAGGACCTTGCGGACCCGTGGGACCAGTAGCACCAGTTGCACCGTCTAATCCATTTAAATTAACAGTATAATAATCACTTCCTAATAAACCAGGAATAATATCCAAAACTGTTACCGACATTTGGCCATTTTTACAGTTGTACCAATTTACAGAACCTTTAAAACCACCATTTACATTTACAGTTCCATTATACAACGTTCCGATACATATAATACTATTATATTCACAGTATGATAATTTTTTACCAACTACCAAAAGAACTGTGCCCCCAACAGTTGTACCGGTCAAATTTACTGGTTGACATGTTTTCGTTAAATAACGGTCTCCACCCTTATTTGTTTCACACGCACTAGCACATCCTTTATCACAGTCTGAGTCAGAACTAGATGAATCATCGTGACAACTCTTTTTACTATGACTACTATGACAACTAGAACTACTTGAACTAGAACAATCACTGTCACTGTCACTGTCACTTTCACAACCACCGTCATATACACATATAACTTCAGAATCGGGATACTTGCAAAGAACAGCTTGAACCATTAAATATTTCAAATTTTTTGTCAGACTTATTTTTAATGACTCAACCACTTTTTCATAAGTACATTCAGTATAGTCCCCGTTTCCAGTAGCCGTTTCAGTAACAGTAATTGTTTTACAAGTTTTTGGATCTTTGTAACATCCACTTTGTTTTCCAGCAACATATACCTTACCGTTGCTGGTACTCGTATTGAACGCCGGCTTGCTGAGGTTTAAAACAATCTTGTAACACCCCATTATAATATTATGAAAGAAAAAATTTACCGATAATAAATTTATTTGAATAACAAATAAATATAATAAATGAAATTTATCATTTTTTCAATAATATTCAAATTTGTTTATTTTAATTACTAAATAAAATTGAAAATTTTAAATGTAATGAGTTTTGAATAAAGTATACAAGTTATAAAATATGCTCTCAATATTATTACATAGTCAAAGTACAAGAAACGTTATTAAATAGAACTTTTTTATCAAAAATATTATTATTATTATTATTATCAAGCAAGTATTATAATTATATATTTAATTTATAATAATCAAAGTTATACTACAATAACTTAATAAAATAACTTTGGAATATAAATATAAAATTCAACATATATAAATTACACACATAATTTACAAAATAATTCTATCTAATAAACGATTTAAAAACAGTTAAAGTATTTAAATTAAAGTAATGTCTTCTATTAATTATACTACTCAAAACGATTTACTATTGAACAATTTAATGGAATTTTATAAAAATGATGATAATTTAGATAAAATGTTGAAAATAATCACAGGCGAATCTAAAATTTCTCTTAGAATAGTGGATTGGTTTGCTACCAACTATGCCAAAAAATATTATACATTATATTCATTTGAAGACATTCACGGAACTACACGAAGATTTAAAGTGTATGTTGATTATAAATTAAAACTCAAGGCATATAGCAAACGTCGTTTTGATCCGTTTTGTCGTTGGGAAAGAATTAGTATTCCATATAAAAATGGAACTTTTATTGAAACAACTATTGGACAGTTAAATTTTTTTAAATGGACACTTGAAAATAAGGTAATCAATTATATTGAAGATAACTATGATACAATTGAAAAAGATATGAACACGAGAAACAGCACCTCTAAAAGAAAAGACCTTTCTATTGATAATAATTCCACAAGTAACAACACTAAAACTCGCAAAAAACGCGAGGAACTTTCTGTATCGGCTACCAAAAGCATAAAAAAAGAAAAAGTAGAAATTGTTGTAAATTTTAACTAATTATTTCAATATAAAAAGAATAAAAACAATATTAAATATTTGTTGTTTATGAATATAACAAATATTTACGAGTAATTATGGGAAACTCCCAATCTATACAAAAAATAAATTTTGAAGATATGCAAACTGCTTACAAAAATCCAGAAATTTATTTACTTATGAATACTCTTCCATTATCTGAACAAATTTGCCTTATTTCAAACACACTAACACCTCAAAAAGAAGAAACATTAATGAATCATTATTTGAATAGTAATAAAAATATCCGAATTATTATTTACGGTCGTAACTCTAATGATGAAACAGTTTATAAAAAATATAACCAGTTACTCAGTTTAGGTTTTACAAATGTATATCTTTATTTGGGTGGAATTTTTGAATGGTTGATGTTACAAGACATCTATGGTTTTGATGACTTTCCTACTACAACTCGTCAGTTGGACATATTAAAATACAAGCCAAATCAAAAATTAAATATATCCTATATTGAAAATGGATAAGTACAGTTTATGATAAATCTAATGCCATATTTGATAACTCATCTGCACGTTTATTTTTATCTCTATAAACGTGTTCAAATACAATTTTATCAAAATAGCTTTCTAATAATTTTGCTTGTTGGTAGTACTCAACTAGACTAGAAGACTTTACTTTATACTCTCCTTTCATTTGTTTAATCACTAACTGACTATCCCCTCTTACAAGAATATTTTTAATTTTTCTAACAAATACTTCTTGTAGTCCCATAATTAATCCACTATACTCTGCTACATTATTTGTTACTTTATCTCCGACCAACTGAGAAGACCCCCACACTTCTTGACCGTCTTTATACAAAACTGCTCCGGCACCACCTAATCCGGGATTACCTTTACTACAACCATCAAAATATAACATATATTGAGTTTCTTTTTCATATTTACACTCTTCATGATTATCTAGTAGTTCTTCTGTAAAATTTTCTACTGGAATTATCTTTTTTGATAAATATTTTATCATCTTACTTTTACACCATATAAAAAAATTTAAAATTAATTCAATTTTTTTATAATTTATTTTCCAATAAACTCTTTTATACATTTTATCCAGTCATTCAGTGTATTTTTTCTATAAAAGATATCAACATTACCATCCAACACTAGTTGATTTTTACTCATTATTTGTTTTTCAACATCCAACATATCATTGTGATACTTGTCACAAGAAACCAAATAATCCAAAGGAATACTTGACTCACCTAGTCTTGAACGTTTTGCAATTCTATCGTGACAAATATTGGGGTCTGTTTTCACATAAATAGTTCCAGTGATAGGATAGTCTTTTACAAAAGCATCAAACCACTTACAGTATATTTGGTAATTCACATCTTCAATTTTATTGGTTTCATAAAGCATTTTGGCAAATACATATTTGTCTGTATACAAACTACGCTCACTAATAATAATTGCATTTGGATTTTTTTCAACTGTCTCTTTTAATAGTTTCAAACGTGATATATAGGCCATCATTTGAAATGGAAACGAATATTTTTCTTGGTTTTCATAAAACTTTTGTAACATTGTATTACCATTAGAGTCTTTAATATCTTCCCACTCATCTACTGGTTCTTTCATAAATATAATTTTTTGATTATTGATTATTAATTCATTTTTTAAGTTTTCAAGTAAAGTTGATTTACCAGAACCAATGTTTCCCTCAATTGTAATAATTTTAACTTCTTTGTTCATTTTGTGTGTAGTATAAATATAAAGTAACTGTTTCAAGTTTACTTGTTTCAATTTTTTTATAAATTATTTTTTTTTATTTTCTATAAATGAGTTCCTAAATCTAAAACCAAAAAATTTAACTTTTTTACTAGGAGACTTTTTTATTTTTGGATGAACTTTTTTTTTGAAACTAATTGCATCCCAAATACAACAAGGATAGCACATATACTACCTCTATAATAATATAAAACCGTTGGTAACTTTTATATTATTTACAAATTAAATAAAAATTGATTTAAATGAATCGGTATAAAGTTTTTTACACATATTAAAGTAACGTTAAAATGGATTTAAATCAACGTAAATTAACTAAAAGTGAATGGGAATCTATTGAAGTTCCAGTATCATTCCAAGAAAAGGATGTTTTGAATTTAATTATTCAAGGATTTCACAATGTAAACATTAAATACAATAAACACAACTCTTTATTTCAGTTTTTGAAAATAGAATACAATGAAACAATGGAAGATCATTTGTATAATAAATATTTCGCACCAAAAATTAACGAAATGAAAAAAAAATATAGTAATGAAGAAATATTCAACGTTCAACCAAAAAGTAATCCAAATATAAAAAAAGCTGATATTATTAGAATTGAAAAAAATGATACCTCTAAGTTAAATGCCGATATTGTTTATGAATATTTACTATTAAATAATATTGAAGAAGTATTAAAATATAAACAAAAAAAAAGTTCCAAATGGTTATACCATTATTTCACTCTAAACAAACTAATTAAAAATACTATATCTAACTTGAACCGTCACGTAATGCAAATTACAAACAACGTACTATCTAAATTTGAAGAAGATGTTGATATGACAACAATTATTGAAAATTCAGTTGATTTTATTGAAAAAAATGAACTTATTTTAAAATACACTGATATGACTTTATATGAACACCAAAAAAAAATATTCAATATTATGCAAAATCCAGAATTTGATGCAAGACTAGATTTATATCGTAAAGAAATGAAAAAACAAAAACAAGAAGATAAAGATGAATATGATAGTGATGACAGTTGTGAAGAAGAAACTAAAAATAGTTCTGTTAAAACCATTCAACCAAACAAACCAAAAATTATACTATACATTGCACCAACCGGCACCGGAAAAACATTGACCCCTATTGGTGTATCTGAAAAAAATCGTGTTATATTTGTGTGCGCTGCTAGACACGTTGGACTAGCGCTTGCACGTTCAGCAATTTCAGTCGGTAAAAAAATTGCATTTGCTTTTGGATGTTCTTCCGCAGATGATATTCGTCTTCATTATTTCGCTGCTAAAGAATACACCACCAACAAACGCAGTGGTCAAATTAAAAAAGTTGATAATAGTGTTGGTGACAAAGTTGAAATTATTATTTGCGACTTAAAGTCATACTTACCCGCAATGTACTATATGAAAGCATTCAACCCAGTTGAAAATATTGTAACTTATTGGGACGAACCTACAATCACACTTGACTATGATGACCATGAGTTACACAAAATTATACAAAATAATTGGACTAATAATTTAATTCCAAATATGATTTTATCTTCAGCAACATTACCAAAATTACACGAACTCACAGATACTTTGGAAGACTTTAAAAATAAGTTTGCTGGTGCAAGTGTTTTTAATATTGTTAGCCACGATTGTAAAAAATCAATTCCAATTCTTAATAAAAGCGGTTACGTTGTATTGCCTCATTACTTGAGCACCGAATATTCTGAAGTATTACAAATTGTAGAGCATTGTGAAAATAATCTTACGTTGTTACGATATTTTGACTTGAAAGAAATTGTTGAATTTATACTATTTGTTAATAAAAATGATTACTGTATGTCAAATATGAAAATAAAACGTAACTTTCCATCTATTGATGAAGTAAATATGCAAAGTATTAAACTATATTATTTAAAGTTACTGAAAAATATTATATCTGGAACTTGGGGTGCAATTTATATATCATTAAAACAAAAAAAAACAAAACGCATATTACCAAATGATACAATTGACCCAAAAGGTGTTGCTATTAAAAAAAATATCAACCAACCAGATATACAAAATTCAAATGAAAGTGACTCTGGTAACTGTGCTCTTTATGTTTCTACAAAAGATGCATATACTTTAACTGATGGTCCAACATTATTCTTAGCAGAAGATGTTGAAAAAATTGCCAAGTTTTGTATTCAACAAGCAAATATTCCTTCAAAAGTTATGGAGGATATTATTGAAAAAATTAATTTCAACAATGGAGTAAATGAAAAAATACTAATACTCGAACGCGACTTGGAAGATATGATTGAAAAAAAGACTATGAAAGAACATATGTCGGATGACAGTTTTGCTGCGAAAAAATTTAAAAATGAAGCAAAAACCCGTACTAAAGACTTTGGAGAAAAAGATAAAGATATCAACAAAATCAATAATGAACTTGAAATCTTGCGTTCTATGATAAAAACTGCAGAACTGAATGAAACATTTATTCCCAATAAAACACTACATTTGAAAAAATGGGCCGAACATATGAATACGGTCGGTGCTTTTACAAGCGATATTGAAGAAAATATTGTTGTTGAAATTATGATGTTGAATGATGTTGCCGACAGTTGGAAAATATTATTGCTTATGGGTATTGGTGTATTCACAAATCATCCAAGTATCACTTATACAGAAATAATGAAAAAAATGGCAGACCAACAAAAATTATATATGATTATTGGTTCAAGTGATTATATTTATGGTACCAACTATCAATTTTGTCACGCTTACTTGAGTAAAGATATGAAATTAACTCAAGAAAAAATTATTCAAGCTATGGGGCGTATTGGACGAAATAATATTCAACAAAATTATACAATTCGTTTCAGAGATGATGAACAAATCAAGAAATTATTTTACAAAGAAGAGGATAAAATTGAAGTGAAAAATATGAACTTGTTGTTCAACACTTCCAAAAAGACTATTTAATTATTTATCCTTATCAATAAGTATCTCTTTTGCGACATTTCTAATTATTTTTTCGTAGTTTCTTTCGTTGTCTTCATCTTTCATTTCCCCCATAGAATTATCTAATATTTTCATATATTCTTCGTGTTTTTTAGTGGAAATGTCGTCTGCTTTTGGATTTGCTTTTAACCATTCTGGGACTAACTTGATATTCTTGTGCTCTATCAACTTAATTGCTCGTTTCATATGTTTTTTATCTTCGTCCTTTACCCAAGTATTATTATCTTTCACATGAATCACTTCACGTTTTAGGTCGCTGCAATGAATAGGTCTTTTATACACATCTAAACCTTTCAGTTCTCGTATAAGAATATTATTAATGCTACCTACATAACCTAATCTACCAAAATTTTCAAAATCTTTAAAACCTACATCAATACTATTGATAAAGTCGCTGATGTTGAACGCATCCTTACATTTTTCATTCAAGAAAATTTGTAAATTAAATTTGGTATTGTTTGTAGTATTGTTATTATTTGTTATATTATTGGTAATACTATTATTCGTATTTACCAATTCAAGAATCTTCTTATTTTGCTCAATAATAAGTTCTTTAAATTCATTGTTTTGTTTCAATAATTCAAGAATCATCGTGGTATTCATCGGATTTTCTTCTTCGGGTTTTTCTTCTATTTCTTCGGTAATTAGTGAAATATTATCTTCATTGTTTTCACTATTTTGTTCGGAGAAATTACATTTTTTCTTGTGTCCCCACAAACTTTGTCTGTGTAAATACTCTTTACCACAAGTACATATATATTTGGAACTTTTTGGAACTTTATCTGCATCATTTTGTAAGTCGTTGTGTAAGTTATCGTAAGTGATTTTATGTTTTGATGTTAATAAGTGTCTATCATATTGACTCTTGCGAGACGTATTATAGTCACAAATATTACAACGAAAAATTTTGGAACTTTCAAAGTTCTTGTTGTAAGTCATATGTAAGTATATTATACTTACAAAAAAAGTTCCTAAATACTTTTTTGTTAAAAATGAATTTATGCTCACAAAATTATGCTCTCCGACAAAATACAAAAAAATGAAATTTACAGCAATAAGCTGTAAAACACGTTTTGAAAATCAAAGTTCACCAAAATACCCTAGGTTTTGAAAATTGGACATTTATTTTTGTCCATTTTTTCAAACCCCTGGCACTTTTGTGCAAAATTTTTTAACTTTGACCTTCGGTAGTTTTATTATTTTTAACACTTTTTTGATTAAAAATAAGTGGGTGTTCGTATTTTTTTGATTTTTATGCAAGGCTAGTAACTGAAAAAAAGGTACTACGAGAAATAATTAATTTTTACGAAGAAAAATACTCGGATAAAAAATTAAAAAAGTTATTGACCAAGCCGGCCTCACTTTTTATTTTAATTAAATTACAAAGAATAATTCCCTACTTTTTGGCTGTAGTTTGCGTTGTATCGGTAGTTTTTAGTTGGGTCAAATAAAATGCAAAGTGTTTTCATAACTTTGAAAGCGTGTTCTGGATTCAACGATTTAAACGTGAGAATTGCATACTGAAACATCATCTGTATGTCTCCTTTACTTCTAAAGGAGATATACCAGTCTGGAGAATAATATGGGTTATTGGATGTATTAGAAATCATATGTCTTTTTCTCTGTATATTTGACATTGAGTCTGTATATTCGGGACAGTTGCATACTTTTTCTAAAAACTTCTTCCTTTCGGGAGAATTCGAAATATACTTTGTCAACTTTGTAAAATCAACGTGCGACTCTAGTAGTTGTATACGAACAGTTACTGGAATAAATTTTCCAATATAACTAACAATCTCTTCCGGCAAGTTGTTTTTAATTTCATTCAGAAATTTCTTGGATGATTCTACGGATGATTTCTTTACTAATTGCTTCTTTTCTATTTTTTTCTCATTTTCATTTTTCTTCACTAAAGTTCTGCACATATCCATATGAATCAACTTTGTTTTTTCGGTTTGTAGTTGGATGGAATTTGTTGACAACCAATTTTTTTGTCTACCTATTATTTCAATTTTTTGTCGGTTTTCTCGTAATTTATCGCCAACCGCTTTTTTTGTTAAATTTTTTAACTCTTTGTTAAAATCCTTTATTACCTCGTACATTTTACTTGACTCAGCGATGAGAGTAACGCACGCTACTTCTAATTTATGTTCTTCTCTTGAATAATCTCTTATTTGTTTATTACGTTCTTCAATTTCTTTGCTTATTTTTCCTAATTTTTTTTCGTATAAGGACTTTGGGACCGATTGTGGAGTTTGAGTTGTTGCCATTTTAAATGATTGGTATGTTGATGCTTTTTATGCTTCCGTTAAAAAAAGCATTTTATAAATCAATTTTTTTTTACAATAGTGTAAAAAACAATTTACTAAATATTTACATTCCACCGCGAAGTCTTAACACCAAATGGAGTGTGCTCTCTTTTTGCACGTTATAATCTGCTAATGTTCTACCGTCTTCTAACTGCTTACCACTGTAGATTAGGCGTTGTTGGTCGATTGGGATGCCTTCTTTGGATTCAATTTTTGTTTTTACACTTTCAATGGTGTCACTTGGTTCAACTTCAACGGTAATCGTTTTTCCGGTGAGTGTTTTTACAAATATTTGCATATTTTATATTAGTATAAGAAATTTTTTTAAGTGTTTTGATTTTCATTATTATTAACTGGGCGAATATAAAATGAAAGGTCATTTGTATCGGTAATATCTCGTAAAGTAGTATTAATAGATGGTAATAAATGTTCTCCTTCTTCTTGTGCATTTTGGCCGGCAACTACAAAGACAAAGTCGTTTACTTCACTCAACTCTAAATATAAATCATTACGAATTCTTGGTCTCATTATGTTATATAGTTGCGAAAGTGTAAACTGAGATGAAATGTCATACGTTTTGGTGTGAGTTGTATATGCTATTTTGAAATAACACGTAATAAACGTTTGATTTGAGTCGTTAAATCTTCGGGTGTTGTATATTACTGGATGTTGTCTAGTCATTTATATTTAAATTGTGTTAAATTTTTCAAATGTTATTGTTTTCAATTTTTTTTATTATTAATATATTAGTATGAAGAGTCAAAGTCAGTATGTAATCAAAGGAGAGAAACTTTATCAAAATGGTGAAATTATAGGTAATCGTAAGATACACATTTTAGACAGTAATAAGTTACGAGTAAAAAATGGAAAATACGTATTGACTTCTCTCTTATTAAACAAACTAAAGAATAAAAATATAAGAATTAAAAAACAGCTTTTTATAAATAACCAACAAACATCAAACAAGTATGATGAGACCTTAGAAGAAGAACCCTCAAAAAAATATACATATGAATTATCAGAAATAAATACACCCAACGTAGAAATAAATACACCCTATGTAGAAATAAATACACCCTATGTAGAAATAAATACACCCAACGTAGAAATAAATACACCCTATGTAGAAATAGAGACACCCTATGTAGAAATAGACACATCCACTGTAGAATTACATATACCCAACGTAGAACTACATACACCCAACGCAGAAATAGATACACCCAACGTAGAACAATATACACCCAACGTAGAAATAGATACACTCAAAGTAGTAATAGATACAAACAACGTAATATCACAGTATTCAAAAACAAGTAGCGGAGGTATTATTTATATTACAAATATTGTTTTGAATACTCTTTGCAATGATACTAGCACAAGTATTACAAGGGACATACCATTTTATAATGCATTTTCATTTGGAACATACTTAGTTCTTGGTAAAACATATTCTCTTACCGTAACGATTTGCGATATTAATATTACTTATCCAGCCGCAATTGTTTCCGTATGGATTGACTGGAATCAAACGAATAGTTATAATGAAAATGATTGGATACAAGTAAGCAATTATATTCCGATAGGAGAGAGTGCAAGAGTTGAATTTGTAGTTCCGATGACGGCAAAGTTGGGTACAACTGGAATGCGTATTCGGTCGCGTGGTGCAAGTGATGGTAACAAGAATGGTCCGAAAGATGCATATGTTTATATGGGTTCCGGAGACACCCAAGATTATCCGATAACTATTGTTTCAGAAGAATTATGATTTATGTGTGAATATAATTAACCTTTTTGAAATATGTTTTTTTACAGCATAGTAGTTAATAAATGATTCATATTCTTCGTCGTATTTTATTCCACATTTCATCTCTTGAGAGTTTTCATCCGTGTTTACATATTTTATTTGATAACCACCTTCATACAGTTTATTATTAAACTCTCCATATTCGTTGTATTTTATCACGTTTATAATAGTGTAGTCTATATTTTTATCTTCAAATTGAAATTTATCGCCAACTTTTGGTTCTTGCATTATATTATAACGTAAATTATATTTATTATTGTTTACTGGAATAATAATAAATTATAGGTGTGTTAGTTTGCTTCCGATGGTTCTATTTTATTAGTATTTTTTTTAGAACTCCAATAGGAATATACTTTTTCCCTAATTTCACAATAGTATTGATACCTTTCCTCTGATAGTTCACTTGGAAATATTTTACAGTTTCCTTTTGATATAGTTTCTACTTTTTTTTTATCAATTAAAGAGTTAGGATTTTTTTGAATTAGTGTATTAAATATTTTAACTGTCTTCCATTCTTCTAAAATTTTCTCAAAAATAAAAATAACTTCTTCTGCTTGAACGGAACGTTTTTCTTTTCGTTTTTTTTCTCGTCGTTCTTGTTTTTTTTCAATGTATTGACTTTTATCCATATTTATACAACGTTAGATTTATTTATTTCATTATATTCTTGAATTAATTTTTTATATATTTCATATTTTTCTTTTGAAATTTCAAAATCATAAAAGGGTATTTTATTTTTTAACATTTGCTTCTTTATATTTTTTACAATGTCAATCGTAATGTTATTGTTTTCTTTATATATTTCATCGAAAATACTTGTTGGTTTTATTCCTTTTACAATTCTATCTATTACGGTTAATATTTCATTAATCATTATTTTTCTTTTATGAATATTTCTATCATTTTGCGTAGTTGTTTTTATTAATTTATTTTCATTTCTACATACTAAGTTTCCATTTTTTATTCTAGACACAGTATGTCTAGGTAAATTCATTAGTTCTTGAATTTCAATATTTGGTTTTCCTTCTTCTATCAATTTTCTAACAGTAATAATAGTATCATCACTTACTCCATTTTTTGAGTCACGAATTGATGAAGACATTTTTTTTCTTGTCTCAATAGATTTTTCTTTTCCATAGTTATGATTTCCTTCTCCCATCATTTTTTTAGATTTTAATTTATACATTTCCTTTCTTTCAATTTCTTTACAAATCTTTTGTTTTAGTTCTCTTATTTTTAATGTATAAAAATATCCTTCCTTTCCTTCATCATTTTTATTGAAATCATTGAAAATTTCGGTTCTATGTTTTTCTTCGTTACATATTTTATACATTTCTTTTTTTGTATTAATATCACAAGTATTCAAAAATGTTTCAAACGCACACAGTTGATTATATTTCACAATTATATAGCTCTTAATATACTCTATAAACTTTAAACAATTTTCTTTTGAATAAATTTTGTATTTATTTTCTTTATCTACAAGACCAAATTTAAGAAAGTCTTTAATTTTATGCAAAATATAAGGGTATTTTGATTGTGCTATTGATATATAATATTTGTTACAGTCTTTATTGATAAACAAACAACCTTCAGCATCAAATAGACCAGATATATACTCAATATTTATACAGTTTGTATTATTTTCATTAGTAAGTACGTTATTATTTTTACAAATTTCAAATAAATTTTCTTTTTTTTCATTTACGTTAACTTTATTATTTATTTTATTGAATTCATATAATGCGTCCATTTGTGTTTTTTTTACTATTATACTATTTTTTATATATTCAACTAGTATTTGATATTCATTGCTTCTTATTATTAAGTTAAATTCATTTCTCTTGTTATATTTGTCATAAAAACAGTGATTCATTACATCTTCTGATTTATTCCTACTTTTTGTTGTTGTAATAGTTCCCCCAAAATGATACCGAATTATTTGTAAAATATTTGTTCTACATTGTGTTATTGATATTCCAGATTGATAACCATCTCGTATTTTACGTATAAAGATACAACCGTCTCCATCAATAAAACCAGAAATATATGATGGATGCGGTGGTTCTTTTTTAAATTTATCTAAATGATATAAATTATTTTCTTCTATTGAATTCATTATATATTGTAGCATATACTTTTATTTTTAAGTTGTTTTCAATTTTATTTTAATTCTTGCCTTCCAAATTTCAGAAGGAAAGAATTTTATTTATTTAGTTTTACAAAAAACAACACGCAAATAGTAACAGAATATAAACTGTTTTCGCTTAGTTGCTATACGCTAACCCACCCCAGTGGTGTTATTCTTTACTTTCATAAAGAATCTGGACTATCCCTTAAGTCATCATAGAAAATTGCTAGTTTTCTCAGACCCATTCCATTATAGTCTCTGAACCTTCTTCTTATGCTTGCATTATCGCACTTAGAAGCTTGGCTGCAGATTGTCCAATCCTTTTCGTTATTACTATGCTTTAGGTCGTTACCCCAAGTATTTATTATGTTTTCACACAATAAAGTAGTAGAAAAGGCTGTAAGGATGTTCCCGCAATTTAGAAATGTTGCCTCTTCCAGTCAGAAAGAGACTAGCTGGTTATATAATATATGCTGCTGGCGCAACACACATATTTGCTTTACACTGTTTATCCATATTAGGAAGCAAATATCTAATATGGCAGCCAACTGTTCGGCACAGGTAGTTAGAATGCCGGACATAATTCTTAAAACGTTGTAGTTGGTGGCATAGACACGAACCTTGGCAGTTCGGGTGCCTTCAACGGTGGCGTTGGAAAGAACTAATTGAAGAGTGGCGTTATCAATTCTGGAGAAGTTGCAAGTTCCGGATGGTTGATGTTCTTCTGGTCTCAATGCGAATGAATATACGTTAATACCTTCATCTGGGCAGCGAGTGTGGGCTTGGTATGGTTGAACCCACGAGAAGTAAGAACCTTCACGTTCAGAGAAGCGATCTTGGCCGTTAAGTTGTAATTTGGCAACAACAACTGGGTTTTGGCCCCAACAATGCATATCAAGGGAGGTTTCGGATAATACGAAGGTACCAGCATCAGAGACAGTTGAGCCGCCGTTGTGATCAGTTGGTTGGAAATCAGCAGCAGAAAGACCAAGAGATGCAAGAGCAGCGGTGTTGTCAATAGTTGGGTTCAATGGAACACCTTTACCACCGAAGTTTGGCTCGTTGTAAGCGTTGTTGTAAACGCCACCGTGCCAGTATCCAGTGAATCCATCAGGGATGGCAGCATCAAGAGCACCGGCGTCTTGGAATAAACCTCGTGCATCAATGTAAGCACCTGCGCCAGCAGTTTCAGATGGACCACCGAATGCATGGATAGCATTTGGAAGGGCATCAATAGCATCGGTGTAGTTGAATGGTTGGGCACCTAAGACCTTGAATAAAGTTGCGTCACATAATAAAGACGAACAGTAATCTACGTTTTGATCTGGTTGGACAACCCAGATTAATTCCTTAACTGGGTGGTTGAAGTTCAACTTAATCTTGTTGGATGATGAACCAACTGATTCATCACCGGTGAATTGAAGTTGAGTGATCAAGTATTCGTGAGGGTTTTGTGCGAATCTACGACGTTCATCAGTATCTAAGAAGACATAATCAACGTATAAGGAAGCAGCAACTAAAGATTGGTTGTATGCAATAGTGGCAGTGACTGGAGCACCAACGGTGTATTGATTTTGAGCAAGATTTGGGTATCCATTTGGTCCAGGACCTCTTGGGTTTCCACTCTTTGGGTTATCAGTACTGTTGCAACTCAAAGAGGTAACTGCCCATAAGCACTCATCAATAGGACGTAAATCAAGGTTAATCTTGACTTCGTGGTATTGAAGGGCGATTAAAGGAAGGGCAAGACCAGGGTTGGTACAGAACCAGAATTGAAGAGGAACATAAAGAGTGGTTTCTGGTAAAGCGTTACGAGGAGCACAAACTTGACGTGGTGCAGTAGAGTCACAAGGACCATCAACATCAGCGAAGGAAGGATCAGTGATGAAGGTTAATTGAGTAGTGTTACCAATCATCTTGAAGTAACCGCGTTGTTGCTCAGCAGTCATGGTAAGTTGGTTCCAGATGTGCATCCAGTCACCGTATTGACGATCGATGCGTTGACCACCAATTTCAACTTCAACTTGGGCGATAAGTTGTTCGCCAGGGAAATCTAACCAACGAGCATAGACAGAGTATGCGCCAGAGGATAGAGTTGCAGAGTTACCCATAAGTTGGTTGATTTCAGGAAGGGTAACTTGTAAGTAGGTGCGGTAAGCAAGATCACCGTTTCTACTGATGATGCAAGTTACACGACGACCGAAATCGGCTTGGCCGTTGAAGGTTTGCTCAATTGATTCAATTGAGAAGTTGGTGTATCTTCGGTATGTGACTTTCCAGAAAGTAATTTGAGGATTACCTGTTAGGTATACGTCCTGAGCGCCGTAAGCTACGAGTTGCATTAAACCGCCTCCCATGTTTATAATATTGCTAAAGAAAAAAAATATTTGAAAAATAATTTAATTCATTTAATTAATTCATATTTACTAATATTCAACGCCAACTTGAAAAGTTATGAAACAACTTTATTCAAGTCGGAGTTTGACTTCATAAACGTAAGTAAATATGAATCGTGTAAGATTTCTTTCTTTCCTTCGTGATTTTTCGTAAAAATGTAAAGGTCGTTCTTTTTCTTGATTTTCCAACCATCATTCAATGCGTTGTATAAAAAGACCATTTTATGAAATTTTTCATTTTCTAAAGTAATATCTTTTTTATTTTCAATGTTTATTTTGATTTGAATTGGTTCATCCATTTATCCTTAATATTTTCAAGAAAACTAAAAATAATTTTAAACCAATGAAAATTATAATATTTTCATCAATAAGTAATTAAATAATTCTGTTTATTTTTATAAAGTACAACAATATATGCCAAGTTTCAAACCGAAAACTACCAAAAAAATCAAGGTAAATAAAAAAAGTATAGTTACCTTGGATGGAAAACACAATGAATTTATTAATGAATTTAATAAAGATGAACAAGATAAGATACCTAAACTAAAAAATGAAAAGGGAGAAATATTGAGTCAGTTGAAAGAAAATGAAGAAACACAAAATTTATCAATAGAACAAGTATTAGACCTAAAGGACCGTATTGAAGAAATAAATGAAGAAATTAAAAATATCAAAATGAAAAAAAAAGAATATTTTTTGGATAATTCTAAATATATTTTTGATTATTTTGAAAATAAGAAAAATATTTCCAATGGTGTTGAAAATACAAATAAGTCAAAGAGTAAAATATTGAATTCTTTTTTCAAAATCAACCAAGGTGACACGATTCAAGATGCGAACAATATTAATAATAAAAACAATAATATTTTTAAAAAATATTTATCAAATATAGATGACTCTTTCTTGGACATTAACGCGTTTATTAGACCGTCGGATATATGCCAACATTGTTTCAAAGGTGAGTTAATACCCCTAGACGATGAAGGAGTATTGATATGTAATGCTTGTTCAAAAAATGTTCAGTATTTAATAGAAAATGAAAAACCATCTTATAAAGAACCACCTAAAGAAGTTTGTTTTTATGCTTATAAAAAAATCAATCATTTTAAAGAAATTCTGGCACAGTTTCAAGGAAAAGAAACAACACAAATACCAGAAGAAGTGATTGAAAATTTAAAACAACAGATTAAAAAGGAGAGAATTGATATGAATAAAATGACTTATTATAAAACCAAAGAAGTATTGAAAAAATTAGGATACAACAAGTACTATGAACATATCAATTTTATTAAAGACAAGTTGGGACTGAAACCACCGATTATTTCACAAGAATTGGAAGAAATATTGTGTAATTTTTTTATGGAAATCCAATACCCATATGCGAAACATTGTCCGGATTATCGTGTTAATTTTTTACATTATTATTATGTTTTGTACAAGTTATTTGAGTTATTGGGAGAGAAACATTACCTATCAGAAATTCCAATGTTGAAAGATAGAGAGAAACTAATAGAACAAGATACAATTTGGAAAAAAATTTGTGAAGAGTTAGACTGGGAATTCATCGCTACTATTTAATTTTTATTTTTTATAAATGTATAGTTTTTATCATAAACTATATATTTATATATCATACTTTATAAGTTATAACCTTATAGACCCCCCGGGAAACCTACCAGATTTGCACCGATACCAAAACCAGCACCAGAACGGGCAGTTACACCAATACTTGGAATATAAGTATCCAAGATACTAAAGGTGGCTGCGGCAGTTAATGCAAGTAAAACAATTTCATCAATCTTTAAAGATTGTTTTGGAATAGCGTATGCAGCAATAGCAACCATTAAACCTTCAACAAGGTACTTGATGACTCTTTTGACAAGTTCGGCAATATCAAACATTTATAATAAATAATAAGAAAAAAAAATGAAAATTAAAAATAATTAATTTACAAAATAAAAACTTAAATGAATTTATACAAAATAAGTTATAATGAGTGCCCCTAATAGTAGTTTTGAACGAAAAACCGATTTATCTGGAAAACCAAATCCTAAATATGTTGACTTACTAGAAGAAGATAAACCAATCGCAGGACAAAAATTCGTTTGTGTGTCTTTTGTTTCTCCGGACAAAATTCTAAAGCAAAAAGAAATTTTTTTGTTTGAACAGTTCCTAAAGAAGTGGGATTTTTCTAAATCTATGGAAAAATTTCATCAATTTTTAAATTTTTTATCTTATAAGTATAAATTGGTTTTTGATGATGTTACTAAAGATTTTCAAGAGTTTATCAAGGAAGAATATGAAAATTTATTACAAAGTAGTATGGAAGATGATTTTAAAACATTCTTAGACCAAAATGAAGAGGACCTTGAAAATGCATTCAATGTTAAACATAATTTTCAAACTTGCACACGCGGATTAAAAATTAGAGGCGTATATCCAACTATGGAAGAGGCTGAGTTACGTTGTAAGATGTTGCGCGAATTGGACCCAAATCACGATGTTTTTGTTGGACCAGTTGGTTTATGGATGCCTTGGGACCCAGAGGCATATAAAACTGGGCGCGTTGAATATATGGAAGAAGAGTTGAACCAGTTAATGCACGAGAAAACTAAAAATGAAGATTTCGCTAAGTCGGCATTTGAACAACGTGTGAAAGAAACTAAGAAAAAAGCAATTGAAGAAAATATCCGTAAAGCGGAAACTACTGGTGCTTCTTTGACACAAACAATAGATGAAGAAGGCAATTTGATTGGTGTAAATAATATGAATACTCAAGAAACAATTTTGAAAGAACAAGATGTGATTTCATCTGCTGATATTCGTAAAGAATTGTTTGAAGGTGAGAATATTATTACTGGAAAGACTGATAATGGACAAAGTGAGTTAGTGAGTGGTCCATTTGCTAAAAAAAAGAGTGAATAATAGAAATTATTTTGTTGTAGAAAAATAAATTCTGATTGAAAGTGCAAAAAAATAATTTTTTTCATAAGTTATATAAATTATGAAAAAATACGTATTGTTGTTAATAATTGTAATATTTGCCGTTTTTAGTTTTGTTGTTTTTAGAAGTGTTGAAGGTTATCATGGAGGTGGGGGTGGTGGCGGTGGTCACGGAGGGGGAGGCGGTCGTGGTGGTGGAGGTGGTGGTCGTGGAGGTGGAGGACGTGGTGGGGGTGGTGGTCGTGGAGGGTATGGAGGACATGGATACGGAGGGTATGGACGTGGTCGTGGTTATTATGGTGGTTACGGTGGATACTATGGTTCAAGTAGTTATGCTATTAACCCACTGTTTTTAGATTACTATGGAGGATACAACCCAAATTATTATTACTTGTATGACGACACCGATTATTATTTAGTAAAAAGACCGCGTGGTGAATATATTTTAGATATATAAGTGTAATGACTTAAAAATATATTGTTAAATATTTTTAAGTGTATAAAATATGACCTACACAAAAGTAAGCGATAGAGAACCGAAACAAGTTTTTTTAGATGAAAAGAAACCTAGTATGAATTTAATTGTTCACGGACAAGGGGTATTTATTTTTCAAAATCAAGATAATACCAAAAGTTCTTGTTTTCAATTATACAACAAAGACAATAAAAATGGATTGAAAGTAGAGTTTAATGTAGGTTCAGTAAAAGTGACTAAAATACAACCTAACGAACCGTACGTAGATAATACAAATAATAAGGGTTTAATAAATAAAAAGGGTTCATATTACTGGTTTAGTGTTGATTCTCAAAATCAAAAATTACAAGCGGGTGTTGGGGAACCTCGTATAGAAAACGTGATATATACTTATCAATTTTCAAATGCTGATAAAACACTGTGGGAAACAAACAAAACTTTTTTAGAGAGTTTGATTTCTGTAAATGCGAGTGATAAAAATATAAAACCAATGAAACTTTTAAAAGACCCAATTACAAGAACTGTTCCTTTACTTGTTAAAAGTACAGATGAATTAACAATGAATGATATTGCAAATAATGCATATCTACCAAAATCGCATTTATCCCCAGTTGCTCAACAACTATTTGATTGTATTTCTGGTAAAAGTTTTGTATTAAATGATAGTGATTTTCCAGATTTTTCAAAAGCAATTGAGTATAGTATTGCAACTCCCGGATTATGGTGTTATGAGAAACTAAAAGAAAAAAGCACAGAATTTAATAAGGACGACCCAAATATTTTGGAAACCTACTTGCGAATCACATTGAGTGAAAACAATGGCGAGTCTCCCGGAATACCTTATGTAATGGAAATATGGCCAGTTGGTCATTATTCACCAATACATAATCACGGAGGTTCAAGTGCGGTAGTTCGCGTATTGAATGGAAAAATTAATGTAAAGTTATATCCTTTTTTATGTTATGATGATAAAGATGGCGTTGAACCTTTCAAAGAAGTTCAAGTAATAAAAGACGAAGTTACGTGGATTAGTCCAACATTAAATCAAATTCATCAATTACATAACTTAGATTCTAACAAAGATACATGCATCACCATACAATGTTATATGTATGAAAATGACGACTCATTACATTATGATTATTTTGATTATCTTGATAACAAAGGTAAAAAACAAAACTACGAACCGGATTCAGATATGGATTTCATTTTATTCAAGGAAACAATGAAACAAGAGTGGGCGAGTCGTAACAGTGTAGTTAAAAGTACAACAATCAAAAAATGGACCAGTATATTTTCGTCTTGTGGAAAAGAATAAAGTTAATGATGTGTTGGTATAATTATTATTTATATTTTGTAATAAATAATAATTTAAATTTCAAGTTGTATAAAAATAATCGTTGTTAAATATTTTTTTTAATTTTACTCCTCCAACTTGATGAGCAACGTTTGCTTAACCAATAGGTTAAGCAAAAAACTTATTTTCCCAACTGGAAAAGCAAGATTATTACCACTTTGTTTTCTTGACACTAATTTTAGGTCCTTGTCCTCTTTTCTTTACATTATTTGGGTCATATTTTTCGTCTTCTTCGTCAGAATGCATATCTTTAGATAAGTCCCAGAATTCTTTACTACCTAGTTTAAAATCATTGTGTGAGTCAGCCTTGTACCACATCACTTGGTCGTGTAGTTTATTGGACTTTGAGTTGTTATTAATTACTAAACACTCGTAATTTTCTGTACATTGGTCCATGACTTGACAAAAAGACTCAAATGTGGGAAACATACCGGCGTAGTTGTCATAAATTCTCTTACGGTTCGCAATATATGGCTCTCTTAATATAAAAACGTAATCTATATTGGTGCGGAGAGTTGGGGGTATTCCTAATGGATACTGCATAGTAATGATCAACATTATCTTCCAATGTCTACCATTCATAAATAAAAGACGCATCATTTTGTCACGAGTCCAAGTACCGTCATATAAACAATCATCTAAAATCACAAAAGCGCGAGGGTCAATCGTAGACCTTTTAAAAGTTTCAATTTCTTTTTTGATTTGTTTCAATACGGATTTTTGTCGTTTTAGTATATTTTCAACGATTGCAGTATTGTATTCGTTGTGAATAAAAAGTTTAGGTACTAATTTTCCGTAGAACCCATTACCTTCTTCAGTTCCCGCAACAACAACACCAATAGGAATATCTTGGTGGTAGTAAAGAAGGTCACGAACAAGAAAACTTTTACCAGTGTCTCTTCTTCCAATTAAAACAACAACCGGACCTTTAGATTCATTGGGCTTGAAACTAATGGTTTTCATATCAAATTTTTTTAGTTCTAAAGTCATATTTTATTATAATTAAGAAAAAATGTTTAAAATAAAATACGCATCTTAATTTGTATTTTAGAAAAATCAATTCATTTGAGTTCAAATTAAAGAAAAATACATATAGAGTATAATTATATTTAATATGACAATGAATCATTTGAATGTGAGTTATGAAAAAAGAAAGAATGGTGAATTATTTAAGAGTTTTCAAGATGAAGATTTGACAAATATTTCCAATATTCAAAACTATGTTCCTATTTATAATAAATTTTTTGCTCTAAATGAGACAAATTATAATTCAATAAATCTAAACCACGAATGGTATATTACTAAAGTATTAAAACAAGTAGATTATAATTTGTACAAGTGCGAGTTGAAACATAACAAGACAGAAAAAACAAAAACAAAAAATATTTTTTTTAAGATGGCACCATTATTAGACCCATTTAAAATGATAATAGGAAAGTACGATATAAATAATACATCATTGTATAATTTACCAACATTTGATTCAACAAGTAAAGAAATCCACGAAAAAATTTTGGACCAAAATAATACGGCGTATGTTGATAGTTTGTTTACATTTTTTACCTCTCAATTGAATAAAAAGTACAAATTTGAACACGGTCTTGATTTCTATGGTTCTTTTTTAGCAATTAAACAAAAGTTTGTATTTAATATAGTAGATGATTTGGATTTTATATGTAAGTCAGACTATTTCAATAAAAACAAGAATATACTATTTAAAGTAGAAGATTATAATTTTTTGTTGAAAGATGACCACGGTAAAAAACCACCAATTAGAATAGCTGACCAAGAGGTGAATCCTCTAAGCTTATCATTAAAGTCTATACAAAATGAATTATTTGATGACATATTTGAAGATAACGATAAAGTTGAAAAATACGAAGAAAATGAAACGCAACATTTATCATTGGACAATTTAAAAGAATTTTCAATAGAGTTATCAGATTTGCAGTCTCCTTTGACAAGTGATGACTTAAATAGTCAAGTAACGAAAATAGCAACTACTATTAAATCTAATTCTTCTAGCGGTTCATCTTGTTCTTCAAGGACATCACATACATCAAATGACGAAGTAGTAGAAGTTGTATCATCTGCATCTTCATCAAAGGATAATATTCAAAAAAAATCATACAATGACTCTGATAGTGGTAGTTATTCAGATGAAAACGATTCATCATCTGAAGGTAGTAGTGAAGAAGATGAAGAACGAGTAGATGTTATATTAGAAAAGTTCCCTATTCAAGTAATTTGTATGGAAAAATGTGAAAATACATTGGATGATTTAATTTGTAATGATGAGTTGAGTGAAGACGAAATATTTTCGGCACTAATGCAAGTAATTATGAGTTTAATAACATATCAAAAAGCATTTGCTTTCACACACAATGACTTACATACAAATAATATAATGTATAATCCTACAGATAAAAAATATTTGTATTACTGTTATAATAAAACGTACTATAAGGTTCCAACTTATGGAAGAATTTATAAGGTAATTGATTTTGGTCGTGGCATTTATAAATATGGTAACAAACAATTTTGTAGTGACTCTTTCAAGAACGGTGAAGATGCTGCAACTCAATATAATATTGAACCATACTTCAACAGCAAAAAACCAAGACTAGAACCCAACTACAGTTTTGACTTATGCAGACTAGCTTGTTCTATTTTTGATTATATAATTGAAGATATGGACCAAATTTTGGACTTTGATGAATGCACACCATTAGTGAGACTAATTGTTGAATGGTGTTTAGATGACAATGGTGTAAATATATTGTATAAAAACAATGGACAAGAGAGATATCCTGATTTTAAGTTATACAAGATGATAGCCCGTTGTGTTCATAACCATACTCCACAAGCACAGTTAGAACGTAAAGAATTTGATAAATATAGTGTAACTTCTGTTCCAAAAAATGAAAATGTGATGAATATAGATGAAATACCTTATTTATATGAAAAATAAATTATGTTAGTTGATGATTATTATTTTATATTTACATTATAATATAATAAATGAGTTATGGATTTATAGTATTAAGACACGTTACGTCTGAATTAACAAATCAGTACTGGAATGAATGTGTTAGATGTATTCGTAGATTTTATCCCCAAAGAAAAATAGTCATAATAGATGACAATAGTAATAAGGACTTTGTAAAAGCTGAGTTTGAATATAATAATATAGAGTATATACAGTCAGAATTTCCTCAAAGGGGCGAAATTTTACCGTATTATTACTTTCATAAACATCATTTTTTTGAAAATGCTGTAATTATTCACGACAGTGTATTTATACATAAAAGAATTAATTTTGATACTTTAAAAAATTTAAAAGTGGTTCCCTTATGGCATTTCTCTCATGGAAAGGATGAAAATACTAAAAGGTCATTAGAAATAAGTAGTTATTTAAAAAATAATGATGTAATAAAAAGAGAGTTACATAATACAAAAAACTTTCATGTGATGGGACTAGGTAACCCGTGGCAAGGTTGTTTTGGTGTTCAGAGTTATATAAATTATCATTTTTTGAGTTACTTGCAAGAAAAGTATGGTTTATTCAATGTGTTGAAGGTAGTTAAATGCCGTACAGACAGATGTTGCCTAGAAAGAATATATGGTGTAATAATTTCATTAGAGTTTAAAGAGTTGACAAAAATAAAGTCACTTTTAGGTAGTATTTTAAGTTATAGAAATAGTTACTATAGTTGGGGTTACTCTTTTGAACAGTATAAAGATCATATTAATAAATATAAAAAGTCTCCAGTACCCATTGTAAAAGTGTGGACCGGGCGTTAGTTGCATCGTTTATAACGACGAGTATTTTTTCTCTTGTATATTTTTTTATTTTTTCGTAGTGTTTTTCTTTTCTTTTTTCCACCAAAATATTTTCTTATCCGAGTAAATAGTTCTTCTTCATCAGATAATGGTTCATCTAATAGTGTCGCAACTGGAATAACATTTGTATTTCTTGGAATTTTAATGTTTCTTGCAGTTTTGTTTATAACTTTTACTTCTTTTACAAGTGGAGGAGATTCTCTAACTACACTTTCTTCATCCAGATAAAGGTAACTATGTTTATATGTTGATACGTTAGTAGTTCTGTATAGTTCAATATTCTTTTTATCAAAATTATCTCTTGTATATTTTATTTTATCTGAAAGTGTTTCGCCACTTTTATCATAAAATTTGTATATATTTATAAATACAACTTCATTGTTTAAGTCGCGTAATATTTTTGACTGAATATAACTATCAATGTATTTTCCATAGTATGTAAATGGCCCACTACTATAATTGTTGTTTGGTCTTTCGTATAATATATGGTTACCATTTTTTGTAGTATCAATAACATAATAATAATGACCAATTATCAAATCATCTGAAGTTAGTAATTTATATTCTGATGGAAAATATACTCCAGTTGTATCTTCTTCATCTTCATCGGAATTATCACCTTGGTTATTCATATTGTTTTATATAAAGTATATAAAATAATAGTTTAAAAATTAGGATTATCCACAAAAACTTCAGTAACTACTTTACCTCCTCCTTCTTCCATTACTGGTTTCAGTTGGTCAATGACAAAATTTCCACAAATAACACTAAAATAAACCAATAAAGAGTCTCTAATTAAATATTTTAATGGTTTGTTTTCTTTTTCAATAAATCGCATTTCAATAAATTTTGCAATAAAAAATACAATGGAAATAATCGCAGCAACTACAAATATATTACTCATACTAAAGAATTATTTAAAATACTATAGAACAAAGTTATTTATTATTTTACGCAAATAATAAATAAATTCAAAAAACATTTTACTTTCTAAGCAAGAACCTCTATGTCATCAAGTAACAAGTCTGGTATTAAATTCATTTCGGGTTCTTCTATATTGTGAACATCTAAACTGCCGAGTTTAACATCCTCGTCCATTATTTTTAACCGTGAATCACCATCATCATCATCTTCGGATTCTAATTTGCGTTGTGCATTTCTCTCAACACTAATTTGTTCTAAACGATCAAAATCTTTGGATGCTTCTATAGAAACCTCATTATTATTTTCATCCATTGTATAGTCAATGTTATTAAAAGATAATTTGGTAGATTTTTCAGTTTCAATAAATGTAGTTTCTAATGTTTTTGAAAGTTCATTTTCGTTGTTATTTTCTGTAACTGAATCTGTTGTTGATTCAATCGTTTCTTCTTTTTTTTCTTGACTTCCACCTTCTTTAATAATTTGTGTTTCTTCTTCTTTTTTGGTAGGTTGTTCTATAATTTGTTCTTTCACTTCTTCTACGACATCTTCTTCTACGGTTTGGTCCATATATGCTTGTAAAATACTTTCAACTGGAATACTGTCTCTTACAGTGTTTAATATACATTCTTGAACAATGATTTCTAATTCCCGAAAATGTTTTTGAATTTGTAACGGAGGAATATTAATTTCAAATAAGTATACGTTTTTATAAACTTTCCTTGCAACGTTAACATAAATTTTATGAATAAAGTCATCCAGTTTTGGAATACTCACATCTATTTTTCTTTGTTTTTGACCAACTCTAATTGCAGTTAATAATTTTAATTGGATTATGTGAACACACGTTACTAAATCTTCTAAATAGTTACAACCACTTTTTTCAACAATTCTTTTTCTCTCGGTTTCAATAATTGTAGGGTTCCATTTTGGAATTCTAGTAATAAAATTCTGAAAAGTCATCAAGTATTTATCCATTTCATTATTGTCTTTACATAGCTTCAAGGCTTCATCAAAAATAGATTTTAAACCATCCACAACATGCGGAGTTAATATAGTTAATAAACGTGAACCCCATTCGTTCTTTGACTCGTGCAAACTTGAAACATTAAAGTCATCCATATTACATAAAAGAAATATTTTCTAAATTGCATTCTAAACTCAAAAAAACAAAATTCAAAATAAATAGTATTAATATTTTTTCGTTTCTAAATTCTTTGCGTATTTTGTTAAAAGTAAATAGTAACTCGTATTTTTTAATTTCGGTTACATTATTTATTTCATTCTTTTCAATATAATCAATCAAGTCTAGCCCACTATAACCTTTTTCATATAATTTTGTTGTGTGGTTGATTAACTTTTCATGTGTCAAGTCGGTTGTCATATTTTTTGCTATAAATTTTTTCAACCATTCGTTTTTTTGATTTTTGCTTTCTCTCAAATTGAATGTTTTGTTCAAAATGTGTTCATACAAATTGATTTCTTTTTTGTGAATCGTCGGTTCTGGTATATAAATTTCGCAAAATCTTGATAAAATTGGTTTTAATAGTTTATATTTGTCTTCTACAATTATGAAAAAACGAGTAGTGTGATTAAACAGTTCAATACAACGTCTCAATGCTGACTGAGCGTCTATCGTTAATTTATCTGCGTTTAATAAAATGACACTTTTGAAATTATCTCCGCCATTTGAGTTTATGTGGGTTTTGGCAAAAAATTTTAATTCTTCACGAATGAATTTGATACCTTTTCCGTGAGCACAATTTACATACATTACATAATTTTTGATTCTATCCTTGTCTTCATTATATATTAAATTTATAAACTGATTGACTACGCTTTTTTTTCCATTCCCGGATTCACCGTGAAATATAATGTTTGGAATTTTATGGGTTTTGTAAAAGAAATTCAATTTTTCCATAATAGGTTCGTGAATTTGAAATGACATTTAAATATTTTGATTATTATTATTAAAGTCAAAATATTTATATAATAATGAACGTAATATATATTATTTATTTGTAAATAATTATAATTTATAGTAAAAAAAATGTACGATTGCTGATATGAAAGTTACAGCACCAATAAAAGCAACCCTACGTTTTTGTTTTATGTAATTTATTGCCGTATTCGGGGTCATATTGTTATATTTAATTAAATAACACGCAACCAACGCACAAGAACGTTGTTGTCCGGCGTAACAATGTACTAATACCGATTCTTTATTATTTATACTGGTATTTATTTTCTCTAGAACATTTGTATCATCCAATAATTGTAAAAATAATTTATTTTCGTATGGGTCATCATCTATTGGTATTCTAATTGTATTTTCATTTTTATTGGTAAAAAAAACATTATTCGTACAATTTACAATCAAATTAAATTTTTCACTATGATTCAACGCAGATGCGCTGCCAACATATAAATACTCTATTATTTCGTCATACATATTTTCGCGCAGCATATTATTATATTATTATAAAGAAAATTTTATTATGTTTTATCAATATATTCATCAAAAAGTTTATACAATAATTCATAACTCATATTTGGTTTTAATTTTGATTTGTCCATTGTTACAGAACAACCACCGGTTGCAATGATAGAAACATCAAATTTCTTGATGTTGTTATCAAGTGAATAATGAATAATATCACGAATGTTATCAATATTTTCGGAAGTATGTAAGTGTAATGAAAATTTTGTAGAGTCTATTTTTTGTTGCAAACATTCATCAATAATATATTGGTAGTCCTTGAACAGTAAAGTTCCACAAGTATCAGATAAACAAAATTCATTCACGTTGGTATTTTTGTTATAGTAAATAATTTCATTTATAATAGCATCATTACTTATTTTTCCTTCTATCGGACATTCATTCACACAAGATATGTATAATTTCATATTATAGTGACACGAAGGTTTATTAGACTGTTGAATATTTATTTCATTAATCATATCATTTAATTCTTTTTTTGTTTCTTCAAGTGTTTTGTTAATATTTTTCTTCTGAAAACTGTTTGAAGCAGATGTTAAAAAGGAAAAATTGGTAATCCCATTTTGAATTGCAGTATCACACCCTTTTTTATTAGGAACCAACATATATAAGTTGGGTGAATAGTTTGTTTGGTTCAACTCTGTTTTATTCATTGTAACTTCTTTAAATAACTCAATAGAGTTAGCCATAACTGGTAAAACTTTTGGATTCACGATTGACCCAATTTCTATATTTTTAGGTTCGTGAAAAAAACAAATGTTGCTATATATTAACTTTTTTGTTTCCAGTGTAACTAACGTTTGTTCATATTTGGAGTACCCTTGTAGTCCATCTCTCAAAGAAACATCAAATAGTGTAGGATTTAATTTTTTATAAATGTAATTTACTTTTAGTTTTTTCATATTCCAGTTATTATATACTTTTATTAAGTTTGATGTCTTTAATAAATATATAAAAATATTCATTTTTCTAAATCAATATTTTTATTTGTTGTATATTATTATTTTTACACATTTTTACATTTCAAACGCCGATTTTTAATTTAACTTTCTGTAAAATTGTTGAACTACATCGTTTCTTTCATCAATAGTTAATAATCCTAAAAATATATTTATTTTTGTTTTTGCCGATTTTTTGTATAAATGAATGATGTATTTGTCTATATTATCATTTGTTCGTAAAGAAATATTTCTCTTGAAAATATTGTAAAAATTATCAACATATCCATACATAGTAGCCTTATCATTATTAGCATACGCAATAATATCATTTATCAACCAGTTTTTATCTTCTTCTGGATCTTGGCTTTGTGCGTCAATAATCCAATATTTATAATATAATTCCAATAGTAAACTTCGCGTTTCTTTATAATTTATAATATCATTCAATAAGTTTTTATCTTGTAAATTATATGTGTATGGAATAATTTGTAAAACAATATCTAATGGTAATCTATCTATAAAATCCTTCATAACATATTATTTATATAGTTTTTATATCAATTCAGCAATTGAAATGTAAAAAGGTTTAAAAAATAGGTTGATTTGTAACTAATTCTTGTGCAATCATTCCTAATGAACCAATCATAGCGAGTCTTCCGTGATTAAGCTCAGCATTTGACATAAATGTTTCGTTACTTCCTATGAATGGAACTGGTAGGTTAAGTCCCAAGTCTCCCGCTGGATAATCTCCCTTCATCGTAAAATATCTTGATGGATAGATGAAAGGATTTTCCCAACCTAACAGCATAGAACGAAACTCAGCTACTGCTGCCAACATTATAAATAATGTTAATGTAGTACTATCTACTTTATCCAAAACATGAATACCCTTTTCATGAGTAACTAATTCAGTTGTCGGTATGGCAACAGCAGATATCATTCCCCATCTTCCGTGTTTTAATTCAGCTTCACGCAGTTTAACTAGTTCACTTGGCGGCTTGTCTTTTGCAAATCCAAGAGGGTCAAAGTAACCCAGCGGTTTAGTAACACCGTTAGTAAGTTTAAAACTATCTACAGAACAAAACATTAAAAAAAGTAAACCAAGAAAACTGTACATTTATAATTTATATATATTATATTTTTTAAGTTGGTTATACTTAAACACATATATAAATTTTTGTTATATTATACGGCATTTGTTAAACTATGTGTAAATGGGTTTTGTCTAAATGCATTCAATAAATCTGGTGCGATACGTTCGCAGTTAATATTTTGGTCGTATTGTTGTGGACTTCTAATAACACCATAGTTTTCTTTTACAACTGGTTTATATCCCATATTATTAGGTACCCACATACGAGTATTATCTCTATCAGAGTCTATCTTTGCAACATTCACATTCATTGTTTGGTTGTATATTTGAGTATTTCCGTGGTTTGTTCTTGCAACAACACTTGGTTCTTTTGTTGTATTGTTTGTTTGCATATATGCCGCACTATAATTCATATCACCCCATCGTGAAGAGTAACCACCGGCGTTACCAATTGAACTACAAGTAGTAGAGTCACGTTGATTGGTAATTGCTTGTTGGTCTGCAACCATATATCCTCCTCCTTCGGTTTGGGTATTAATGTAAAAGTTCGGGGAGTATAGAGTAGTTTCTTTGATAGTTGTAGGAGTAGTATCGTTTGGATTATTTACGTAGTTTGATGCTACTTTTGAACCAGCATCGCCATAAACTCTTACATTTGATGAATACTCTGCTTTTCTGGTTGGTTTCATTATATCCAAAATAGGAGCAATTACTGCACCAATTGCTCTACCAAAACCACTGCGCATTGTATCTGGTTGTCTTTGAAATGTTCTGTTATTTACATAAGTTGTGTAGTTGTTTTGTCTGTTATCGGTATCTTCGTGAGTGCCACGACCTACAGCTGTACAATGAGGCGCATCAGTTGCGTTTAGTTGTTTTCTTTTGGTTTCTTCATGTGCACTTTCAACATAACCAGCATTTTTTTCTGAAGGAGCAGCAACACCAGTGTAAGAACGTGTAGTTGCATTTCGCATAGTATCGTGAACTTCTTGTACTGGTTGCAACATTTGACCTTTTTCTTGACCAGTAGTTGTTAACCAACGGTCTTGAGTTTGAATATAAAATGTATCTGGTCTATATTTCTCAACTTTACCTTCAATACCAACATTCTTAACATAGGAATAAGATGGTCCTTCGTGATTTGACAAGGAATATTCTAACTTTGGATTCGTTGCGACTCTTAATTCATCTACATTTTTAGGTAACCACTCGTTACGAGCTTCCATTCCAGAGTTATAACCTCCACTACCTTCACTTGTATAGCCTTTATTTAATCCTGGACCAACATATTCACTATCAAATGGTTTTACATTACTAATTTTCATTCCCGGATTTACACGAGACTGATAAAAGTCGCTCATATTTGGAGCACCATTTGGCCATTGCATATTTTCTTGTGGTTTGAAAAGAGGTGCTTGTTCTATTTTTTTAATAATTTGAGAACCAGTTCCGGCCATATTATCTAAAATTGTTTCAGCAATATTTGCATCGTATAACTGTCCCTTAATTTTTGCACCGTAAAAAGGAATCATATTGTTATGTTTAAAGTTGCTAGAATCAACATAGTTACCAGTTAATGAATAAATGTCTTGGATTTCATTCCCAACTTTTACTCCGTTGTTTTGTAAATTTTCATAATTATTTTGATTGAAATATTTGTCACTTGCCACATTTGGATTTGGATAATTTTGAACAGTGTCTGCTAGTTGTGTTCTGTTTACAACTGGATAGTTTTGAGGCAGTTCATCAACATTTGGTAAATAGTTACGTTTTGCACCCATATTTGTAAATTCTTCTTTTTCTTGCGTAGGTTCTCCTTTTGATTTATTATTTGGTTTTTGATTTGATACAACATATAGTCCTCCTAATGCTAAAATTGGTATTGCTAATTCCATTAATATATATAAGTATTATATTTTTTCAATAGAATACTTACTTTTATTTTATTTTTTATTTTTTGAATCTTTATTATTTTGTAAAGGTAACGGAAATAAATGATTATTTGTCTCACACGGAATTTTGGATACAAAATAATCTTTTTCTAAAATTCTGGTGCTTAAATTATTTTGAAAAGGCAAACAAGTATTTTCTTGTGGATTTAAAGGCAAACTATACCAATCTACTTGTTCTAAATCACGCGCTGTCCATGCCGGCATTATAGTTCGCGACTCCTCTGTATACAATGCAGTATTTATTGGATATGATATACGTTGAGTTGGTACATTAAATTGTTGATACTGATCTTTTCCTAAACAATCTTTACTTAGTTGACGGTTTACACCTCTCAGTTCACTTTCTAAATCTACACAGTTACTCATTAAATTTGCACCCCATGTTTGAATACGTATTTGAGGGTCTGCGATATAGTCTGGTGCTGGGCCATTACCTGGTACGTTTAATATCCATCTACCAACATCGGTTGATTGTTGTAGTTGTTTTTTAATTCTGCACGGGTCGTCATGAAATCTAGTAAATGCCATCTTAATTATAGTAAATATTTTATATTTATTATTATTTTATTTGAATTACTATTTTATTATAAAAACAGTGTTTCAAGTACTTACTGGGTGAACAGTTGCAGTTATTTTAACGTCTGCTGAAGTAGGTAAACCGATATAATTTATGTATACGTTTAATATAGGTGACGGTAAATTATCGCTTGAGTTACATAATATATAATCATTTATTGAACCAGTATAAATATAGGTCGGTGTAGTTGGTCCATTTGTTAAATACATAGGAACACCCCCTACACCATTTGAAAATATTAATGGATAAAAAGGCGCACCATAACCTAATGGTGAGTTGGATAAATTAAATGAAATATTTGCACTAGTCAAAGAACCCACACTTGAAATATAAACAGATATATTTACAGCGTAAAATAAATTTGCTTGTAATGTACTATTTTGAAGTGTGACAGTACAATAAGTAGAATTTGGTATGTCAGATAAAAGAGTATTTTTAGAATAGTTACCAAAACAACAATAAAGACCACTTGGTCCGGCGGGTCCGGCGGGTCCAGTTGCTCCGGTTGCTCCAGTTACTCCGTTGGTACCTTTTTCTCCAATACCAACGGGTCCTGGAGGTCCAGTTGCTCCTTGATCACCTTTTGGTCCAAGACCACGTAATTCACAACATTTTTTTGCTCCTAAGTATCCTAAATAGTTTTGATAGGTTCCAGTATAGTTAGTAATTGACATATTATATATATAATTTGATAAAATTATATCTATATCACAAGAATAATAAAATTATACAGATGGCAAACTTGACAAACACAATTTAATTTCACCTAAACTGGCTACATTATACTTAACAACTAGCGGTAAATCGTTTTCTAAGTAAAGTTCAATTTGAGAACATAAATTTGTACATTTAATAAAATATCCTAAATTCTTTAATGAAAATTCTCCTTGAATAATTTTTGAAGAGTCTTGTTTCAATATAAAGCCCATACTTCCATCGGATTCGGCTCGGTGAATTTCTGCCGATGCGAATTGTCCCGAACATTTAAATATTAACTCGTTTCCAACCGATTTGATTTCTAATTTATCTGAAATACAAGATAAGTCACGAATAATTTTTTGAAAATCAGATGATGGTAGGTTAATTACTGATGAAAATTTTACATCTGGATATTCTAACTCTTCTGGCTCTGGTTCAATGAGTCTTAGCTTCTGAGTTTTACATTGCTTAATTTCACCATTTTCAAATTTAAGTGCTAAGTGTGAAACAATTCCATCAACATAGTCACCGTTTTCAATATATATTGTTAAAGTATCGTCATTATCAATAGAATTTATTAACTTGAATAAGTGAAACATATTTACACCAATAATAATTTTTTCTTTTTTACATTCATAAAATTCAAAGTTTTGAGCCGCTAAATACAAATGAGCCAAAATTGTATGAGACTTGTCCATATTAATAATACGAATACCGTCGGCTTGAAATGAAATATTTGTTTCTAATAAAATATCTTTTAATGCAGTCATTAAGGTTCTAAAAGGAGCAATTTGTACTGTTTTAATAGTCAATACGTTTCCACTTGTATTTGACGTTGTTACATTACTTGCATTTTTCGTAAAATTTGACATTATGAATATTTTTGGTTAAAAATCTTTAAATACTTTTTATTGTGGAAAATATAAATTTTAACGCATTTATATTTTTTAATTTATTTAAACTTGAATTTTTTAATTTATTTTAATTCTACTTTGGGAATTCCGTGTTGTCCATGTCCGTATTTTTGTTTTGCTTTTTTTGCCAATTTTAACGCTTTACTATTTTTTTGACATCCTTTTTCTAGTGTAGAATAGTCAACCGCTGCTGCTTTACCAGAAGTCAATGAACTTGCTAAACGTGCAAGACCCCAAGATTGAGCTGTTTGGTTTGGTCTTGAGCCAGACGAATAATATGCACCTTCACCTTTTTTTATAATTTTTGCTAAAGATTCTTTAGAACATTTTGTTTTTTTTGCTAAATCATTTGTTGCACCAATTTTAGTTACATTATACATTTTTTTTGCAGTTACTATATGATTTGATGTTTTTGACTTGAATGATTTTACATTTTTTCTGGTATAGTATTGTCCCTTTTTGTATAATTTTCTTGATTTTTTTAACATGTTTATTTGTTTTTTTTTATCTCTTAATGTTAATTTTTTTGGTAAATATCTTAATGGAATTCTTTTTGTTTTCATTTTTACTCTATTATAAGACGATAAAAAAAATTGTTATTATGAAAAAGATATTTTTAAACGATTATTGTGTAGTAAATATATTTTAGTCAAATAATATTTTATTGGTTAATAGTATAATGGGTAAAAGTAAGGTAAAGAAAAAAAAGTCAGACAGATACACTACTCAAACTACAGACGTTTTCAACCCATTTCCGCTAAAGTCTGGTGAAATTAAAACTCTTACAGTTTGTAAAGATTTAGCATATACGAAAGGTCAAACTATAAAATGTACTCGTTCTACTGATAAAAATAGTTATTTTAATGCAATTGTTGAAAAATATACTTGTACAAGTGGCTTATTGTATATTTCTATAACTGATTTTTCTGGAAATAACTCTGTTGATATTTATAAAATTGTTTTACTTAATGGTGATGTTACATTGGATAAAAATAATTTAAATATACATAATTCCAATGGTTGTAAAACTTCATCTTGTAAAAGTAGGCGTAGTTGTAGTAGTCGTAGTAGTAGCAGTAGTAGTAGTTGTAGTTCACATAGTAGTTGTGATATTATAGTTGTTCCCGGACCCATGGGTGAAACTGGTGCTACTGGTGCTACTGGTGGAAAAGGACCTCAAGGCCCCCAAGGTTTAAGAGGTTTTACCGGTGTTGCTGGTGTTACTGGTGCTACTGGTAGTGCTGGTTTAACTGGTGTAACCGGTTTAACTGGTGCGACTGGTGCTATTGGCCGTACTGGTGCGACTGGTGCGACTGGTGCGACTGGTGCTAGTGGTGCGACTGGTGCGACTGGTGCGACTGGTGCTACTGGTGCTACTGGTGCTACTGGTGCGACTGGTGCTACTGGCGCGACTGGTGCGACTGGTGCTACTGGTGCTACTGGTGCGACTGGTGCTACTGGTGCAACTGGTGCAACTGGTGCAACTGGTGCTACTGGTGCTACTGGTGCTACTGGTGCTACTGGTGCTACTGGTGCTACTGGTGCTACTGGTGCTACTGGTGCGACTGGTGCTACTGGTGCGACTGGTGCGACT
>Ga0214917_10000989_pt1 | contig 37271 bp, 31 predicted proteins | sample LL_1208_BB_MetaG_FD_177983 | JGI IMG/M metagenome (GOLD analysis project Ga0214917, IMG submission 177983) | Freshwater microbial communities from Lake Lanier, Atlanta, Georgia, United States - LL_1208_BB | ecosystem: Environmental > Aquatic > Freshwater > Lake | place: USA: Georgia | collected... | reverse complement strand
CGCCCTTGATGGCACATTGTGTGCTGTGCGAGGTATGCTTCCACTCATCGATGCATTAAATAAAAGTCCAGCTATTCAAAAAATTATCATTCCCAAAGGCAATGAATTTGAAGGATCTCTTTTGGGGAGTCAAAAGATTTTGGTGGCTAAAAACCTTTGGGAGGTTCTCAATTTTATATCTAGCAAAATACCACTTCCTTGTTGCCAGCCAGTCCCGCCGCTAGAAAAATTAATTTCAAAAAGTTTATTTGATCAAATAGTTGGGCAGAGCTTGGCAAAGAGAGCCTTACAAATAGCTTTAGCTGGAAAACATCACTTGCTGCTGGTTGGCCCGCCTGGGGTGGGAAAAAGTATGTTATCGACCTCTGCATTAGAGTTGCTCCCACCCCTGTCGAAAAACGATTTCGTCGACCTTTTGAAAATCTACAGTGCTTCCTCAATGGAGATCGAACCCTTAATTCAAACCCAATCTCGACCCTTTCGAGCTCCTCACCACTCCATATCTAGCAATGCTTTGATCGGCGGTGGATCACTCGGAAGAGTTGGTCCGGGTGAAATAAGTCTTGCACATAAAGGTTTGCTATTCTTAGACGAGTTCCCAGAATTTCGCCGTGATGCAATCGAAGGTCTTCGAGAGCCGTTGCAATCGGGAAGAGTGCACTTAACCCGAGTAGGTGGAAATTGCATATTACCGGCTGATTTTACTTTGATTGCGGCCATGAATCCTTGTCCCTGTGGGATGTACACGCCGTTGAATAACAGATGTCGTTGCACCCCTGATAGAAAAGCTCAATACCAAAGAAAGTTATCAAGTCCGATCTTAGACAGAATATCGGTTATGGTTCAGATGAACGTAACTAGTTCAGTTATTGAAAATGAGAATGTCGAGCAGAGTGCACAAAAAATCAAGGAATCCATATTAATTTGCTCTGAAATCCAAGGGAAGAGATTTAGGAGTGTATCGGCATTGCCTGAGTCTGCGGCGGATATGAGTCACCCAGACTTCTCGCTCGACGATAAAGGTTCTGAAATCGTTAAATTATGGCAAAGTAAGTTTAAGGCTAGTTTTCGGAGGGTGAATCAAACTATTAGAGTTTCTCGTACTATAGCCGATCTAAATGGCCACAAAAAAATTGGATCAAATGATCTTGTTGAAGCTTGGGGACTAAGATGCTTCGATTTTTACCAGCCGTTCTAGACCATTTTTTGGAGACATGGTTTTCGCCCATATGTCCAATTTGCGCAAATGAGATATGGATGGGTCATGAACGACAATGTTGCACGCCCTTTCACTTCATTGAGAACCCTGTTTGCATCGTTTGTGGTTTTAAAATAGAAAGTGGTCAAGATACATGTGGAAAATGTTTCAATGTTGAGTTTCGCCCTATCGAACAAATAAGATCACTTCTTTGGTATCAGGAATCTGCCAAAGCACTGATTCATATGGTGAAATTCCAAGGGCGATTCGAGTGGTTTAATGTATTTTTAAATATTCTGAATATCAATAACTTTCCATTTAGTGAAGAAGGCTTTCATCTCGTTCCTGTCCCTGTTCATCGGAAAAAATTTTTGAAACGAGGATTTAATCAGTCTGAGATCTTGGCTGAGCATATTTCTGATGTCATTTCTCTTCCTATTAATACGGGCCTAAGAAAAAACAGGGAAACTCCTCCGCAAAGCGCGCTCAATCAAAACGATCGAAAATTGAATTTATTAAACGCTTTCGAATGGGATACCAAAAGGGCTATTCCAGAAAAAATTATCCTAATCGACGATGTTTATACGACTGGAGAGACTTTGAGTGCATGTGCAAAAGTTCTGCGATCGGTTGGGGTCAAGCGAGTTTTGGCTTGGACTCTTTTTAGAACACCACAGATATAATTGGCAGCCCCCAAAAAAAAGCCCCTCGGACACATTGTCCAAGGGGCTCTAGAAGGTGTTAGGCTCTACGCGGCTTTATCAACCGATTTTGCTACTCGAGTAACTGAGGAACCTGCTGAAGAGTGTCCTCCATCACCTGTTCGTAGTTGCTTGGACCATTCCGAGGGTTCATTAACGAGTGCATTTTTTAGAACTTCATGCACATCTTTAGCAAATACAAACTTGCACTTCTTGCGTAGTTCTTTTGGAACATCATCAAGATCTTTGTGATTTCGATGAGGTATAATCAAAGTTGTGATGCCATGCCTAAGAGCTGCAAGAGTTTTTTCTTTTAGCCCACCGATAGGTAGCACATGACCACGGAGTGTTACTTCGCCAGTCATTGCAACGTCTTTTCGAACTGGATTACCCGTGAGCAAGGATATTAACGCAGTTGTAAGAGTAATTCCTGCACTTGGGCCATCTTTCGGTGTAGCACCTTGAGGTACGTGAACGTGTATCTCGTATCGGCTAAACACTTTCTCGTCGATGCCATAGCGTGAGGCTTTACTTCTCACATAGCTTAGAGCTGCCGTAGCAGATTCCTTCATCACATCTCCTAAGGAGCCAGTGAGTGTGAGGCCTCCACCTGCACGTTTCATCATGGTCACTTCGATGTTCAGAATTTCTCCACCGAACTGAGTCCACGCTAAACCCGTTGCAACTCCGACTTCATCGTGTTCCCGCTCTTCTTCTTGTAAGTAGCGTGGCGGTCCAAGATATTTGGGTATCGATTGGCCTGTAACGACAATTTTAGAAAGTTTCTTATCGGAAGTTGCGAACTTTCTGGCTACTTTCCGGCAGACTGTAGCCACGCAACGCTCTAGATTTCTCAGACCAGCCTCTTGAGTGTATTGATTTACAACTCGCGCGATAGCTTGCTCGGTCACTTCGATATTTTCTGGCTTTAGCCCGTTTTCTTCGATTTGCTTGGAAATCAAGAATTGTTTTGCAATCTTTAGTTTCTCTTCTTGGCTATAACCGGCTAGTTGAATAACTTCCATACGGTCTTTCAGTGCAGCCGGGACTGTATCCATGAGATTAGCAGTCGCTACAAACATCACGTTTGAAAGATCGAATGGGAGATTTAAGTAGTGGTCGCGGAAGCTGAAGTTCTGTTCGGGGTCTAACACTTCAAGAAGAGCTGCAGCTGGATCTCCCCGGAAGTCCGAACCCAACTTATCAATTTCATCAAGCATGAATATTGGGTTATTACTTTCGGCTTGCTTTAAACTTTGCACGATTCTACCCGGCATCGCTCCTACATAAGTTTTTCTGTGACCTCTTACATCTGCTTCATCTCGAATTCCGCCAAGCGAGATCCTGACGAATTTTCTGCCCATTGCTCGTGCAATGGATTTTCCGAGGGAGGTTTTACCGACCCCTGGAGGTCCAACGAAACATAAAATGGGTCCTTTAGTTTTGCTTTTGAGTTTTCTAACAGCCAAAAACTCAAGAATTCTTTCTTTGATTTTTTCTAGATCAAAGTGGTCTTCATCGAGAACCTTTTTAGCGTGAACTAGATCTAGGCAATCTTCGGTGGATTTGCTCCATGGAAGATCTATCAACCAATCAAGATATGTTCTAACAATAGTTGCTTCGCTAGCATCTTGATGCATTCTTTCCAATCGATTGGCTTGCTTAATTGCTTCCTCATAAACTTCAGGCGGCATTTTAGCAGCTTCAATTTTATTTCGAAGCTCTTGAAGTTCTTCACTTTTCGATTCATTGTCTCCGAGCTCAGTTTTAATGGCTCGAATTTGTTCTCTCAGGAAGTACTCTCGCTGACTTTTTGTCATTTCATCGCGTGCTTGGTTGCGAATACGAGCTTGCATTGCTAATACTTCAAGTTCTTTGACTAAAATATCATTTACTTTTTTTAAACGCTCAACGGGGTCAAACTGCTCAAGGATTTCCTGCGCTTCATTCACTTTGAGTCCCAAATTCGAAGCGACTAAATCGGCTAGGCGTCCAGCCTCGGTGATGTCATCAACAACCATCAATATGTCTGGTGAAAGCATACGGCCTAAGGAGATCACTTTTTCTAGCTGCTCCTTAACTGTTCTCATTAAGGCTTCGACTTCAAGATTTTCACGAGTTGCGCCTTTTTCTTTGATGGTTTTAACGCGAGCTACGAAAAATGGCTTCTCTTGGGTGAAGTTGACAGCAGTGCCTTTCATCAGGCCCTGAACAAGAATTTTTATTCGGCCATCGGGCAGCTTTCTCATTCTCATGATCATGGCTACTGTACCGACCGGATAGATAGTTTCAGGATTTGGATTTTCGTCGGTGATTTCTTTTTGAGCAGCTAAAAAGATGAGCCGATCTTTAGCAAGTGCTTCATTGACCGCTCTAATTGAAGGCTCCCTACCCACAAACAGGGGTAAAATCATGTAGGGATATACGACTACATCTCGAATTGGCAGTAAAGGTAACTCGTCCGGGATGACCAATTCTTCGTTGTCGGAGAACTCAGTTGACATTTGAGACCTCGATATTCAAGGGTTGTAACAACAAACTCCACCATGACTACAGAGATCTGATCGGATTGTTTGGAAATTTACTTTATTTGTTTTTGGTAATTTACCCACAATTGTTTTTTTACAAATGGGACGCTGAGTAATGGGAGAACACACATCTGGAGAGGCTGTCATTAAGAGATTGGAAGTGTTTTAAAAGAGAGGGAGTGTTACTGCTGGATGTACATCTTTTTTTCTTCTACTTCTTGAGCTTCTTTGCAGCGGATGCAAAGTTCGGCCATGGGGCGAGCTTCTAACCTTTTGACTTCGATAGGCTCTTCGCAGCTTTCACAAATACCAAAACTACCATCTTCGATTTTGGAAAGGGCCAATTCGATTTTTTGAAGTAAGGAACGCTCACGATCTCGAAGCTTCAGGGCTACATTTTGATTGAGTTCAGATGAAGCTAAATCCACTTCGTCAGCTAAATCATCATGACTCATTTGCAGGTCATCTTTTTTTTCCGAATGGTTCAGAAGTCGGCTTTTTTCTTCAATGAGTTTTTGACTAAAGCGAGCCAGTTCTTTTTTTTTCATAGGGAGCTCTCCTTTCTGCTCGTTGATCAGAGCAGACTACAGCCAAGAAGACTGTGAAGGGTCAGCTAACTTCTAAGATTCACTTGTTTTTGGAAATAATTACTAAAAAGATAAAACGTACTCTTAATATTAACACTATTATTTTGTCTTCTCAAGTTTTTAGCCCGTGGAACTATTTGTTGGGGACTGACGAACGAGATTTTTTATTGCTGCACTATGGCGCCATTTCCTTCCAGCTTGAAAATGGGTAAGTTTCTTTTTGCAACGCGCGAGCCTTCGAATGATAAGTCTGAACCTAATGGGGAAGGAAAGCTTTTTTGCTGACTTAAAAAGTTTACTAACTCGTTACGATCGCTTGAAGGTGAATTTTTTAGCGCCGTTAAAATCAAATTTGTTGCTTCAAAAGCTTGGCTAGCCAGTAAATCTGGGTTTGAACCGTAAGCAGCGTTATAACTTTTAATAAACATGGATTGATTTAGATTCGGGGTTGAAGTGTTTAAAAATCCCGGAAATAGTGCGCCTTCAACGTATCTTCCGCCTCTGCGGTAGAGTTGCTCACTATTCCATTCGGTTGTTCCCAAAAGAGTCACTCCTTTGACATCATAGTAGGCGAGGTTTGCAGCTATTTGAGCAACAGCTTTAGGACTATCAGGAATAAAAATAGCATCGAAGTCGATGATGGGCTTTAGTTTAACTTTTGGCTCTTTTCCAGTTTTTTCTTTTTGCTCCTTTTTGTAGGTAGCAATTCGAGACATTTCGAACAGACGATGCTTGGGGTTCAAACCTACGAGCTCCTGAACATTTTTTTGAAAGTCTTTTTCTTCAGGATCGTAGGAATCGTAAGCAACAACTTTTCCGCCAAACTTTACGACTGAGTTCCAAAAACTTGAACCGTACTCTCGACCAAAATTATTTTCAGGAGCTAAAATAGCGAACCTGGAAAATTTTAAGTTGTTAATACAGTGTGAAACAAGACTATCAAGTTGAATTTTAGGTGTCAGAGCATTTTGAAAAATATAAGCTCCTCGCTCGGAAATTCCCTCTTTACCGCTCAGCGAAATGTTAAGAACCCCTAGTTCCTGCGCTTTATCTGCAGCGTAGATAGACTCTTTCCAGCTGAGAGGTCCAATGACGGCCATTGCTTGGTCATCTCGCGCCAGTTTATCTACAGCGTTAGCTGCTATTAAAGGATTTGAACGGCTGTCTTCGATAACAATTCTCACGTTGTCATCACCAGCTCCCAAGAAAGATTTAGAGGCTAATAAAATAGCGTCTAGAGCTTTTTTGCCGTAATTTGCGAACTTTCCGGTTAGAGGCAAAACAACGCCAATCGTGCCTTTGTCACCTGATGATCCAGAAATAAGGCTCTGATTTTTGAAAGGAACCTCTAACGAAAACTGAGAAGACTGTGCGACTGGTGTTGGAGGTGTGAGTGGCTGTGAGCTTTGCTCATTTTCAAGGCTTAGAATCGCAATTCTATTGGATATCTTGTCTCGAAATCTTGGCTCTCGAACTTGTTTCAGTAGGTCTCTAAGTTCTGATGAAACTTGTATTTGGTTGATTGTTTTATAGATTGATTCATCGAGCTTTTGTCGGCTGGATTCTGAAAGTGGTAATTGTAATTCCGCCAAATAAGCAAGGATTGCCTCTGAATGATTGCCCAGCGCTTTTGAGACTTGAGCAGCTAATTGAAAAACTATTTCTGCGCGTTTGGGACCTTGGGCGTACACATCGGTGAGTTTCAACCGTGAAAGAACTTGATTGGCTTTTTCAGGATTTTCCCTTGAAAATTCCGCTGCTGCCCAGTTGTAAGTGACGTCAAACGTTATTTCAGATTGTGGGAAGCGAGAGAGAAAATTTTCAAATTCTTTGGAGGAGTTCTTGTAGTCTTTTTGATAGTAAAAGATGGACCCAATCCTGTAGCTTGCCAATTGCCCAGCTTTTCCATTTGGGAGTTTATTTTTAATGCTCTGAAAAATGGGTAAGGCTTTATCGTACTCGCGAGCAAAAAAATATTTTTCTGCTTGCATGAAATTTGCTCGGGCCTCAGGTTCCACGCGGGACGCTTTCGGGCTGTCATATTTACTGCTATACAAAGAGTTAACTTGTTGGGATGCGCAATGAGTTAAAAAAAGAATACAAATTAAAGAAGATGTAACCCTAAGTTTTTTCATGTTCTAAGTATTTGTTTGAACTTTTTGAGGAAGTTTGTCACGCCTGGGTGCGCATCAGGTTTTTCCTCTTTTTCAAATTGGCGAAGCAATTCTTTTTGCTTAGAAGTAAGATGTTTTGGAACTTCTACTGCCACTCTCACGAACTGGTCTCCATACCCTGAACCATTGAGGCGCTTAATTCCCTTACCTTTGAGTCTGAAAGTCTCGCCTGATTGAGTTCCTTGCTTGATATCTAATTTTATCGGTCCCGTGAGCGAGGGAACTTCAATTTCAGCGCCGAGAGCAGCTTGAGTGAAAGTAATTGGCATGTCCAAAATGACGTGTTCTCCTTCGCGCTTGAACAAAGGGTGTTCTTGGATTCTGACCAATACATAAAGGTCCCCGGGGGTTCCGCCTGGCTCTGCCATCTCACCTTGGCCCCTTAACCTTATCCTCTGATCGTTGTCGATACCTGCTGGAATAGTTACGTTTACAGTGTGAGGTTTTTTTATAGAGCCAGAACCTCTGCAATCTGAGCACTTCTGTTCAATGACAGCTCCACGTCCCGCACATTGAGGGCATGTTCTGGCTAGAGTAAAAAAGCCTTGATTGAATCGTACCTGCCCGGTTCCCCGGCACTGCTTGCATGGTTGAGGGCGAGTTCCAACTTTGGCACCAGAGCCTGAGCAAGTGTCACAGGCAAATTCTTTTTCAAAAGTTATTTTCTTTTCGATTCCGAGAGCAGCTTCCTCAAAAGATATTTCGATATTATATCGAAGATCGACTCCCCCGGCTTGTCGCCCGCCTCCTCCGAAAATGTCTCCAAAAATATTGTCGAAGATGTCTGAAAACGAACCACCAGCGAAGCCACTAGGGTCGAATCCAGCTCCGGCCCCCATGCCTGCGTGGCCAAACTGATCATACATGGAGCGTTTTTTAGGGTCGCTTAAAACTTGATAGGCCTCATTAACCTCTTTAAAGGCATCTTCGGCTTTTTTATCGCCTGGATTCTTGTCGGGGTGGTACTGGATCGCAAGCTTTCGGAAAGCTTTTTTAAGATCTTCATCCGAGGCGCCCTTTGCAACTCCAAGGACTTCGTAATAATCCCGTTTGGCCATTTGTTAACTCGCTTTGACTACAACAACTCTTGCTGGTTTTAAAAGCTTTCCGTGAAGCATACATCCTTTTTGTACCACAGAGAAAACAGTATTTGCTTTTTGTTCTTTAGATTCAATTTCTGAGATGGCTTCGTGTTTGTTGGGGTCAAAGAGTTCTCCTGCTTGACCAATCAATTCAACCCCAAATCGAGTTAGAAGCTGCTGTAGTTCAGAACGAGTCATTTCTATTCCAGTAACGAAACTTGTGACCTCTTGATCCTGTTTTTCCTTCAACTTACTAGAATGAGAGATTGCATGTTCAAAAAGATCAAGAACAGAGACCAAATCATTAACTAGATTTTTATTGGCCATTTTAACAGCGACTTCCTGATCTTTGATCAAGCGTTTTTTATAGTTTTCAAATTCAGCTCGAATATACAGGATCTCTTTTTCGGCTTTTTGGGCCGCTTCAAGAGCTGCTTGCTGATGATCGACTTCTTTGGCCTCAGTTTCTGAGACAATGTCCGACTTGGCTTCGTAATTATTATTATCTTGAGGGGGCGTATTTTTATTCTCTTTGCTTTCCATTTAATCTTCCTTTTCTAAAACCTTTCGGTAGCGTCCTTTTACGTCCGCGGCCCCTTTAATAACGGACCGGCGGACTTGGTCAAGAAGCCCGTGTAATGTTTTGATATCTTTTATGTGGCTTGGCAACTGAGAGAAGATTTCTTCAAGTTTGGGTCTCATTTTGAAAGGATCCCCAGGAAGAATAAAACCTACTGTCTCAGCAACTTGAAGCATATGCTCAACTAATTTCTCCTTACTAGAGGGTTTTGGCCTCTCCATAGCTTCCCAGCCATCTAGAAGGGCCATATTAGCTTCATAGCAGAATATAAGCACGGATTGGGCTAAGTTAAGGGAGCGATATTGCTGAAGCGAGGGAATTGTTACGACCCAATCACATAGCGCTATATCCTCATTGGTTAGCCCTGAGCTTTCAGGACCAAAAACGAAAACAAGGTTATCAATTTCCTGAGATTGAAGTTTAGTTACCCCTCTTTGGACTGCTTCTCTAACTCGAGTAGGGTGAGGGCGATTGGCTGAACCGATCCGAGCAGTAGCGGCAAATGATAGTAGTTTATGGGCAGTGTTCTCATCCCGAAGAAAACTTAAGGAGTCTTTAAGAGTTTCAAAAAATTGGATTTCAGTTAACCGATCTTTTGCGTGCTTAGCGAATTTATAGCTTTCTTCTGTAATAATATCGCTTTGTCCAACCACACAGAAATGGCCACCGATACCCATATTGGATAGGGCTCGAGCGATTGAGCCAATGTTTCCCGGTTGTTCTGGATGCACTAAGACTATTGATATCTGTTTTGCCAGTTGTGAACAGGTTCTGTGGAAAACTCTGTACGGGTTTTTCATAGCGCTCAGAAGGGTAACACAATGCAATAGAAAATTGAAATTTATTTGAATATCAAGACATTTAGCAAGAACAAGGCACACGTATGCCTTGGTGGGATATTGCCAAATCGGACTAAGCTGTTCAGGGATTTATCCACAGCTTGTGGATAACTTGCTGAGACGGGTCCACATCGACACTTATCAAAAACCAACTTCTTCTTACTGCTCTGCGATAACTGAGAACTAACTACCTGGATTTAACGGCAAAGAAAGGTTCTATTTTTGAGCCTAAATAATGTCAACGCTAATTTTTAAAAAAAATTAAATTCTTGGATCATCAATCTGGTTAAGGCTTTTCGGTGGTTGGGGATCATCGAAAAAAGTAAGTTGGGATTTTTTATTTGTTAACGCAACGCAATCCTCTCGATTTCCTTTCTGGGCTTGCTTTTCCAGTGTGGATAAAATTTCTTTCGCTCTAGCTAAGACTTTTGACGGCAAGTCCGCAAGTTTGGCAACTTCAATTCCGTAGCTTTGGTTACAGATTCCTGGACTTAATTGATGAAGAAAAATGATCTCATTTTTAAATTTCTCAACTCTCACGTTTGCATTTTTGAGTTGCGGATAAAGTTTTTCCAGTGCTGTGATTTCGTGAAAGTGGGTCGCAAACAATATTTTAGCTTTGACCTCAGTGTGAAAATGTTCAACAAGCGACCACGCTAGAGATAGTCCGTCATAGGTACTTGTTCCCCTCCCAATTTCATCGATAATGATGAGACTTCTTGGAGAGGCTGTTCGCAAAATACGAGCGGTTTCCGTCATTTCTACCATGAAAGTAGAGCGCCCACTGGCCAAATCATCTGAGCTTCCAATTCTAGTAAAGATGGCGTCACATAAAGGAACGTCAGCAGCTTTAGCCGGAACATAAGAGCCTAAATGGGCTAATAGAACGATAAGAGCCACTTGTCTCATGATGGTGGATTTTCCAGCCATATTCGGTCCCGTAATGACCAATGTACGGCAATCTTCTTCTGAAAAGAAAATAGAGTTGGGGACAAACGTTCCTGCTGGAACCAAACTTTCAATAACTGGGTGTTTTCCATCTACTATTCGGAGTGACCAATCATCGCTTATTTGGGGTTTTGTATAGCCTCTTTTTTGGGCGACAAACGCAAGACTTAGGATCACATCAATTTCCCCCAAAATTCGAGCATTTTGAAGTAGTGCTTGGGTGTATTGAGCAACGTTTCTTCTGAGGTTTAAAAAAAGAGATTCTTCCAAAATTTTAAGTCTTGATTCACTGGACAGTACACGCTCTTCGAAGTTTTTAAGTTCTTCGGTAATAAACCGCTCACCATTAGCAATGGTTTGTTTGCGTATGTAATCAGCAGGTACTTTGCTTAAATGAGATTTCGTAATTTCAAATGTGTATCCAAAAACTTTACTATATTTAATTTTAAGAGATGAGATACCGGTTCTTTTCTTTTCACGGATTTCAATTTCAGAGATGCTACTTTTGGCGTTGGTTGAAAGACTTCTAAGCTCGCTAATCTCAGAGGAGAAGCAATCTTTAAAAATTCCACCCTCTCTGAGTGTGGCGGATGGTTGGTCCATCAGTGCCCGCTGAAGCTCTTGGGTCAGTTCCTCTAGCGGGTTCAAGCTTTTTGTAAGGTTTTTAAAGAGTGTTGATTTCGTCTGCTTTAAAAGAGTTTTAATTTCGGGTAGTTTTTTTAAGATCTCTCGTATTCCTACCAAATCTCTAGGCATAGCTAAACCCAAAGCTGTTTTGGTAGATAAACGTTCAAGATCTCTGATTACCGAGAGTTCATTTCTAAGCTTCTCTTGAGCTATTGGATTTTTAACAATTGCTTCAATTGCATCCTGCCGTCCACGAATCGTTGTGAGGTCCGTGGATGGGCGCGATAGCCATTCTTTCAGGGTTCTTCGTCCCATGGGGGTTAAAGTGAAGTCTAAACACTTAAACAAAGAAGGAGCATCTTGATCAGTCAAACCTCGTAACACTTCTAAAGAGCGTAAAGTAGTGGCGTCCATTGCCATGGTCGACTTACTTTGGAGGTCTGTGGGGGCACTCAGGAAGTCAAATTTCTCAATTTTTTGAGTTTCCTTTAAATATTCTTTTAAGCTCGAAATAGCTTCCCCTGAGTTATTAATCGGGTTTTTAAAGTAGTGGTCTCTATAAGTAAGAGTGATAAGTGGAAAAAGTTTGATGCTCTCAAAGAAAATTTCGTGATGAAGGGTTTTTTTCGATAGTAGAATTTCTTTTGGTGAAAATCTTGATAACAAATCGATCAATTCTGTCGGGGTTTGAACTACTCCCGTTTTTAGTTGGCCACTTAATAAATCTAAAAGTACCACTTCTAATTGGTGAGAGCTTTTCTCGGATACGGCGACTATGTAGTTATAACTGTCGTCTGCAATTAAATCGGGGTCCCCGATCAGAGCAGGAGTAATAACTCGAACCACTTCTCTTTTTACTATCCCCTTGGTTATTTTCGGGTCCTCTACTTGTTCGCAAATAGCGACTTTTAACCCTTTCGATAAAAGCTTCTGTAAATAAAGTGTGGCTGAGTGGTAAGGAATTCCACACATGGGAATGGGTTTGGCAGCATTTTTGTCTCGAGAGGTCAATTGGACTTCTAAAATCGGGGCCGCTTTGAGAGCATCCTCGAAAAACATTTCATAGAAATCACCAAGACGGTAAAACAAAATGGCATCTTGATAGTTTTGTTTGACCTCAAAATATTGGGCAAGCATCGGCGTCAGCGAACTCAAGTTTACTTGTGAGGCATAACGAGAGGTATCAATTAAGTTTTCTTCTGGAATGTTCATGAAGCCTTCTGAGAACTATCAAAGCCATCTGGGGTAGACAAACAAAATTTAGACTGCCTTAGCTTTAGGTGTATTCTAGGGTTTCCTGTTTCTGTATACACATCCAGAAAAAAAACTTACGGAATGAAAAAGACAAAGCTTTCAGAAGCTTGGGATAACCCGCCAAGCTTTCAACAACATTGAGGACGTTCAAGAAACATAGGTGAACAAAGTGGGATCAGCATAAAATGCTGTTATTATTATGTTTTTTGGCAGTCTCGCTAAAATGAAAAATTGTTTTTCACTTTTCATCGGCTAACAATGCGAATTTATACAAATTCCGTTGGTATTCACCTTGCTCCACCTGAGAGTGGGGGCAATATGATCTTTCGGGGAAAACTAAAACTTCAAAGTCATTTATTAGTAGCTGTTTTTTTCTCGGTTGGACTCATTAGCCCATCTTTACAGGCCACAGAAACAGACACGGCAAAAAAACTCAAAAAATTAGAAACTAAAGGGATGAGAGGCGTAAGTAGTAGTAACTTGGCCTCGAACTCTCCTGACGGTTATTCATTTCTAGTTGATTCTGATGATAGTTTAGAACCCGCTCCCGCAACTGGACAGTCAGACACAGTCGAATTGGTCGGCGAAGACCCGGAAACTGCAGATCAAAAAGCCCGCAAAAAACTGAGCGAACTTGTGCAGAAAGCCAATACGAATCCTGAAACATCGGTAGCGATCACGAATGAGGAGAAAAAATCAGGGGGTTTTAATCCTGAGAATGGGATCTCAAATGGTTCTATCATCACTTATCATGATGATAATATGCCGGTTTGTATTGAGTCTAACGGTGGCAAAAAACCAGATGGGGCTAATTGTAAAACATGGAGAGATTCAAGGGTTTCAGGCCACGGTCAGCAGGTCGGAGATGCCTCAGACTTAGAGAAGGGTATTTATGGACTTTGGGAGAAAGCCAAAGACAACATCAAAGACGGTGTTTACCGAATTTGGAATGTGGCCCTGCGGGCCGGTCACAACTTGCTTGATGAGTTTGGTCGTCTTAATGAGCCAGGACTTGCAAAATATGAACTCAACGAGGAAGCTACTCAAGCTGCCACTGAACTTGGGACAAGATCCGCAGAGAGAGCTTTAACAATTGTAATGGGTGACGATCGTGATAACTCAGGAGAAGAGGTAAGTCCTCCCCCTGAAGTTTTAAGAGCGATGGCTGTCAACATCACTCGAGCAATCGCTAATCATGCTGTGTCGCAATGGACAGGCATTCAAGTGGCTAAAAAAGGAGTGGAAGTTTTAGTTAATAATGAAATGAATGCTGAAAACTATAAAGGCCAAGTCGAGAGTGAAGAAAATGAAACTCATGGTGAAGAGAGGCTGCAAGCCCAGGCTCCCCTTGATATTGAAACTCAGGGAACACCCCTTGAAATGCGCACAGAATTGGCTCAGGCCATGAAAGGGGTCAGCACTTCAATAGTTAATCCCACAGTACAAGGAGACGAAGTAAAACCGGGAGATCCTGAAAGTGAGAGTGTTAGCGAATGGGCTTACAGAGCGACACGAGAACAATTAGAGAACCCATTTATGAATGCTGATCAGATTCAAAGACCACAAGATATTCAACTCTCCCAAGGCCAAGTCACTCGAGCGATGGATGTTGTTACAGAAGATGAAAACGGAGGAAATCTTAAAGTAGAGACTCAGAATTTAACACCAAGAGATCAAATTGAGTCCTATAATCGGCAACTAGAAATTGCCGCTCGTAGTAGTGAAGAAATAGCCTCTGAGTCTTCCGCTTTTGTAAATAATGGCAAAAAAATTCGCTCCTACAAGTTAGGGCCTGGCGAGAGTGTTTTATCGATCAATGATTTAACTCCTACTCAAAAACAAAGTCTTGAACCTGGTTCAACTGCTTTAGCTGAAAATCCAAATACAAAAGTAGTAATTCCTAAAGCTTCAGCGCAGCTAACCATTACTAAGTTCTAAATCATCATTTAAGCGTAGAGCTTTTCGGTTATATCACTTCGAAAAAAATCGTCCGTGGTGCCATCGAAGAAAAGGGCTCCATTTTTTATGGCTAAAATCCAATCACATTCTTTTTTGAGTAAAGAGATATCGTGTGAGCTTACTAAAATATCAATAGCAAATTGATTTTTACATATTTGAATGATTTGCCAAAAATCTGAAGTTGCTTTCGGATCAAGGTGGTTGGTTGGCTCGTCAAGCAGAAGACCTCGAGGTTTTTGTAGGAGTGCTCGAGCCAGAAAAACTCTTTGCCTCTCTCCCGAGCTCAACTGTTTCAAGTATTTATTAAGAAGTGGCTTTAAACTTAGTGTATTCAATTCAAGCTCGAATTGCTCGGATTCAACCGAAGGTAGCGGTTTCAACAATCCGGTCGAGGGAAGAAAAGCCAATTCCAGAAAATGCTTAACCCGCAGCTCTCTGGGAAAAGTTGGTTCTTGGGGTAAAATGGAAATAAGGTTCGAACTATCTTTTTTAGAGACTCGATTTTTTTCTATTCCGTAACAAAGTAACTTACCCCGAATAATAGATTGGCCAGTCACTAGCGCGTTGATTAGGGTAGATTTTCCAGCACCATTGGGACCTATCAGACCGGTGATCAGTCCACGTTTTAACTGAAACGAAATAGGCTTATCAGATAGAGGGGTTCGTGGTTGAAATCCCAGCTGGACATTCAAAGCCTCAACAAAAAATGGGTGATTGGTTATTTTTTCCATAAGAGTGCCAGAAATAGGGGGCCCCCCAAAAGCGTTGTGATCACCCCTATGGGAAACTCAAGCGGGGGCAGTAAGGTCCTCGATAACGAGTCTGATAAACCTAGGAATAGTGCCCCACCCAAGGCCGATATTATAAAAAGAAGTCTAGTTGATCCGGGATGAAAAAGTAACCTAACACAGTGGGGAACTACCAAGCCTATAAACCCAATAGCACCTGTAATGGAAGTAATGAGCGTTAGTTGTAGGGAGGTTAATAGAAATAAAAGCCCCCGAATTTTTGCTGGAGAGAATCCAAATGTGTAGGCCACTGAATCTCCTAGTGTAAGTCCATCGATTAAACGCCCCATTGCCCAAAGTCCTGAGAGGAAAGTTAGATTGATAAGCAAGAATATCAGGGACTGAGAAGTGTTTAACCAAGGAATATGACCAAAGAGCCATCGAATAGAGCCAGCACCTAAGGATTGCGATCTGTAAGACAATACAAGAAAAAGAAGTGAGGAAAATACAAAGTTCAGCCCCATACCAAATAGAACGATTTTTTCTAACCCTCTCCCTGAGCGCCACTGGTAGCTTAATAAAAATAGCATAACAACCAAGCCAGCAAAAAGCAGTCCTACTGCTATGTTTTGAGGTGTACCTGATCTCAAATCGAAAAACGTCTCTGCCACAACCAATCCTAGTGTGACACCACTCGAAACCCCTAAAATATAAGGTTCTGCTAAGACATTGTTAAAAACAACCTGATAGGATGCTCCTAACACCGCAAGCGACGCACCGACAGTCAGTACTAAAATCAATCTTGGAATTCTAAGGCTCCACAAAATGCGGTGGTCAAGTGCGTATTGACCACTCGATTTCCATATAGCCTGAAAAGATAAGTTTTCAGACCCGATAAAGGGAAGTGCCCAAAGGATAAGCGCCGCAGAGATAATGAACACCACATATTTTTTTTTGAATGTCATGGTATTTGGCTCCGGATCCGATTGAGATTTTTTAGGGCGGTAAATGAGGTTCGAGCGAAATCGGAAGAGGGTAGAAAAATTAATTTAGGTTTGTCTTTTGGCCACCACCGATTCGAAGAAGTCCTTATTTCGTTCAATTGTTGTTCACTATCCGCAATAACAAATACAAATTGGGGCGGGTGTTTAATAATCCATTCATCCGCGACTTGTGGGTAAGTTGCTTTGATTTTATCTCCGAGCAAATTTCTTCCTCCAAATTGGCTCAAGAGATCGGATAAAAAGGTGTTGTGGCCAACGAGAATTGGTGGGGACGACCATGCAAAAATTAAAAAAGAGAAATCAGATGGAGTGCTACCGATCTCTTTCAAAAGGTGATTCAGTTGATTATCGACAAATTCAAAACTTTGCTGCTTAAAGATTGTTTTCAAAATCCGCTTGGATTCATCGAAAAGGTCCTTGATAGACCTGATGGAAACTCTGAGGCTATTAATATTAAGATTTTTTAAATCGCTTTCAAAATCTGTAGGTGAAGACTCGCCATCAATGAGTACCCAGTTCGGTGCGAATCCTAAAATTTTTTCCAAACTGGGTTGAAATAACGTTCCTATTCTCGGCAGTGTTTTGGCCTCATCGGGAAAATCACTCATCTGAGAAGTGGCAACAATTGTATTTCCGTAACCCAACTGAAACACGAGTTCGGTCATCGAGGGGCTCGTAGTGACTAGCTTTTCGGAGGCTTTGCACAATCCCCCGGCCATCAAAAATGCAAAGGCCTGAAAAAGAAACAGGTTTCCTGATATATGAGATATCCTAAACACTTCCGGATATTCGCATGAACATTAACTCCACACTAGGTTCTTAATTTATATTCATTATTTCAAATGGTTAGTGAGTTGTAGTTTTTTTGTACACTTTAAATCGTCGAAAAAGCCGATAAGTTGGATGTGTAACGTTGAAAAATGTTAAAATATAAGGGTAGAGCGGAAATCGCAACTTTGCTAGTCCACCACGTGACCAGCTTGATTTTTCAATAATTTGCTGAGTGTCTTGAAAACATAACTTTCTCTTAAGTTTGAGGAGGAATTATGGATCGAGTAAAGTCGGCAACATTTACGGATTTACAAAACTACTTCACTCTTGAATTGAAGTCTGTGCTTGATAAGCACAAAGTCCCCGCTAGAGATGCTTCAGTCATCTATCTTGCCTCTTTGCTTTCGCGGCATATCGAATCAGAAAAATTTTTTGGCGTGGGACCCGACGGTAAATTGGCTGATACGCTCCTCACAGATTTATACGCTCAGTATTTAAAAGCACAAACTGAAGAGAAGAAAATCATACTTCAGAGACTGGGGGATATTTGTCTCATGATTAGCGGTTATTTTGCTGAGAGTATAAGAGGCAAAATTGTCGATCTTGGCTATTATTTTGGGATGGGTGGCACTGCATATTCCAATTTGGCTCACTTGGTGATTGAGGCCGAGCCAAAAGAAACATTCGACGAACTATCAGCAAAGTTTGAGTCCTTTTCAAATGTCTTGGGTGAAATGAGTGAGCGCAGTGGCTTGCAATCAAATAAAGACGTTCTTCGTTTATATGAGCGATGGATTGTTACTGGCAGTGACAGACTTAGAAGTCTCCTTACAGATAAGGGGATACCAGTACCAGTTAAAACTAGTTTGAAATCAAGTCAGTAAGAGGACCAAATGACTGCGCTAAGCCAAATCGATAGTGCACTAAAAAACCTTTACAACATTGAAAGTAAATTCTGTGCAGAGAACTTCTTAATTACTGATTTTCCCGTGCATGCGATTAAACGTGCAGGGTCCAAGGATTTCGAGGGAGCTCTATACATTCAACAAAATTCTTCCCAACCAATAGACCAGGAAATTTCTGTTGAACTGGGTATTTATCTTAGTAACAGTGTGCATGAGCAGCTTGAAACATTCACTGCTTGGGTGACGCCGTGGTCCTTAGATCAGCTCAAGGCTTTTTCTGTTGCATCGGAGGAAGTTAGTCACTTTCATTATCTAATTTATAATTTAGCCCGAAATCGTCCATTAACAGAATTTGAGCTTGAATTGCAGGGAGAAATTGACCGATTTCTATTACTGTTTTTTTCGAAGCCCTTTAGTCAGAATTCATTCAAAACTAATTTTGAGGATATTTTTGAGCAGTTATTTTGTAATTATAGTTTCGCAAAGCGGCTCACTAAAGCACAGAGGCAAAGATATGCTGACGCCAGTAGCTATGCGAAACGATTTTGTCAAAAAATGAAAGGATTGCTGACTGAAAGAGAAAGTCTGCCGCACGCACTTAAACAGTCGCGAATTTTTTATGACATGGATTTAAATCACAAAATAGCTTTTCTTCATCGAGTTAAGAACTAACTTTCATTTGTTCGATCAATCGAGTTGTTGAGAACCCCTCGATCAGTGATAAGCAAACGATTTTGCCTCCATAAAATTCCACAATTTTTTTCTCTGGGAGTGCCTCTGGGGAGTAATCTCCCCCCTTTGTGTGAATTTGGGGTTTGGCAAGCTCTAAAAAGGCCTCAGGTGTGTCTTCGGGGAAAATAGTGACAAAATCAACAGATTCTAGAGCGGCTATTTGTCTGGCGCGGGCTTGTTCTGATTGAATTGGGCGACACGGGCCCTTTAGTTTGCGGACAGAGTTGTCTGAATTGATGCCAACCAAGAGAATATCTCCGAGTTTTTTGGCTTCGATGAGATAGGTGATGTGCCCCAAGTGGAGCAAATCAAAACAGCCATTGGTTGTCACAATTCTTTTGCCTTCTCCACCTAGACCCTTACAAAACTCTGCGAGTTTTTCTCTTGGGATGATTTTTTCTTCGAGACTTCGCATTTTAACTAATCGGCATCGTAAATATTTGTTCCGGATAGTATATCCAAGACGTTTCTTCCATTTTTTCTGATAGCTAAAAGGAACGAAGGAATAACCGGTGCTGAGAAAATAAACGTCCAAAAAATTCTCATTGCTTTTCGGAGAAAGTAGTTCTCATCCACCGAATCCCCGTAAGACACCCCAAGGGACCATACCCACATTCCAAAAGTACGTTTAAAAATTAGAAGGGAGAATCCAAGGTACCCCAACCAAGCGGCAGCAAACTCTAAAATAGCAATGCGTTGAAATCTGGGTTGAGCAAAATCGCTGATGATTTCAACTGAGAATCCGGTGGTGAAATCATTGATAAGGTTCGAGGTAATAACGATCATTCCAGTCCAAATAAACAGAACAAAAACTTGATCAATAATACCAGCGAAGAGTCTTTTTAACATTCCAGGTCTTGGTAATGGTGGCGGCTCGATATGAGAAACCTCAGCCATTTGCTCTTGTGAGTATTCATTATTTGTTTCGATGACATCGGCCAGTCGATTCTCATGAGAGCGAAGTTCGATTGTGCTACGATTCGAGTTTCGCATTGATTTAACTGATATCTTAAAAGGTGCTTTTGGTTGTACCTCGGATTTTGGTAATGGTGGGGGAGTTGCTTTAGCTTTAGGCTCAACGATTAAGGCTTCTAATTTTGATTCAACAATTAATTTTGCTTGCTGCTCTTCCGCGATTTTAGGGGTTAAAGCCCTTGGACTTGCAAGTCCCAACCCTTCAGTGATGGGGCGAAATGCACTGGGGTAGTCCTTTCCCTCTTCGAACAACTCATCACTTAAAAAGTCTTGGAGATCTAAAAGCGATGCAATATGAGCTTGCTCTTTGTTTTTGGATGCTTGTGATTTGTCGTTTCTCTTTGCATCTGTGTTTCTGTGTTCCAAAAGAACCTCCCCTCAACCTGTTTTAGACGCTTTCAGTCTAGCCTGCTTCGATATTGACATCAAGCTTTCGACATAGCTCTTGAACTTCTTTCAGTTGCGTACGCCAATCCGTATTCTCCACCCCAAAAACAAATTTTTGGTCTGGAGTGAGTGAATAGCGCTGCGGGTTAGATTGAATAAGTCGAACCAATTTGTCAGGGCTGGCAGGTGTTGTGGCAGCGAACTGCAGAGAAGTTCGCTTGGGACCACAGCTCATTCGAACCACATGAAGTTGTTTTAAATAGAGTTTGATAATCATCAACCCAATAAGGTTGCTCACTTCTTGAGGCAAGGGTCCGAGTCGGTCTCGTATCTCAGTTTCAATATTCGCAATAATATCTTCACTTCCAGCACTTGAGAGCCTTCGGTAAAGTGCAACTCTCTCTCCAACATCGGGTAAATAGTCGTTAGGAAAATAAGCCGCCACTTTTAAAGTAATTTCGGGTTCAATTTCGATCTTTTTTTCCTGTCCCCTGAGGGCCCGAATGCTCTCATCCAAAAGTTCAAAATAGAGATCAACACCGATGGCATTGATGTGGCCAGATTGGTCCTTGCCAAGTAAATCACCAGCCCCCCGAATTTCAAGGTCGTGACTAGCAACATTGAAACCACTGCCGAGCTCCGAGTATCGCTGAATGACTTGTAATCTCTCTTTTGCTTCCGCTGTAAGAATGTTCTCAGCCGGCGCTAGGAGATAACAATAGGCCCTTTGTGAGGAGCGGCCCACTCGACCCCTGAGTTGGTAAAGTTGGGCTAACCCAAAATAATTGGCCTTATCGATGATGATAGTATTAGCTCTTGGAATATCCAATCCGGATTCAATGATGGCTGTTGTGAGGAGAATTTGAAAATCGCCTTTATAAAAGCCTAGCATTTTTTGCTCAAGTTCGTTGGCGTCCATCTGCCCGTGTACGACTGCAATTTTTATTCTAGGAAAAAGCTGGAGAAGTTTCTTTTCAACTTCGAAAATGGTTTCAATACGATTATGGACAAAGAAAACCTGTCCATCCCTAAGAAGTTCATTTTGGACCGCCTCGACAATCACTTCTTCAGAGTCTCGACACACAAATGTCCGTACGCTCAAGCGATCGGGCGGAGGGGTTGATATGACAGAAATCTCTTTAATTCCTGTCATTGCCATATTTAGAGTGCGTGGAATTGGAGTGGCAGTAAGGGAAAGCACATGGATAGAGCTGGCCATTTCTTTGAGACGTTCTTTGTGAATTACACCAAATCGATGTTCCTCATCAACGATGAGAAGGGCCAGATCTTTAAATTGAATATCTGTTGAGATCAATCGGTGTGTCCCGATCAAAATATCAATTTTCCCATCCTTTAAATCAGCGAGAATTTTTTTGACCTCAGTATTTGTTCTAAACCTCGAAATCATTTCAATTCGAGCCGGAGTATTTTTAAATCTGGACTTGAAACTTTCGTAATGTTGAAAAGCCAAAACCGTGGTTGGAACGAGTATGGCCACTTGCTTATTATCGAGAACTGCTCGGTAGGCTGCCCGCATGGCAACTTCTGTTTTTCCATACCCTACATCTCCGCAAACTAAGCGATCCATGGGATGTTTTTGACTAAGGTCATGCATAACATCGTCAATAGCACGCATTTGATCAGGAGTTTCATCAAAGGGAAATTCCATTTCAAATTGCAAAAAGTCGGGTCCTGTGGCCGAAAAAGCGGTGGCTGAAAGTAGCTTTCTTTTGGCTTGAATCGTAAGAAATTGCGCAGCCAACTCGGCAATGGCTCTTTCAGCTTTCTTCTTGGTTTTCGCCCACGCTTCTCCACCTAACTTATCGAGTGCAACCGAAGCACCTTCTCCACCGACGTATTTTTGTAAAATATTGAGTCGATAAACGGGGATGTAAAGTTTATCCCCATCTCGGTATTCGAGTAGGACGTAATCATTGGGAACACCGACAAAGTCCATGGATTTTAATCCCAGATATCGACCCACACCAAAGTCCCTATGAACAACATAGTCATTTATTTTTAGATCTCTAAAAGCCGAAATAAGTTTGCTTTGCTCGGCTTGCGATACTTTTGGCTGGGTTCTCGAACTCTTTTTCTTAACACCAAAAATTTCCTCCTCACTCACGATTACTAATTTAAGTGAAGGGTAGATACGATTCTCCCTCAAGAAACCTTGCCAGACATGTATGTAATTAAAATCAAGTTCCGGCATTTGCCGCCAAGGGATCTCCGTCTCTCCGTGTTGAATCACTTTTAGTCCGTAGGGGGAAAATAGGAGGTTGAATCGGTCGGCATGGACTTGAGTATGAGATACCACGTTGATTCGATATCCCTCATCAATCCACTCTCTAAATTTTTTTGCAAAGGCATCCAATGAAGGATGGGCGGAACCTTTTTGGTGGGCTGCTCCTCTCTCTGTTGCCAACGAAATTTCACGGCTGTTTAATGTGAAAATATTTTTGGAATCTTTTTCTTGGAAGGGCTCAAAGAAGAGGTCTTGAGCGGGCTGAATAAAATTTTGAAACTCGTCAGGACCCAAGAAAAGACTCTCTAAGTTACCGACCGGAGTGAGATTTTTCTCAAAAAGCTCAAAGTTTTTGGTTAGCTTTGGATACTCCTCCTCTCGGGCTGTGTTTGATAGGTTTTCCTTTCCATCCCAGATGCAAAGTCGATCTTTTGGAAAGTAATCGAACACAGTGGAAGAGCCGTCGCACACTAGAGGGAAAAGAAACATGTTTTCCTGAGCCAAAACACCGTTTTTTAACTGTTCTAGAATTTCTTCTCTTTTGAATTTGGGAACCCCCAGATTATCCAAACGATCTTTGATGGCATCAGTGGCTATGCTGAGGTTTTCATCACGAGGCACCAAAGAAAGGCTAACCGGAATCACGTAAGCTTTTCCCAGTTTGCCCAGTGAGCGTTGCGAAATCGCATCAAAAAACCGAATTTCCTCTATTAAGTCGCCAAAAAATTCAATTCGAAATGGATGGGAGTAAAGAGGTGAGAAGATGTCGATCACCCCGCCTCGAACTGAAAAAGTTCCAGGGTCGAAAGCTGTAGGGTGTCGTTGGTAACCTGCTTCAATAAGGTTTGAAACCAATACATCTCTCTCAATTTCTTCATTGGGCTGAAAAATAAGAGTGGCTCCTAAAAACTTATCTGGTTTCAGACATTTTTGTAAGAGAGCTTTGACCGTGGTTACAAATATTCGTTTTCGAGGATCATTAATAGCGTGAAAGAATGCGATATTTCTCTCAGCTAACACTTCGGAATTAGGAAGAAGGCTTCGGTGGAAGTCGAATTCGAGCGATGGAATAAAGTGTATGCGTTTTGCAGCCTCTTTACCCCCAAAGAAACAAAAATGGTCGATAGCGTTTCTAGCAGTTGAACCCGATCCGAAAACTACAATGATAGGTTTATCACTCGACTCATGGGCTCGCAGTAAAACCAAGCCTTGGGCAATAGGGTCTAACGCAACCAACTTGGTTCCCGGTTCCAGATTGTTTCCGTGGTTAGTAAGCCAATTTTCTAATTGGAAACTAGAAGGTGAGATTTCGTTTTCAACTACCATTCTTCTTTCAATTCTCTTTTCATCAGCGACTGTAAGGCCTCTCTGGGCGTGCATTTTTGGTACAGGATTTGGAAAATTTGTTCAGTGATGGGCAGTTCTATGCCGGATTTGTGAGAAAGTTCAAATGCAGATTTGGCTGTGTACACACCTTCCGCAACACCACCTAGTTCTTTTTGGATTTGGTTTAGATTTTTTCCTTCACCTAGAAGAACCCCCACTTTTCTATTTCTACTTAAAGGCCCTGTGCAGGTAAGAATGAGATCTCCTGTTCCTGCAAGCCCAAGAAAAGTAAAAGGATCGGCATGGAAAGCTTTCGCAATTCGCATGATTTCAGCAATACCTCGATTGATAAGAGCAGCTTGAGCATTAAAACCCAAGTTGAGTCCTGTCACCATGCCAGACGCAATCGCTATTACGTTTTTTAGAGCGCCCGCAAATTCAACCCCCACAACATCTCTCGATGTGTAAGTTCGAAAGTAAGGAACTGCGAGTGCTTGCTGTACTTTGGTGGCTTCCTCCATGTTTGAGCTCGCCAAAGTTACAGCTGTTGGTAGTCTCTTAGCTACTTCAATAGCGAAACTAGGCCCCGAAAGTATGGAGTAATGGGCATTCGGGGCCATTTCTTGAAAAATTTCACTGACTCTTTTGAGCGTTCCTACTTCGATTCCTTTGGAAGTATTGATAATGTGCTTTTCTTCAAGAAGAGCGCTCACGGGTTGAAAAACGGAGCGGATTTGCTGAGTGGGAATAGCACAAACAATCCACTCAGACTGTTGAATAATATTTTTAAGATCTAATGCTGCTTTTAAACTCGAGTTGAGAACAATCGAACCTAAATATTTCGAGTTCTCGTGCTTTGAGTTAATGGCATTAATAACGTCTTTGTCTCGTCCCCATACTGTGACATCGTGCCCAGCATCTGCAAAAACATTAGCTAAGCCTGTTCCCCAAGCTCCGGAACCAATGACGGCAATTTTTTGAACCTGTTTCATTGCTCGATATCTTACCTTAAAACAAATAAAAATCGTCTTTAAAACCCTTTGAGAAAAAGTTCAATCAATCTATTGGCGTTAGAAAAACTTCGGCTTATAGTTCCCGTATGTTTGACTCATTGCACAGTTGGGCCAGTTATCTTTTAAGGTGGGGCCACTTGATAGCGGGGATCTCTTGGATTGGAAGTTCTTTCTATTTTATTTGGTTGGATAAAGCGCTTACTCTTCCTGAAAAACCCAAAGATGGAGTGGAAGGAGAAGTTTGGATGGTCCACAGTGGGGGGTTCTACCAAGTTGAACGGCGAAAAATCGGGCCCGGTCAAATGCCTGAGACTCTTCATTGGTTTAAATGGGAGGCCGCTTTTACGTGGATTACTGGTGTCCTTTTGATGGCAGTGGTTTACTACGCTGGGGGGGGGGCACTTTTATTTGATGGATCCAGTTCAAATTCGAATGTTGGCCAAGCTATTTTGTTTTCACTGTTATTATTGCCCCTGTCTTGGTTGGTTTACGACGGGCTCTGGAATTCGAAACTAGGGAAAAAAACCGAAGTAGCAACTCTTCTATCTTTCGGGTTGATGGTCAGTCTTGTTTATGGGCTTTCGAAGTTTTTTGGAGGTAGAGCTGCGTATATGCATGTAGGTGCCATCTTTGGAACAATTATGGTGGCCAATGTTTGGATGAGAATTTTGCCTGCTCAGCAGAAAATGATCGATGCGACAAAAGAGGGCAAACAACCCGACTTTTCATTAAGTCAAAAAGCTAAATTACGCTCGGTCCATAATAGTTACCTGACTCTTCCAGTTTTGTTTCTCATGTTGAGTAATCACTATCCCATGACTTATGGTAGTGAACGAAACGTCCTTATCCTTTTGCTTTTGTTTGTTTTGGGAGCTTCCGCTAGACATTACAAAATCACAAAAGAAAAAGTGGGTGTTTTACCCCCAATCCTAATTTTAGTTTCTATTTTTGGTTTAGCTTATTTAACTTTGGATTTTTCGACTTCGGAGACATCTTCGACAAAAGCCAGTTCGACCGATTCCAATCCTAAATTCACAAATGTTGATCTTTCTCAAGCTGGAAATATCGATGTAAAAATTAAGTTCAGTGGCATTGTTCCACCACCGAAGAAGATTTCAGCAACTCCTGAGTGCTCGGCTCCTCAATCAGCTCCGTTGATGACAGATTACCTTTTGGTTAAAAATGGTCTTGTTCAAAACGCTTTTGTTTGGATCAGCGAGGGATTAGCGGGAAAAAGCTTTCCCATTCCGACTGAAGAAGTCGTTGTGGATCAAAAGACTTGTACTTACGAGCCTCATGTTGTGGGAGTTAGAGTGGGGCAACCTTTGGTTTTCCTTAATAGTGATACTTTTTTACATAACGTTCATTCTATGGCTAAAGAGAATGAGAGGTTTAACCTTACGTTAGCAAATAAGAATCAACGAATTACGAAAAAATTAATGAAACCAGAAATCATGTTGAGAGCAAAATGTGACATTCACCCTTGGATGGAAGGTTATATCGGGGTTGTTGAACATCCCTACTTTGGTGTGAGTGATAAAAATGGGGAATTAAAAATAGCTCAAATTCCCCCAGGGGAATATGTTTTATCCGTTTGGCACGAGACTCTTGGGGTTCAAACACAAAAACTAGTCGTGAAACCCAAAACAAGTATCAAGGCCGAATTTAAATTTTCAGAGATTAAGAAATAATCATGCGAATTGCTATCAGAAGCCGCTGTTTACTTTTACCTGATGAATCGAAAAAAATCCCATCGTTAAAAGCTGGATGTATCTATATTGAAAAGGGCAAAATTGTAAAAATTTCAACGGAAACTGTTCCAGAGCCTGCAGAGACTGTCATCGATGTAGGTGATGATGTTGTTATGCCCGGACTTTGCGATACCCACGTCCACATGAATGAACCGGGGCGAACAGATTGGGAAGGTATTGAGACTGCGACTCGTGCAGCTGCTGCAGGCGGGATCACGACTTTAGTCGATATGCCCTTAAACTCTATCCCTCCAACGACAACGGTGGAAGCTTTAGAATTAAAGCGAGCATCTGCCAGAAATACAGCCTATGTGGATTATGGTTTTTGGGGCGGTGTCATTCCTGGAAATTTAAAGGATATCGAGCCCCTTATAAAAGCAGGTGTTCTGGGCTTTAAAGCGTTCATGATTGATTCTGGAGTAACCGAGTTTCCGATGGCCTCATCAGAAATCATCAGGGAGAGCTTGCCGATTTTAGCTAGTCACAAAGTTCCCCTCCTGGTTCATGCTGAACTAGAAAGTCCTGTGGACATTAAGGATCAATCCGCAAAGAGTTACAATCACTTTTTAGAGTCGAGACCGCAGCGATGGGAAGTAGATGCAATTAGGGAAATAATGAGCTTATCAAAAGAGATGAAAGCTCCTGTCCACATTGTTCATCTTTCAGCTTCTGAAGCTTTACCTGAGATCGAAAAAGCAAAGGAGGAAGGTGTTCAGATCACAGTTGAGACTTGTCCTCACTACCTCACTCTGAAATCTGAAGATATTGAGGATGGAGCTACTCACTTTAAATGCGCTCCACCCATCAGGGAAAACGAAAACCGAGAGGGGCTTTGGAACGGATTGCAGCAGGGTATTATTGACTTCATTGTTTCGGACCATTCTCCCTGCACTCCGCAACTAAAAAATAGAGAGACGGGTAATTTTGAAACCGCCTGGGGTGGAATAGCTGGTTTACAATTTAGCTTACCTGTCATTTGGACCGAAATGCAAAAGCGTGGATTAACTGTTGGCCACTTGTCCTATTGGATGTCAGACCGCCCAGCAGGCTTTTTAAAAGCGAGAGGAAAAACTGGAAAGATTGAGGTTGGAGCAGATGCCGATTTGGTCGTTTGGGACCCAAAAGCGCAATTTACTTTAACTGAGAAAGAGATTTTTCATCGACACAAAGTTACGCCATACTTGGCGAAACGATTTCAAGGAGTTGTTAAGAAGACATTGGTACGAGGAGAGTTGGTATTTGATTCCGGAAAGTTTCGAGGGCCGATGGGTAGGGAAGTGACTCAAACTTAACTGGGAGGGGATTATGCAAATAAATATGACGAGCGACAATCCATTCAAACATTTGATCGATCTTGCATCGGAGAGGTTTGGTGGTAAGGCTTTGATTGCAAATGACGATTTCTTTGCTTCTAAAAGCGGTCTAGTTCGAGCCTCTGAGCCCATATTTATTCCAGGAAAGTACACAACTAAGGGCAAATGGATGGACGGATGGGAATCGCGTCGTCGAAGAACGCCCGGTCATGATTGGTGCATTTTAAAGCTAGGTGTCCCCGGTATAATAAAGGGGATTGATGTTAACACCACTTTTTTTACGGGCAATTATCCCGAACATTTTTCCTTGGAAGCTACTTACTCGTCGAGCGTGGAAACGTCGACGAGCATCACAAAAACTAAAGTCCAATGGGTGGAACTAGTCTCGAAAACACCACTTAAAGGAGATAGTCATAATTTTTTTTCAGTGAACAGCGACAAAAGCTGGACCCATCTTCGACTCAATATTTTTCCGGACGGAGGAGTCGCTCGACTTAGAGTCTATGGAATCGTAACCCCAAATTGGGAACATCTTAAAAAACAAAAAACGCCTATTGATCTAGCCGCTGTTCCCCATGGCGCGCAGGTTATCACTTGTAATGACAATCATTATGGCAAAATGGAAAACTTGATTCTTCCGGGGAGAGCTTTGAACATGGGAGACGGTTGGGAAACAAAACGAAAAAGAGTCCCTGGTTACGACTGGATTGTGGTGAAGCTGGGTACGACTGGAAGAATAAAAAAAATTGAAGTCGACACTAACTTCTTTAAGGGGAATTATCCCGATAGTTGTTCTATTGAAGGATGTCGATATTCGGATCGTAACCTTAAACCAGAAGATTTCTCGGGATCCAAACAGCTAAAATGGGTTGAGATACTTCCAAAAACCAAATTGAAACCGCATTTCAGGCATTTTTTTGATAAGGCCCTGACTAAGGCCACCCTGAGTGATAGCTTCGATTATATTAGGTTAAATATTTACCCTGACGGCGGAGTTAGTCGACTTAGAATCTATGGATTTGCCGAAAAATGAGAGCTTTGAATCTAAAAGAATTTAATAGTTTACCGAGAGATTCGGCGATTGAAGTCCTTACCCATTGTTGTGGGGCTTCTCGTTGGGTCGAAAAGATGGAGTCTCTTCGACCGTTCAAAGATAGAAAGCAAATCACAGAGAAATCTCAAAGTGTTTGGAATGAACTAGATGAAAAGGACTGGCAAGAGGCTTTTACCCATCATCCCAAAATAGGAGATATTGAATCGCTCAAAAAAAAATTTGCGACTACTCGGGCGTGGGCTGAACAGGAACAGAGAGGCAGCGCTGAAGCGCCCGTTTCTGTTTTACAAGCTCTTGCTTTAGGGAATCAAACCTACGAGAATCGTTTTGGATATATTTTTATTGTTTGCGCCACTGGCAAAACCGCCGAGGAGATGCTGAGTCTTCTTGAGTCTAGACTGCCAAACGATCCAGCATTGGAAATTAAGATTGCAGCAGCAGAACAGGCCAAGATTACAAAGCTTCGATTGGAGAAACTAATTTATGAGTAAACGTAGCCCAATTACTTCCCATATTCTTGACGTGAGTTCGGGAAAACCCGCAGCGAATGTAAGTGTAAAAATTGAAAAACAGAATTCTCAATCCGGCTGGGATAAGTTGGGTGAAGGGGTTACAAATTCAGATGGTCGAATCGAAACGTTAATCACCGGCCCTGTCACTCAAGGAGTTTATCGTCTCGAATTTATGACGAAAAGTTATTTTGAGCAGAGAAAAATCAAGTCGTTTTACCCCTCTGTGACTGTTGTGTTTGAAATCGCTTCAGTTGATGAGCATTATCATGTTCCATTGTTATTAAGTCCTTACGGATATTCAACCTATCGAGGTAGTTGATACTTATGAAAACCACATTTAAACCCGAACTTGTTTCATCAGTTCTTAAAGATTTACATTCTGCGAACCGGAAATTTGTAATGCAATATCCCGGCGGCTCTCATGATCGTCAGCCTGTGCATACGGTGTATGGTGGTGCTCAAATATTTTCTAGCGATACTGCAAAAAAAATGAGCGGTGTTGCTTTGAAGAATTTGAAAGAGTATGCGCCCGATGCAAAATCTTTGATGAAGGCTTTGGGCGAAGAGAATGGCAGTGTTGAGTTGTGGTCAAAGATCTATTCTCGAATTGAGAAAAAATTGCAGGACGAAGCAGTCGAAGATTTTAGAATCGATTATGAAGATGGCTATGGCACTCGACCTGACGCTGAAGAAGATGGTCATGCAGAATCGGGTGCGTTGGAAGTTGCTAAAGGAATGGCTCAAAACTCCTTGCCTCCTTTCATTGGAATTCGGATCAAACCCTTTTCGGAAGAGTGTCACAAAAGAAGTCTCAGGACTCTCGATATTTTTCTAACCACTTTACTTTCCCAAACTGGTGGAAAACTTCCCGAGAACTTTGTCGTCACATTGCCAAAAGTGACTCATGCCGAGCAATGCACAGCTTTAGTGGAGCTTTTTGAGGTGTTGGAAAAAAACAACAATCTATCCTTGGGGACTTTAAAATTTGAATTCATGGTTGAGACAACTCAATCGATTTTGAACTTTGAGGGGTGTTCTCCTTTAAGGGGATTCGTTGAGGCCGGAAAAGGCAGATGTACGGGGGCTCATTTTGGAACGTACGATTATACTGCGGGTTGTGGGATAACAGCTCACTATCAAACCATGATTAATCCTGTCTGTGATTTCGCAAAACACGTGATGCAAGTTTCTCTCATGGGGCTTCCGGTTCTACTTTCAGATGGAGCGACCAATGTCATGCCGGTGGGCCCTCATCGGGCGGGAGAAGGTAAGGGGTTAACGCCAACCCAACAACAGGAAAATCAGGCCGTCGTTCATCGGGCTTGGAAGTTGAGCTACAATCACATTCGTCATTCCTTAGCGACTGGGTTTTACCAAGGGTGGGATCTTCATCCAGCTCAATTGCCCATCAGATACGCAGCAACTTACGCATTTTTCTTAGAAGCCCTCAATTCGGCCTCGGAAAGGCTTAGGGGATTTGTTGAGAAAGCTGCAAAAGCAACCCTTTTAGGGGATGTCTTTGACGATGCAGCGACGGGTCAAGGACTTTTGAACTTCTTTTTAAGGGCTTTGGCCTGTGGGGCCGTTACTCCAGAAGAGGCTATGAGGACGGGACTTTCAATCGAAGAGATCCAAAGTCGATCCTTTATGAGAATTTTGGAAAAACGTAGGTAGGATCTCCCAATTTCAGCCACTTACTTCCTTGACAATTAGGCTATTCACCAATAATTTTTGCGTCGACATTTTATAATTTCAACTACTTATGTGACTTTTTCGTCGACTTAAGCGGCGAGAAAAAGCAGCAAAAGATTCGCAGAATGGTCTGTCACAGGAAATAGAGGTTACTGCCACCGTGGAGACAGGATTTATCACCGCTTTCTGGTTCGTCATCATATCCGCTTTGACTGTTCCTTTAATGCTGGGCGTTGGTTTTTTGTTGAGACCCAAAGGTAAAGATACTCGCCGAAAAATGACTGCCTATGAATGTGGTGAGGAACCTGTGGGCTCCGCTTGGATCAAGTTCAATATTCGTTTTTACATTGTCGCTATTGTATTCATTATTTTTGACGTTGAGATGGCCGCCATTTTTCCGGCAGCCACCGTTTTTAAAGATTCCATCGCTAACGGAACTGTTGCCTTGGTTTTTGGAGAAATTTTTCTCTTCGTGGCCCTGTTGTTAATTGGTTTGATTTACTGCTGGGTTCGCGGAGACTTGGAGTGGGTAAAAGGCGTAACTAAGTTCGCCCCCAATAAATAATGGTTCAATCGGCTCAATTTGCACATTCTTTGGAAGGTTGGTTCGGTTTCCTACCTCTTTGGGGTTGGGCAGCCATATCTGCTGGATTAGTCATCTATATGTTGGCTTTGCCATTCGGAGGTTTGGCCACTTATATCGAACGTAAAATTGCAGCTGATATGCAGGATCGTATTGGTCCGAACCGAGTAGGTCCTATTGGTATTTTCCAGTTTGCTGCCGATGCGATTAAAATGCTTTCGAAAGAGGACTTTGTTCCTAAAGGTGGCGATCGCTTCCTCTTTAATTTGGCTCCTTTATTTGTAGTTGTTGGGTCTTGTACAGCTTTTGCGGTTCTTCCTTTGAGTAAGTATTTGATCGGAGCCGATGTAAACATCGGTGTGATTTTTCTTTTGGCTGTGACGACTTTGATTGCTCCTGGACTTCTTCTGGGTTCATGGGCTTCAGAAAATAAATGGTCTTTGTTAGGGGGATTAAGAGCCGCTTCTCAGATCGTGAGCTACGAAATTCCAGTCGCTTTATCTATTCTTCCTGTTGTTTTGATTTCGGGAAGTCTTCAAATTGGGCAGATCGTAGAGCAGCAAGGATGGACAGTTTTTGGTGAAAATCCCGCAACTAACCACTTCTGGAACGCTTTTCATAATCCTTTTACATTCTTCTCTATGTTCCTGCTTTTTGTAGGAGGTCTTGCTGAAACCAACCGAATCCCGTTCGACCTTCCCGAAGCTGAATCTGAATTGGTATCTGGATTTAACACCGAGTTTTCAGGAATGCGATTTGGTCTGTACGCGCTGGGTGAGTTCTGTGATGTGTTCGTGATGTCCGCAATGGTTACTGCCTTGTATTTAGGTGGGTGGCATATTCCATTCTTAGATATTGAAAAGTTGGGGTTTGCCCTGCCTACAGGATTAGTAGCCTTCATTCAGTTTCATATGTTCATGATCAAGACTTTGCTAGTGGTTTTTGTTGTGATGTGGCTCCGCTGGACGCTTCCTCGACTTCGTGTCGACCAATTGATGGGAATGTGTTGGAAAGGTTTGTTGCCGCTAGCTTTCTTTAACGTTTTGGGAACTGCACTTTGGATGTGGGTATTTAAAGGTCAGTCCCTCATGCAACTATTGGCGGGGCATGGGTGATTTATGAATAAGGTTTTGCTTTTAGCTGAAATTTTGACCGTCGCTTCAGCTTTGATCGTGGGATTTCATCCCAACATTCTTTATGCCTCGGTTTTCTTACTGTTCACTTTCTGCGGCGTCGCAGTGATGTTCCTTTTTGCCGGCGCCGATTTCCTCGCAGGGGCTCAAGTTATTATTTATGTTGGTGGTGTGACGATCTTGATTCTGTTCGCCATCATGTTGACCCAGTGGCTTTACAAGATCAAATTGGCGGACATCAGAAACAAGATGGTTGTCCCGGCCTTGCTATCAGCTGCGGTTGGAGTGTTTTTATATCGTGCACTTCATCAAATGGTGGCAGCTCTTCCTCCTCAAACACCAGAAGCTTTAGAAAAATTTACGGCCACTCCTAAGACAGCTGCTATTGGTCAAGCTCTTTTGGGTGGTTATCTTTTTCCGTTTGAAGCCATCACTATTTTGCTCTTAGGAGCGATGGTGGGTGCTGTTTGGTTAGCGAGGCCCGAATGAATCATCTCATGCAATTTAGTTCAAGTTTGCAGGGGTACTTAGCCGTAGGGGCTATCCTTTTTTCTCTTGGAGTTTTTTGTGTACTCACACGAAAAAATGCCATTGGAATTTTATTGGGGATTGAACTTATCCTCAATGCTGCAGGAATCAATTTTGTCGCTTTTAGTAAGTTTAGAACCGGTTTGATTGACGGTCAGATTGTGGCTCTCTTCATCATGCTGATTGCAGCAGCTGAAGCAGCAGTTGCTCTCGCCGTGATCTTGCGTTTTTATAGGCTTAAACAAACCATTGATGCAGATGAAGCTAGCATCATGAGGAACTAAGATGGCACAGCAAGCTTTACTTATTGCTCTGTTTCCCCTTGTAGCGTTTGTGATCCAAGCGCTTTTTGGAAAAAAACTTCCCCGACATGGAGATTTTGTTTCTGTGTTGGCGATTTTCGGGTCTTTTGTAGTGGCGACTCCGATCTTCATGAAGCTTTTAACAGATGGGCATGTTTTCGATACGTTCCAAGTCACTTGGATGGCACTTCCGGGTGTTGAAGCAGCTGGAAAACTTAATAGCGCAGTGAATGTGGTTGTTGGGGTTCTTATTAATAATCTCACAGCTATCATGCTGTTCATGGTCACTCTTTGTGCTTCTCTCATTCATCTTTTCTCGACTGGTTATATGCATGGCGAAGAGAGATACCATCTTTTCTTTGCTTACATTTCTTTGTTCTCTGCGGGGATGTTGGGATTAGTGCTCTCGGACAACCTATTAACTTTCTTCATGTGTTGGGAGCTCATGGGGCTTTGCTCCTACCTTTTGATCGGTTTCTATTACAAGAAGCCCTCTGCCATTAATGCCAGTATTAAAGCATTCATGACCACTCGAGTGGGTGACACGATGTTTTTCCTAGGCATAGCAGGGCTCTACTACGTGTACGGAACTAGCAATTTCATGGCGATTTATAAAGCTATCGAATCTGGAGTCGCTAGCAACATCACGATTGCTGGGTTTCCTGCTCTAGCGTTTATTGGATTTATGGTCATGATGGGAACAGTTGGTAAATCGGCCCAATTTCCACTTCATGTTTGGTTACCTGACGCGATGGAAGGTCCCACTCCTGTTTCCGCTCTCATCCATGCCGCAACGATGGTGGCCGCGGGTGTATTTCTTTTAATCCGAATGTTCCCTCTACTAGAGGCTTCTCATGTAGTTCTGCCAGTAGTTGCTTACGTTGGGGCCATCACCGCTTTCTTGGCCGCTTGTATTGCGATTGTTCAAGTCGATATTAAAAAAGTTCTCGCGTATTCAACAATCAGCCAACTGGGTTACATGGTGATGGGTGTTGGCGTTGGAGCCTTTGCACCCGGTTTCATGCATTTGGTAACCCACGCTTGTTTTAAGGCTTGTCTCTTCTTGTGCTCAGGTTCAGTCATTCACTCTGTTCACACGCAGGACATGAGAGAGATGGGGGGATTAAAATCTAAAATGCCCATTACATTCGCTACGATGTTTATTGCGACTCTAGCGATTAGTGGCGTTCCCGGATTCTCCGGCTTTGTAAGTAAAGATCGAATTTTGGGTGGAGCCCTTGCGTATAGCATGGAACATCACGGACACTATTTGATTCCTCTTCTTGGATTTGCAACTGCGGGTATCACTGCTTTTTATATGTTCCGTATGATTTATATGACTTTCTTTGGCCATGCTCGTGATGAACACAAGCATCACCATGCTCATGAACAGCCGCTGACCATGACGATTCCTTTGATGATTTTGGCTGCACTTTCATTTGCAATTGTTTTTGCAGGGCCCACCGGTATCGAGTCGGTAGACCATATTATGCCGGTTAAATGGTTTGATCACGCTTTAGAGGGGGCACAAAAAGAGATGGGAATTGCTGAACATCTCTCTCCAGAATCTGAAGCAATTCATCACCATGCTCATGGTCTAGCCTTAATGCTCTCATTAGCTGTGGCTGGATTGGGTATCTTCATATCTTCGATCACCTATTTGAAGCATTTGATTAACGCTGAATCGATCAAACGAATGACCGGACCTCTTTATACATTGCTATGGAACAAATATTACTTCGATGAGTTGTATCTTGGAGTTCTTATTCAAAAAGGGCTTCTCAACTTCAATCGAATGTTAGCTATGTTTGATGACAAAGTTGTAGATCGTATTTTTGTGGATGGCTGGCGAGACATCACGATGGTTGTCAAAAGTGTTATTGGCAGATTTGACGATGTTGTTGTCGACCGGGTCATGGTGGATGGAACAGCCGATGTCACTGCAGGTGGCGGTTGGGTTCTTCGCCAATTCCAAACTGGAAAGGTTCAACAATATTTGGTTTTGACAATGATAGTAATCATTGTGGCTTTGTTTTATGCAAATTTGGGCTTGAAGTAGAGTCCAAGGTTTTTTGAAAGGGAGAGTATGTTTCCGATTCTATCTGTAATGACCTATATCCCCTTGTTGGGAATGATTGCTGTTTTAGCTACCCCCAGAAACAATCCGAATCTTGCAAGATGGATTTCGGTAGTAGCAACAGCGATTCCTCTAGCCTTGGGTGTCTATGTTTATATGCACTTTGATCGAACGACAGCGAGTATGCAGTTTGTTGAACAGTTTGATTGGATTAAGCCCTTCAATATTCAGTACTACATGGGAATCGATGGGCTTAGCGTACCCATGGTACTCTTGACTGTTCTTCTTTCTTTTCTCTGTGTTATTGCCTCTTGGGGAATCGAAGATGGGGTTAAGGGCTACTATGCGATGTTTTTATTTCTTGAAACAGGCATGATGGGAGTTTTTTGTGCGCTTGATTTCTTCCTATTCTTCCTGTTCTGGGAAATCATGCTTCTACCGATGTACTTCCTGATTGGAATCTGGGGGGGTAAAGAGAAAGTTTACGCTGCGATTAAGTTCTTCCTGTACACTTTATTCGGTTCGGTATTGATGCTTTTGGTGATGGTCGGCATGTACTACTACTCTGAACCACATACCTTCAATCTGCTGCAACTCGCTCAAGGACATCAATTTGTAGGAAAAACAGTAGCTCTTTTTGGACATCAGTTGCCACTCGACAAACTATTCTGGATCGGCCTCTTCATCGGATTTGCGATCAAAGTACCGGTTTGGCCTTTTCACACTTGGTTGCCATGGGCCCACGTAGAAGCTCCTACAGCGGTGTCTGTGATTCTTGCAGGTGTACTCTTGAAGATGGGAACTTACGGTATTCTTCGTATGAATTATCCCATCCTTCCGGAAGCGACGCTATGGGCATCGAACTTCATGATGATTCTTGGAGTGATTAACATTCTTTATGGAGCTTTCTGTGCGATGGCTCAGAAAGATCTTAAGAAATTGGTGGCTTATTCGTCCGTCTCTCACATGGGTTATGTGATCGTGGGTATGGCTAGCTTCACTACTGCTGGAGTTAACGGAGCAGTTTTGCAGATGTTTAATCACGGCACTTCTACCGCAATGTTGTTCTTGCTTGTAGGGGTTGTTTACGATCGAGTTCATCATCGTTGGATTGTGAAGCCGGATGGTTCTAAAGGTTTCGGTGGTATTGCTTCAGTCGTTCCTGTTTATACTGGAATCATGGCTATCGGTCTTTTTGCTTCGCTAGGTCTTCCAGGACTCAGTGGTTTCATCAGTGAAGCTTTGGTGTTTTTAGGGGCTTTCTCGAACCCAAAATTTCAAACCTATGTTGTGATCGGTTCTTTGGGTATTTTGCTAGGAGCTGCTTACTTGTTATGGATGTTCATGAGAGTGTTCTTAGGACCTCTTAATGAAGAGCACAAAGATTTAGAGGATATTAATTGGAGAGAAATTTTCACATTAGCTCCGCTTTGTGTGTTGGTGATCGTATTGGGTGTGTACCCAATGCCAGTTCTAAATCTCATGGGAACCACCATTGAAAAGCTATTAACGCTATTCTCTTGATGTAAGGGGTATTTGTGACGCCTGAAACTCTTCATAATATAAAGTTACTGGCTCCCGAGGCCTGTTTGACTCTGTTTTTGTGTTTCCTGTTTGTGGTCGATGGGCTTTTTCCAAAAGTTCGAACCAACAAATTTTCAATGGTTACAACGGTTGTCGGTTGTGTGGCTGCGATCTTATTGACCTGCAAAGTTGGAAAAAACCAAGAGGCCTACTTTGGGGGAATGTTGGTTAACGACGGA
>Ga0214917_10000988_pt1 | contig 37279 bp, 32 predicted proteins | sample LL_1208_BB_MetaG_FD_177983 | JGI IMG/M metagenome (GOLD analysis project Ga0214917, IMG submission 177983) | Freshwater microbial communities from Lake Lanier, Atlanta, Georgia, United States - LL_1208_BB | ecosystem: Environmental > Aquatic > Freshwater > Lake | place: USA: Georgia | collected... | reverse complement strand
TGTTGAAGGATGTGCAAGCGGAGTGGGTGCTTCAGCCTGCCGACATTGCAAGCCGAACCGGTTCGCCTGACGGAGCCTTGTACGGCCCCTCTTCCAATTCCACCTTATCGGCATTTAACCGACATTCCAACGTTTCGGCCATCATCAAAGGACTTTATTTTACGGGGGGCAGTGTTCACCCGGGCGGGGGTATTCCGCTTTGCCTGCTGTCTGCGAAAATTGCATCAGACCAAATTCCGGAGGCAATATGAAGATTATTTTAATTTTTTTCAAGCCTCTTTTTTGGCTGATTGCTGTTTTTTGTGTCGGCCTTTGTGGATTAATTTTACCTGAAACCCGATTTTTTTTCAATGGACTTACCCCCTTAAATTTGGTGTTTTCCGCCTTAATGGTGGTACTTTCGCTAAAAACAACCGAAATTTCAGGATTTATTAAAGTTTTTTTAACGATTGGGGTATTGGGTTGGACGGCAGAATGGATTGGAGTGCATACCGGTTGGTTGTTTGGTTCGTACAAATACGGAACGATATTAGGTTGGGGACCTATGAACATCCCCCTTTTGATTGGACTTAATTGGGCATTGTTAAGCTACTGCGTTTATCAGTGGATAGGTTTTTTAACAGGTTGGAAAATGTGGATTTCAGGGGCTTTTGCAATGACAGCCTTTGATGCGTTGTTGGAGCCGGTAGCCATTGAATTGGGGTATTGGAGTTGGACCGGGAACAGCGTTCCATGGACCAATTATTTAACCTGGTGGATGCTTAGTATACCATGCCTGTACCTTTGGGAACGGTTTACAAAAAAGCGGTTTAACCCCACTGCCGCCTGGTTCTTATGGATACAGGTGCTGTTTTTTTCGGCTTTAAACTTTGTTTTGTGATTCGGGGGGTTGTTGGGAAATTAAAAATAATGGTGCATATTTGAGCAACGAAAACCGAACTGAAATTCAAAAATAGCAATGTTGAATCTTAAACCTTCCTCTATTTTTCTTGGAGTGCTTGCATTTTTAACCGTTGGAACGGTGAATGCCCAGTGCGACCACAAGGCCACTCAAAAGGCAGATTTTGCTTACATCAGCAACAATTTTCCCGAAGCGATAAACTTATACAACAAGGCTGCCGGTCGTGTTGGGAAAGACAAGGTAGCCAAGTCGTGCATCAATTACATGGTGGCAAAATGCTACTTAAAGATGAACGATTACAAGCGGGCGGAAAGTCAGCTTAAAAAGGTTACAAAAATGGACTTGAAAAACGGACCGGCGCATTACGAGTACGCATTGGTGCTTAAGAACGCCGGTCGTTATGAGGAGGCAAAAGCCATGTTCGAAAAATACAAAACCATAGATCCTAGCGATCCGCGTGCCGAAATTGGCATTAAAAGCTGTGAGTTGTCCATTCAATGGATTCAAAAACCAACCTGCTATCAGGTTGAAAACGCAAAAGCATGGAACTCGAAAGACATGGATTTTTCTCCTTTTATCGGCTCAAAAAAACAAGACCTTGTGATTTTTACCTCAAACCGTAAATTCAAAGGAAAAGGCGCCAAAGAATGGGATACCCACGGTGGACTTTCTGAAGATTTATGGACGGTTTCTTTCGATAAAAAAACCTCGGTTTGGAGCGAGCCTAAGCGCATGGATTTGTTGTCAACCGAATTTTCTGAAGGTTCCGGCACCATGGACAACCGCTACACTTTTTTGTATTTTACCCGTTGTTATGCCGACAAAAAAAATGGTTCCGGTTGCAGAATCTACCGCACCAGGGCAAAAGGAAAGGAGTGGATTGAACCTGAAAACGTAGCCTTGTCGAACGACACCTTTGTTACCGCTCACCCCACCATTACGGGCGATGGAAAATTCATGATTTTCGCCTCGAACATGCTGGGAACCAACGGTGGAATGGATCTTTGGATTGCCGAATTTGAAAGAAAGGCCAAAACGTTTGTAAAACCTGTGAATCTGGGTCCTGAAATCAATACCCTTGACAATGAAGTATATCCCCACCTTAAATTGGATGGAACTTTGTACTTCTCATCGAACCGTCCGGAAGGAATGGGCGGACTTGACATTTACAAGGCCTCAAAATTAGAAGGCAATGTCTGGGGCAAAGTTGAAAACATGCAGTACCCCATCAACTCTCAGCGCGATGACTTTGGAATTATGTTCGAACGGGGCGTTGAAAAAGGATATTTGTCCTCAAACCGCGATGGAACAAAAGGGCTTGACGACATCTGGTCGTTCCACATTCCCCCCAGCAACATCATGCTTAGCGGAACCGTTCGCGATAAAGACACCAAAGAGCCCTTGGAAAATGCCAGCGTTGAATTGAAAGACCCACAAGGTCAAGTCATTAAAATCAACACAGATAAAATGGGTTTTTACAAAAAACAAATCCCATTTGGCGTTACCTACGATATGCAAGCCAGCAAGGAAAAGTACTACAACGATGTAAACCGAGCCTCGTCTATGGGCTTAGACCCACTGAAAACCTGCAAAGACACCAACATTGTAGCCGACTTCAACCTAAAAACCACCAAGGTTAACCTGGAGTTTGAAATTCAGTTTGTGTTTGACCGCGAAATCGTTCTGCCACAATACATGGACACAGTGAAAAATCTTCAAACCATTTTGGAAGACAACCCAAAAACAATTGTTGAGATTGGAGCTCATACAGATGCCCGCGGTAACGACGACTACAACCAGCGTTTGTCTGAGCGACGTGCCAATGAAATTGTTCGTTTGCTCACCGAGGCCGGTATTCCAAAAGCAAGGCTTACGCCCAAAGGCTACGGTGAAACCGAACCCCGCAAACTGTTGAAAAACATGAAAGGATTGAAATCAAGCTACATCTTTAAAAAAGATACGGTTCTAACCGAGGATTACATCAACGAAAGAAGAAAAACAGATGGAGAGCAAGTATTTGAAGACGCACATACCATCAACCGCCGGGTTTCTTTGAAAATCCTTTCTGAAGATTTCAAAGGTGCTCCGGCCAAAAAAGACGACGAAGACTAAATCTGAAGCGGCCCCTCGGGGCCGTTTTTTTTTGCCTTACAAATTGCTGACCTTTGTGCCATGGATTCAAACGCCTACCATCAAAGGGGAGTATCTTCCGATAAATCCGAAGTGCATCAGGCCATTCAACGCCTAAATAAAGGTCTTTTTCCAAATGCCTTTTGCAAAATACTGCCTGATTTTTTAGCAAACAGCTCCGAACACTGCATCGCCATGCATGCCGATACGGCCGGTACAAAATCGGTTCTGGCCTACATGTACTATAAGGAAACAGGCGACAGCTCTGTTTGGAAAGGAATTGCCCAAGATGCCTTGGTAATGAACCTTGACGATATGGCCTGCGCCGGCCTCAGCTCAGGCTATATTGTTTCCTCCTTAATTACCCGCAACAAACACCTGATTCCGGGCGAGATTCTAAAATACCTGATTGATGGAACGGCAGACTTGCTGGAAGAATGGCAGGCCATGGGCATCGAAATCCACCACGCGGGTGGCGAAACAGCCGATGCAGGGGATGTAGTCAGAACCATTGACGTAGGGTTTACCGTAACCGGACGCTTGCTGAAATCTTCGGTGGTTTCCATCAACGTGCCTGCACATTGCCTGGTTGTTGGTTTGGGTTCGTATGGCCAAGCCGGTTTTGAAACCGAATACAACAGCGGCATTGGCTGCAATGGATTAACCTCGGCCCGGCACGACCTGCTGGCGCCCCAATACGCCCAAAAATTCCCGGAAACCTTCGCTCCCGAAACTCCCGGCCATTTAACCTATTGCGGAACACATCAACTCAGCGACATCGAGCCCCAAACCGGCATGCCTGTAGGCAAACTACTCCTCTCGCCTACCCGCCCCTTCTTCCCTTTAATCCACAAATTCCTGCCACTGGTTCAAAACGGGTTGTATGGCATGGTACATCTGACAGGCGGTGCCCATTCAAAGGCTTTAAAATTCTTAAACGGCATTCGGGTCATCAAAGACAATCCCCTGCCCGTTCCACCCATTTTTAACCTGATTCAAACCCTTAGTGGAACCTCGGATACCGAAATGCACACCGTTTTTAATATGGGAACCCGCCTTGAGGTGTATTGCTCTGAATCTGCAGCAAAAACCATCTTGGAAACCGCAGCCGAATTCAATATTCCCGCAGGAATTGTTGGATACACCGAAGCTGCCGGCCGGGCTGAAATACGAATCCGGCGACCCGGAAAACCTGAAATACAAATTCTAAAATGAGGCTGCTGGACCGAATAGCTCCTCTTGAAGAAACCGTCAATGAGCTGGAAATAAAATTATCGGACCCCGAACTGGCTTCCGATGTAAAGCAATTTATTTCTGTTCAACGCGAGTATGCCCGCCTAAAAGAAATCCTGGATGCCGGCAACCGCTACCGTTCTATTTTAATCAACCTGCAATCCGCCAAATCCATGCTGTTGGAAGAAACCGACGAAGACATGCGGGCCTTGGCCAGGGAAGAAATACAAAACCTGGAATCAAAAATTCCAACCTTAGAGGAACAACTTCGCTTGCTGTTGGTCCCTAAAGACCCTGAAGACCATAAAAATGCCATCCTTGAAGTTCGGGGTGGCACAGGCGGGGATGAAGCGGCCATTTTTGCCGGAGACCTGTATCGGATGTACGCCAGGTTTTGCGAAGAACGAGGACTCAATATGGAGTTGGTTGAAGCCACCCCCGGAACAGCAGGCGGATACAAAGAAATCATTGTAAATGTAGTTGGCCCCGATGCCTACGGAACGCTTAAGTTTGAATCGGGCGTTCACCGGGTGCAACGTGTCCCCGCTACCGAAACCCAAGGCCGAATCCATACCTCGGCCGCCAGCGTGGTGGTTCTGCCCGAAGCCGACGAACTTGACGTTCAAATTAACCCGAACGACATCCGTAAAGACACCTTTTGCTCCTCCGGTGCCGGTGGACAATCCGTAAATACCACCTATTCTGCCGTTCGCTTAACCCACATACCCTCCGGAATCGTGGTGAGCTGCCAGGACGAACGCTCCCAACTTCGAAATTTCGACAAAGCCATGCAGGTTCTGCGAAGCAGACTCTATGAAATGATAAACAGAGAGCGCATGGCCAACATCGCCGGCAAACGTAAATCCATGGTTTCAACGGGCGACCGTTCCGCCAAAATCCGAACCTACAATTTTCCTCAGTCCCGAATTACAGACCACCGAATCAATTTTTCCATGTACGACTTGTCCGCCGTTATGAATGGAAACCTTTGGCCCATGATTTCGGCCCTGCAAACCGCTGAAAATGCCCACGAATTTCAAGACGAAAACAATGGATAACAGAATCCCTTTGATTCAATCTATGTTGCAAAAAAAATCCTGCCTGTGCATTGGTCTGGATGTAGAGGTTGACTTACTGCCCACCGCCCTAAAACAATCTGAAGACCCTGTTTTTGAATTCAACCGACAAATCATCGAAGCCACCCTCCCCATGGCTGTGGCCTACAAACTAAACACGGCATTTTACGAATGCCTCGGTGCCAAAGGCTGGGAAACCCTTGAAAAAACAATTCGATACATCGGAAATCGGGCCTTAACCATTGCCGATGCCAAACGCGGAGACATCGGTAACACGGCCAAAGCCTACGCCAATACCTTTTTCCAATTTCTTAACGCCGACGCCCTTACCGTTTCTCCCTACATGGGCATAGACAGCCTTCAGCCCTTTTTGGATTATCCCAACAAATGGACCATCGCCCTGGGCCTTACTTCCAATCCCGGTGCGGCAAACATTCAAATGCAAAAACTCAGTTCGGGCGATTTCCTTTTTGAGGCAGCCATGAAAACCATGGCAGCATGCGCCGGGCCTGAACAATTAATGTTTGTGGTTGGTGCCACCCGCCCCGCCGAACTAAAATCCCTGCAACAACGCTTCCCCGAGTATTTCTTTTTAATTCCGGGCGTAGGTGCCCAAGGCGGAACCCTTTCTGAAGTGCTAAAGGCCATGGGCCCCAATCCAAAGGCCTTAATCAACGCCAGCCGAAGCATCATTTATGCCGGTTCGGGGCAAGATTTTGCAAAAATGGCTCAAATTTCGGCCCAAAAAATGCAAAATGAAATGGCAGATTACTTCTAAATTACCTATTTTTGAACATGAGGTTAATTTTAATGCTAATCGGGTTTTCCCTTGGCGTTTCTTCCCTAATCGCCCAAGATACCCCCACAGAAAAACTGGAAAAACCGCTGAAAATTGATTATTTATGGAACTTTCAAGACCGCACCCTTGGCGGTTTGCAAGTCCGCGACAGCGTTTCCGGAAGCACCAATTTGATCCATTACCTAATTCGGGTAGGCTACATCCCCGATGCCCGGGAATGGGGCTTGGATGTGCGCATTGAAGGTGCAGAACGAAGTGTTTTTCGGTTTACCGAAGAACAAGCCGATTCGCTCGTTTTGATTTCTTCAACCCGTTTCACCTGGGAAATGACTGCCATTGTTCTGCGGTACCTGAATGGTTCTGAATATTATGTGGCACATTTAATTGATGCCGACAAAGGACTGTATTCCCGCAGTCCGCGCATTCCGGCATCGTGGCGCTTTGAACCCGAGTATTTCGACCACAGAGCCTTTAAATTAAAACTTCCCGATGGGGAAGTTCCTTTGGTTTTAGATAAATAGGGGGGCTATTCCGGCTTTCCGCTGTATTCGCCTTCCCCAAGCCCGGTTTTACTGCCTGCCCGCAGTGGCTCCTCACGTCGCCCTGCCGGCAGGGTAAAACCCGGCTCGGGGTTCGGCTCATGCCGCTGCAATCCGGGCCCCGGGCCAACTCAATGCATTAAGCCCCGCTTTTACCTATCTTTGAAAAAAATCTAAATCTATGTACACCGGTTTTAAACACCTGCACCATACCTTGTCTTTCTTTGTGTTGTTCCTGCTGATTGCCGTCGTTGTGGTTTCTTTTCTGCGCCGCTCCGGAAACATTGCCTATGCCGGGGCATTTAAAAAAGTGGTCCTCGCCGGACTTATTTCGGCACACCTGCAGTTGGTATTTGGACTGTATCTGTGGTTTTCAGGCCCATGGTGGCCCATTCAAATGAATGATTCTGCCCTTCGCTTTCAGGGCCTTGAACACCCTTTAACCATGCTGATTGGCATTGTGCTGATTACCATTGGCTATTTCAATGCCAAACGCGCTCAATCCGATGCGAGTGCCTATAAAACCCTGTTTGGCTTTTGGCTGTCCGGCCTGTTGCTCATCTTGCTCCGCTTGCCCTATCAGGCGTTTTTCGCTTTTTAATTAACATGGGTACAACCCAAACGAATGATTGAAAGCAACAGCGGACGCAACGAACGGGCTTTTTTGGTGGGATTAATCCACCGGGAGCAACCCCAAGATAAAATGGAGGAATACCTGGCTGAATTGGCCTTTTTGGTTGAAACCGCCGGGGCATCTTGCGTGGAACGGGCCCACCAAAAACTAGACCGACCCCACCCCGCTTATTTTATTGGGCCCGGTAAATTGGAAGAAATCCGACTTAGGGCCGGCGAACTAAACATTGACCTGGTCGTTTTTGATGACGAACTGTCCCCCTCTCAACTCAAAAACATTGAAAAAGAATTCAATCCCAAAGAGTTTGAAAACAATGTAAAGATTATGGATCGCACCAACCTGATTCTGGACATTTTTGCCCAGCGTGCCCGCACCGCTCACGCAAAAACCCAGGTTGAACTCGCTCAATACCAATACCTCTTACCCCGCCTAACCCGAATGTGGACCCACCTTGAACGCCAAAAAGGCGGCATTGGACTTCGTGGCCCCGGTGAAACCGAAATCGAAACTGACCGACGCATCATCCGCGATAAAATCGCTTTGTTAAAAACCCGGCTCAACACCATCGACAAACAAATGCAAACCCAACGCAAAAACAGGGGTGAGCTGGTACGGGTGGCCCTGGTTGGATATACCAACGTGGGCAAAAGTACCCTGATGAACCTGCTCTCAAAATCTGAGGTGTTCGCCGAAAATAAATTGTTTGCCACCCTTGATACCACCGTCCGTAAGGTGGTCATTGAAAATCTGCCCTTTTTGCTGTCCGATACCGTAGGTTTTATCCGAAAACTACCCACCCAACTGGTGGAATCGTTTAAATCTACCCTGGACGAAGTGCGTGAATCGGACCTGCTGTTGCACGTGGTTGACGTTTCGCATCCCCAATTTGAAGACCATGTTCAGGTGGTTCAACGTACCCTGAACGAAATCGGGGCCGGAGAAAAACCGACCCTGATGGTATTCAATAAAGTTGACGCCTACCAACCCAACGAAACAGACCCGGAAGACCTGACCAAAAAAACGGAAGGCCCCCAAAACCTGGAAGAACTTCAGCGAATTTGGCTGGCTCGGGGCGCCGACGAGGCCGTTTTTATCAGCGCTACCCAACGGATAAACCTGGATGAATTCCGTTCCACATTGTACCGCCGCATTTCACAAATTCACCGGGAACGCTACCCCTACAACCACTTTTTATACTGATGCTGCACCCGGCTCACCTGAATGCCTTGCACGAATTGTGCCGCCTTTGCCTGGTCGAAGGACGGGCCGCCGACAAGGTTATGGCCGATATCTTAAAGGCTGACCCACGACGAGGCAGTCGAGACAGAGCCGGCATTGCTTCATTTGGCTACGATTTAATTCGTTGGTGGCGCACCCTGGGGTTTCTGGCCGGAGTACCAATTACCGCCTTTGATCTACCTTCCTTGCACAAGCGCCTTGCCGCCTTAATGCTCTGGAACAAGCAACCCCTACCCCCCTGGAGGGAATTTGGCCACCTGAAAATCAACGAAATCCACCAACGCATTCTTGACCTGCCCAATCAACCCTTTGCCGTTCAAGAAAGCTACCCCGATGAATTGCATTCCTTGGTTGCTATGGAATTGGGTGAAGCCTGGCAGCATATCGGGCGCGAACTCAACATTCCGGCTCCTGTTCACCTGCGTTGGAATACCCTTAAAGGTCCTTATCAGGCCGATTTGATCCCCGACCACCGGGCATTCGGCCCGGAACGTCCCGATGCCTTGGTGCTTACAGACCGAAAAAACCTGTTTTCCCTTCCCGCCTTTCAGGAAGGATACTTCGAAGTGCAAGATGCAGGTTCTCAGGCCATCGCCCCCTTCTTGCAGGCCGAACCCGGTCAGCGCGTTGTAGATGCCTGTGCCGGAGCCGGAGGCAAAACCCTGCACCTAGCGGCCTTGATGGAAAACAAAGGAAAAATCATCGCCATGGATGTTCATGGATACAAATTGGAAGAATTACGCCGAAGGGCCCGCCGAGCCACTGCCTTCAATGTGGAAGCCCGCGAAATAAACAAAACCGGCCTAAACCGTTTGCGTGGAACTGCCGACCGCCTTCTGCTGGATGTGCCCTGCTCCGGCCTTGGTGTCCTAAAACGAAATCCCGATGCCAAATGGCACCTAAACTCCGAATCCATTCTGAAAGTCCGAAAAACCCAGGCCGAAATCCTTCAAAACTACGCCGAAATACTCAAAAGCGGCGGCAAATTGGTGTACGCCACTTGCAGCATCCTGCCCTCTGAAAACCAAAATCAAGTAGAACTTTTTCTAGGCAAACATCCCAATTTTGAGTGGGAAGAAGAGCTTCACATTGCCCCAGGAAACACGGACGGGTTTTATATGGCCCGGCTTCGAAAAAAATAGAAAAAGATTACCGTTTAGCCGCCGGTGGTTCCATTTCAAAGCCACAGGATTGGCAAGTTCGCAATTCTTTACTTCCATAAAACCGATCAAACACCGCTTTGAAGTCCTGCTCAATGTTCGTTAATGGAAAATAAGCTTCAAACAATGGATGATTGCAATGTTCGCAAAACCAAAGCAAACCGTCTTTTTCTTGAGCTTGCCTTCGGCGTTCTATTACCAAACCCAAAGAGCCTTCGGTTCGAGCCGGAGAATGAGGCACCCGGGCCGGCAATAAAAACACATCTCCCGCCTTTAAAGGAATTCCTACTTTTTTCCCCTCTTCTTGAATCCAAACAGTAATTTCTCCTTCCAACTGATAGAAAAACTCTTCTCCTTCGTTGTAATGAAAATCTTTTCGGGCATTGGGGCCGCCCACAGCCATTACAATAAACTCGGTATCCTGCCAAATTTGCTTGTTGGCTACAGGCGGTTTTAAAAGGTGCCGATGCTCGTCCAACCAAGCTTGCAATGGAAAAGGTCGCTGTATGGCCATAACAATATTTTCGGAAAGGTAAAAAAAAGCATCCTATTTGCTTGTATTCAAGAAGGATTGTACAAGGTTACCGGCAGTATTTGCCCATTGTAATACCGATGCCCTTCCAATAAAAAACAGGCAATGTATTCGCCCATTTCTAAGGATGTTAAGGGTGCTTTAATCCCGGGAAGGGCTGTTTTTAACATTTCGGTTTGAACGGCACCCAATGCCAAACAATTCACCCGAATTCCCCGGTTCGCCCATTCCTCAGCCCAGCACTCGGTTAGGTTGGCTAAGGCCGCTTTGGTTGCACTGTAACCGGACAATCCCCTGTATTTTCGACTCCCCTGAAATCCGCCCATACTGCCAATATTCACAATATGGGCCGTAGGAGTAAAGAACGGTAAAAGACCTTGAGTCAATTTAAAGGCTCCCAGTACATTTACCTCCCACATGCGTTGAAAATCATCGGCAGTTAGGTTTTCGGCAGTGGCATTCAACAGCAATGCGGCATTGTTCACCAGACCTTTTACCTGAACCCGGTTTTTTTGAATCCATTCAATGGCCGCTGTGGGATTGGAGTCCGAGTCGGTTAAGTCCAACCTCAACCTGAAATCCCTTTCCGAACCGGAATCCAATTCTGCTTCTGACCACCGTCCAATGCTTAAAACAGTTTCCGATTTGGCGAGTAAAGCCTCGCGGATACCCAGTCCAATGCCTTTGGAGGCTCCTGTTACAATAGATATTGCGTTCACCTTAAATGAAGTCCCGGAAATTCAGTCCATGGGTTTTGGCGGTTTGTTGAGCCAGTTCATATCCGGCATCGGCATGCCGAATCACACCCATTCCCGGATCGTTGTGAAGAACACGCTTCAATCGAGCATCGGCTGCTTCGGTACCATCGGCAACAATCACCATACCGGAATGAATGGAATAACCCATGCCTACCCCTCCGCCGTGGTGCAAACTAACCCAAGAGGCTCCTCCGGCGGTATTCACCAAGGCATTCAGAATCGGCCAATCGGCTACCGCATCTGAGCCATCCAGCATACCTTCCGTTTCGCGGTTGGGAGAGGCAACCGAGCCGGTGTCCAGGTGGTCACGCCCAATTACAATCGGAGCTGAAACCAATCCTTCGCGCACCATTCGATTGAATTCCAAACCGGCACGTTGACGTTCGCCTTGCCCCAGCCAGCAAATGCGAGAAGGTAAGCCTTGAAAGGCAATGCGTTCTTTTGCCATGCGCAGCCAACGGTGCAAGGACGTATTTTCGGGGAAAAGCCTCAACAAGGCCTCATCCAGAGCATGAATATCCGCAGGATCGCCGCTCAAAGCAACAAAACGGAAGGGGCCTTTCCCTTCGCAAAACAAGGGCCGAATAAAGGCGGGTACGAACCCGGGGAAATTAAATGCATTCTTTACGCCTCGGCGGTCGTAGGCCTGTCCACGCAAATTGTTTCCATAATCAAAGGTGACACTTCCCTTCGCTTGCAATTCGAGCATTAACCGGACGTGGTGGGCCATGGTGTCCAGGCTTTTCTCCACATATCCCTCCGGATTCAATTCCCTCAAGGAATTCGCTTCGCCGGCACTCATATTTTCGGGGAAATAGCCTACCAGGGGATCGTGGGCCGAGGTTTGGTCGGTCAGCGTGTCGGGCACGATATTCCGATCCACCAGCCGTTGAAGCAGGTCAATGGCATTGCACACCACACCTATGCTGATGGGCAAACCTAGTCTTTTGCATTCCAAAGCTCGGTCAATTCCGGCATCAATATCCATAAATTTCTCATCCAGGTATCGGGTTTCCAATCGCTTGTCCACGCGCCATTCCTCCATTTCAGCGGCCAGGCACACCCCTTCATTCATGGTAATGGCTAGGGGTTGAGCTCCGCCCATTCCTCCCAAACCGGCCGTAACATTCAGGGTTCCTTTTAGCGAGCCGCCAAAATGCTGCCGAGCGCATTCGGCATAGGTTTCATAGGTGCCTTGAACAATACCCTGAGAACCAATGTATATCCAGCTTCCGGCGGTCATTTGCCCGTACATCATCAGTCCTTTTTTCTCGAGTTCATCAAAATGCTTCCAATTTGCCCAATTGGGTACCAGCATAGAATTGGAGAGCAGAACGCGGGGAGCATTGGCATGGGTGGGGAGAATGGCCACGGGTTTACCGCTTTGAATCAGCAGGGTTTCATCGTCGTTCAGCGCTTTGAGGGCTTTAACAATGGTGTGAAATGCTTCCACATTGCGGGCCGCTTTGCCGCGACCCCCGTACACAATCAGGTCTTCGGGGCGTTCGGCCACTTCCGGATTCAGGTTGTTCAGCAGCATGCGCAGGGCGGCTTCTTGCACCCAACCTTTGCAGGAAAGTTCTGTTCCTGTGGGCGTTGGCCAGAGAGCCATATCGAGTTTTTCTTGGGTAAGGGGAGCGTTCATGAGCCGGATCCTTTAAGTTTTCCTGTTTTTTTATCGTAGCCGTATGGGCAGTGTTTACAGCCGCTTTTGCAACAATAACCGCGTTTCAGGTGATATTGTTCGGTAAAAACCAGATAGCCTTCGGGGCTTTTGTAAAAATCACCGGGTTGCAGGGGCGGTTGCCCCTGGTCGTTGGGCGCAGAGCTACACATGGTACAAAGGTAGGCAAATGGGGGTAGTTTTGGGGCGCCTTTCCGGCTGTACGCTGTAGTCGGTTTGCCAAGCCGGGCTTGCCCTTGGCCTGCGTGGGCTCCCAAGGTCGCCTCCGCGGCCCGGGGCAAGCAGCCGGCTTGTCGGCACCGCCTGCCGCTGCCATCCGGGGCGCGGCGGCATCAAGGCTTATTTTCTATGAAATATTAAATGTTTTCTAAAGAGAATAACTTCAAATATTTTACAGATTAATTTTTTAGAATCTTAAGTTTAGGGCAAAAGAAGATTTAACTATCGGTAAAATAAACTTCAAAATATAAGACAAATAGTCAATCTGATTTTGGATAATTAGAATACATGAAATCCCAGTCCGAATTCCACCAAAACTCTTGATGTTGGTTCTCCATTCTCAAGGTGTCTAAATTATCGAAATCTTTACCCTGCAAATAAAATGGAATTGAAAACTTTTTACTTGGTCTTATATTCTTCGGAACTCGATAATTTTTAAGGGAATTCCGAATAAGTCGTATGCAAACTCTTTCATCTTCATCTGTAAAAGAATACCACCAATCCTCAATTTTTTTAAAAAGCGATACTTTTTCACTGAATCCAGCATAATACATATCATATTTAACATTGACTATTCTTCCAAAGCGATTAAAGGTTAAATAGAAATCTCCATCGCAACCATCTATAGTACCCCTATCAAGTTCTTTGCCTCTTTTATTTAATTTTTCCTCCACGGATAGATCCTTTAAATATTTCTGTTGGATGTAAAACAATAATGTATCCACCAATTGAACAGCAAGTATTCTTTTCTTGTTCTCAAATTGTTCTAGTTTCGAAAATTGATTTCTTTTAATTTTCCTCTTAGTTAAACATCTCCCATTATTAAAAACCAAGACGATTTCTTCCTCAAATACCGTTAGATATTCTGTATGAATATACTTGACGTTTTTTCTTCCCGGAACAACAATTTTACCATTAAACCATTTTGCAAAGTTCTTACCATTCCCCAACTCGTTAAAAAGAGATTCCCTTAAAGAATCAGGCAACTCAATATTTGGGAATCCTAATATATTGACCAGAAACAATGAATCATTTTTCAATTCCCACAGACCAATAATGCCATTTATGCAAGCATGGTTAAAATACGTTCCTTTAGCCAACCCAAAATTTGGAAATCGTTTTCTATTGAAGTAACCATCTACTTCTAATAAATCTCTGAGGGGATAAGAAAAAAAAGAATCGTGTCCTTCTTAAATATTATATATTCAGGGCTTTGTTGCTGACCTTGCAATCCCGAAAATACAAGAATAAAAATTTTTAAAAAAAGTAATTTTTTCATGTATTAATTTCAAAAAAAGAAAAGGAGGACAAGCCTACTTCTCTTATTTTTATAAATAAGCACTAATCCTAAAATCGACCAAAATAGTCGTTTTTACATACAGAGATATTTTATTCAGCTGGTCCGATTTTAGTAACCTTATCAAAATGAACAACATCATACTTTTTCCCTCCAAATGGCATTGACAATTCAATTGTTACACCCTGATTATCTACACCCAACACCGTAGCAACCTTTTTGGGTGAACTTATTTTTTTGCGGTAAATAACCTTATCCCCCACTTTTAATTCGCTGTTTATATCTTCCTTAATTCTTTGAATCCCCCAAACATCTCCTTCCACCCGAACCCTCTTACCATTCAACCTTACCTCCACTTTTACGTTTTTCATAAATTCACCACCTGGTACCAAATCGGTAGCCCTGTCAATAGCCTCTTCCAAGGCGTTTCTGTTCGGGGTTATGCGAGATTTTGCAACGACACCTCTTTTCAACTCAACATATGTTGAACTCTCGTTATGATTCCTATTGGATATCATATTTAAATCCCCAATCCGTCTATAACAAGAAGAAAAGAAAATCGTGAAACAGATAAAAACACAAACTCTAAAAGCCATTTTAAAACATAATTGAAATCAAAATAAGTAAACGAACCCATCCTCATTTTTAAAAATGATAAGCGCTAAGTTTTTGGTGAAAAACGCCCCCAAAAAGCAAATAAGCGCAACCTCAACCCTGAACCCGCCGAATTACATCGGGCAAACTTCGCTGGCTCACCCCTACCCATTTCCCGCTTTCCAGATGCAATCGAAAAGCCGTTTTATTGATTTCCTTGATTTGATTTACGTTTACCAGACACGAACGGTGGCAACGCACAAAGGTGTCCGGCAATAAGGCCTCTAGTTCCTTTAAACTGTACGATACAAAGGTTGAGGGCATGCCCCCAAGCACATGCATTTGCGCATAATTCCCGTCCGATTCAAAATACTCAATCAGAGATAAACTTTGCAATACATAGCCATCGCGGGTGGGAAGAGCCATTTTAGACAAACTGCGCGCATCGGGTGCCGATTGCCTAATTAACAGCTCTAGGCGCTCCTGACCTAAGATCGGTTGCCGACGTGCTTTCAATCGGTTCAATGCCAATTGAAGCTCCCTCCTACTCACCGGCTTCAACAAGTAATCCAAACAGGAATAGCGAATGGCCTTCACCGCATGGTGGTCGAAGCCGGTAACAAAGATGACCTCAAACCGAGGATTTGGATACTCTTCAAACAAGTCAAATCCGCTGCTCCCGTTTCCCAAATCGACGTCTAAAAACACCACATCCGGTAGGTATCGGTTTATAATTTGTAACGCTTCAGCTATGCTTGCCACGGCACCCACAACCTCTAAATCATGACCACAATCCTTCAATTGCTTTTCCAGGCCCTGACGAATCAAAGGCTCGTCTTCAATGATGCAGGCTTTAATTTTCATGGTATTTTATAAATAATTTAACACAACAACTTCTTTGCTCAATCCCCTTGCGGAAGTATCAACTGCACCTGAAATTGGCCTGATTCAAGTCGGGTCCATTGAATCCATCCTCCAGGTTTCTCGCCGAATAGAGCATCCAAACGCTGCCTCAACAACCCTAAGCCCATGCCCCCCGATAATCCGGGCACGTTGCCAATGCCCACCGCATCGCTCAGCAAGTTTATACGTAAGCTTCCGGAAGATTCCATATCCACCTCAACCCGAAGTTCACCCTTTCCAGTTCGATTGAATCCATGCTTAAATGCATTTTCAACCAAAGGCTGTGTAATCAAATGAGGAACTTGAATTTCCTTCAGGTTTACACGTTCTAAACCATGTAGGTTTAATTGAATGGCGTTCCCCAAGCGCTCGTTTTCCAAGCTAAAATAAAACTGAAGAAATTCCATTTCCTTATGCAAGGAAATGAATTCAGAATCGGCATTGGCCAATGAAATTTTAAGCACCTGACCAAAATCCTCCAAATACTTTTCGGCCTTTTCAGTTTGGTTTGTCAGCAATAGCCCCTGCAAATTGCTTAGGGCATTGCCCAGAAAATGGGGATTCAGATTTTGCTTTAAGGTCCGTAGCTGTAGGGAACTTAAACGTTCAAAAAGCCGGGCTCTTTCCTTCAATTCCTTTTCTCGTCGACGGAACCACGTATTGAACAGCAGCAGGGCAACACCCAATAAGGCAATAAGTCCCAACCAAGGCACCCAGATCCGTTGATACCACAAAGGAGGAATGTGCAGACTAAAGCTTAAAACGGGACCGGCTTCTCCCACCGAATTGATGGCTTGAATTTCAAATGAATACGTTCCTGGATCTAGTCCCAATAGGTTTATGGTTCCAGAGGTACTCTTAATGAAATTGGAATGCAGCCCTTCGATTCTATATTGGAAATGCGAAATGGGGTCCCCGCTTAAATCTAAGGCCGCAAAGTGGAGCAGTAAGGCCTGGGTACCTGCTGCCACCGACAAGGTTGTTTCCGAATCAGGGAATTGACCTTCGACCAGGTATCCATCGGCTCTGAATTCATTCAAATAAACTACGGGGCTAATCTGGGTTGGCTTTTTCTGCTGCATCGGCATACATACCATACCGGTAACAGTTCCAACCCAAAGGTCACCGTTGGCAGCCCGAGAAATTCCGTCAATGACCACCGACTGCCCATACACTCCCTGAGCCGGTCCAAAGGCTTTCCATGTGTACCCCTTTTGGGTTTGAATCAGTTGGGCAATTCCCTTTACTCCGCCAAGCCAAATTTGAGATGCATCGCTGTTGATGTCCAAGGCCATCCATTCTTGTCCAAAGCGCGCATCAGGGGCTACGATGGGTTGCACTTTACCTTTTTGAATGCAGATTAATCCACCACCATAGCAAACAGTCCAAATTCGATCCAATGCGTCGCAGCGAATAGAATAGGTTAATTTTTCCGGCAGGCCTTGCTCCTCGGAATAATGCTGTATTGGCTCTCCGGATTTCCAACGAACAACCCCTTCGGAACCGGAGAACCAAAGTGCGCCCTGGGAATCCTGACACACATCGTACACCAGCGACATGGGTAAATCCTTACCTGAAAAAAGAAATTGAGTGGTATTGCCATCCCAAATTAAGGCGCCCCCATTGGCCGTAAAAATCATTCGACCATCGTTTAAGCGCCGCACAAAATGAGTAGCACCAAAGGGATAGGAATTTGAAAAGGGGGAACTGAGTTTTCCATTGACATACCGTATAGGAGGATTGTTGGGAAGGATTAGCCAATAAGCTAAACCGTCCCAGGCGATCATACTTACTCCGGGCTCCGGCAACCCCTCTTTGCTTGTTATTTGTTCAATTAAATTGTGGTTTTTATATCGAAAAGCTCCGGCATCAGAGGCTATCCAAATGCTGCTGTCGGGCAGAGTCAAAATATGGTTTGCCGGCATACTTGGCATCTGCTCGTATTGTACCCTCAGAAAAGGAGGGAAATTCAGGCGATCTAGTCCACCGTAAGTGCCCAACCAAATTTGGCCATGTGCATCTTGGCGTATGCACTGAATAATGGAATGATTGAGTGGAAACGGAGCTTCGCCAATTCGTTCAAGCGTTCCCTGATAAAAACGAACGGGGAAATTTAATGTTCCAATCCAAAGGCTGCCGTCCTTCATTTTTTGGATGCAAGTGGCATAATTCCCCATAAAATCATCTGCCAACGTAAGGTGCTTAGCCTTGCCCTTTGTATAGCTGCTTAGGCCCTGAGCATGGGCTACCCAGAGCGTCTGTGAAACTGAATCAAACCACAAGGAATTAACCTGAACCTGCAATTCAGGGATGGGTTCCCAGCGTTTGCCTTGCCACTGAAGCACCCCAGATTGAGTGCCAACAATAAGCCCTTTAGGCGATTGAATTACAGAGCGAATGGGTACGGAAGGAAGGCCTGAACTGGTATCAAAAACAGCCCGTTTCCCGTCGAAGGAAACCAAGCCCTGATGCGTTGCAATGTAGATTTTCTTATCCCTTCCTTGAGTAAAACCATATACTTTTGTTTGAATATGGCTAAGGACACTCTGGGCATCATAATCAACAAAGCCGGATGCGCTAATGATACCTGGTCCCTTTTCTGTTCCAATCCAGACGTTCCCTTCTTGGTCTTCGAACAATGCATTGATGGTTGAAGAAAATCGGGTTTTTTCGCGGGGGATCGCACGCCAAGAAGTTCCGTCAAATCGAGCCAAACCACCACCGAAGGTACCTACCCATAAAAAACCCCTTTGATCTTCGAGCAAAGAACGTACACTCGAAGCAGGCAACCCTTGTTCTACGTCAATATGGGAAAGGTGAAAAGATTGCCCTGTAATGGATTGAAACCAAAGTACGAATAGGAAAATCAATCGCGCTCTTTGGAGCATCATAAATAAGTTTGCTTCAAATCTAATGAAATATGGCAAAGGGATTTGAGAAATTTTTTGAGTGCAAAAAATTGAAAATAAGCGCAGTTTTACCTTGAGCGGCCTGCGCCCCGGATGGCAGCGGCAGTGGGTGCAGGCTGTAGGGCAGCAGGCCAACGGCCGGGCGGGCGACCTTGGGAGCCACGCCCGGACTATGGCCTGCCCCTACAGCCAAACCCACTACAGCGGACAGCCGGAAAGGCGCCCCAAAAAAATCAATCTTTTTGCTGAGCCACCGCTTCTGCGCAGCGAATCCCATCGATGGCGGCCGACACGATTCCACCGGCATAGCCACCGCCCTCGCCACAGGGAAACAGTCCCTGAACCTGCGGGTGCTGCAAGGTTTCCGGATTGCGGGGAATGCGCACCGGGCTGGAGGTCCGGCTCTCAACCCCCACCAAAACGGCCTCAGGATGCAAAAACCCCTTCATTTTTCGGTTAAAATCCTGAAAACCGAGGCGAAGGCGCTCAGCGACAAAGCCCGGCAACACCTCGTTTAAATCGACTGACTGCACGCCCGGACGGTAGGAAGTAAGCAGAGGTTCAGAGCCGCTTTTGCGCTGTATAAAGTCCTGAAGGCGCTGTGCAGGAGCAATTTGATTGCCTCCACCGGCCGCGGCAGCCCGGCGTTCTACCGCCGTTTGAAAGGCCAGGGTATGCAAGCCGTCCGGATCGGTATGCGGAACATCGCTCAACTGAATTTCAGTAACCATGCCCGAATTGGCAAAGGGATTGTTGCGCTTGCTGGGCGACCAACCATTGGTAACCACCAATTCCTGATCGGTAGAACAAGGCGCAATAATTCCCCCCGGACACATGCAAAAACTATATACTCCACGCCCCTTCACCTGACTCACCAACTGATAACTGGCGGGCGGAAGATCGAAGCGCAGCTGGCAACCGTGGTATTGCTGCCGGTCAATGAAAGATTGTGGATGCTCTACCCGAAGCCCCAAAGCAAAGGGTTTTGATTCCAAGGTCAAATTGCTGCGGGCTAAAAGACGAAATACGTCTGAGGCCGAGTGGCCTGTGGCTAAAATCAGCTGTTGGATGGGCAGCGACTCGGAATGATTGATGTGAATGCTTTTGAGCCGGCCGGCCTGAACTTCAATTCCTGTAAGCTGGCTGTTGAACCGAACCTCGGCTCCGCAATGCAGCAAAAAAGCCCGGATGTCTGAAATGATCCCCGGAAGTTTATTGGTACCTATGTGGGGCCGGCTATCCACAGAAATGTGTTCAGGAGCTCCGAAAAATATAAGCCAGTCTAAAATCCGCTCTACATTCCCGCGTTTGCTGCTTCGGGTGTAGAGTTTACCATCGGAATAGGTTCCGGCACCGCCTTCGCCAAAACAATAATTGGATTGAGGATTGATGCGGCCATGCCGGGTAATTTCGACCAAATCGCGGCGACGGCTGCGCACATCGGTTCCGCGTTCCAGAACAATGGGCTTGTATCCAAGCTCAATTAGGCGCAAAGCCGCGAAATACCCGGCCGGCCCCGCTCCCACCACTGCCACTTCAGGCGCATTGCGAACATTTTTCTCGATGGGTTGCAAGCGTTGAGCGGCAGGCAGTGATTCATGTTCGGCCAGCTGAAGTTGCAGGCGATACCTGACTTTGCCATGCCGGGCATCGAGGGTTTGCTTTAGAATTCTAAAACTAAACTCGGAATGGCCTAACTCTGCCTGAAGGTCTTGATTCAGCCCTTCGGGATGGCATCGATCGGGTGGGCAAACCCATTCCAAAATACGAAGGCTCATTACTCAAACAAGAAGCTGATGTAAACGGCGCGGGTACGCAGGGCGTCGATGCTTTGGTTGTAAAAATTGGGTTCCGGATAATTTAAATCCAGTAGTCCCCAAGACACTTTAAGTTGGGGTGAAAACTTGAAAAAGGGGGTATAAAAATCCATTCCGATGCCCGCTTCGGTAATTAAATCGTGGGGGCGAAGTTTGATGGGATACGAGGCTCCATCTTCAGCGCCGACTTTGCTGGCCATGTCGAAGGTATATTTGAATCCGCCAATCAGGTACATTCTAAAATTGGTTAACCGAACCGATTTAAATTTAATGTACACCGGGAATTCGGCCAAAGTGGATTCAAATTGAAAAACATCAATGCCTTTGGGTCGGTCGAATTCCAGATAGCGGCTCGCCAGGGTGAGCGTTGGAGTAAAGCGCAAATCCAGGAGTTCTGTAAGGCGCATGTTGGATTCAATGCCCATAGAAAATCCGGGTTGCCAAACCGACCGGAGTCCATAAACGGTGTCGGGCAGCAAATCGCGCAAATCGCCTCTGGGCCGCACGGCCAAACCGGCATGTGAAATCCCCAGGTTGATTCCGAAATGAAACTTCCGGCGATCGTATTTGGGCATATTCTCGGTTTTCACTGCCTTTTGGTTGCGGCGGCGCTGCTGAGCCATGCCTGATTCTGCCCCAAGCAGCAACATCAGTAAAACCAGTGTTCTAGAAATCATATGAAGGTAAAACGACCTCAAAGGTGCTTTATTTTTCTGCGGTATAGAGGGTGGCTACTCCCAGCGTCATTCGGTGTTGATGGGGATTGGAAAATCCGGCTTTGCGGAGTTCATTCAGAAAATCTTCTCCATCGGGAAAGGCAGCAACACTTTGTGGCAGATAGGTATAGGCGGCCGGGTCTTTGCTTACCAACCGTCCAATCCGAGGCAAAATATGGCGGAAATAAAATAAAAACAGGGCCGCTAGCAGTCCTTGACTTGGCCGGCTAAATTCAAGAATCATGGCTTTCCCATTGGGGCTAAGGGTACGGTGGAATTCCTTCAAACCTGCTTGAAGGTTTTCAAAATTCCGGACACCGAAGGCGCAGGTAATAATTTCAAAGGAATCACTTTCAAAGGGCAACTGTTCTGCATCGCCTACCTGCATTTGTATGCGTTGACTGAAGCGGCTTTGGTTGACTTTTTTTTGGCCGAGTTCAAGCATTCCCGGTGAAAGGTCAAGTCCAATCAGTTGGTCTTGAACGAAGGGGGCTGCCGCCAGAATTAAATCTCCCGTTCCGGTAGCGACATCCAGCAAGGACTTAGGCTGAATTTTCTTCAGTTCCTTAACCACTCTTGACCTCCAAATCCCATCTATCCCGATGCTCAAGGTTCGGTTCAGCACATCGTACTTGCCCGAAATCGAATTGAACATGTCCCTGACTTGTTCTTTTTTGCTTTGGGAAGAAGAATACGGAGTTACGGTCATGCCTTGAATTTAGGTGCAAAGGTAGGCAATAAAGACGGATTGAGGCGGGACGGGCATCAACCAAGCATCACATGGGCCTCTCGGTATTTATAGTTGTTGGTATCCACGCGTCGGCTTACGGCAACAGCCACCGTTAACACCCCTACCCGCCCGATGAACATACTAAGAATAATCACAATCCGACCACCAAAACTTAAATCATCGGTAATGCCTGTGCTTAAGCCTACCGTACCTACGGCCGAGATTTGTTCAAATAAAAGTTGAACAAAAGAAATGTCAGGTTCTAAAATGGTCAAGGCAAATACACCTGCAAAAATGACCGAAACCGAAAACAGAAAAATGGAGGATGCCTTATTTATCAATTCATTGCTGATGGTTCTTCGGTAAATTTGAACGTACTTTTTACCCCGAATGGTGGCTAAGGCCGACAAAAAAACCACAGCAAAGGTGCTGGTTTTAATACCCCCGCCCGTGCCTCCGCTGGAAGCACCAATAAACATCAACACCATAAACATCAACAGGGTTGGAACGCTGAGCAAGGAGATATCCACTGAATTAAATCCTGCTGTCCGGGTACTCATGCTTTGAAAAATTGAGGTAATGGTTTGTTCAAACCAATTCATTTTCAAGAATCCGCCATCGCTGTGCTGGGCCTGGTTAACACTTTCAAGAACGGCAAAGGCAACTGCTCCCAGCACCAATAGAATTAGAGAGGTGTACAAAGACAAACGGGTACTGGTTTCAAGTCGGCGCCAAGGTGTTTGCATCCGCATTCTTAATCGCTCGGGCGAGAATAAATCGTTCAGAACGGTAACCCCAATTCCACCAAAAAAAATAAGGCCTGCAATGCCAAAATGCATCACATAACTGTTGCGTACCCCCTGCTCAAAAAGCCCGTTGGTATAGGTGCTGAAGCCGGCATTGTTAAAGGCCGAAACCGAATGGAAAACCGAATGGAAAATCCTGGAAGGAATGCCGGAAAAGACCACCGAACTGTCCCAGGTCATAAAAATAAAAAGGGCACCTGCCCCTTCCAGCAGGAAAGTAAAAAGAAAAATGCGTTTTACCATGCTTCTGGTCTCGTCAAGGGTATCAAAGCTCATCACATCGCGAATCATCAAATTGTGTTTTAACCCAATGCCCCCTTTTAAAAATGCACCAAAGAAACTTGCAAACGAAATGATGTTAAGTCCACCCAGCTGAATCAAAGCAAGAACAACCAATTGGCCTTTCCAGGTAAAATAGGTAGCCGTATCTACCACAATAAGTCCGGTAACACAGCTGGCGCTTACCGAAGTAAACAGTGCATCCATAAAAGGCATGGAGCCTGAAATGGTTGTCATATTTGGAAGCATCAATAGTGAGGTTCCAACACCAATCAAAACAATGAAACTTAATATAAATAAGAGAGATGGATTTATTTTGAATTGGCCAAGGCGTTGCGAAAACTTACCCAGCTCAACAAAAATGATAAACAACAGCAAAACTTGACTTAAAGCAAACCGCCATTGTGCGATTTCCGTGGCCTGTAAGTCGGGCATTAGAAGGCCAATCAACGGCCAACCAAAAATCATTCTAAACAGGACATCAAAAAACACAAAACCCAGGATTCCTGCTTCAATTGCATTTGATTTTAAATACTTTGAAGGTTCAAAGTCAAAAAACCAACGGATTAAAAAACTGGACAAAAAAAACATCAAAGCCGCCCGAATCCAGTATTGGTAGGTGGGCAAATCAATTAAGGTTTGGGGGAAGCCATGCACATAAATCAACATTCCAACCATGGCCAAAGCCACCACAACTCTGAAAAACCGCAATACAGCCGTTACCCGACCTTTAGAGTTGTAAATCCGAACGTTGATGCGTTCGCGTATGGAACTAACCAGTTTATTTAATGGCATGGTATCGTTCTATGGCTTGTTTGATTCGGCGGACGGCTTCTTCTAAGACAGGCCAGTCGGCAGCGTATGAAAGCCGAACGCAACCCGGGGCTCCAAAGGCATCGCCCGGAACCATTGCCACCCCTGCTTCCTCAAGCATAAAGCTGCAAAAATCCTGGGCATCGTTGATTTTTTTTCCATTCCGGCTCCATGCAAGGCATTCTGAAATGTCCGGGAATAAATAAAAGGCTCCGGGCGGTTTTGACAGCACAAAACCGGGAATGGATTGTACGGCCCGGGTCATTTTATCGCGGCGGATTTTAAACGCATCTACCATGAATTGAATGGCTGTTGGTTCGGCCAAAAGTCCGGCCACAGCGGCCTTTTGTGCGATGGAAGAAGGTGCCGAAGTCAATTGCCCCTGTATTTTTATGCAGGCTTCCACAACCTCTACCGGACCGGCCAGATAGCCTAAACGCCAGCCTGTCATGGCAAATCCTTTGCTCATTCCATTCACAATTGCCGTTCTTTCATACATCCCCGGCATGGTTGCAATGCTGATGTGAGGCTGATCAAAGGCTATATGCTCGTAAATTTCGTCCGAAACCACCAGAATAGAAGGGTGGCCGACCAAAACCTGCACCCATTCTTCCAGCTCTTCTTGGGTCAGCATGGCACCCGTAGGATTGCAGGGAGAACTGAACAACAGCATTTTCGTTTTGGGCCCAATGGCTTGTTCCAATTGAGCGGCACTTAGCTTAAAATTTTGTTCATGTCCTGCCATAACTTCCACCGGAATGGCCCCTGCCAAACGAATAATTTCGCGGTAACTCACCCAATATGGCGCGGGAACCAACACCTCGTCGCCCGGATTAAGAACAGCCAAACATAAATTCGCGATGCTTTGCTTCGCTCCGTTCGAACAAACAATTTGGTTCGGAACGTAGTTGAGCCCTTGGTCGCGTTTTAGTTTAATGCAAATGGCATCGAGCAAATCTGAATATCCTTGAACGGGAGTGTAATGCGAATGGTTTTCATGAATGGCACGCATTCCCGCTTCTTTGATAAACTCAGGAGTATCAAAATCGGGTTCTCCCAGCGACAAACTGATGATGTCTTTCCCCAGGGCCCTTAGTTCACGGCTTTTTCGGGCCATGGCCAGGGTTTCTGATTCATTCATGGTTTCTACCCGCTTTGCCACAAAGTTCCGTTCCATGTACGATTTTGCTGTTTTATTCAACAAAGGTGAAAAAAAACATTGGAATTGGTTTGGTTGTTGTTCAGGTAGGCGAACGGATAGCCAACTCAAAAGTCCTACTTTGATTTGACTGTATTACCTTTGCATAAAACTTGGTTTAATTAAGGCAGACAACGTGTTATGGAAGCAGCAGATTTGTTTATAGAAATAGTGAAGTATTCAATGCCTGCCATTGTTGCCTTCATAACCATCTACATGATTATGAAGCAATTTTTGGAACATCAGCTTCGGAAAGAAAGCATGGATGTCCGGCGGTTGAACCAGCAAATCATTACTCCTTTGCGTTTGCAGGCTTACGAGCGGTTGGTATTGTTGATGGAACGGGTGCATCCTGCACATTTGGCGATGCGTCTGAATGGAACCAAAGCCACGTCCGGCGAATTGCATTTGGATTTAATCGGTACCATAAAGCAAGAATACGACCACAATTTAACCCAGCAAATTTATGTGTCAAGGGGATTGTGGGAAGCCATAAAAAAGGCAAAAGAAGAGAGCATTAAAATGGTAAACATTGCGGCATCGCAGGTTTCACCACAAGCACCCTCCTTAGAATTGGTCAGAAAGGTTTTGGAATTGGTGGTGGAAATTGAAAACATCCCGGCCCAATCTGCCATTGATGCCATTAAACGCGAAAGCCGTACCTTGTACTAATGAAATCAGGCCGTTTTCAAGTCTGGGTGTTGGGGCTGCTTTTAGTGGTATTGTTTTCTTGTTCGGAAGAACCCTACGTTCCAACACCCTACAACCTGAAGGTGCCCCCACATTTTTCTCAGCCCAAAATTCCATTTGACAACCCATTGACCGTTGAGGGTGTAGCCTTGGGCCGCAAATTGTTTTACGACCCTATTTTATCGGGAAATTTCACCCAATCCTGTTCAAGTTGCCACCAACAATCGCTGTCTTTTGCTGAAGCCACTGCCTTTAGCACCGGTATTACCGGGGCTCAAGGAAAGCGGAATGCCATGCCCCTTATCAATTTGGCCTACCACAATCGCTTTTTTTGGGACGGCAGGACTTTTTCTCTGGAAGAACAATTGCTGGAACCCGTTCCCAACCCCATTGAAATGAATTTGCCATGGATTGCCGCCATGGACAGATTAAATCAGCACCCCGACTACCCCGGCCTGTTCAAACAAGCATTTGGCACAGAATACATTGATTCAACGCAGGTTACCAAGGCCTTGGCCCAATTTTTACGCACCTTAATTTCAGGCAATTCTAGGTTTGACAAGTACATTCTTGGGCAGGCGGCCTTAACTCCTCAGGAATTGCAAGGCATGAATTTATACAGCACCGAGGCTGCAGATTGCTTTCATTGCCATCCTTTTGCAGAGCGTTTTCAGTTTACCACCTTTAGTTTTATGAACAACGGTTTGGATAAAGAGGGGGAAATCCAGGATTCCGGGTTGGGTGGAATTGTTGCAAACCCTAATTTAATTGGAGCTTTTAAGGTTCCCACCTTGCGCAACATTGCACAAACAGCACCCTACATGCACGATGGTCGGTTTTCCACCTTAAAAGAGGTTATTGACCATTACGACATGGGCGGGCACCCTTCGTCCACCATTGATCCCTTGATGAAGCATGTAGGAACGGGGTTAAATTTGAGTACCCAGGAAAAAGAAGCCCTTATTGCGTTTTTATTGACCTTGACCGACGCCGATTTTTTGAGCAATCCAGCCACGTTGGCACCTTGATTTTCAGGGGTTTTACGGTTTTTCCGCATTGATTTTTCCGGCCTTCTTGTTGGCCTTGTTCGGATTGGTTGGGCAGGATTATTTGGGGCGGCAGGCGGGCTTTCACAGGTAGTCCGCAGTTGCCGAAAGGCTGGCCCGGCGGGCTTGCGGTGGCTCCCAAGGTCGCCTCCGCGCCACGCGGGCCAGGCTTCGGCAACTTTGCGTGCTACCTTGTTCAATCCCTGCCGCGGCCTCTAAATTAATAAGCCCATTTTAGTTAAGAGGCACCGCGCCCCTGACGGATCCGGAAAGCCCACAGGCTCAAGGCCTGTGCCGGCCGGAGCGAGGAGGCGACCTTGGGAGCCACCGCAGCCCGCTGCCGGCACGGCCTTGAGCCGAGGACTTGAAGGGACGGCAGGAAATGGCGCCCCCCATAGAAATTTAAAAAAAATCCTACCTTTGAACGCTGGTGTTTTGCTTACGGGCAAAATGAAAAGGGAATTGTGTAAATGCACAAGCTGTCCCCGCAACTGTAATTTCCGATAAGCGTCGGTTTCCTCAGCCACTGTTTCGATGAAACGGGAAGGCCGCCGACAGGGAAAGAGCCAGGAGACCTGCCAGCCTAACCGATCGTGCACCGGGGGGTGTGCACCTAAGGCGTTTTTCGTATGCAACCAAGGATTAAGCTCCATTTGTGGCTTTTTGGTATTGTTTCATTGGCCCATGCCCAACAGGATACTGTTTATATTCTTCTCGGACGATATGAATTTTCCTACGTTCGGGGTTTTAATTTAGCCGAACCCGGCCACCTGCAACTGAACAACGAGCAATTAAATCGAATGGCACACTGGGATGTAGCCACAGCCTTAAGTTATCAATCTAACGCTCAGGTACGCAGCTACGGACCCGGAATATTAAGCTCTGTTTCATTCCGTGGAATGGGAGCCGCACGCAGTTCCCTGATTTGGGAAGGAATCCCCTTGAACTATTTGTCGGCAGGGCAAGCCGACCTATCGCTGCTGCCCGGCATAGCCATTCAGCGCATTCAAATGTTGGAAGGCGGAGAACCCGGACGTTGGGGAAGCGGAGGAAGCGGAGGTTTGATGTTGGTGGAAACCGGGCCACTCAACCTAAGCCAACCGGGCTGGAAACTGCAATGGGGATTGCAGGCGCGTAGTTTCGAGGGGGTGGCCGGGCAATGGGCCATTCAACTTGAGGGAAATTTTAATTGGGCTTATGCCTGCCTGTCGCAACAATGGTCGAAAAATAATTTTGAATTCCGCGATTTTTCTCAGCCCGGATTTCCACAGGTAGAACAAACCAACAACCGGTATTTCAAAAACGACCTGATGGCAGGGTTTGGACAGCGGTTTGGGCGGCTGCATGCGGCCTGGCATGTTTGGGTTAGCCAAGCCCACCGCGAAATACCGGCCGCCATGGGCAGTCAGCACCAAAATGCACAACAAAACGACCTTTCCCTGCGGCTGGTGCAGCGCCTTGAGTGGCATGTACACCGGCATTGGCAGGCTTTGGTAAACATTGGCCTGTTGAACGATTCCCTGGTGTACAGGCAAGATGGTTTGGAATCGCAATTTCAATCCCTGGCGGGGCATCTTCGAGCTGAAATGCGCTGGATGCCATTGAAGTGGCTTAATGCCACCTTCGGCTGGGAACAAAGTCTGGCCTGGGCAACTCAAACCAATTACGCCGCGGGAATTCCGCTGCAACACACCTACTCACCTTACCTTCAAAGCCAGTTAAGGCCGGGCAATTGGTTGGTTAACTACAGTATGCGATTGCCCTTATCGACCATGGGAAATTTAAGCCCCGTGGGCAGCCTGTATTTAGGACACTTGTTCAAAGCAAAATCGCTCAGTTTTCAACCCGGACTATGCTACAAAGAACAGTACCGCTGGGCCAGCCTAAACGACCTGTATTGGCAACCCGGCGGCAATCCCAATCTTTTGCCGGAAACAGGTTTTACCCTGGAAGCGCTGTCTGAATTAAAATGGCAAAAAAACAACCGGCTTTTCAGCTGGAATGGGAAGGGATATTGGGGAAAAATGGCCAATTGCATACTTTGGCTTCCTTCGGGAAATTTGTGGGTGGCCAGCCAACAGCCCAATTCCTTGCAGTACGGCATAAGCAACCGAATGGAATGGAAAATTGAGGGGAAAAACAGGCAGATTCAGGTGTGGGGGCAGCACAACTATCAATTTGCCGGCGATGGGAACAGCGGAAATTCATGGGCCTATGTGCCTGCCCATCAGGGGCAAACGGGGTTGGTTGTTCAGCAGAAATGCAAAACAATCGGGAAATTGGGCCTGCCCATTCAACTCGGCTTAAACCTAATGGGCCAATATACCTCGGCACGATTTACCTCTGAAGACCAACAGCAAATCCTGCCGGAATACCTGCTGTTGGATGTTGGAATTCAGGGACAGCTTCAATGGAAAGACGGAACGGTTTTCCGCTTGGGCCTACATTGCCATAATATTGCGAATCAATCCTTTGAAACGATACATCGGCGTCCGCAACCCGGCCGGCATTTTTCCCTTCAATTAACCTGTCAAATTCAATCAAAACCCAATTAAACCATGAAAACACCATCTTATTTTTCCAAATTAACCTTAGCGACAACTTCGCTCCTACTTTTTGCCCTGTTTTCCGGCAGCGGCTGTTCAGACAATGAACCTAATCCGGTCAATTTGCCCTATGAAGAAGGATACATCATTGGCAACGAGGGGGCCTTCGGAAATTCCAATGCCAGCATCGGTTTTCATTTCTTTGGGGGAGCCGGGTACAACAGCGATCTGGTCGCCGTTGAAAATCAGGGCTTAATTACAGGGGATGTGTTGCAAAGCATGTTTACCGGCGACAGTTTGCTTTGGTTGGTGCTTAACAATTCCAACCGGATTTTGATATTAAATCGCTTTACCATGAAATACCGGGGCGAAATTTCGTCACTGCAATTGCCCAGGTACCTGGTTGAAGGTCAAAAGGGTCTGTATCTGAGCGAATGGCTAAGCTTTTCAGGAAATGGGCAGGTTCGAAAAATAAATCCCAATACCCAACAATTGGAGGGCAGTGTAGCAGTAGGCATCTTGCCCGAAAACTTGTTGGCGCATCAGGGTAAATTGTACGTCCCAAATTCATCTGACAGTACCATTTCTGTGATTACCGAACAGCCATTTGCCAAAGAAACGGACATAGTGGTGGGCGATTACCCCCAGGCCTGCCTGGCCTTAAACGGCTCCATTTGGGTGATGAATGGAGGAAAGCCCGATTGGACAGGTTCATTTAGCCATGGCAGTTGGGTGAAACTGAATTCACAGGGAAGCATCAGCACCGAAATAACCCTGAACCAGGTTTTGGCAAATCCAACAAGGGCTGTTGCCTCGCCGGACGGTCGGTACGGTTACTTTATTCTGGATGGAGACGTCTGGTTTTTAGATGCTCAGGAAGAAACCGTCGGGGTATTGATTTCGGGCGCCAATGCCTATGGACTTGGTGTAGATACCAGAAATGGAGATTTGATTGTAGGAGAAGCCGGGGATTTTTCAAACGCTTCAGATGTGGCCATTTACTCGAATCAGGGTGAATTTCAATTGCGATTCACCGCAGGAATTGCTCCCTCCAGTTTTGCTGTCAACCCCTGAATGAAAAAGCCCAAGCCTTGAAAAAACCCAAACAGGGTTAAATGTACTTTTCTTACCTTTGCACCAATTAAAAAATCGCCATGCGGATTTCCACTTCAACCTCTCAACAATTAGCGTTCATGTTAATCGCCTTGGCTGCGATCAGTCGGGTTATGCCCCACCCATGGAATGTTTCGCCCATGGCGGGAATCGCCTTGTTTGGCATGGTGGCTTTTGGAAATCGAACAACTGCCATTGGCGTGGCGGTAGCTTCATGGTTTATAAGCGATTTGCTGGTGAATGTTTTTGTTCAATCTGATTTTGTTGAAGGCCTGACGTATTTTTGGAGTGGAACGGCACTTGGGGTGTATCTGGGTTTAGGCTGGATGCTGTGGATGGGCAGCAAGTTGGCCGGCTCGCGGGCAACCGCCATACGGATTTTGGGTTTCAGTTTGGCCTCGTCATTGGGTTTTTATTTCATTTCAAACACCTTGGATTGGGCAAGTTCAGGATTTTATCCGCTGAACCCGGGTGGTTGGGTTTTGGCCTTGACTGCCGGAATTCCTTTTTATCAGGCAGGCGATGTTAGCAGTTCGTTTTTCTTAAACCAAGTGGTTGGAGATTTGCTGTACACAACGGCAATGTTTGGAGCCTATTCAGCAGCCCGCCGCTGGGTCCCTTATTTTGCTTGATTTTAATGCTTGGGGCTTAAAAATTTAGTCTCCTTTACCCAAAATCAAAGATGAGTCGTCCGCCCAAATTTAGTTGGTGGGAAAAAGAAGGATTGATTCGTCCGGCCGATTTTGCGGTGGTAGGTGCCGGAATTACAGGACTTTCCGCCGCCTATTTTCTAAAATTGCAGGCAAAACAAGCCCGGGTTTTGGTGTTGGAAAAAGGCAGCAGGCCCGAAGGAGCAACGGTGCGCAGTGCAGGTTTTGCCTGTTTTGGTTCGGCCGGCGAACTTTTGGCGGACGTAAAAACAATGGGCGAAGCAGAAGCCTATGGCCTTGCAGGGCAAAGGTACTTAGGTTTGACATTGTTAAGAGAAATCCATGGCGATTCGGCGTTGGAATATGAGCCTTGCGGAGGTTTTGAAGTGTTTTTTGCTGAAGAAAAAGAGCAGGCCGAAGAAATCCGGCAAAAACTGGAAGAGGTAAACCATAAGCTAAACGAATATGGAAATTTTTCGGGAGCAGTGTTTGAGGAACCGGGGAGGCATGAAACAGAAACACTCGGGTTTGCAAATCTGCACATGGTGATAAAAAACAAGTTTGAAGGAGGATTGCATCCCCAAAAGCTATGGAACTCATTGTTGGCTAAATGCTTAGAATTGGGGGTGGAGTATCGAAGCGGGGTTGAGGTAAAGCAAATTGAATCAGGCAGATTGATGGGTATTGACTACGAAATGCCTTGCAGGAAAATATTGGTGGCGAACAATGCCTTTGCCCATGCCTGGTTGCCCGATGAAGTGCAGGCCGCCAGGGCACAGGTTTGGGTTTCAGAGCTATTAAAAAAACCCTTTCCTGAGGGAACCTTTCATCATTGCGAAGGCTACAATTATTTTCGTGGTTATGCCGGCCGTTTGATTTTGGGAGGAGGTAGGCATATAGCTCCTGAAGCAGAAACCACCTTTTCGACGGAAAATTCAGAGTCAATTGAAAAGTACCTGAAGGAGGAATTGTTGCCCAGGTTGTTTAGAAACAATCCACCAAAAATGGTGGAAAGTTGGGCCGGCACCATGGGCATCGGCCTCAGCAAAAAACCACGAATTGCAGAATGGAAGCCGGGGGTGTGGACTGCCATCCGGATGGGGGGAATGGGAATTGCCTTAGGTACATTGGCCGGTAAAATGGGTGCCGAATTAATGCTGGAAGATAATTAAGCGGAAAATTCAACCCGGATTTTTTCAGTTGAAAAAGGAGGCAGCATCGTTGGTAAATAAAAAAATCAGAACCCCAATGCAATCAAATTTCTACCTTTAAGGCAATAAATTCCAGCATGAAAAAATTTGCAATTGTGGGTTGTGGGCATATTGGGCAACGGCATGCCCACATGATTAAATCAACTCCGGGAGCCGAATTGGTTGCCCTTGTAGATATAAGGTCAGAGCTAAAAGGGGCATTGGAAGCCGAATTTAATGTACCCTTTTTTGAATCGGAGGAGGCCTTTTTTTCTTCGGGCATTGAAGTAGATGTAGTGAACATTTGCACTCCAAATGGATTGCATGCCCAACAAAGCCTAAATGCTTTGCAGCGGCAATGCCATGTGGTTTGCGAAAAACCTATGGGTCTGAACAAAGCCGAGTGCGAAGAAGTGCTGTTCCAATCGCTTCAATCGCAGCGGTTGGTTTTTTGTGTCATGCAAAACCGCTATAGCCCGCCCAGTGTTTGGATAAAAGATTTGGTTCATTCGGGAACCCTTGGAAAAATATTCATGGTGCAAATCAATTGCTATTGGAACCGAGATGAGCGTTATTATACCGGAGAAACCTGGAAGGGAAAACAAGAATTGGACGGAGGCACCTTGTTCACCCAATTCAGCCACTTTATTGACATCATGTTTTGGCTATTTGGAGACATCAGCGACATTCAGGCCAGATTTAACGATTTTAACCACGCAGATTTAACCGATTTTGAAGATTCGGGATTTGTGAATTTCTCGTTTTTGAAGGGAGGTATGGGCAGCATAAACTACTCAACGGCAGTTTGGAATTCGAATATGGAAAGCAGCCTGACCATAATTGCTGAAAAAGGATCGGTGAAGGTAGGTGGCCAATATATGGACAAAGTAGAATATTGCCATATTAAAGACTACAGCATGCCCGAGTTGCCGCCAAGCAGTCCACCCAACGATTATGGACACTACAAGGGCAGTGCGGCCAACCATCATTTTGTGATTCAAAATGTATTGGACACTTTAGAAGGGAGAACCATGGCAACAACCAATGCATTAGAAGGGTTGAAGGTGGTAGATATCATCGAACGCATATATGCTTGTAAGACCTTGTAATGGAACCGAAACAGAGGGTGAGGATAGCTCCATTCAAGGTTCTTAAACACTTAATAACACGGTGAATTCAATGCAAATCCGATTAAGGTTGGCAAGGCCTGAAGATGGTACGGATATTTGGCGATGGAGAAACGACCCGGTGAGTCGTCAGTATTCCTTTAATTCAGAACCAATTCCCCTGGCAGACCATTTAATTTGGTGGGAAGCGTCTTTGGCAAATTCAAAGCGAAAAACATTTATTCTAGAAAATGAACAAGGCCAAGGATTGGGCAGTTTAAGAAAAGACCAGACCGAAAACGGAGAAATAGAACTTTCTTGGATGATTGCACCGGAGTACAGAGGCAAAGGGTATGGAACCACATTGCTAAAACTAGGATTGGAAGGAGAGAAAGCGACCTGCATCGCGTTAATAAAGCCGGAGAACATAGCTTCCTGCCGAATGGTTGAAAAATTAGGCTTTGTAAAGCGGGAACCGGGGCTGTACGAATGGGTTGGGAAAAATACGGATCGGTAGATTGCAGAGAACTTGCAGGTATTGTTTTTTTGAACCAAAAATTGAGCAATACAGTCGGTGAATGGGTAGGCCACAGCGGGATTAGTAACACTGAACTTTTCTCTATCTTTGGGGCGGGCAAGTCTTGTACGACCAGCTCCCTTTGAACTCCCCCAGGTCAGGAATGAAGCAAGGGTAGAAGGTTGTAGCGGTGCGATGCAAGTAACTTGCCCTTTTTTAAATTTTTGCTATGAAATTTTTTATTGACACGGCCAATTTGGCACAAATTCGGGAAGCCCAAGACATGGGTATATTGGATGGGGTTACCACCAATCCATCGTTGATGGCCAAAGAAGGAATTACGGGCGACCAAGCCGTTGTTGCACACTACAAGGCCATTTGCGAAATTGTAGATGGGGATGTTAGTGCCGAGGTGATTTCAACGGATGTAGAAGGAATGATAAAAGAGGGAGAAGTGTTGGCGGCCTTGGATCCGCAAATAGTGGTAAAAGTTCCAATGACCAAAGAGGGCATCAAGGCCATTCGGTATTTTAGCACCAAGGGAATAAAAACGAACTGCACCTTGGTTTTTTCGGCAGGTCAAGCTCTGTTGGCAGCCAAAGCAGGTGCCACCTATGTATCTCCGTTTTTGGGAAGATTGGACGATATTTCCGGCGATGGCATACAGTTGATTGAGCAAATTGTTTCAATTTATGCCATTTTTGGATTTTCAACCATGGTGTTGGCCGCCAGCATACGCCATCCGCTGCATATTGTAAAGTGTGCCGAATTGGGTGCCGATGTTGTAACCTGCCCATTGAATGCAATTACGGCCTTATTAAATCATCCCCTAACCGATTTGGGGTTGGAAAAATTTTTGGCGGACTATCGCAAAGCCAATGGATAATGATCGTGAGGCTTCAAGACATTCCGTTTTTTGATGCAATAAAGGGCTTAATAGCCCTTTTTTTGTGCTTGGGCGTTTGGTGGTATTTTAACAGAACCCGTTTAAGTTTAAAAGAAAGCATTGCTTGGATTGCACTGTTGATTTTTCAGGTGGGCATAGGCATAGGGACTTATTGGTATCAAACCAATAAATATGCAGATTCCGAAGGTGGTGATGCGGGTGCCTTGTTTTTAAATGCCACAAAATTGTTGGATTTGAGAAGTGAAAGTCCGGCGGATTTTTGGTCGCTCATAGCCACAGGCAAACCCCAAACCATTGCCGGAGAAACCGCCATTATTCATATGAAAATTTGGAATAAGAGCAACCATTATGGATTGGGAAATGAAAAACAACGCATGGTAAGGGCAACGGCATTGTTGCTTTTTATCAGCGGCAGGAGTTATTCCATTGTTTTTATTTGCTTTATTCTTATTGCCTGGATTGCCATTCAAATGTTTGACAAGGCATTGACAAGAATATTTAAAAATACGGGCAGAAAGTTCATTTGGCCTGCCTTGTTTTTGTCTCCGTCTACCCTGATGTGGTCATCGGTTCCAGGAAAAGAAAGCCTGCTATTGTTGGGGTCTGCAGGAATATTCTGGGGAATTTCTGCGGCAAAAAGTCATAGACTTCCAGCCATTCTTTGGCTAAGTTTGGGGATATTCCTAATGGTTGAGTTAAGGGTTTTTCTGTTGGTTTGTGCACTACCTGCCACCGTTTTTTGGGTGGTAGTTCAACTTGCTCCCTATTTAAACAAATGGGCATCGGCCTTAATTGGATTGGGAATTCCCTTGATTGCCTTGTTGATGGTTCAGGTATGGGCCTGGAAGCATCAACCCTCGGTTTTAAGGTCAGCGTATCAAAGCCAGGAAGAATACGAACGCCAAAATGGAGAATCGTACGCCAGACAGGTACAACAACCGGGATTAAATATACTGGAGAAGTTAAAATTTAAGCGCTTGGATTTAGAGGTTGAGGCTTTACAGAAAAATCCGGCAACAGGAGTTCGTCTAAGGGCATTTGATGGCAGTTTGAAAGAATTGATTGCAAAAAGTCCCATTTATTTAATTCGAGGAATGACCGGATACGAATGGTTTTTGCTGGATTGGAAATATTGGATATGGGGCTTAGAGCGGCTGGTATTTTTTGCAGCCTGCTTGGTTTTACTTTGGGCATTTATCACTGAAAAATACGCGAATTTAAACGTCGGCCAGATTTTATTATGGAGCCTAAGCCTATGCTTTTTAATGGGATTATTAATGCCTGTATTGGGCAATATTTCAAGGTATTTAGCTGTGATTCACTTGCCCTTATTGGGCATGGGCATTGGGCATTTTGGCATAAAAATAGAGCATTGAAACGGGTGTAAAATTGAATTTAGTACCTGTAATTGGGATTGCGAACAGACTAATGTAGATAAGTTAATGCAGTTTCTGCATAATGATTGGTGTATATTTTTCACCTTTAGGGTATGCAAATTTCAAGAAATCAATTTGTTGTGTTGCTTGGGTTGGTTTGCCTGCTCGAAGTTGGAAATAGTACTGTTCCTTTCACGAAATCCGGAAAAAAATTTGTAGCGTATTTTTTGCCTCAGGTACGAAGGGTGAATTTGGATATATTATTCCAACGGGCACATTTGTTGAATATACGAAAAAAGCTGAAGGCCGGAAAAGGCCTGTCCAAGCATGAATTGTATTTTCTGAGCAACATGGCCAAGTGGTATAAACTTCCGGCAGATACTCCAGCCGCAACAGAATTGAGGCAAAAAGTATTTGAACGAATAGAGCTGTGCGTAGAACGTTGCGATGTTATTCCAGAAAAATTGGTTTTGGCTCAAGCCATCGTGGAAAGTGGATGGGGAAGATCTGCCGCTGCCCTAAAGACCAAGAATTTTTTTGGCTTAACCCAAAGAAGGGCCAATAATTTCGTGGTAACCCGTTCGGAAACAACCACCTATTATTTGAAATCGTATTCAACTTTGAACGAAGGTCTGAAAGATTACATGCGCACCATTAATTCCCATGCCGCATACAAAAAATTCAGATATATGCGGGGAATAATGCGCAGGGCCGGTAAAGAGCCCGATGCGGAATTGCTTGCCGTTGGTTTAATCCGATGGTCGGAGCTTCGCGAATTGTACATTGAAAAACTCCAAATGGTAATCCGGAACTATCTACCTAAAGACATTGAGGTTTGATTGCTTTTCAAACCCCAAAATTTGAGCTTAAAATGGTTTCAGGTTAAATAAAAAATGGAAAACAATTGTTCGATGAAAATTCGAAAATGAATTCCAGATTAAATTCACAACAAATCATTGCAAACCGCCCGGTTTTTTGTTCGGAATGCTTTGCAATTAACGGAACGTATTTTACTTTTAAATTGAAACAAAAAATTATGGATTTTATTCGATTTTGGGTTGCTGTTTTCTTTTGCATTGGCTTAGGTGTTGTTCAAGGTCAGGTAGGAATTAACCAAACGGGCAATCCGCCCCATCCTGCAGCCATGCTTGATGTAGAAAGCAACTCAAAAG
>Ga0214917_10000987_pt1 | contig 37281 bp, 32 predicted proteins | sample LL_1208_BB_MetaG_FD_177983 | JGI IMG/M metagenome (GOLD analysis project Ga0214917, IMG submission 177983) | Freshwater microbial communities from Lake Lanier, Atlanta, Georgia, United States - LL_1208_BB | ecosystem: Environmental > Aquatic > Freshwater > Lake | place: USA: Georgia | collected... | reverse complement strand
GCCCCAGCGCCGCATTGTGCCCCGAGAGCGGCAGAAGCAGGCCCACGCGCTGGCGCGCCACCGCCGCAGCCGCGGCCGGCGGCGCCATCACCGGCGCCTGCCAAGCCTGGGCTGCGGGTGGCCGCGGCCTCGCGGCCTGCTGTTGCACTTGCGGTGCACAGCCGATCAGGGCCAACACTGCCATCACCCATGCAAGACGCATCCACCGATCTCCCTGCCGCCGGCATTTCGCCCCCACCAGGCCCCCAACCGGGGCTGACCCTGGTGGCGACGCCGATCGGCAACCTTGATGATATCTCACCACGCGCACTGGCCGCCCTGGCGGGGGCGGATGCCGTGCTGTGCGAGGATACCAGGGTAACCTCTAAGCTCCTCGCAAGACATGGCATTTCCATAACACTTTGGCCACTGCATGATCACAATGAGGAGGCACAATTGCCGGGCTTGCTGGCCCGGCTGCGTGATGGTGCGGCCTTGGTGCTGGTGAGCGATGCTGGCACGCCTCTGATGAGCGACCCGGGCTTTCGCCTGGTGCGTGCCGCCATTGCGGCCGGTGTTCCGGTGCATGGCATTCCAGGCGCCAATGCGGCTGTGCTGGCGCTGATTCTCTCCGGCCTGCCGCCGCATCCCTTTATGTTTGTGGGTTTTCTGCCGGCGAAAGCGGGTGCGAGGGACGCCGAATTGGCACGGTTCAAGGCCATGGAGCAGGCAGGCCTATCCGCCACGCTGGTCTTCTATGAGGCGCCGCATCGCGCCGCCGAAACCCTCGCCGCCCTGGCGGCATCGCTGGGCGAAACCCGCCCCGCCGCCCTGGCGCGCGAATTGACCAAGCGTTTCGAGGAGGTGCGGCGAGGTTCTCTGGCCGTGCTCGCCCAAGGGGCGCTGGACGACCCGCCGCGCGGGGAGGTGGTTTTGCTGGTGGGGCCCGCCCCCAACGAGGCAATGGGCCAGGCCAGCCTCGATGATGCGCTGGCGGTGGCAATGGCCGCGATGAGCCTGCGCGATGCCGCCGCCAGCGTGGCGCTGGCCCATGGCCTGCCGCGAAAATCGGTCTATGCCCGCGCGCTCGAACTCGCCGCCGAGAAAAAACGTCCAGATTAATTCCAAATGTTGCATGCCAGGGGCGAGATTCTGTATAACCCTCCCTGCTGCGCGCTCATCCGCGTGGTGCCTGCTGTCCGGCGTTCCCATGGGGGTGGGTTCGCGCTATCAGGGCAGCGGCCAGGGGAGTGTGGGGATGTTTGTAGCTTCCGGCATGATGCGCTCGGCCTTTGCCGTCGCTTTGCTGTGCGGTTTGGCGGCCTGCGGTGGCAATGCCGGGCGGCCGGGGCCCACGGCGGCCTATAACAGCGCCGCACGCAGCTATGACCCTCCAGGCCCGCCTTCTGACCCTTGGGGGCCCTATATCCGCGAAGCGTCGCGCCGTTTTGATGTGCCCGATCGCTGGATCCGGGAAGTGATGCGCCAGGAATCCGGCGGAAGGGCCACAGCCACCAGCCCTGTCGGCGCCATGGGGCTGATGCAGGTTATGCCCGGCACCTATCGGGAACTCCAGTCGCGCTACGCCCTGGGCGATGATCCTTATCATCCCTATGACAGCATCATGGCTGGCACAGCCTATCTGCGTGAGATGTATGATCTCTTCGGCTCGCCCGCCTTCCTCGCGGCCTATAATGCTGGCCCGCGCCGGCTTGAGAATTACCTCTATAATCGCTCCGGCCTGCCCAATGAAACGCGCAATTACGTGGCGCGCATTGGCCCCGGCGTGCTGCGGGCCAGCCCAGTGCGCCGCGCGCCGCCAGAGGTCTATGCTGCGGCTGAACTCCCGGTGCGCGTGCCGCCGGGCCCGCGTAGGATGGACAGTGCCACAATGACGGCCCTGCAGGAGCAGCGTGACCTGCGCGAGCAGAATGCCCGCTATGCCCGCCTGCCAGACCCTGAGCCAGCAACGCCGATCCTCACCGCAGCCCGAGCCACGGCTCCCGCCATGGCCCGCCCGGTTGCCATCGCCAGTGGCGGGGTGGTGGCGATGGAGCCCATCGCCGATGGTTCCACCCCTGGCGGCCAGCAGGCGATGGCGGAGAGCGCGGCGCGCGCCGGCGCAGCCCAGCTCGGCGCAGGGCAGGTCGGAACAGGGCAATCTGGCACCTCTCTGGCTGGCTACGACCAGCCGCCGGCGGAGCGGCGGGTAATTGCCGCTGCCATGGAGCCCATCGCCGATGGCAGCACGCCCGAGGGTGCGGTTGCCTTGGCCGAGAGCGCCAACCGGCAGGCCATTGCCAATTCTCCCACCGGCCCGCTCGCGCGGCCTGTCTATACGCCCAGCCCGGCCCGGGCGAATGGCCCCAACCTTGCCGCTGCATCATCGCCTCGCCGCTTTGGCCTGATCGGTTCGGCCCAGGCCGCCAGCCTGCCGCCGGAGATTCGCCCCGTTGTGGCGAATACCAGCGCAAGCTGGGCGGTGCAGGTGGGGGCCTTCTCCGATGAGCGCCAGGCGCGCAGCGCTGCGGATGCGGTCGGCGGCGGGCGGGTGCAGGTGCAGCCGGTCCGCGTTGGCCGCTCCACCCTTTATCGCGCCCGCGTCGTGGGCATGACGCAAGGCGGCGCGCAACAGGCCTGTGGCCGGGTGCGCGGCCCCTGCATCGTGCTCAGCCCCGACGCGCAGGGGTAATGCTGGCAGGATGGAGCATGATGCGTTGCGGCGGCATCGCCGTAAACGCTGCTTCATTCTCCAAGCTATCCCTGGACCACGCGGCGTGAACCCAGCCTGGGCTGGGCATCCAGCCTCGCCCGCCTCAGGGCCAGGCCTGCCAGACCAAATGCGACCCCAGCAGCACCAGCGCGGCGAAAAAACAGCGCCGGAACAGCGCCTCATTCAGCCGCTGCCGCAGCATGCTGCCCAGCGCCTGGCCCAGCAGCGCCGGCAGCAAGGCGAGGGCTGAGCCACCAAGCTCCGCCACACCCAAATGCCCAGAACCGCCAATCACCAAGGCGAGCGACAGCGCCGAGACCAGCAGCGAAACACCCATCGCCTGTACAAGACGCTCCCGCGGCAGGCCGCTGGCCTGCAGCCATGGCACGAGCGGAATGACGAAAATCCCGGTGCCCGCGGTGATCACCCCGGTAACCAACCCGGTTGGAATGGCCAGCCGGGCCGAGGCGCGCGGTGACAGGCTGAGCCGCAAGGCGCTGACGCCCAGCAATCCATAAGCCACCACCATGCAGCCCAGGCCCAGCCCCGCGAGCCGCCCACCCAGCCCGCCCCAGGCCCACCAGCCGGCGCATGTGCCCAGTACCACGGCGGCCAGCATGGGGGCGAGTTGGCGCAGCAGCCCGGGCAAGCCCGGCCCCGCCATCTGCACCATATTGGTGACGATGCTGGGCACCAGCAGCAGCGAGGCAGCCTGCAGCGGGGGCAGCCATAGCCCCAGTAGACCCATGGCGATGGTGGGCAGCCCCAAACCCACCACGCCCTTCACCAGACCGGCCAGGGTGAAGATCAGGGCAATGGCGATGCCCTCGGTCACCCCTGCCAGCCCGCCGCTACCACGCCGGCCCCAGCGGCCGCTTGCCCGCACCGCCCGCCGTCTCACGCACGAAAACCGGCCAGGCCAGGCCCGAGACGCGCCCGCGCAGGCTGCGCAACAATTCCAGCGCCCGCGCATCCGGCACGGCAAAGCGCGCAGTGCCCGGCGCGGCGTCCAGCGCATGCAGGTAATAGGGCTTGATGCGATGCGCCAACATGGTGCGCAACAGCCCCTCCAGCGCCGCCAGGCTATCATTCACCCCGGCCAGCAGCACGGATTGGCCCAGCAGCACCAGGCCCGCGCCATGCAGCGCCCGCAGCGCCGGCCCGGCAGCGGGGCCGAATTCCTGCGCGTGATTGGCATGCACGCACAGATAAAGCGGCGTCTCCAGCCGCAGCGCCGCCAGCAATTCGGGGGTGATTCGGCTGGGCTCGGCCACCGGCACGCGGCTATGGATGCGCAGCGTGTGGATATGCGGCAGCGCTGCCAGACGGCCCAGAATATGGGCCAGCCGCCGGGGCGAGAGCATCAGCGGGTCGCCGCCGGTGAGAATCACCTCCCCCACCGCCGGATGCGCGGCAAACCAGCCCAGCGCGGCCTCAAGCTCCGCCTCGTTCAGCAAACCGCCATCGGGGCCGACATGTTCGCGCCGGAAACAGAACCGGCAATAGACCGGGCAGGCCAGCAGCGGCTTGAGTAGCGCGCGGTCGGGGTAGCGGTGCACCACGCCCTTAATGGGCGTGAAGGGGGCATCGGCGGTGGGGTCGGCCAGCTCATGCGGCTGGCTGAGCGCCTCATCGGCATGGGGGATGTATTGGCGGCCCACCGGATCCTCGGGCGCGGTGATGCGCGCCTGGACCTCGGGCGTGAGAGCGACGGCATAGCGCGATTGCAGCGCGCTGAGCGCAGGCAGTGCTTCGGCGGTGATCAGCCCGGCCTCGAGCAGGGAGGTAGCATCGCGCAGGGTTTTTTGGGGCAGGGCCATGGTGGGCTGGCAGTAGCTGGGCTAGGGCAGGGGCCGCAATGGCCCTTCCCGCATGGCACCCCGAACGTTTGGCGGCAAGGCTGCCCTATCTGGCGGCGCGCAGCCGTATTCTGGCCGCCACCCGCGCGCATTTTTCCGCCCGCGGCTATAGCGAGATCGAAACCCCCGCTTTGGTGCCCAGCCCCGGGGCGGAGGTGCATCTGGCGGCCTTCGAAACCGCCTATGAGCCGCATCTGGGGGCCGGGGCGCAGCAGCGGCTCTTCCTGCGCACCAGCCCCGAACTGGCCATCAAGCGATTGCTGGCCGGCGGTGTGGGGCCGGTCTTCGAAATCGCCCGGGTTTGGCGCAATGGCGAATTATCCACCCGCCACGCGCCGGAATTCACCATGCTGGAATGGTACCGGCCCGGGCTCTCCATGGCCGGTCTGATGGATGAGGCCGAGGCCTATCTGCGCGCCGTCTGGCCCGATTGCCCGGCCGCGCCATTTCGGCGGATCACGATGGCGGAGGCGTTTTTTCGCTGGTGCAACGGGCTCGATATCCTGGCCACGGTGCGGCCGGATGGCCAGGGTGACGCGGCGGCGCTGCAAGCGGCCATGGCCAGTGCCGGGCTGGAAACCCGGCCCGATGAGGATTGGGAAAGCGGCTTCTTCCGCCTGCTATTGCAGCATGTGGAGCCGCGCCTGGCCGCCGAGCCCAGCTTCCTCACCCATTGGCCCAGCCCGCAGGCAGCGCTGGCGCGGCGCGACCCGGCGGATGCCCGCGCCGCGCTGCGCTTCGAGCTCTTCGCCGGCGGCATGGAACTGGCCAATGCCTTTGAGGAACTGACCGACCCGCAGGAGCAGCGCCGGCGCCTGGAGGCCGATATGGCCGAGCGGGTGCGGGTGCATGGCCCAGCTGCGGCCTGGCCGGTGGATGAGGATTTCCTGGCAGCACTGGAACACGGCATGCCGCCCTGCGCCGGCATAGCTTTAGGTCTGGACCGCTTGGTGATGCTGGTCTCCGGCGCGCGACGAATAGCGGACGTGCAATGGCTGCCCTGGCAGGGCAGCTAGAGGGCCGCCCAAAGCAACGGGATCAAAGGGCCTTTCGGCCCTTTGCGGGAGGGTTTGGGAGGGCAGCGCCCGCCCAAGCGCCATCTATGCGCCCTTAAGAGTTAGGCCCACGCCCCAGCCCCACAGGCTGCCAGCGCGCCAGGGCCGTATTTTGCAGCACCGCAGGGTTCACGCAGCTCATCGGCCATTTGCCGGACAGCACCAGCGCCAATTCGCTGCCCACGCGGCGTTTGCGCGCCTCGTCGAAGCGCGCCGAGGCCGAGGCCGTATGCGCCGAGAGAATCACATTATCCATAGACAGGATGGGGTTGTTGTGGCTCGGCGGCTCCACCTCCAGCACGTCGAGGCCGGCATAGGCGAACCAGCCCTCGCTCAGGGCCTTGATCAGCGCATTCTCATCGACTGTGGGCCCACGGCCGGTATTGATGAAGATCGCGCTCTTCTTCATCTGCCGGAAATGCTGTTCCTTGAGCAGATGGGTGCATTCCGGCCGCGCCGGGGCATGCATGGAGACGAAATCCGACTGGCTCATCACCTCGTTCAGCGTCGCCGGCATCACGCCATGTTCGGCGATCTGCGTCTCGTCCAGGAACGGATCATAGGCGATCATCCGCAGGCCGAATGGCGCAGCACGGCGGGCAACAGCGCGCGCCACCCGGCCGAAGCTGACAAAACCCAGCGTCTGGCCCATCAGGCGGGGGATTTTCAGCAGCGCCGGGCGGCCTTCCTTCCAGCGATGTTCGCGCACCATGCGGTCCTGCTCGATCACCCGGCGGAAGGTGCTGAGCAGCAGCGTCATGGCATGGTCGGCCACCTCCTCGATGAAGGTATCGGGCACATTGGTCACCGGGATGCCCGCTGCGGTGGCCGCCTTCACATCCACGCTGTCCACGCCCACCGAGCCCAGGCTGATCACCTTGCAGTTCTTCAGGGCGGCGATGATCTCGGCGGTGATGGGGATGCCCTTGGCATAGATCGCATCCGCCGTGGCGGCGGCGGCGATGAAGCCGGCAGTGTCCATCGGCGCTTCGATGATCTCGGCATCCATATTGGCGAGCGCTTCCATCTCCAGCGAGTAATCGCTGCTGCCGACGGTGAAGCTGGCCCCGGCCGGGGTGATGATACGTTGTTTTGCCATGTGTTCCTCCAGTGACAACTTGGCAGGAAGCCAAGCATGCAAGGGCGGGCGCCACAACCCTGGGCGAGGAGGCGCATCGCCAGCAGCCCCGTGCGGGCTTTTGGGCGCCTCAGCCATGCGTCTTGCGACAAAAAACCGTAAAAAAAACGTAAAAACATGGAATTAGCACTCTCACTCGGAGAGTGCTGGAAATCCCTTGACGCCAGTCAACCAAGCCCCTACATCGCTGGCACTCCTTGGGTGAGACTGCTAACGGGCACCAAGCCCAGCGGCTTCCCCACGGATCCGTGGCCCAGGGGCTCCCCTGGGCTGCATGACTTTCACCCTTTCAGGAGAGGATTAGCCATATGAGCTTTCGCCCCCTGCACGACCGCATCCTGGTCGAGCGCATTGAAGCCGAAGCCAAGACTGCCGGCGGCATTATCATCCCCGACACCGCCAAGGAAAAGCCGCAGGAAGGTCTCGTGATCGCCGTCGGCAACGGCACGATCGACGACGACGGCGATGTCCGCCCGCTCGACGTTAAGGCTGGTGACCGCATCCTGTTCGGCAAGTGGAGCGGCACGGAAGTGAAGCTCGACGGCAAGGATCTCCTCATCATGAAGGAATCCGACGTGATGGGCATCATCGACACCAAATCCGCCTGATCTCGGGCCCGGCGCGCGCGGCCAAAAGCCCCGGCGTGCCGCCCGTATCCGCAACATTCGTAAGAAAGAAACCAGACAATGGCAGCTAAAGACGTCAAGTTCGGCGCCCAGGCCCGCGAGCGCATGCTCCGCGGCGTGGACATCCTGGCCGATGCCGTGAAGGTCACCCTCGGCCCCAAGGGCCGCAATGTGGTCATCGACAAGTCCTTCGGCGCACCGCGCATCACCAAGGACGGCGTCACCGTCGCCAAGGAGATCGAGCTGGCCGACAAGTTCGAGAACATGGGCGCCCAGATGGTGCGTGAAGTGGCCTCGAAGACCAACGACACCGCCGGTGACGGCACCACGACCGCGACCGTGCTGGCCCAGGCCATCATCCGCGAGGGTGCCAAGGCCGTGGCCGCTGGCATGAACCCGATGGATCTGAAGCGCGGCATCGACAAGGCCGTCACCCAGATCGTGGGCGAACTGGAAGCCAAGACCAAGAAGATCACCACCTCCGCCGAAGTGGCCCAGGTCGGCACGCTCTCCGCCAATGGCGAGACCGAGATCGGCAAGATGATCGCCGAAGCGATGGAGAAGGTTGGCAACGAGGGTGTCATCACCGTCGAGGAAGCCAAGTCGATCCAGACCGAGCTCGACGTCGTCGAGGGCATGCAGTTCGACCGCGGCTATGTCTCCCCGTATTTCATCACGAATGCGGAGAAGATGATCGCCGAGATGGATCAGCCCTATATCCTGATCTTCGAGAAGAAGCTGTCCCAGCTGCAGCCGATGCTCCCCCTGCTCGAGGCCGTGGTGCAGTCCGGCCGTCCGCTGGTGATCATTGCCGAGGATGTCGAGGGCGAAGCCCTGGCCACCCTGGTGGTGAACAAGCTGCGCGGTGGCCTCAAGATCGCCGCCGTCAAGGCGCCGGGCTTTGGTGATCGCCGCAAGGCGATGCTCGAAGACATCGCGATCCTCACCGGTGGCCAGCTGATCTCCGAAGACCTCGGCATCAAGCTCGAAACCGTCACCCTCGCCATGCTCGGCAAGGCGAAGATGATCCGGATCGAGAAGGAAAACACCACCATCGTCGATGGCGCCGGTGAAAAGTCCGAGATTCAGGGCCGTTGCGAGCAGATCAAGGCGCAGATCGAGGAGACCACCTCGGACTATGACCGCGAGAAGCTGCAGGAGCGCCTGGCGAAGCTCGCCGGTGGCGTGGCCGTCATCCGCGTCGGTGGCAGCACCGAAGTGGAAGTGAAGGAGCGCAAGGACCGTGTGGACGACGCGCTGCACGCAACCCGCGCCGCCGTTCAGGAAGGCATTGTCCCCGGTGGTGGCACCGCCCTGCTGCGCGCCAGCACCAACCTGCACACCCTCAAGGGCCTGAACTCTGACGAGCAGGTCGGCATCGAGATCGTCCGCAAGGCCATTCAGGCCCCGGCGAAGCAGATCGCCGAGAATGCCGGCAAGGATGGCGCCGTTGTCGCCGGTGAAGTTCTGCGCAGCGATGTGTGGGAATTCGGCTACGACGCGCAGCTCGACCAGTACAAGAACCTGGTTGATGCCGGCATTATCGACCCGACCAAGGTTGTGCGCACGGCGCTGCAGGATGCGGCCTCGGTGGCCAGCCTGCTGATCACCACCGAAGCCATGGTGGCCGAGCGTCCGGCCAAGGCCGCGGCGCCGGCCGGTGGCCCGGGCGGCGGCATGGGCGGCATGGGCGACATGGACTTCTAAGAAGTCCAAGCCTTGCGAGAAACGAAGGGGCGGTCCGCAAGGACCGCCCTTTTTTTATGCGTCGAGGCTCCAGCGCCCACGCTCCACGGTCGAGAAAAAACTCTGCATCTCGCGGTTGAACGCCGCCGGCTCCTCCAGATTGATGGCGTGGCCGGTGCGCGGCTGCATCCACAGCCCGCAATGGGGGATGGTGCGCTTGAGGAAGCAATTGGGTTCGATGCAGGGCCAATCCTCATCACCCAGCGCCAGCAGGGTGGGCACCATCATGGTCTTGAGTTCCGCCTCCCAGGCGTAAACCGGGTCGCGCGCGCCCTGATAATATTGCTGCGTCATTGCCGAGCCCTCGGGCGAATGCTCACGCAGATGAGCGACAAATTCGGCCCAGCCGCGCGGGTCCTTCTTCTTCAGCTGCACCCGTGTCGGGCTATGGCCTGATTCCAGGGCGAGGTCGTGCCAGCCATGGCTGCGCAGCGCATCGGCCCGCACCACCTGCGCGGCGCGAAACGCCTCAAGCTCGGCCAGATTCGAGCCGGTGCCCACGCCCGCCACCACCAGCGCCGTCGCCATTTGCGGGTAGCGGATGCCAAAGAGCAGGGTGGCAAAGGCCCCCATCGAGAGCCCCACCACATGTGCCTTGGGAATATCAAGGTGGCGCATCACCGCCGCGATATCGGCCGCGGCAAAATCCTGGCCATAGAGCCTGGGGTCGCTCGGCACTTCGGAGGGCGTATAGCCGCGCGCATCAAAAGTGATGCAGCGATATTCGCGCGAGAAGAAGCGAACCTGCTGCTCCCATTCGCGGTGATCCGAGCCGTATTCATGGACGAAGACGATGGGGTGGCCATGGCCCGTCTCCTCATAATGCAGGCGGGCACCTTCGGCTTGTGCGTATGGCATGGTGGTTTCCTCAAACAGTGCCACCCCAGCTTGGCCCCACGAATGCGCGCTGCCTAGCGGCTGCCCCCCGCGGCCCAACACCCAAAGCCGCAACGGGCTTGCGAATTTCTGTGATGCGGGCGACATCGCATCCATTGGCGGGAAGCCATGCAGGCAAGCGAAACAGGGAGACCAGGACCATGTCCATTGTGACACGACGCAGCGCCATCACCGGGCTTGGCATTGCCCTGGCCACCCCCCCTCTGGCCAGCCCCGCCCTGGCCCAATCGGGCGATGTCTTCCGCATCGGCCTGATCCTGCCAATGACCGGCCCCTTCGCCAGCACCGGCCGGCAGATCGAGGCCGCCATCCGCGCCTGGCTGCGCGCCAACCCCGCCCCCATCGCCGGCAAGCGCATCGAAATCCTGCTGCGTGACGATACCGGCGTCGCCCCCGATGTCACCCGCCGCCTGGCGCAGGAGCTGGCGGTGCGTGAGCGGGTGCAGGCCCTGGCCGGCTTTGGCCTCACGCCGCTCGCTCTCGCCGCCGCCCCCATCGCCACCGAGGCCAAGCTGCCGATGATCGTCATGGCGGCAGCCACCGCCATCATCCCCAGCCGCTCGCCCTTTATCCTGCGCACCGCCTTCTCGCTGCCGCAGGCCACCGCCCCCATCGCCATCTGGGCGCAGCGCGCGGGCATCCGCAATGCCGTCACCCTGGTGACTGATTTCGCCCCGGGCCTGGATGCCGAGCGCGCCTTCAAGGAGCGTTTCACCGCCGCCGGCGGCAGCGTGACGGCCGAGCTGCGCACGCCACTGCGCAACCCCGATTACGCCCCCTTCCTGCAGCGGGTGCGTGATGCGCGGCCCGATGCGCTGTTCATCTTCGTTCCCTCCGGCGAGGGCGCGCCGCTGATGCGCCAATTTGCCGAGCGTGGCCTGCGCGAGGCCGGCATTCGCCTCATCGGCACCGGCGATGTACTCGATGACGATATCCTGAACGATATTGGCGACAGCGCGCTCGGCGCCGTCACCTCGCACCATTACTCGGCCGCGCATGACAGCGCCGAAAACCGCGCCTTCCTCGCCGCCTATGCCGCCCAGGCGCCCGGCCAGCGGCCGAATTTCATGGCGGTGGGCGGTTGGGATGGCATGCATCTCCTGGCCGAGGGCCTGCGCCGCACCCAGGGCAATACCGATGGCGAGCGCCTGGTTGCCGCCATGGCTGGTCAGGAATGGATCAGCCCGCGCGGCCCCGTGCGCATCGATGCGCAAAGCCGCGACATGGTGCAGGACATCTATATCCGCCGCACCGAGCGCCGCGACGGCCAGCTGTGGAATATCGAGTTTGACCGCGTCGAGCGTGTGGGCCCGATGGGCTGATGGCCTCCGCCATCACCGTGCTGCTCGACGGTGTGGCGGCGGGCATGCTGCTCTTCGTCCTTTCGGTCGGCCTTTCGGTCACGCTGGGGCTGATGAATGTGGTCAATCTGGCGCATGGCGCCTTTGGCATGGCCGGCGGCTATGTCTGCGTCGTGCTGCTGAACCGGCTGGGTGTGCCCTTTCCCCTCGCTTTGCTGGCGGCGGCCGCGGCAGCGGCGGCCATGGGTTTTGTGCTCGAGCGGCTGCTCTATGTGCATATTTATGGCCGGGATCATCTCACCCAGGTGCTCTTCTCCATCGGCCTCGTGTTCATCATGGGGGCGGTGGCGGATTGGCTGATGGGGGCGCGCACCCAACTCATCCAATTGCCGCCCTGGCTCTCGGGGCGGATGGAGTTTGCCGGCATTGGCCTCGGGCGGTATCGCCTCTTTCTGATCATTCTCTGCGGGTTTGTGGCACTCGCGCTGCATTTTGGCCTGGTGCGCACCCGCTTTGGCGCCCGGCTGCGCGCTGCGGTGGATGATGGGGTGGTGGCCCGCGGCATGGGGCTGCCGGTGGGGCGCATCTTCTCCATCACCTTCGCGCTGGGCTCGGGCCTGGCCGGGCTGGGCGGCGCGCTGGGGGTGGAAATTCTCGGCCTCGATCCGAATTTCCCGCTGAAATACATGGTCTATTTCCTCGTCGTCGTGGCGGTGGGCGGGGCCAATTCGGTGGCCGGGCCGTTTGTGGCCGCTTTGCTGCTGGGGGTTGTCGATGTCGCCGGGAAATATTGGGTTCCCGAGGTCGGCGCCTTCATCATCTACACGGCCATGGTGGTGCTGCTCCTCGCCCGGCCCCAAGGCCTGCTGGCGCGGGCGAAATGATCCTGCTGCACGCCACCCCCTGGGCCGCGGCGCTGGCCGGCTATTGGCTCTTTCCTGAGCAATTGCCGCTGCTCTCGGCCATTGCCATCGCAGCGCTCTTCGCCGTCTCGCTCGACATCATCGTCGGCTATGCCGGGCTGGTCACGCTGGGCCAAGCCGCGTTTTTCGGCGCGGGCGCCTATACCGCCGGCATCCTCGCACAGCAGGGCTGGGGCGAGCCATTTTCAGGCCTGCTCGCCGCCGCCGCGGTGGCCGCATTGCTGGGGTTGATCAGCGCGCCGCTGGTGCTGCGGGCCTCCGAATTGGCCGGGCTGATGGTCACGCTGGGCCTGGGCCTCATGCTCTATGAGGCAGCGAACAAGGCCGCCGCCATCACCGGCGGCGCCGATGGGCTGCAAGGTGTGGAGATGTGGCCGATTTTTGGCCTTTATCGTTTCGACCTTTGGGGCCGCACGGCCTATCTCTACGCCCTGGCCGTGCTCTTCGTGCTGTTCATGCTGGCGCGGTTGCTGGTCGCCTCGCCCTTTGGCTGGTCGCTGCGCGCCATTCGCGGCAATGCCCGCCGCGCGCCCGCCCTGGGCGTGCCGGTCAAGGCAAGGCTGACCGCGGCCTATGTCATCGCTGCCGCCTATGCCGGGGTGGCGGGGGGGCTTCTGGCGCAGACCACCAGCTTCGCCTCCCTCGATGCGCTCTCCTTCCAGCGCTCGGCCGATGGGCTATTGATGCTCGTGCTGGGCGGGCTGGGCAGCCTTTATGGCGCGCTGCTGGGGGCGGTGGCCTTCACCGTGGCGCATCACGCGCTCAGCGAGGCCAGCCCGGTCTTTTGGCAATTCTGGCTGGGTATCGCGCTGGTGGCGCTGGCCCTGGCAGGGCAGGGCGGGCTGCTCGGCCTCGCCCGCGCCGCTATCGCCAGGCTGCGCCGCCGATGAGCGCGGCGCTGGAAACCCAGGGCCTTACCCGCCGCTTCGGCGCCTTCGTCGCCGTTGATGCCGTCTCGCTGCGGGTGGAGCCCGGCGCACGGCACGCCCTGATAGGCCCCAATGGCGCGGGCAAAACCACCTTCGTCAACCTCCTCTCCGGTGCGCTGGCGGCCAGTGCGGGCCAGGTGAGCCTGCTGGGCCAGGATGTCTCGGCCGCGCCACAGCATCTGCGGGTGCGCCTCGGCCTCGCCCGCACCTTCCAGGTCAACCAGCTCTTCGCCGAACTCACCCCCATGCAGGCCATCACCATGGCGCTGGCCGAGAGGGCGGGGCTGGGCGCCATCTGGTGGCGGCCGCTCTTTGGCATGGCTGGGCTGCGGGCCGAGGCCCAGCAATTGCTCGACACGGTGCGCCTGCCCGATGCCGCCCGCCACCAGCGCACCGCCTCGCTGCCCTATGGCCGGCAGCGCCTGCTGGAAATCGCCCTGGCCCTGGCCATGCGCCCGCGCGTGCTGCTGCTCGACGAGCCCGCTGCGGGCGTGCCCCCCGCCGATAGCCGCGAGGTGCTGGCCGCCGTGGCTGCTCTGCCGCGCGACGTTGCCGTGCTGTTGATCGAACACGACATGGACCTCGTCTTTCGCTTTGCCGAGCGCATCACCGTGCTCGCCTTCGGCGCCGTGCTGGCCGATGGCGCACCATCCGAGATCGCCCGCAGCCCCGCCGTGCGCGAGGCCTATCTGGGCAGCACCGAGGTGGCGCATGGCTGAGCCGCTCCTCAGCATCGACAATCTGCGCGCCGGCTGGGGCGAGGCCATGGTGCTGGATGGCATCAGCCTCACCTTGGCGGAGGGCCAGGCGCTGGCCCTGCTCGGCCGGAACGGCGCCGGCAAGACCACGCTGATCGCAGCACTGATGGGCGTGGCCCGGCACCGCGCCGGCACTATCCGCCTCAGCGGCACGGCGCTGGAGCGCCTGCCCAGCGAGCGCCGCGCCGCCCTCGGTCTGGGCTGGGTGCCGCAGGAGCGCAATGTCTTTCGCTCGCTCACGGTGGAGGAGAACCTCACCGCCGTCGCCCGCCCCGGCCGCTGGGATCTGGCCGCGGTCTATGCCCTCTTCCCCCGACTGCGCGAGCGGCGGGGCAATCTGGGCGGCGCATTGTCGGGCGGTGAGCAGCAAATGCTCGCCCTGGCCCGCGCATTGATGCTCAACCCGCGCCTGCTGCTGCTCGATGAGCCGCTGGAGGGCCTCGCGCCTGTCATTGTCGAGGATTTGCTCGCCGCCATCCGTCGCCTGGTGCGCGATGAGGGCATGGCCGCCATCATCGTCGAGCAGCACGCCCATCAGGTGCTGCCCATTGCCGACCACGCCGTGATTCTCGACCGCGGCAGCATCATCCATGGCAGCGCCGCCCCGGCGCTGCTGGCCCAACCCGATCTGCTTTCCCGGCATCTCGGCCTGCAACACCACTAAGGACGCTTTGTCATGCCCAATGGAGTTCCCCCCTTCCGCGCCGACCATGTCGGCAGCCTGCTCCGCCCGGTGGCGCTGCGTGAGGCCCGCGCCGCCCGCGCCGCCGGCAGCATTGATGCCGCCACCCTGCGCGCGGCTGAGGATACATGGATCGCCCAGGCAATTGCGGAGCAAAAGGCGGTGGGGCTGAAGGCGGTCACCGATGGCGAGTTCCGCCGCGCCTTCTGGCATTTCGACTTCCTGGGCGAATTGGGCGGGGTGGATATGGTCGAAACCGACCAGGGCATCCAGTTCAAGGGCGGCCAGACCAAATCCTATACGCTGAAGGTGACGGATAAGATCAAATACGTCCCGCACCCCTTCGTCGCCGATTATCGCTTCGTGGCCGAACATGCCGGGGGGGCTGTGGTGAAGCAAACCATCCCCTCGCCCTCCGTGCTGCATTTCCGCGGCGGGCGGCGGGCGGTGGACCCCTCCGTCTATCCGGATATGGATGGCTTCTTCAATGATCTCCGCGACGCCTATCGCGATGCGGTGCAGGATTTCGCCGCCGCCGGCTGCCGCTATTTGCAACTCGATGAGGTCAATATCGCCTATCTCTGCGACCCGGAGCAGATCGCCGGCCTCAAGGCGCGGGGCGAGGAGACCGAGGGCCTGCTCGGCCGCTATGCCGAACTCATCAATGGCGCCATCGATGGCCGGCCTGCCGATATGATGATCACCATGCATCTTTGCCGCGGCAATTTCCGCTCCATGCACATCGCCTCGGGCGGGTATGACCCGGTGGCCGAGGTGCTGTTCAACGGCATCAATGTGAATGGCTACTTCATGGAGTATGATGACGAGCGCTCGGGCAGCTTCGCCCCCCTGCGCTTCCTGCCCAAGGGCAAGACGGTGGTACTGGGCATTGTCACCTCCAAGCGCGGCGAATTGGAAAGCCGCGATGAATTGCTGCGCCGGATCGAGGAGGCGGCGAAATACGCCCCGCTCGACCAATTGGCGATCAGCCCGCAATGCGGTTTTGCCTCGACCGAGGAGGGCAATCTGCTCTCCGTGGAGCAGGAATGGGCCAAGCTGCAGCTTTGCGTCGATGTCGCGCGCGAGGTCTGGGGCGCGGTCTGAACCGAGTATAGCGGCCGGGTCCGATAAACCCGGCCGTGGCCTGAGGGCTGCAATCGGCGCGCAACACCGATTGCCAAGCACCGCCCGATACCGCAGTCTTCCCATCATCGAGGCGTGAGGAACGCGCCCGGTGTTCAGGGAAGGACGTCAAGGGCCATGGATGAGCTCTCATCGCGCCAACGCGCCTTGAAGGAGGCCTTCACCCAGGCGCGCGGCTATTGGAGCCCCACCTGGGACCAGGTCCTGGCACTCGATGCCGATTTCTTCGAAGCCTATATGAACTTCTCCTCAGTGCCCTGGCGCCATGGCGTGCTGGACCCCAAGGTGCGTGAGTTCATCTACATCGCCATCGATGCTTCCACGACGCATCTGCACGCCTCCGGCACCCGCGTGCATATGAAAAACGCGCTGGGCTACGGCGCGACGCAGCAGGAAATCATGGAGGTGCTGCAGCTCATCTCCGTGCTCGGCATCCACAGCGTCACCCACGGCGTGCCCATCCTGATGGAGGAGATGACGGCGGCCGGCCGCGGCGGGGAACTCCCCAAACCCGGCGAGGGTGGCGAGCGCGCGGTGCGGCTCAAGGCCGAGTTTACCGCCGCGCGGGGCTATTGGTCGGCATTATGGGATGATGTGCTAGCCCTCTCGCCCGATTTTTTCGAGGCCTATATGCGCTTCTCCTCGGTGCCCTGGCAGCATGGCAGGCTGGAGCCGAAGGTGAAGGAATTCATCTACATCGCCATCGATGCCGCCACCACGCATCTCTATGCCCCCGGCACCCGCATCCATATCCGCAACGCCATTGGCTATGGCGCGACCAGCCAGGAAATCATGGAAGTGCTGGAGCTGATCTCCGTGCTGGGCATCCACAGCACCACACATGGCGTGCCGATCCTGCTCGAAGAGCTCAAATCCGCCGGCAAAATCTGAAAACTCAGCACAAAGGGAGGACAACACCATGAAAATCAGTCGCAGAACACTGGGCCTCAGCGCCACGGCCCTCAGCCTGCCCGGCCTGGTGCAGGCGCAACCGGCCACCATCAAGCTCGGCTTCACCGCAGCACTCACCGGCCCCTTCAACGAGTTTGGCGAGGGCATCAACCGCGGCGCGCAGATCGCGGTGGAGGAATGCAACAAGGCCGGCGGCATCAATGGCCGCATGGTGGCCCTTGCCGAGGTGCTGGACGACCAGCTGGTGCCCGACCGCGCGGTGCAGAACCTGCGCCGCATCCTCGACAATCGGGAGATCGTCGGCCTGATGTGCCCCTCGGGCTCCGGCCCCACCCTCGCCATCGCCGATATGATTCAGGCCGATGGCCGGCCGATCATCAACCCGCAGGCGCAAACCCCCACCATCGTCTATCCCAATGGGCTGGATAAGCCGCCACGGCCCAACCTCTTCTCCGTCTCCATCAGCAATACCGTGGAATCGGAAAAGCTGGCGGCGGCAATGTCGCAATACAGCCGGGTTGGCATCGTCCATGAAAGCACCGGCTATGGCGTCACCGGCGCCGAGCTGGTGCGCCAGGAGCTGGTGAAGCGCAAACCCGGCATGCGGGTGAGCGTGGAGAGCTACAACCAGCGCGCCCAGGACATGACGGCGCAGCTCGTGCGCGTGCAGCGCGCCAATGCCGAGGCGATGCTGGTGATCGGACTGGGTGCCGATTTCGCCGTCATCCGCCGCAATATGAGCCGGCTGAACATGAACCTCGCCCTGTTTGGCGCCGCCGGTGCGGTCACCATGCCCTATATCGAGGGCGCGGGTGATCTCGTGGCCGGCACCCGCGCGGTCAACCACGCCGCCTTTGGCCGGCGGCCGATGCATGCGGCGGCGGCGAAATTCGTCGATCTCTACCGCGCCAAATTCGGTACCGACCGCTGGTATGGCCAGGATGCCGCCAATCCGCTGATCTCACTCGCCGCCACCGTGGGCAGCGGCTATGACTGCATCAACCTCCTGATCGATGCCATCCGCCGCGCTGGCTCCACCAATGCCGCCGAGATTGTGCGGGCCCTCGACCAGACCCGCGATTTCGCGGGCGCCACCATTGAGAAAATCAGCTTCACCCCGCAAAACCATGTGGCGCTGAAGCTGGAGGATCTGGGCACCTATGAGATGCTCAAACGCGGCGATCGCGTGGTGCTGGAACTGCGCGACTAAATGATGGACGATTTCTTCTTCTCCCTGCTGCTGGCCGGGATCAGCGTGGGCGCGGTCTATGCGCTCATCGCCCTCGGCCTGAACCTGACCTTCTGGACCACGAAGACGATGAATTTCGGCCAGGGCTCGCTGATGATGCTCTGCGCCATGCTCACCGTCTTCCTCTCCAGCCAGGGGCTCGCCATGGCCCTGGCGGTCTTTGGCAGCCTCGCGGTGGTCGCGGCTTTCGGCGTCTTCATCGAGCGGTGGACGGTGCGTCCGGCGCTGCAGGCCTCTGGCGGCAGCATGGGGTGGGTGGTCTCCACATTGGGGTTTGGCATTTTTCTGCAGGGCGTGGCGGCAAAGTATTTCGGCTCCCAGGCGGTGGCCTTCCCCGATGTGGTCTTCACCGCGCAGGATTTCGTCACCGTCTTCGGCCAATATGTCTCGCTGCAATATCTGGTGGTGCTGGCGGTGGCGGTGGCGCTGATTCTGGCGCTGGAGCTTTTCGTCCGCAAAACCGTCTGGGGCCAGGCGGTGCATGCCGTCTCGCTCGACCCTGAATTGGCTCTGGTGCAGGGCATTCCGGTGCGGCTGCTGGTGCTGGGCTCCTTCATGCTCTCCTCGGCCCTGGCCGGGGTGGCGGGCGTGCTGATCGCCCAGATCGGCGGCACGGTGGATCCGGCTTTCGGCTTCGATCTGGTGCTGCTGGGCTTTGTGGCGGCGGTGCTGGGCGGCATGGGCAGTTCCATGGGTGCGCTGGCTGGCGGGCTGCTGGTGGGCATCCTCAGCAAGCTGGTGGGCGGCTATGTCTCCACCGCGGCCGAGCATGGCATCGCCTTCGCCCTGCTGATGCTGGCCCTGGCGCTGCGGCCACAGGGGCTGTTTGGCAAAGCTGAGGTGAGCAAGGCATGAACCGGCTTCGCGCATTGCTCAGCGCGCTGGTGGCCGATTGGCGGCTGCAGGCGCTGCTGGTTCTGGGGCTGCTGCTGGGCGCGCCGCTGCTCTCACCGGGCACGGTGCAGATTGCCAGCTTCGTGCTCATCGCTGCCATTTTCGCCCAGAGCATCAATCTTCTCACCGGCCTGGCCGGGCAGATTTCCCTCGGCCATGCCGGCTTCTTTGGCATTGGCGCCTATTGCACCGGCGTGCTGGTCAAGACCCATGGGCTGGATGTCACCATTGGCGTGCCCCTGGCCGTGCTGCTGGCCGGGGTGGCCGGCTGGCTGCTCTCCTTCCCCGCCAAGCGGGTGCGCGATGTCTATCTGGCGATGATGACGCTGGGCTTTGGCATGGTGTTCTTCGAGGTGGTGCGCGAGTGGAACGGCGTCACCGGCGGCACCATGGGCCTGCCCGGCGTGCCCTCGGCGGCGCTGCGCACCCTCACCATCCTTGGCATCAAGGTGGATGGCCTGGCCTATTTCCAGCTTCTGCTGCTCATCACCGCCGCCACCATGCTCGCGGTGCGCAACCTCACCCAGTCGCGCATCGGCCGCGCCTTCTATGCCATTCATATCAGCGAGATCGCGGCTGGCAGCATTGGCATCCCTGCTGGGGCCACCAAGCAATGGGCCTATGCGCTCTCGGGCGGGCTGGCTGGGCTGGCCGGCGCGCTCTACGCCCATCTGGTGGGCTATTTGGGGCCGGAAAGCTTCGCCCTGCCGCGCTCAATTGAGGTGCTGGTCATCGCCATTGTCGGCGGGCTGGGCAGCATCGCCGGCCAGGTGCTGAGCGCCGCACTCTTCACCTTCCTGCCCGAGCGGCTGCAGGTCTTCGCCGAATGGCAATTCATCGCCTATGGCCTGATCCTCACCTTCTCCCTGATGCTGCTGCCCAAGGGCATTGGCGGCCTGCTGTTTGAAGCACCGCGCTTCATCCGCCCAGCTGCGCGCGCCCGGGCGGGGGCGCTGCATGCCGATGCGGCGATGCTCCGCCCGGCCGATCAGGGCGCCGCCCTCGAAGCCGAGCGCATCACCATGCGCTTTGGCGGGCTGGTCGCGGTGGATGAGGTCTCGTTGCGCCTGGAACCAGGGCGCATCACCGCGCTGGTCGGGCCGAATGGCTCGGGCAAGAGCACCTTGGTCAATGTCATCACCGGCATTTACCGCCCCAGCGCCGGGCAGGTTCGCTTCGCCGGGCGCGACATCACCGGCCTTGCCGACCACCAGGTGGCGGCGGCCGGCGTGGTCCGCACCTTCCAGGACCCGCGGCTGGTGCCGCATTTCACCGTGCGGGAAAACCTGCTGCTGGGTGCGCATCGTCAATTGCGCCATTCCGGCGTTGCGGCGGTGCTGGCCCTGCCCAGCGCCACCGCCGAGGAGGCCAGCCAACTCGCCCTGGTCGAGGCCGTGCTGGCGCTCGCCGATCTCACCGCCGTGGCCGACCGCCCGATTGACACGCTGCCCTATGGCACCCGCCGCATGGCCGAGGTGGGCCGCGCGCTGCTCGCCCGGCCGCGGGTCATCCTGCTCGATGAACCCGCCGCCGGCCTGTCGGAGCCAGAGATGGAGCGCCTCACCCAGTTGATCCGGGACATGAAGGCCATGGGCCTCGCCATCCTGCTCATCGACCATCACATGGATTTCCTGGCCGATCTGGTGGATGACGTGGTGGTGCTCGATAGCGGCCGCATGATCTATCGCGGTGACATTGCCGGCATGCGCGGCGACGCCCAGGTGATCGCTGCCTATCTGGGAGATGAGGCCGCCCATGCTTGAGCTGCAAGGACTGACAGTGCGCTACGGCGCGGTGCAGGCGCTGGAGGGCGTCTCGCTGCAAGCCGGGGCAGGGGGCATTACCGCCATTCTGGGCGCCAATGGCGCGGGCAAATCCTCGCTGATGCGCGCGGTCTCCGGCATTGCACCGGTGACGGCAGGGCGCATCCTGCTCGATGGCCAGGACATCACCACCCTACCGGCGGCCGAGCGTGCCAGGCTCGGCATCGCCCATGCCATGGAAGGCCGCCGCCTGTTCCGCCAACTGACCGTGGAGGACAATCTCAAACTGGCCTGGAGCTTTGGCGCCCGAAAACTGCCGCTCGCCGCCTCGCTGGCCGAGACCTATGCGCGCTTCCCCATCCTCCAGGAGAAGGCGCGCATTGCCGCCGGCTTGCTCTCCGGCGGCCAGCAGCAAATGGTGATTTTGAGTTGCACCACCATCCGCAGCCCGCGCTGCCTGCTGCTCGATGAGCCCTCGCTCGGCCTCGCCCCGATCATCGTGCAGCAAATCTACGCCTTCATCACCGATTACGCCGCGCGCAGCGGCATCATCGTGGTGATTGCCGAGCAAATGGCCGCCCTCGCCCTGCGCGTCTCCAGCCATGGGCTGGTGCTGCGGCGCGGCCGCGCGGTGTTGCAGGGCAGCAGTGCCGAATTGTTGCATGGCCATGACGGCAAGACATTGGCCGCGAGCTATCTCTAGGAAATCCCAAACCATGCTCCTCTCCCGCCGTGCGCTGCTGGGCAGCACCCTCGCCCTTCCCGGACTGGCCATGGCCCAGGGTTTTACCGAGGGCCGCCCGGTCTCCATCGTGCTGCCCTATACCCCAAGCGCCGGGCAGGAGGTGACCAGCCGCATCCTCACCGATGGTTTTGCCGAGTATTTCCGTGGCGGCACCTATGTGAATGAACACCGCCCCGGCGCTGGCACCACGGTTGCCGCGCGCCACGCCGCCCGTGCGAGGGCCGATGGCACCACGCTGCTCCTCGCCACCAATGTCACCTTCACCGTGGCGCAATTCGCCTATCGCAACCCCGGCTTCGACCCGGATGCCGATTTCGCCCATATCTCGCTGCTGAGCGAGGCGCTGTATTTCCTTGCCGCCAATCCGAAATGGCAAAGCGTGGAGGAGTTGGTGGCTGCGGCCAGGCGCCGGCCCGGCGAGTTGGTATTCACCAGCTGGGGCGTGGGCTCGGTTGCGCATTTGCTGGGGGTAGATTTTTGCCGCCGCAACGGTATCGAGATGCTGCATCTGCCCTTCAATGGCACGCCCCCCGCACTCATCGAGATCATCGCCGGGCGGGCAGATATGATCTTCAGCACCATGGCGGCAGCCCTGCCCAGCGTGCAGTCCAATCGGCTGCGTGCCCTGGCCACACCCTCGCCACAGCGCATCGCCTCCTACCCCGATCTGCCGACGATGCAGGAACTTGGCTACCGCGATTTCGTGATGCTGCCCTGGTACAGCCTCTCTGCCCCGGCCGGCACGCCGCCTGCGCTTCTGGCGCAGTTGGAGGAGGCAGCGATGCGCGGCTTCGCCACCCCGGCCGCCGCGGCCAAACTCACCGAGAACGGCTTGGTCCCAGCAGCCCGCGGCCGCTCTGATATGCTGGCGCGGATCGTGGAAGACCGCCGCCGCAACCAAGAACTCATGCGGGTGGCGGGCATTCAGCCGGAATAAGCCACCCCGGCTAAAACGCCCGCCCCGCATCGGCCATTGTAACCCGGCAGGGAGCACGTCCCCCCAAGGTGGACATGCTCCGACAGGTTGGTAGACGGCCCCCTATACACGCCCTTTCGGCGGCAAACGCTCTGGCGCCGCCTCAGCCGAACAGAATGTAATCATTCCCACCGACCGAACCAAAGCTCTGCGTGGGTAGCTGTGCCTGGGTCAGCCCGCTCCAGGTCACCGAAGTGTCGATCAGGCCATTGCCATCAAGGTCGCATTGCATCGTCACGCCCTTGTAGCTGCCCACACCGTCATTCGCCAACCAGTTAAACTTGCTCACGCCCGGCTTGTAGCCCCAGATGGTCAGGGTTTCGCCTGCCGAAAAATCGGTGATGGTGGACCAGGTGCTGGCAGTGGCGGCACCACGACCATCGACGAAGAACTTATCAACGCCCGCGCCGCCGGTGATGAAGTTCGAGCCCAGCCCGCCATCGATCACATCATTGCCGCTGCCGCCATTGATGCCATCCTCACCACCCAGGGCGTTGATGAAATCGGCCTTGTCGGTGCCGAGCACGTTATCGGCCTTGGCGCCACCGAGGAACTGGTTCACCAGCCCCGCCACAGGTCCGGTATAGGCGTCGGCCACGGCGTAGAGGCTCTTGCCATTGATATTGGCGTAGATCAGGCCATTATCGCTCGCGCCGCCCTGCAGCGCGGTAATGCTCACCGCCGCCGCCGTGCCGAATTTCAGCAACTCGACATTGGTCACCTGGTCAATGCCGTCGGCGCCCTTGACCACAATCACGCCGTCGCGGAAGCCCAAGCGGTAGGTGGATTGGGCGGCGGAGAAGTTCGCCGTATCGGTCCCCGCGCCGCCATCGATCGTATCATTGGCCCCGCCTGCGGTGATGCTGTCATTGCCGCCGCCGCCGTTCAGCACATCATTGGTTGAGCTGCCATTCAGCGTGTCCGCCGCGTCGGTGCCCGTGCTATTCACGCCGAAGACGACATTGCTGCGCAGGCTGAGATTCTCGATCCGCTCATCGCCGCTTTGTGCCGTATCCGCCTGACCATAGGCGGTTGCTGGGGTGGCGTGGAAGGCGCTCAGATAATCCTGGAAGGCCTTTTGCTCGCCCAGCAGGTTGCTGCCGGTGTCATCCAGCCCGGCCGAGTTGAAGCCGGCCTTGGCGGTGAGGTCGGTCGTCGGGTCGGCGGCCTTGCTCAGCGTGCCGTTGTTCAGCAAGTAGCGGAAATTGGTGGCATTGGTCTTGATCGGGTAGCCATCGCCGCCATTGGCGGTGAAGTTCAGCGCAACAACGCTGATCGTGGACGGCGCATCGGCCACCGCAGCGCCAGCCTTCCAAACCTGGGCGATCTGGTTGCCCGCCAGATCAACGAGGGCGATGTCGGTCACCTTGCTGCCCGCCGCCTTGGTCGGGTCGATCGCCACGCGAACGCCGCCAAGCTGCGCATAGCCGCCATTGCCGGCCGCCAGCGTGGTGCCGTATTCGAGGATGTTCTTCAGGCCCTGCGCTGTTGTGTCGAACACCATCAGCTTGTTGTCGAAACGCAGCGCGTTCTCGATGTCGAGCTGGGAGATCCCGCCGCTCGGCTTCACATCCGTGGCAGAGGGCGCCAGCTTGGTGCCGTCCGCGGCCACAGAGCCGACCGAGGCGCGCAGGCCACCGCCATTCTTCAGCGACACCATAATGCTGCCGCCAGTCGCCGCCAGCGCCTTCCAGGCATTGGCATCGGCGGTGACGTCGCCGAAATTCACCTCCTGGGCGCGGCCATAAACCCGATCACCTTCCATATAGACATTGGTGTAGCCAAAGATATTGCTGTCCTTGGCGATGATGACATTGTTGATCGCCGTGGAGATCGCATTGACCTGTGAGCCGATCGTGCTGGAGGCCACGATCTGCGCCGCCGTCTGGGTCGTGCCATAGGCCGCCTGCAGCGTCGCCTCGGTTGAGGCATAGGCACCATTGATCGCCGTGTTGAGACTGCCCAGCACCACCTCGCCATTGGCGTCAAAATCAACCACGAGGCGGCCGAGATAGCTGAACTCGGTATCGGTGGTCACGATCAGGGTGGGTTTGCCGTCCTTGCCGGTGGCGACGATCGGGTAGCTGCCATCGGGATAGGGGGTGGCGTCATGGCCATTGAAGGGGGCGAGTTTGTCCGTGGAATCGACCAGACGGTCATGCGAGCCGCCGGCGACGACCACATCCACGCCGCTCAGCAGCGGTGCCAGCAGCTTATTGCGCGCCAGGGTATCGAGCTGGTCAACCATGATGATCTTGTTGACGCCGGCCGCGATCAACGCATCGATCGAGGCCTGGATGACCAAGGCCAGTTCGGGGATCTTCAGGCTGTCATCAATGCTGGCGAGGCCCGTGGTGACCGTGCCGTTCGGCGAGCTCTTGTTCAGCAATTCATAAGTGGTGGCGCCGACGAAGCCGATCTTCTCACCGCCCACGGTGGAGATGGCATAGGGCGCGATCTTGCCCTTCAGCGCGCTGACATCAAGGCCGGCATAGTTGTTGGTGCTGGTGCCGCCAAGGGATTTGTCTGCGAGGGAGCGCAGCGAGCTATCGGCGGAGACGTTCAGATTGTTGCTGATGTAAGCGAATTGCGCTCCCACCCATGGGCTGCCGGCGTTGATCGCTGCGGCGAAAACCGGCGAGCCGAGATCGAATTCATGGTTGCCCAGCGCCGAAACGGTCGTGCCAAAGGCGTTCATGATCGCAATATCCGGCCGGCCCAAAGCCGTCGACCCAATACCAGCAACAGCGCTCAGCGAGGGGTCGGCGCCGCCCACCAGCCAGGGGCCAGGGATGAAGGTGTCGCCCTCGGCAATCTTGATGGTATTGGCATATTGGTCATCGAATTTGTCGATCAGCGCGCCCATGATCGGCGCGGTCTTCACGCCCAGAAGGCCGCTCTCGCCATAATAATGCAGGATTTGCAGTGTGAATGACATGGTGGAGGTCCTCCAGAGCCTGTTGAAGAGGCTTCAGCCCGACCGCTCCCACGCCAGGAGACATTGCTGCCAACCTGGCGGGTTCACCACGAATCTGACTATCACCCCAAGGCCTGGATTCATCAACGAATTGCATGCCATCGTCATGGTTTGTTTGGTTTAAATTTTATGAAATTCCCGACTGAATTCATTTTGTCATATTGGCCGCGCCGCCCATTATCTATTATTTGTTTTAAAATCATTGATCAAACGAATAACAGACAAAAATGAGATTATTGAGCGCATAATCTCAATCCCGGCAAATGCTCTATTCTCCCCGGCCCGCCTCTCAATCCATGCAAAAACCCATTTCCACAAGCAACGCGCTACTCAGGCTGCTCCATCAGCGCCAAGCCCTCCATCGCCAGCCCATAGCCCAGCAAATCCTGCATCCGCTTACGCAAATGCTCGGTGAACATCAGCCGCGTATAGCGCAGCAGCAGCGTCGGCCGCGCCGCCAGCAGCCTTGCATGTTCCCAGGCGCGGGCCAGCACCTGATTGGCCGGCAGCACCTCATTCACCAGCCCCAATTCCTGCGCCTCATATGCGCTCAGCGTCTGCCCGGTCAGCAGGAAATAGCGGCCGCGATTCATCCCCATCAGCAGCGGCATCACGATATGCATCCCATCCCCGGGCAGCATGCCGGACATGAAGTGCGCGCTGTCCTGAAACTGCGCCGTGTCCGAAGCCAGCACGATGTCCGACAGCAGCGGAATTTCGCAATGCCGCCATGCCGGGCCATTGATCGCGGCAATCACCGGGCATTCGATATTGAGCAGGTTCATCAGCAGGGCGCGGCCCTCCCAATGCACCCGGTCATAGGCCCGGGCGGTGATGCCCTGGGCCAGCGAGCGGCTCGCGACATTGGCGCGGATGCCGGAGAATTCATCGCCGGTGCCGGTCAGAATCACCACGCGATTGTCACGGTCGCGCCCCACCTCGGCAAAGGCATCGGGCAATTCGCCATGCGGTATCAGCCCCCAGCGCAGCGGCCCGTCATTGGTGTGCAGCCGCATCTCCAGAATGCCATCCTCACGGCGCATCCGCAGGCAGGAGAACTTGTCCTTGTAACTATCGAACCGGCTCATGCCGCCAGTTCCAGAATCTCCAGCACCTGCTCAGGCCCGGCAATCGGCCGAGGGTTGCGCGGCACCCAAGGTGTGGCCATCGCCGCCGCGGCAATACGAGCAAAATCGTCCCGCCCTATGCCCACCGCACCCAGGCTGCGCGGCATGCCAAGCGTGGTGATCAACGCATCGAGCAGCGCCGCCGCATCCCCGCCGGGCTGGCCCATGGCGGCGGCCACCATCGCCTGCCGCGCGGCATTGGCGCCCCAATTCCAGCGCATCACCGCCGGCAGCATGATGCAGGAGGTATGGCCATGGGGAATATCAAAGGCCGCGCCCAGCACATAACCAATGCCATGGCTCGCCCCCATCGGCACGCCCGCCGCCAGCGGCCCCATGGAAAGCCAGGAGCCCAATTGGCAATCCAACCGCGCATCAAGATCACCCGGGTCGCGCTTCACCCGCTCCAGCCCCGAGGCCAGCAGCCCCAGCCCGCGCAGCGCCTGGGCATCGGTGTAAGGATGCGCCTCGGCGGCGCAAATCCCCTCCACGCAATGATCCACTGCGCGGATGCCGGTGGAGAGAAACAGCCATTCCGGCGTGGCCAGCGTCATCGCCGGGTCCAGCACCACGGCGGCGGGGATGATGTCCGGATGGCGGAACAACTCTTTCACCCGGCTGCGCTCATCCGTCACGCCGGAGACCGCGCTGAACTCCCCGGCCGAGAGCGTGGTGGGCACCGCAATCTGCCGCACCCTCGGTGCCAATAGCGCCGCCCCCCCCGGCCGCAACCGGTCCATCGCCTCAACGCTGTCGATGCCATTGGCGAGACACAGCTGCACCGCCTTCGCCGCATCGGTGATCGACCCGCCGCCAATGGTGACGATGAGGTCCGCATCCACCCGCCGCGCCGCCGCCGTCGCCTCCAGCACCGCAGCCCGCGGCGAATGCGCCGGCATGCCCTGATACTGCGCCGCTAAGCGCGGCCCCAGCGCCGCGCGAATCCCGGCGACGCAGCCGGTTTCCCGGTCTAGCGTCGCGCTGGCCATCACGAGCACCCGTTCAGCGCCGCGGCGTGCGGCGAGTTCGGCCACCGCGCCGGCGGCAGGCTGGCCAAACACCACCTCATCCATCCGGCTGAACATCACCCGTCCCTGGCGGCTCATCGGCTTCTCCCTTGCTTATTGCTGGCGTGACAGTGGCCCGAGCAGGCCCAACTCCATTGCCTTGATCTGCAAGGCCAGGAATTTCGAATTGATGCGGCATTGCGGCAGCCCGCCGGCAATGAACCACAAGCCCTGCTGCGGCGTGCGCTTATACATATTGTTCAGCTCGCCATCCGGGCCGATGCCCCAGACCGGGCCAATGCGCTCCACCATCGCCTCGCCCATGCTGCGGCGGATCAGCTCTTGCTGCGGGTAATAGCCGGTGGCCAGCAGCACCAGATCGGCCGGCACCACGCTGCCATCATGCAGCAGCGCGCCCTCGGCGACGAAGCGCGCGATGCGGTCATATTGCAACAGGCCGATCTCGCCCCTGATCAGCAATTCTGAACTGCCGGCATCCAGATTATAACCACCACCCCGGCGGAAATACTTCATCTGGTGGCCGGTTTCATCCTCGCCGATATCATGCTTGAAGCCGATCCGCCGGAGCCCTTCCACGATCTCGCGGTCCAGCTCCATCATCCGCTTCACCACCGCCCGGTAATTGCGCAGCACCAGCGGCGGGGGCACTGAGGAGGCGATGACATCGGCATCCTCCATGGTGCCTGGCTCATCCCACACCGCCTCATTCAGCCGCGCGCTGGGGTTGATGGAGACCACCGTGGTCGAGCCACGCTGGATCATCGTGGTGTGCACGCCATGGCTGTGCAGGTCGAGCGCCATGTCATTGGCGCTGCTGCCAGTGCCCAGAATCAGCGCCCGCTTGCCGCCCCAGCCCGCGCCGCTATCGAAGCCTTCGGAGTGCATCACCGTGCCCTGGAAGGAATCCAGCCCCGGCACATCGGGCATCATCGGATAGCTGCTGACGCCATTGGCGCAGACGATATGCCGCGGGTGCATCACCCGCTCGCTGCCATCGCCGCGCTTCAGCCGGGCATTCCAGCATTGCGACCCCGCATCCCATTCCGCGCCGGCGAATTCGGTATCGGTCCAGCAATTGATCTCCATCGCATCGGCATAGAACTCGAACCAATTCCCCAGCATGTCCTTGGGGATATAGGTCGGCCAGCTCGGCGGGAAGGGCATATAGGGCAGGTGGTTGATATGGATGGAATTATGCAGCGCCAGCGAATGGTAACGCTTGCGCCAGCTATCGCCGATGCGCGGCCATTTCTCCACCACCAGCGTGTCCACGCCCAGCCGGTTCAGCCGCGCGGCCACGGCCAGCCCCGCCTGCGCGCCGCCCACCACCAGCACCGCCGGGTCACGATCCTCATAGGCCGCCGCCTTGCGCCGCACATCGGCCCAATTGTCACCGCCGAAATTGCGCGAATAGGCCGAGCCGCTCGGCCGATTGGCGCCGATGCGCTCCTCATGGCCGGTGATGGATTGCAGCGTGGTGGAGATCAGCCAGGCCTTCATCAGCCCATCCTCGGCCTCCGACAGCCGAAAGATGCCCGCGCCGCCGCCGATGGCGGTGCTGAACTCATACAGCGCCTCAATGCAGCGCGTGCCGAGCCGGGTGACCAGCCGCGGTGCGCGCCGCTCGGCTGGCAGCACGAAGCCCCGGGCACAAACCCGGCCCTGCTCGGCCAATAGCCGCTGCACGATGGCATCGGCACCGGCCAAGGGGGTCACATGCCAGGTGAAGGCCAGCACATCGCGCCAATGGGCATCGGCGTGGAACATCCGGCCCAGCGCGGCGGCATCGCCGCTGGCCAGGGCAGCCTCAAAACCGGCCAACCAACCCGCCGCCACCCGGCGCAGTTCCAATGCGGCGCGCAGCTCCTGCAGCCCGTCATCTTCGGTGTCCATGGCGTCCCTCTTCGCGCGCCCTGGTTCTAGCCTGGCGCTTCGCCGCCAGCTTAGGCGCCCTCGGAAGCCGCCGTCCACGGGGGGAGGGCTGCAATCGCGCCCGCCGCTATTTTGCCGCCCAGCGCCAGCGTCGCCCGCTCCGCCCCCGCCAGCAGCGCCGCCACCGCTTCGCCCCCAGGCGCAATCGGCAAGGTGTTTTGCGCGCCGATGATACTGAGCGCGAAACGCACCTCCCCACTCCAGTCACGAATGGGCGAAGCGGCCGAGACATAACCCGTGCCATCATCGCGCCGCACCACCACGTAGCCGGCAGCGGCCAATTCCCGCCGCGCCGCCGCGGCAAAGCCCGCCGCATGCGGCTCATGCGCCATCAATGGCTGGGTGACCGCCTGGGGCATGCAGGCGGCAAAGACCTTGCCCGCCGCCGTCGTGGTCATCGACAGCAGGCCGGTGCGCAATTCCAGCGCCGAGCGCCATTCGCCCTCTTGCTTGAACAGGCTGACCGGCCCATCCGCACTCCAGGCCGAGACGGCGGCGCTGTGCCTTGTGGTGGCGCGCAGCAACATCACCTCGCGCCGGATCACCGCAAAACCATCAATCTGGCGGATGGCGCTCATCCCCAGGCCCAGCGCGGCGGGGCCCAGCCGGTAATGCCCGGCCTTGTCATCCGCCGCCGCCAGCCCGGTCCGCACCAGGCTGACCAGATAATTATTGGCAGCGCTGGGTGACATGGCCGCGCCGCGGGCAATCTCGCGCAGGGGCAGGGCGGCGGGCGCCTCCTGCAGCACCTGCAGCAGCCGATAGGCAATCTCGATGGATTGAATGCCGCGACGTTCGGCCATGCATGCTCCAGGCGGGAAGGCCAAAGGCGTTGCGCCGGCGGCATTGACACGCCAAGCCCCCGCCGCTCAGGATACAACAAATCAACAGTCATTCAACAGTTTTGAATAACAAAGGCTGATGGGAGGAAATTTCATGGGGCAGCCCTTCCACAGGCGCAGCCTGGCAGCCGCCGCAGCGATGATGTGCGCCGCGCCCGCCACCGCGCAGGCGCCTTTCCCATCGCGCCCGGTCACCATCATCGTCCCCTTCGCCCCCGGAGGCCTCGCCGATATCCTCGCCCGTCTGGTGGCCGACAAGCTGCGCGCCAGCCTCGGTGTTGCGGTGGTGGTGGAAAACCGTCCCGGCGCGGGCGGCATCGCCGGCGCGCGGGCCGTCGCCACTGCCGCGCCGGATGGCCATACCCTGCTGCTGGCCAATACCAATCTCGCCATCAATCCCAGCCTCTATCGCAGCCTGCCCTATGACACCCAGGCGGCCTTTGCTCCGGTCATCCTCGCCATCACCCTGCCCAATATCCTCGTGGTCCGCGCCGATATGCCCGCCCGCAGCCTTGGCGAATTGATTGCCCTGGCGCGCGAGGCCCCCGGCCGGCTGAACTATGCCTCGGCGGGTGCTGGCACCTTCCCGCATCTGGCCATGGCGCTGTTCCTGCAACGGGCCGGCATTGATGTGGCGCATATCCCCTTCAATGGCGCCGCCCCGGCCATGGCGGCGATCCTGGCCCGGCAGGTCGAACTCCTCGCCAGTGACCCCCCCGGCGCCATTCCGCAAATCACCGCCGGCACGCTGCGCCCGCTCGCCGTCACCTCCTCCGCCCGGCTTGCCGTGCTGCCCGATGTGCCCAGCGCCGCCGAGGCCGGCCTGCCCGGCTTCGAGGCCGTGGGCTGGCAGGGCTTCGTGGCGCCCGCCGGCACGCCCGAGCCGGTGATCCGCAGCCTCAACGCCGCCATCGCCGCCGCCCTGGCTGCCCCCGATCTGCGCGAGCGCCTGCTCTCCCAGGGCGTCACCTTCACCCCCGGCAGCCCGGGTGATTTCGCCGCCTTCCTGCGGCAGGATATGGAGCGCTGGCGCGGGGCCGTCGCCGCTTCCGGCGCGCGTGTTGAATAATGCAATACCGCCAACTCGGCCGATCGGGCCTGCGCGTCTCCGCCATTGGCTTGGGCTGCAACAATATCGGCGGGCGAAGCGATTTCGCCGCCTCGCGCGCCGTGGTGCATGCGGCACTCGACCATGGCGTCACCCTTTTCGACACCGCCAATGTCTATCCGCGCGGCGCGCGCGGCCGCTCGGAGGAATTCCTCGGCCAGATTCTGGGCGAGCGACGGAAGGATATCGTGCTGGCCACCAAGGTGGGCATTGCCATGGATGGCGGGCGGCTTGGCGGGGCCTCGCGCGCCACCATCATGGCCTCGGTCGAGGAGAGCCTGCGCCGCCTCGGCACCGATTGGATCGACCTCTACCAGGTGCATAAATTCGACCCCCTGACCCCCATCGAGGAAACGCTCCGCGCCCTCGATGACCTGATCCGCCAGGGCAAGCTGCGCTATATCGGCTGCTCGCGCTTCGCCGCCTGGCAGGTGGTGGATGCGATATGGACCTCGCGCGCGGCCAGCCTCAATGCCTTCATCTCCTGCCAGGATGAATACAGCCTGCTGGCGCGCGAGCCTGATCTGGGGCTGCTCGACGCCATGGCCGCCAATGGCCTGGGGCTGCTGCCCTATTTCCCGTTGGCGAGTGGGTTGCTCACCGGCAAATACCGCCGTGGCGCGCCGCCGCCACCGGGGGCGCGGCTGGCTATCACCCCGGTGCTCGCCGATCACTTCGTCACCGAGCAGAATTGGTCGGTGCTGGAGGCATTAGAAACCTTCTGCGCCGCCCGCGGCCGCAGCTTGCTGGAACTCGCCTTCTCCTGGCTGCTATCGCGGCCCACCGTGGCCAGCGTCATCGCCGGCGCCACCCGCCCCGAGCAGATTACCCAAAACATCGCCGCCACCGGCTGGGCCCTGGCCCCGGATGAATTGGCCGAGATCGACCGCATCACCGCGCCCCACCGCGCCGTGCCCGCCCCATGACCATCGCCTGACAGCCCCAACCCGAACAGGACAGACCCATGCAATTCGGCATCTTCGACCAGAATGACCGCGGCAGCCTGCCGCTCGCCGAGCAATATGAGCATCGTCTGCGCCTCGCCGCGCTGTATGACGAACTTGGCTTTGACCGCTATCACATGAGCGAACACCACGCGACGCCGCTCAGCACCGCGCCCTCGCCCAGCGTCTTCATCGCCGCCCTCACCCAGCGCACCAGCCGCCTCAGGCTCTGCCCTTTGGTCTATCTGCTGCCCACCTACCACCCGCTGCGGCTGGCGGAGGAGATGTGCATGCTCGACCATCTCAGCCGCGGCCGCTTCGAATTCGGCATCGGCCGTGGCGCCTCGCCGCATGAACTGGCCGCCTTCGGCGTGCAGCCGGAAAACGCGCGGGAGATGTATGCCGAGGCGCTGGAGGTGATTCGCGGCTTCTTCGCCGCCGGCGACAGCTTCAGCCATCACGGCCGCTTCTGGCAGATCGACGATGTGCCGGTGGAAATCGCCCCCCTGCAACAGCCCCATCCGGCCATGTGGTATGCGCTGGCCTCACCGGATTCCACCGTCTGGCCGGCGCAAAATGGGGTGAATGTGCTCTGCGGCGGCCCCGTCGCCCGCGTCCGCGCGGTCAGTGACCGCTACCGCGCCGAATGGCGCCTCTCCCATCCCCAGGGCGGCGAGGAGCCGCTGATCGGCGTCAACCGCTATATCCTGGTGGCCGATACCGATCAGGAGGCGCTGGAACTGGGCCGCGCCGCCTGGCCGGTGTTTTATCGCCACTTCATGAAGCTCTGGCACAAGCATGGCACCCTGCCGGTCAATGCCAAGCTGCCGCCGGATTTCGACACGCTGGTGGAAGCCGGCCAGGCCGTCGCCGGCTCGCCCTCTACAGTGCGCGATGCGCTGCTGCGGCAAGTGCGCGATGGCGGGCTGAACTACCTCATCGGCAATTTCACCTTTGGCGGCCTGGCGCCTGCCGATACCGAGGCCTCGGTGCGGCTCTACGCCGCCGAGGTGATGCCGGCGCTGCGCGAAATCAGCCCCGTGCTGGCGTGAGCGTCCTCACCGCCGCCGAGGCCGCATGGCTGGCCGCTGACCTGCCGCCGCTGCAGCGCAAGGTGACGCAGCCGAGCGGGAGCGTCATTGAGTACCGCGAAGCCGGGCCGCCCGGCGCACCGGCCATCGTGCTGCTGCATGGCGTGGGCTCCAGTTCGGCGGGCTACCGCGCGCAATTTGCCGGCCTGTCGGACAGTTTTCGCCTCATCGCCTGGAACGCCCCGGGCTATGGCGGCAGCACGCCCCTGGCCGAGCCCAACCCCACGGCGCTGGACTATGCCGCCGCCCTGGCCGGTTTCCTCGATGGGCTGGGGCTCGCCCGCCCCGCCGTGCTGGCCGGCAGTTCCTGGGGCAGCGTCATCGCGCTGAACCTCGCCGTGGCGCAGCCCGAGCGGGTGGGCGCGCTGCTCCTCTCAGCCCCCAATACCGGCCGTGGCAGCCTGCCCCCCGAGGCGCGTGCCGAGGCCCTGGCCGCGCTGCGCGCCAAGCCCCCCTCGGCCAGTGATGACCGCAGCGCGGTTGCCGAACGCCTGCTCACCCCCGATACCCCCCAGCTGGTGCGCGCCCTGGTGGAGCGCCTGCGCGATGCGCTCACACCCGCCGGCTGGTCGGCGGCGATGCATATGATGTTCACCACCGACACCCCCGCGCTCATCGCCCGCGCCCAAGGGCCGGTGGCGCTGCTGGCCGGCACGCGGGACCGGATGGCGCCGCTGGAGGCGCATGCCGCCAAACTCCACGCCGCCCGGCCCGATGCGGTCTTGCATGTCTTCGAAGGCTGCGGCCACATGCTGAAACTGGAGGCACCGGCCCGCTTCAATGCGATTCTGCGTGCCATGGCGACGGGCGATCAACGCCCGCGCTGATGAGGAGGACATGATGAAGAAACCAACCTTCCTGGCGCTGCTGGCGCTGGCGGTGATGATCGCCCCCCCGGCGCGCGCCCAGCAGGCCCTGCAACCCGGCGGCGGCACGGTGCGCCTCGTGCTGGCCGGCGCGCCGGGCAGCGCGGCCGATGCCGTGGCGCGGGTGTTGGCGGAGCCGCTGGCGGAAATATTCGGCCAGCCCGTGGTGGTGGAGAATGCGGTGGGCGGCGGCGGCGTGGTCGGCGCCGCGCGGGTCATGCAGTCCCGCCGCGATGGGATGACCATTCTCTCCGCCGTCTCCGGTGCGCTGATCGGCCCGATGCTCGACAGCACCCTGCCTTACGAAATCGGCCGCGACCTTGTGCCGGTGTCGCAGATCACCGCGGCCATGGCTGTCTTCGTGGTGCGCGCGAGCCTGCCGGCGACGACGCTGCAGGATTTCATCGCCCGGGCGAAGGCAGGGCGTGAACAGCTGGCCTTTGGCAATTACGGCTATGGCTCCGCCAGCCATCTGCAGGGCATGTTGCTCGCCCGCCAGGCTGGGCTCGATGTCGAGCCGGTGCCCTTCAACGGCACCGCGCAATTCATCTCGGAATTGCTCGCCGGGCGGCTATGCTGCGGTTTCATCGATGCCGGTTCGGCGCGCGACTTTATTCGCTCCGGCCAGCTTCGCCCGCTCGGTTCCACCGGCCCGCGCCGCGCGCCCGAACTGCCCGAACTGCCCACACTGAGTGAGCAGGGCATGACCAGCTTTGACCCGCAGATCTGGCAGGGCATGTTCCTGCCCTCCGGCACGCCACCGGCCATTGTGGCCGCGGTGGGCCGTGCCATGGCCGAAGCGGTGCGCCGCCCAGGCCCCACCAACCTCATCCGCGGCGTGGGCTATGAGCCCGTGGGCAGTTCGCCCGAGGAATTCGCGGCGATGATCGCCCATGATGCGCCGATCTGGCGGCGCATCATCAATGAGACGGGCGTTCGCATCCGCTGAGGCGATGGCCGCCTAGAGCCTGTTCCGTTCGCAAAGGTTCACTACGCAGGCTCTAGTTTTTTGTTTGTCAAGCATCTTCATCGCTTTAAACGATTTCGTTTGAACAAATGATTTTCTGGAGCCATTTCACCGCATTCGCTTTTGGTGAAATGGATATGGTACTGAAAGATAATCAGATAAATTGATATTATGGCGAATATTTTAATTGCAAATAAAAAATTAACAAAATGAGTTTTTATTTTGTTGTTCTGCCGAAAAAATTATTATTAAAATTTCAATTTGAAATTAAAAACCTGTTGAGTTGATTTGAATTCCATTGCCTAAAGCTGGTATGGCGGCGAATTTTACTGTTGCGCCCTGGCCTGCCCGCCCTTGACGCAGCGCTGCAGCCGGCCTAAGGTGGGGCATCAATGAAAATTCCGCCCTTTGCGCCCCGGGCATCCGACCGTCCGGTCAAACGCCCGCCAGACCTTCTATTCGCGGCGAATGAGAGCATGCCCTGGCCGATGGCAACGGCCATGGCCCTTCAGCATTTGGTGCTGCAATCGATTTACATCGTCCTGCCCGTCGCCGTCGCCGACGCCCTGGGGCTCGATACCCGTTCTGCCGCCAATTTCCTTTGCCTCTCTTTGCTGGCCATGGTGGTTCTGACCCTGGCCCATGCGATGCCGCGCGGCCCCGTGGGGGCGGGCTACCAGATGGCGAGCATCCCAGCACCCGTCTGGGTCAGCGCCTATCTGATCAGCGCGGCCAATGGCGTGGCGATCGATCAGATTGGCGCCCTGGTTCTGATCGGCGGCGCGGTCGCCCTGGGCTTCGTGCTGCTCATTCCTCGGCCGGAGAAGATATTTCCTACCGAATTGGCCGGTGTGTCGGTCTTTCTCTTGGGCGCCTCGCTGCTGCCCTTGGTGTTCAACCTGCTGAGCGATGACGGCCGATTGAATCAGGAGGCGATTTATCTTGAGATGGCGATCATTGTCCCCGCCTTCGTGGCCATGGTGGTCGTGGTGCTCGCCCGGCTGCCTATCGCCCCCTTTGGGGTGATGATCGGCGGCGCGGTGGGATTATTGCTCGCGGCCTGGCTGATGCCCGAGCAGTTCCAATTGGCCGGTGCCATGGCGTCCAATCCATGGCTGGCTGTCCCCCAGCCCATCATGCCCCGCTTTGACGGGCTCTCGCCCGGTCTCGCCGTCATTTTCATCATTCCCATCCTGCCGACCTTGATCTCCGTCCTGGGCAGTCTGACCGTTCTGCAACGTGCGGCCGATGCGGATTGGAAAAAGCCCGATAGCCCGCCCCTGCGCCGCGGGGTTTTGGCGGCCAGCCTGTCGATCTGCGCTGCCGGTCTGCTGGGCGGCATGGTGCCCGGCCCATCCTCCGCCTGCTACTCGCTATCGATTGCCAATCGCACCCTCTCCCGCCAAATCGTCGTGATCGGCGCGGCCATTCTCGGCATCTTGGCGTTTTCGCCCAAACTCGCCGCGCTATGCGGTGTGCTGCCGAAATCGGTCCAGGCGGTCATGCTCGTATATGTCGCTGTGATCATGCTGGTCTCCGGCGCACAGTTGATCACCGTGCGCATGCTCGATACCCGACGCACCCTGGTCGCCGGCATGACGGTGCTGATCCTGCCTGGCGTCTTCATCACCCATCTGCCGGCGCTGGCCTCGCCGCTGAGCTTCGGCTCATTGGCCGCGCTGCTGGTTCACCTGCTCACCCTGCCGCTGGTCACGCGCCAGGCCAGTCTTTCCCTGCCGGTCGGCGCCAGCCTGCCACGCCTGGCCGAGGATGAGACAACCCGCCTCGGTGGCGCCTGGGGCACCCGCCGCGAGACCATGCAAAAGGTTGAACATTTCCTCATCGAGATCGGCGAGGTGATGGCGCTGCGCGGCGAGAACACCATCCGCGTCGCCATTCGCTATCTGGAGGGCGAGGTCTCGGTGGTGCTGAAACATGAGGGTGGCATGCTGCCAGCACCCTCCGCCCAGCCCGTGGCCCTGTCACTTGAGAGCGACATGGATGACCAATTGGGCTTCATCCTATGGCTCGCCATCCGACAGGCATCGACCATCGAGCGTAAATCCGGCGAATTGCGCCTCACCTTCCTCGACGTATAGCGCCTCAAGCGC
>Ga0214917_10000986_pt1 | contig 37334 bp, 36 predicted proteins | sample LL_1208_BB_MetaG_FD_177983 | JGI IMG/M metagenome (GOLD analysis project Ga0214917, IMG submission 177983) | Freshwater microbial communities from Lake Lanier, Atlanta, Georgia, United States - LL_1208_BB | ecosystem: Environmental > Aquatic > Freshwater > Lake | place: USA: Georgia | collected... | reverse complement strand
TCTTATGGCTCCACCAAGATTTTGGATCTTCATACTCATCAAGATTTACTCCAAGGAGTGTGCCAAGTGCCGGGATCGGAGTCATTGCGATTGCAAGATAGCCATCGCTGGTCTTATAGAGACCATAAGGGGCGGGCAAGAAGGCATGTGCAGAGTTTCCAGCGCCACGATTGACGACAACGCTTGGATCAAAGAGGTTCGCTGAGATTAATTCAAATTGCAGATCGAGCATTGATTCAAGAAGGCTTGACTCCACCATTCCGCCAACGCCTGTGCGTTCGCGACGCAAGAGGAGAGCAATTACTCCTGATGCAAGATGAGTCGAAGTGAAGATATCTGCCACAGCTAAACCAACCGGGATCGGAGGATCGCCTGCACGGCCGTTAAGCCAGGGCAGACCAGAGATTGATTGCGCAAGGAGATCTTGTCCTGGGCGATCCTTAAATGGACCCTCTGCCCCGTAACCCGTTGCACTACCGTAAACAATTCCAGGATTCACTTTCTTTACATCTTCATATCCAAGACCAAGGCGTTCGATAACACCGGGGCGAAAATTCTGAATGATCACATCAGCTTTCTTTACTAGCTCCCAGACTTCTTTCAAACTATCTGAATTCTTAAGGTCTGCAGCAAAACTCTCTTTATTGCGATTCATAATATGGAAAGAGAGTGTGTCTCCATCTTTTTCCAATCCAGCAAAAGCGAGTGTGCGACCGATATCTCCAGTGCCGGGACGTTCGATCTTAATGACGCGTGCGCCTAAATCTGCAAGGCGCATTGCTGAAACAGGGCCTGCAAGAAACTGTGAGAAATCGAGAACAAGAATTCCGTTGAGTGGAAGTTGCGATCGATCTATCGAACTAGTCGACATGGAATACCTCAGGAATTGACGCCCACCACTCGCCATCGGCACGATCACTTACTGGGCGCTGCAATGGCATACAGACATCCCACCACTCTTGCGTCTTCGGATCTGCTGCCATCTTTGCCATATCGGCATCGAAGTCATTGCCTACATATTCAAAGTACGAAAAGAGAAGCTCGCCATAACGGTAGATGGAATAGTTCTGGATATTGACTTCAGCAATCTTTGCCAACACTTCAGGCCAGACATCTGCGTGTAGACGCTCGTACTCCTCACGATTCTCAAATGGCATTCCAATAACTGACGCATACCGTTGCATGGCTCTTCCTTTCGGTCGGTGAATTCTTTAGATGTTGTAGAAAGCTTTAGCTGTCTTGTGTGTAATCCAGTCCTGATCTTCTTGGCTATATCCGCTAATCACTTCAACTTGGGCTTTCCAAATTTCAGCATAAGTGTTTCCAAGAACGATGACAGGCCAATCTCCACCCATCATCACACGATTTGCGCCGTATGTCTTTATCATGAAATCAACGTAAGGCTGCCAGTCGGCGACGGTCCAGTTTGCTAAATCAGAGGCGGTGTTTAGTCCTGAAAGCTTCGCATGCACATTTGGGAATGCTGCGATCTCAGCCATTGATGATGCCCATGGCTCCATCTCTTTTGCAGCAATCGGTGGCTTTGCAAAGTGATCAACGACGATCTTTAACTTTGGAAACTTCTTAGCTAACGTCACGATGTTCTTTGTATGTTCTGGCTTGATAGAAACATAATCAAAGCTCAGCCCCATCTTTTCAACACAAGCTAACGTCTCAAGGACCGCTGGGCGGGTAATCCACGCATCATCTGATTCATACTTGGGATTGGAGTAATCATGAGTCAGATTACGCACACCCTTGAAGTACTTGTTCTTAGCAAGAGTTTCTAACGCTGTCCGTGATTCATTGGGACGATCGAAGGGAACCCAACCGACAACTCCCTGAACAAAATCTGAATGTCCTGCAACATCGAGCATATAGAAAGTGTCATCGTAGGTATCGGCAGCCTGCACTAAGACAGAGCCGGTAACACCTGATGCTGGAATCTCTGGAGCAAGTCTTTCGGGTGTGAAGTCATCATAAAGTGGGCCATATGCGGGCTCAATCCAGCTATATGCGCGCTCACTCATCACCCAAAGGTGCTGATGTGTATCGATGAGTTCTCTTGCCATGGTTTTCTCCTTCTCCTAAAGAACGCCGTAAGCGTTCCATACCTCTCGTACGCTCTTACCTGATAACAAATCCTTTAAGACTGTCTTCTCTGTTGCAGCACGTGCATTAGCAAGTTCACTCACCTTTGCTAAGTGCTCTGCTGGAACAACAACGATTCCATCGCTATCTGCGATTACACCGTCTCCAGGATGAACTTCAACGCCACCGCAGATAATTGGCACACGAATTGCCTCAATGCGCATGCGTCCTTTGTAATCATAGGTACGTGATCCGTGACCGAATGCTGGGAAATCTAAGGCGACCACTTGCTCGGTATCTCGCAACGGACCATCTGCTACAACACCTGTTGCACCGCGGCCCTTGGCTGCAGCAGAGAAGAGTTCTCCCCAGAATGCTGAGAGACACTCGCCACCAGTACCGATGACTGCAATTTCTCCAGGTTGTAAAGTATCGAGAAAATCGATGCCGGCACCGTAAGGATCTTTCTGATCGTATTGGCTATCTGGAACAAATTTCACAGTGGCAGCTAATCCCGCTGCACGCATTCCAGGACGTAGAGCGCTCACATTTACATCCATTGCGTTGTGGCGAACTCCAACCACATCAAGTGAGTCTGAGATCATTGCGCTACGAACGCGAGGGTCTAAATTCCAAGTCACTTCTTCTTCTCCACCATATAGACATGGATGAAGGCAATAACTGTCTCTCCACGTTGATTTGTTACAGTGACTTGCTCATCGACCAAGCCGAAGTCTTCCGTACGCTTGGCATATTCTCGTTTTCCAATGATCTCTCCCTTGGACGTTATTGTGTCGCCAATGAAGACTGGTGATATGAAGCGCACCTTGTCATAGCCATAACTAAAGGCAACCTCGTTCATCTCGCGCGCTAACTGTCCCGCTGCGACGCTTAAAATGAGCGTGCCGTAAGCAACACGTTGCCCAAAGACACTGTTCTTAGACCATTCAGCATCCATGTGATGAGGGTAGAAATCACCTGTCTGACCAGCGTGCATGACGATATCTGTCTCAGTAATTGTGCGGCCCATACTGTCTTGAACGGTGCCTACTTGGTATTCCTCAAAATAGAGTTTCATTCTTCTCTTATTCCTTCACATGCTTCTGGTACATAGATGCGATCTCTTCGACATCCTTCTTTGTAACTTTCTTTTCGACTAAACACTTATGTATAACAAGCGAGCTCTGGAACTGAACATCTGGCCAACCGAGGACACGAGGGCGAACCCAGACATTTTCAAGTGTTCGCAAAGTATTTCTGAAGAAATTCTGGCTGACTCCATTAAGTACATTATCTTTCCAAGCGATGAGGTTCCCTGGCTGTCCCCCACCAAGACCATACGTCGTTGCCTGAATCTCTGGCATTGAAAGCAAGAGCGCAGCTTCTGCTGCAGCCTTTGGATTTGTGCTTCGAGTCGACACTGCAATCCCTGCCCCACCTAGTTGGGATCCAGTGGCGCGTCCATCAAATGATGGCAGATCGTCATAGACCAAAACATTTTTGCGAAAACCCTGACGCGAATAATTGCTATATCCATACATGCAGATGCCAAAGGCATAGTCATCGGTCCCGCTTAAGACTTCAGCAATTTCAATTGGATTGCTCTTTGCACAAAAATCTGGAACAAGGCTTGCTAGCTCCACCATAAATTCAAGAACTTCCAACGCCATCTCCTGATTGATATATGTGACATTCCCTTGAAGTGGTCGACCCTTTTGAGCCATCAGCGTTGCAAAGGTACTAAACGCATCTACTGGTTTATGAGCCCAGAGAAGTTCTTTCTTCTTTGCACGATCAAATACTTCATACCAAAAGACTGGCGAACGATCGGCCTTATCGGGGCGAAAGGCACTGACCTGGGCTGCAGTATCGATGGCAAGTGCCCAATGCCTTCCTTTATAGAGATATGAATCGTGTGAAGCTCCAACACTTGTAGCTTCTAAGAGATCTAGTTGCGATGGTGATGTGAGATCTTCGAATGCGATGACAGCATCGGCATGTACAGCATCCGGCACATGAGGATGATCAATAACCATGAGGTCATAATCACTATAAAACTCAGAGATATGTTGGTCACCAAAGGCTAAAAGTGAGCGAGCATCCCACTTAATGGAGATGCCACACTTTTGAATCAGGAGATCATTAGATTGCACGAGGCAATCCAGACCACGTTCGTGGTCCCATGTCATACCTTTGAGTTCGATAAGCGACATTACTTGCCCACTACGCGCAGAATGTTCTCTGCAAACCAATCTCGAATTGTGATTCCATCTTCGATGTATTTTCCAAGGTTAAAGAAACCGTGGATCATTCCAGGGCAATCTTTATAGACGACGTCATTGCCAGCAGCCTTGAGTTTTTCGTAGTAAGCAACACCATCAGCCTTGAGCACGTCATATTCGGCGGTAATCATGATGGTGGGTGGCAAACCCTCGTAGGATTTCGCTGCATGCGGTACAGCATAAGGATTGCTGCGATCGGATGCACCATTGAGATACATATCCCAGAGCCACTTCATTCCCCGCTGAGTTAATCCATATCCATCGGCGTTAGGCACATCCGCTGCATCGACAAACTCTGGACCATTGCATGGGTAGATCAACCATTGGAAGGCTAGCTTTATCTTGCCACGATCACGAGCAGCCAGCGCAACAGCCGATGCAAGATTTCCACCTGCGCTATCTCCGCCAACACCAACACGATTGATATCAATACCTAATCGATCAGCATTTGCAATTGTCCATTCCAGACCCTCATAGCAATCATTAAATGGAATCGGGAATTTGTGTTCTGGTGCCTTTTGATAATTGACAGAGACAATAATTGAATTGGTTTTCTTAGCCATAGATGCCATCTGTGCGTGATACTTGGAGATGTAATTAATTACCCAGCCACCACCATGGAAATAAACAATGCCAGTTCGCTTTCCTGGGGACGTTGCAGGTGCCGCAGGCGGTGTGTAGATCGCAACTGCGATATCTGCAGTTGAGCTTGTGAAGAATTCAATTGCGATATCTACTGAAGGGTCTATCTCTCCCCCAAGATCAGGCTGACCGTGTGAATATCCGCGGGCCACTGTTGGGCCTTGAACGCTGATGTCAGGAAGGTTTGCGGCTTTTGCTAGATCTAGGAATGCTGAAGCGTGCGGATGAAGGGCCATGAAAATACTATAGGATGTTCAGAGAACAGATACAAGGTCATCCCAGACCTTATTTTCAATGGTTTTATCGAACTCTCTGATATTTGTCTCAACTTCTGCTGCACTTCTGCACCCAACAAGAACTGATTTCACTGCAGGGTGGCGAAGGGGAAATTGCAAGGCAGCACTTGTGAGAGAAACCTGATGACCATCAAGAACTTCACGAATTCTCACAGCCTTTGCAAGTAGTTCATCACTTGCTGGCACATAATCATATGTAGCGCCTTTCACCGGGTTAGCAAGAATTCCCGAGTTAAAAACACCCGCTGCAATGATATCGACGTTGCGTTCCAGGGCTGCAGGAAGCAATCCCTCCAGTGCCTTCTGATCTAAGAGTGAGTAGCGTCCTGCAATCAGAACCATATCTATATCAGTCTCTTTAATCACTCGAGTTGGTGTTTCGCATTGATTCATGCCAACACCGATTGCCTTAATGATTCCTTCAGATCTCATGCGATCGAGTTCGGGGTAAGCTTCTAAAATCGCCTCGTCTGCATTTTCATCTGGGTCGTGGATGAAGAGAATCTCCACGCTATCAAGTCCAAGTCGTTCTAGTGAACCTTCTAATGATCGGCGAACTCCGTGTGCACTGAAATCGAATTTTCGCTCAACAGTGTTATCTGCATCCATAAAAAAATCATCGATATCTGTTGTAGATGGAACTAGGAGACGTCCGATCTTGGTGGAGATCACGAAGGTAGAGCGATCACGACCAGAGATTGCTTTACCGATACGGACCTCAGATATGCCCTTGCCATAATGAGGAGCTGTATCAATAAAGTTAATGCCGTTATCGATAGCGGTCAGCACTGTATCTGTGCAATCGGCATCGCTTACCGATGTGTAGAGCCCGCCAAGGGCAGCAGTTCCGAGCGAGAGTCGTGATACTTCAACACCTGTGCGTAGTCTGACTTTGTCGTTGTGCTTCATTATGCGCTCCCTGTTGATGCGTGGTCGCTAACAGCAGCCCTTCCAGCTTCAAGTCGTGCTACTGGGACTCTAAATGGCGAGCACGAGACATAATCCAAGCCCACGTGATGGAAGAAATCAATGCTTCGCGGATCTCCACCGTGTTCACCACATACGCCGAGTTTCATATCTGGATTAACGGTGCGCACTTCATCGCACGCGATCTTGACGAGAAGTCCGACGCCATCTTGATCCAGTGATTCAAAGGGACTAAAAGGGAGGAGCTCAAGATCGAGATAGCGTGGCAAGAACGAAGATTCCACATCATCCCGGCTAAAAGCCCACGTCAGTTGAGTTAAATCATTGGTACCGAATGAGAAGAAATCCGAGTGATCGGCCAACTTCGCGGCTGTGATTGCAGCACGTGGTGTTTCGATCATGCTTCCGATACTGATCTCCATCTGTTCCCCTGCGCCCTCAAGTACACGCGCAACTTCTTCTTCGAGTGAAGAACGGAAGTAGAGCAACTCTCGCTGAGAGGCTACGAGTGGGATCATAATTTCTGGTTGTGGGTCATACCCTTGCGAGCGAACATGAAGTGCGGCACGAGTAAGTGCGCGAACCTGCATTGAGAAGAGATCTGGAATCAGTACACCTAAGCGCACTCCACGTAGACCCATCATCGGATTTGATTCGTGCAAACGATTTACGGCGCGATTGAGTGCAAGCTTTCGCTCATCGACGGCCTGCCCGCGCTCTTGAGTGATAGCGATGTCAACGGCAAGACTTGCTTGATCTGTGAGGAACTCATGGAGCGGTGGATCAAGTAAACGAATCGTTACCGGCAGCCCTGTCATCGCGCGCAAAATTCCAACGAAATCACTAAATTGTAATTTCTCCATCTCGGCCAGGACTTCAGCGCGCTCTTCATCAGTCGTTGCTAATACAAGCGTTTCAACCAACACGCGTCGATCACCCAAGAACATATGCTCGGTTCGAGTTAAGCCAATTCCTTGTGCACCCATCTGGCGAGCGATTTCTGCATCTTCGGGTGTATCGGCATTCGCACGCACAGACATACGTCGGACATCGTCTGCATGTGTAATAATGCGATGAATGCTCCGAATTAGTGCTGATGATGTTGGCGCGCCTGGATCAACGATCCCTTGAACGTATTCGGTCACAACGCTAGGAACAACTGCTACCTCGCCAAGGAATACTGCACCGGTGGTGCCATCGATAGAGATTAGATCTCCTTCTTTCACTGTGACATCGCCACAGGTAAAGAACTTCTCATCAAGGTTTACTTCAATGCTTTCAGTACCGCAGACTGCAGGACGTCCCATTCCACGCGCAACTACCGCTGCGTGTGATGTCTTTCCGCCTCGCGCGGTCAAAATACCTTGCGCTGCAACCATTCCTACTAAGTCATCAGGATTGGTTTCTCTACGAACAAGAATCACTTTCTTGCCGGCGAGTGCTTGATCTGCCGCATCACGCGGATCAAAGACAACTGATCCCACCGCAGCTCCAGGGGAAGCTGCGATACCGCGTGTAAGTTCTTTAGGAGCTGTTGCCTTATCAAATTGCGGGAACATCAACTGCACCAACTGATCGCCATTAACGCGAGTGAGGGCTTGATCCATAGTGATCGAACCTTCATCGACAAGTTGTGTTGCAATTTTGAACGCAGCCTCTGCTGTGCGCTTACCAACACGTGTCTGCAAGATCCAAAGTTTTCCTTGCTCAACAGTAAACTCTATGTCGCACATATCGCGGTAATGATTTTCTAGCAGGGCCATAATCCGATTGAGTTCAGCGTAAGCACCGGGATTTACTTCCCCCAAGTGCGTCAGCGGAAACGCATTTCGAATGCCAGCAACAACATCCTCGCCTTGTGCGCGTGGTAAATAATCTCCGTACGCTCCCGGAGCTCCGCTACCTGGGTCGCGCGTAAAGCAGACTCCGGTACCTGACGTATCACCAATGTTTCCAAAGACCATCGCCTGCACATTGACGGCGGTACCAAGATCAGCACTAATTCGTTCGCGACGGCGATACAGCTGTGCCCGTTCTGAGTTCCAAGAGTGAAAGACAGCTTCGATTGCACGAGTCAACTGTGAGCGCGCATCAAATGGAAATGCAGTGCCCGTGTATTTTTCTACAACTTCCACAAAGGCATCCCCGGCCTTGCGCAGCGCTGGACCATCGAGATCAGCAATAGTTTTGCCGCCGGCAGCCTTAATCAACGGTGCTGCAACCTTTGCAAATGCCTCTGATGGAATATCGCAGACGGTTTTGCCAAACATCTCAATGAAGCGTCGATATGAATCCCAGGCAAAACGGGAATCTCCAGTCATTGATTCAAGAGTTGCCGCAACCTCCTTCGACATACCTACATTAAGGACTGTCTCCATCATGCCGGGCATAGAAAACTTTGCGCCAGAGCGAACTGAAACTAGTAGAGGATTTTTTGGATCGCCAAAAGACTTCCCGATCTTCGTCTCAAGAACAACGATTGCGCTATCAATTTGAGCTAGTAGTTCATCACCAAGGCCACCAGTGCGCAAATAATCTTGACATGCACGAGTAGTGATTGTGAAACCATCTGGGACAGGTATCCCTAAGGTAGCCATCTCTGCGAGATTGGCTCCTTTGCCGCCCAAGAGGTCGGACATGGTGCGATTGCCTGCACTAAATGGATAGACCTTTTGGTCCATCAGCGATTACCTACTCTTTGATTGAGCCAGCGAGCATTCCTCGAACGAGGCGCTTCTGGGAGATTAAGAAAACGATCATGATCGGCAAAGCGATCAGAACACCTGCGAGTGCAATTTCAGGTTTGTAAATTGGTACAGAAGTTGCACCAACGCCTGGGTTAATTGCCGGAGTCGAGTAGAACAAGAAGCCAAGACCAATAGGCAGGGTGTAGTTCTCGCTCGATGGAAGCAGAATGTAGGGAAGGAAGTAATTCGCCCAGTTACCGATAAAGGCAAAGAAGGCAAGAAGTGAGATCAGTGGCCACGACAATGGCAACGCGATCTTGGAGAAGAGTCGGAAATCATTACATCCATCAAGACGAGCAGATTCGTAGAGTTCTTTTGGAATCGTGGTCGAGTAATAGATGTATGAGAGGAATACGCCGAATGGATAGAGAGATGAAACAAGAATTACCGCGATCGGCTTGTCCATCAACGAAACCTTATCCATCAGGATAAAGACTGGTACCACAAGCGCCATTGGAGGAACAAGCATGGTAATCAGTGTTGATACAAGAAATGCCCTCTTGAATCGAATTCTTGAGGCCGAAAGAACGAAGCCGGCCATAGATGCGGTGACAGTTGCGATCATCACAATTGCGCCTGTGTACCAGAGTGAGTTAACAACCCACTTAAGCATTACGCCGTTGTCAAAGAACTGAAGGTTATTCCACGCTTTGATGTAATTGCCAAAACTTCCAAATGCAAGTGGATTACGCGTGGTGATTTCTGCATCTTCCTTACTTGGCGCAAGAAGTAGCCAGATCATTGGTACAACGCTGACGATGGCGAAGAAAACCAGCCAGAGATTCATTACCCAAGTCCAGACGCGACTTTCTTGGCGAAGCTTTGTCTTACGGCCCGCTAAATCGATATTTTTTAGCATGAATTAAGCCTCGACCTTCTTGTTACTAGTTACTTCAGCATCATCAAACATATCTGTCTTAAAGATAACTACGAGTGCTCCAAGCAAGCTTGGCACCAAAAGCATTAACGAGAGCGCTGAGGCGCCACCAAAGTCTCCGGATGTAAAGGCGAGTTCAAAGGAGAGCTGATCTAGTGACCATGCCTCAGCGATTCCTGAATAAATACCAGCATCAATGAGCTGTGGCTCAACGAAGATCTGCAGACCACCGGCAAAAATCAAAACACCCATGTAGACGATGTATTTCTTGATTAGTGGCAGTTTAATTCGCATTGCAATTTGGAAAGCTGAGCACCCGTCAACGCGTGCTGCCTCAATAACCTCACCTGAGATTGATTGCAATGATCCATATTGAATCAAAATCCAGTTACCAGCAATGGCAAAAAAGGCCATAACAGCGAAGATATAAACCAAGTTTTTGGTCTGCCAAATTTGATCACTTGTTGTGATTCCAACCCATGCAAGTTGAGTTTTGATCGGTGAGAATGTTGGTTGCAAGAGGGCATACCAGACAAGAACGGCAACTGCGCCCGAAATTGACGCTGGAACGATGTAGGCCATACGTAGCCATTTTTTCCAGGCTGTCGGATTTACATCGAGCATAAGTGCCATAGCAATAACAAAAATTATTGTGGTGGGAACGAATATCGCCATAAATCCAAGGACGTGTCCAACTGCTGGCAGGAAGCGGAAATCCTGGAGGACAATCTTGAATGCATCCCATCCGCCATCTGGGTTCACACGTGACTCATGTGGAACCTCGAGAACGGCCATGATAATTGGAATGAGACCAAATGCGATTAGTAGTAATAGATATGGGGAGAACATCACCCACATAGCAAAATTATTGCTCTTCTTCGAACTCTTCTGCTTAGCCATCTTGGGGCAAACTCCTCGAATAAGACTTAATGTGAAATTGCTGATAAAACTTTCAAATCTAAAAGTAGGTGGGAGCGCGTTGGCCAAATAAATTTAGCCAACGCGCCCCACTACTACTTACCTACTTAGGAGGTAGTTACCTTGTAACCGAGTTGCTTTGCAAGGTTTGTTGCATATGTTGCAAAAGCCTCAAGAGCTGCTTGCGCATCCTTAGACTTCTTTAGTTCATTAGAGAACTGACCTTCCATTGCACTGTTTGAGTCATAAGAAACTGGCTTCTCACCTGGGAAGATTTTCTTTGACGCATCGAGCATCGCTGGATATGGATCTGCGGCGTAGTACTTATCTGCAGAAACCTTTGCCTTCCAGAGTGCATTTCCCTTAGCTGAAGCTGGGAATGTTGGTGCACCCTTTGAGCCATCTGGGTTAGCTACGTCAACAACGTTGCGCTTGTCGCTAACCATGAAGATTGCAAATGCAAGAGCTTCTTTAGGGAACTTAGAGTGTGGAGATACGGTGTAAATTCCGCCGCCCCATTCACCTGAGTAGTTAATAGTCTCGCCAGCCCACATTGGCATTGGAGCCGCTGTGATCTGACCTGCTGGTACGTTCCATGATCCTGCTGGACGGATTACGAACTCACCGAACCATGATGGTCCGATTGTCATAACAACCTTGTTAGCAGCTCCGAAGTCCTTGATGAAGTCAGCATCCCATGGAGCAGATGTTGAAAGCACGCCGGCCTTAAGAAGGCTATTAATCATTGTTGTTGCACGTGTGCACTTAGGTGAACTTGGAGCAATCTTTACTGCTGTTGCAGAAGTTGCTTGGTTCACTGGGCACTGTGATGGCCATAGCCATGATGAGTATGCGCCCTGAGTTCCAACTGCACCGAGTGAATATCCTGGGTGGTTCTTTGAAAGATCGAGACCGATCTTTTCGAAATCAGCCATTGTCTTAGGGACTGTGTATCCGAAGTCCTTCATCAACTTTGTATTGACCCAAAGAACTGTCTGAGCGAGGTCGTTCTTTACGCAGTAGTACTGCTTGTCTTCGCCGAGACACCACTTGTTACCGGCTTCCATATCTTTCCAGAATGAAGCTGGTGCGTACTTGTTCAATGCGAGTGCGTTGTCTGCATCGCGAAGAACTGAAACGTCATTTGGTGGGCCGAAAACTACATCTGGCCAACCTTTCTTTACGCGGTTAAAGAGTGCAACCTTCTGTACGAGGTCGCCCTGTGCGTGAAGTTCTACCTTCACATCAACAGTCTTCTTCATGATTTCTGCGTACAACTTTGCACCTGGTAGACGTGGTGCATCTACCCAGATGGTGATCGATGGCTTAGCAGCCTGAGCTGGCATCGCCATGACTGTTGTACCTGCAATTGCAGTCGCCGCAGCGATTGCAATTAGTGAGTACTTCTTCTTCAAGGTGTTCCCCCTCTGTAGGTCTGGTGATGGCGCCTTGTAGCCAATCGAACCAGTTGCCGAAATACTAGGGGTGGGAATACTATTTCGTATAGTATTTTCAAAGTTTCTTTTGGGAGTTTTGCACCCCCGCAGGCGCGAATCCTCCAGTTGTTATGAAGCCGTTATAAACCGAGAGAAAAGGTAGGCGACCATGAAGATCACCAACATTGAAGTTGTACTTGAGGAACGCCCTGGCATGTCCCCCGCATTTGTCTGGCGAAAAAACGTTCCAGGTTCCGATGGCGCGCATACAGGCGCCTGGCTGGTCGTTGAAACAGATGCAGGAATCACTGGTTTCGCTTCCGTTAGTCGCGGGGTTATTTTTAAAGATTATGTAGATCGCAGATTTAGAGCAGAATTTGTGGGACAAGATCCCTTAATGCGTGAGCACTTGTGGGAACGCGTCTGGGAGCTCGATCGAATCGAACGTTTTGCACCAAACATGACGCATGTATTCGATGTTGCGTTATGGGATATCGGCGCAAAGCACGCCAACTTGCCGGTCTATAAGTTACTTGGTGGATATCGCGATTCGCTTCCTGCTTATGCTTCTACTGTCACCTACTCATCTATTGAAGAGTTTCTCGATATTGCAGATCAAGCTCTTGCACTTGGATATCCAGCAATTAAGTTGCATGCATTTGGAGATGCGAAGAAGGATGCACTTCTTGGTGAAAAATTGCGCGCACATGTCGGTGACGACATTCCTTTGATGTACGACGGATCAGCAGGTTTTGATCTCGAGGATGCGGTTTATCTTGGTAACGCCCTCTACGACAGTGGATTTGCTTGGTATGAAGAGCCAATGCGCGAATTCAGTATTACCGCGTATAAGTGGCTTGGTCAGCGCGTAAAGATTCCTTTGCTCTTGGGCGAAGTTACTGATGGCGCACATATGAGCGCTGGAGACTTCGCCGCAACTGGTGTCGCAACATCTCTTCGCACAAGTACTTTCTTACGTGGTGGATTCACCGGTGCGATGCGAATTGCGCACTTGGCTGATTCATATCACCTACGTGCAGAGGTTCATGGATTCGGTCTTGAGAGTATTCATCTCTGTATGGCAATCAAGAACACCACTTATTACGAATCACTCATCTGGGGAAATCCTATGAAGCGCGAGTCATTCGTCGATGCGCAAGGAAATGTTCACGCACCCAAGGGTCCTGGCGTTGGCTATGAAACTGTATGGGCACAATCTGGCGTCCCTAAAGGTCTAGAAAAGTATGTGAAGTAATGACAAAAATTATTGGTATCGAATCTTTCGATGTTCGCTTTCCAACATCGAAGATGCTTGATGGTTCTGATGCCATGAACCAGGATCCAGATTATTCGGCGGCGTATCTTCGAATCACTACCGATAAGGCTGGATTACATGGTGACTCTTTGGTCTTTACGATCGGACGCGGAAACGATGTGCAGATCGCTGCCATCAATATGCTCACCTCTAAAGTGCAAGGTCTCACCGTTGAAGATGCCTTTGCACGAATTGGCCAGATTGCACGCGAACTCAGTGGTGATAGCCAGATTCGTTGGTTAGGTCCTGATTACGGTGTTTTTCATATGGCAGCTGGCGCAGTTCTTAATGCACTCTGGGATCTCTTTGCGAAAGCTAAAGGTGTGCCACTTTGGAAACTGCTATCGGATATGACTCCAGAGCAGATTGTTGATGCCATAGATTTCAGATACATCACTGATGCACTTACTCGAGAGGAAGCGCTCGACATTCTTCACCGCATGAATTCAAATAAGGCGGCAAATGAAGAGATTCTTCGCACCAAGGGTGTGCCTGCATACACAACTTCTCCAGGATGGCTCGGCTATAGCGATGAGAAGATGCTTGATCTCACCAAGAAGGCTATGGATGATGGCTTTAAGCTGATCAAATACAAGTGCGGAAAATCAATCGCAGATGACCAGCGCCGTCTTGGCAAGGTCCGCGAACTCGTCGGCCCTGACTTTAAGATCGCCATCGATGCCAATCAGGTCTGGGATGTAAATGTTGCAATCACCTGGATTAACGCTCTCAAAGAATACAAATTGCATTGGGTCGAAGAGCCAACAAGTCCCAGTGATGTGATTGGCCACGCAAAGATTGCTTCATCTGTTGCGCCAACACCCATTGCTACAGGTGAAATGGCAAGTTCTCGCATCATCTTTAAGCAATTACTGCAGTCAAAGGGCTTCTCTATAATGCAGATAGATGCCACTCGCGTTGCTGGCGTCAATGAAAATCTTGCGAACATACTGATGGCTGCCAAGTTTGGAGTTCCAGTGTGTCCGCATGCAGGGGGTGTAGGGCTGTGTGAGATGGTCCAACATTTAGCAATGTGGGATGCGGTGGCCGTCTCGGGACATCACAGCTCTCGCGTTGTTGAATTCGTGGACCATCTCCACCAGCACTTCCTCGAACCGGTTTCAGTAAAGGGTGGTTATTACATTGCGCCACAACTTCCTGGAGCTGGCGCACAGATGCATCAAGCGAGTATCGATGAGTACTCTTTTCCGAGTGGCTCTTATTGGAAGAATGAGGCAAATTCATGAGTGATGAATTCAAAGGGTTAGTTGCAGTAGTCACTGGTGCAGGATCTGGAATCGGGTTAGCAGTTGCCCAACACTTCCATGATAACGGCGCAAAGGTTTATGGCCTCGACCTTCAAGAAGGTTCAATGAGCCCCTATGCGCATTTCATTACTTGCGACATTGGAGATCCAGCAAGTGTTAAGTCAGCTTTTGCCGAACTAGCCAAGCAGACGCAAGTGATTGACATCCTTGCCAATAATGCAGGAGTTGGTGCAACAGGCACGATTGAAGATGCGAGTGAAGAAGACTGGCATCGAGTCCTTAACATCAACGTCGTTGGTACATCTCGTGTAAGTGCAGCTGCAATGCCGCTTCTTCGCAAGAGTAAATCCCCCGCCATTGTGAATACATGTTCTATTGCAGCAACAGCAGGTATTCCAAAGCGTGCGGTCTATAGCGCTAGCAAAGGAGCGATCATGTCTCTCACTCTTGCGATGGCTGCCGATCACGTCAAAGAGGGAATTCGCGTCAACTGCGTCAATCCAGGAACTGCAGATACTCCATGGGTAGCTCGCTTGCTCTCACAGGCTAAAGATCCAGTGGCCGAGCGTGCAGCACTTGAGGGTCGCCAGCCTATGGGCCGTCTTGTGAACGCCCAAGAGGTCGCATCTGCGATTGCCTACCTCGCAAGTCCCCGACAGGCTTCAACTACTGGCACAATTCTCGCAGTAGACGGTGGCATGCAAGGACTTCGACTTCCGAAGTAGCGGTGCTGCACAATGTTGGGGGTTCAGTTGGCAACGAAGAAGGCCGCTCCTCGAGCAACAAAACGCACTCCCCGTAGATCTGTTTTATCAGATGAGATCTACGACATGATTAAGGCGATGATCTTTAATCATGAGATCGAGCCAGGATCTCGTGTAAATATTGATTCACTTTCAGTGCAACTTGAAGTCTCACAGACACCTGTACGCGAAGCGCTAGCCCGTCTTGAATCTGATGGCCTCATCGCAAAGGAACCGCTTAAGGGATATAAAGCCACCGAACTTCTCTCAATTAAAGAGCTCAACGACCTCTTCCAATTCAGATTACTGATTGAGCCATGGGCGGCAGAGCAGGCTGCGAAAATCATTGATAACACTGGCAAGACTGCCCTTAAGGCAGAGATGCAGAGTGCAAAGACCGCGTTGAAATTTGCTGGCGATGGACAGTTCCAAGCACTCACAGAACATGATTCGCGCTTTCATACTCTTGTTGCAAGTATCTCTGGCAATAACACTGTTGCAGAGTTCTACGAGCGCACTCACTGCCACCTTCACTTATTCCGCCTCTATATGGCAAATAAGCTTCACCTCATTGATGGCGAATCACGTGCTGAATTTGTGCAAGATTTATTTGAGCAGTATTACCAAAGTGGTTCTGGCCAGCTTGCTATCAAAGAACATGATGCGATTGCAAAGGCGATTCTTGATCAGAACCCAAAAGCTGCAAAAACTGCGATGCATGCTCACATTGAGTCATCCTTGAAGAGATTTACGCCAGCCGCTGCTGCTCGAATTTAAATTCAATGAAGTGCTTGCAATTAGCTATCTCCTGATCTAGATTATCCTATAGGATTTTAGAGATAAGGGTGAGCGATGCTTTCAAAGATAAAGAGTATTGAGATTCGTGCATGCCGCGGCGGCGATGAACTTGAATCACTCGACACAGTTGCAGCGGTAAAGCTTCCTGGCGGATCACGCCCCGACTTTACGGTCGTCACTATTACTACTGAAGATGGCGTGCAAGGAACTTCATTTGGTTTTGGCGCACAGGATGCAAAGGCTGCTGCTGCCACGATGTCACAGGTAAAGCCATTTTTTATCGGACGTAGCGCACATGATTCTGCAAAGAATATGAAGGATTTCGAAATCTACGATCGTCGCTGGAACCATGTACCGATCTACTCATACGCTCCCTTTGATAATGCGTGTTGGGACATTGTCGGAAAGATGGCACATCTTCCTGTCTACAAAATTCTCGGAGCAGCTCGCGAGAAAGTCCCGCTATATGTCTCATCTATGTTTTTGGACGGTCCTGAGGATTACGCACGTCAAGCACTTGAAGTAAAAGCGAAAGGTTATAAGGGATACAAGTTGCACCCACCAGGGGGCCTTGATCTTGATATCGCTTGCTATCGCGCAGTGCGTGCAGCTGTCGGCGATGACTTCACACTTATGGCAGACCCAGTGATTATGGCTTCTTACGAAGAAGCACTTAAGGCTGGTCGCGAACTCGAGCGCCTTGGCTACAAATGGTTGGAAGAGCCGCTCCTTGATGTCAATCTCAATGGACTTAAGAAACTTCGCGAGAAGTTAGATATTCCAATCTGTGGCACAGAGGTTATCGCCGGAAATGCGTACAGCGTCGCACATTGTATTAAGGAAGGCATCGTCGATATCGTCCGCACCGATGTTTCGTGGCGAGCAGGTATCACCGCAGTTATGAAGACAGCTCACTTGGCTGAGGCTCATGGCGTGCAATGCGAACTTCACACCACGATCTATCACGGACTCGAGCAGGTGCAGTTGCATCCATCTCTAGCAATCAGCAACTGTGAATTCTTTGAAACGCTATATCCATTCGATGATTTCCAATTCGGAACAAAGACACAGCTCAACATTGTCGATGGTTATGTGATGGCACCAGTCGGTGAAGGCCTATGTATTGAATATGACTGGGACTTTATTGATAAGCACACGGTTGCCGTTCTCTAGCAACTACTGCGCAACAATGTGAAGAAGTGGTTGGCCGGATGCATATCTGGCCAATTGCTCTTCAACCAACTTTCGTCCACGTGGTGTAAATGCTTCACTATCTCCCCCAACGTGTGGAGTGATGATTACATTTTTGGCACTCCATAACGGATGACCAGCAGGAAGAGGTTCTGGGTCTGTGACGTCGAGACCAGCTGTGATTCGCCCCGCATTAAGTTCGACTATCAGCGCTTCAGTATCCACAACAGCACCTCGTGCAACGTTAATTAGCGCAGCGCCATCTTTCATCGCAGCTAGTCGCGGTGCATTCATGAGATGACGAGTTTGATCGTTGAGTGGAACGATCAAGATGATGACATCAAAGGTTGGAAGTAGGCGATCAAAGTGATCGAATGTGAGTGCGCCGTCTTTTCCTGAACGCGAGAAGGAAGTAACAGTTACCTCAAAATTGGAGAGCATTTTGGCAATCATCTTGCCAATATTTCCGTGACCCACAATTGCCACTTTGGAATCTGAAAGGGATGGTTTGCGGACATGTGCCCAACGCTGTGCTGCTTGATCAATTGCAAAGTCAGCAAAGCCGCGTCGCGATGCGATAGCTAATGCCACAGCAAGTTCGGCGGTAGACGCATCATGCACACCAGCTGCATTGCAGAGAATCACACCATCTGGGCGAATCTTTAGAACATCATCAACGCCAGCATTAGGAGATTGAATAACTTTCAACCCCTTCATATCCGGAATCATTGCAATTGCTGCCGGTCCGCCCATGTAACGCGGAACGTAAAATTCAACTTTATCTAGATCTTCTGCTGCGGGAGCAATCCCGTCAGTAGGTAGATGTGTGACACCTGCAGGCAGATTCAGATCTGGCCATTGCGTCCAAACAACTGTCATTGATTACGCCCAGTAATGATTGGATCCCAATCAGCGCGAGATGAATATGGAGTCTCATAGGTTGGTTTATTCACATAACGTGAATAAGTAAAGTTAAGTGTTGTTCCAGATCCCGCAGCTAGATCCAACGTTAACCACTTGGAATTCACATCGTGAGTTGAAGTGGAACCATCTTCGCCAGTGATCGTGACCTTGTCGAAGCGATTCTCGCCAAAGCTACCTGCCTGCAAGATCAGTGTACGAGCCTGGCTCTTATTCAAGTTAGCAACAACAACGCGAAGGGCATCGGCTGAAACCTGATCGACCATCGCACTGACATCTTCTGGAAGTCCTGGTCGTGACTTCTCGCCATCGAAGTAACGCACCTTGCCATGTTGCAGGCCGCCGTGGGAGATATGCATCGGCGCCCCAAAGAGCATTTGCGCAAGTCCTTCAAAGTAGACAGGGTTAAATTCTTGCCAGGCATGAATGTTGTATCCAGGAACGCGTAGATCAAGTCCAACAACAACGTCTGCAGTTGCAGGATCGTAGGTATCCCAGTTGCGAGGATTTCCGGTATTCGAGCGCATCTTATGAAGCTGAATCTTGATCAACTCAAGGTTAGCTTTAAGAATCTCCATTGGATAATTTGGCAAGTGGCCATGTACGAATTGGAACCATGGCAAAGTATTTGCGATGTAATGCTTTGTATCTCGCCCAGTTCCCTTCTCTCCACCAGATACTCCAGGGATATATACAGCATCCCAATTGTTATCGCGCGGCAGAGCCATAATGCGATCGAAATCTTCCTGGGCCATCGAAGTGGTCCAGATATAGATCATGTGGCGCGCAGATGGAAGTCGATAGTCAGCCCACCCGGCATCAAAGTGGCGATGTGGAACTTTGGTAACGCCATCTTCCTCTCTGCGAAGCGACCAGATTAAATCGAACTGTGAACGCGGTAGATCGAGATAGCTGTAATCGCCCGTCATCAAGACTGCATTCATCGCAGCATTGGTAATTGGTTCCATGATGGTCATAAAGCCATGCGGCCAGCGCCATCCGTAATATCCGCCCCACCATTTACCATCGTTGAATTCACCGATTTCACCTGATGTACCGATGTTGTCCGGCATGATTCCGCCGTTAGCGTCACGGCGCTGCATCCACGCCTTGATGTAATCAAGTGCGATCTGCTTTGTCTTTTCATCATGTGAATACATGTAGGCATGGGTCAAGAGCGACGTTGAATTGAGGTTAAGTGGGACATCTCCCCTATTCATTCGCTCATTCATTTTCTTGATGAGATCATCGTAAATTTCAGGATCAGACCAGTGACAGAGCATCGATGAGAAATCTGTCTTAACAATGTCTTCATATGGTGCCAAGTAATCATCGAGAACGGTGCGATGTGTCTCCCAATCTTCATGAGTAACAACTTGGCGAGGTCCCTTGCTGCCAGTAAGTGGTGAGAGCATCTGCTTCTTCGCAGGATCGTAATTCTTCGCCTCTTTATCTTCACCTGTATAGAAACTTGCAAAGCGAGCTGCACGTTGACGATCAATCAATGACTCTGGCTTAGTAAGTCCAAAGAAGTAGTGGTAGAGATATCCCTCCCCGTGGTGCATCCAGTCGTAGTACCCATCAAACTCGCGATAAATCTGCCCGTACTCGGTCCACTGCATCGTGATCGAATCCCACATCTTGCGCGCGAGTTGATAAACCTCTTCGTTTCCACCAATACTGTAAAAAAGTGCCAAGTTCATAAATGCTTCATACGGATCATCTGATCCATCCATACTTGGCCAGACATCGCGCCAAATCAACGAACCATCACTGCGTGTATAGCGCGCAACGAATTCCGGAGCTGCTGCATTGAGTTTGTCGATGATCTCTCGCTCGAGGTGCGCCCACTCTCCTGGTGTTGAAGGAGTTGTGATGGAAATACGTGGATGCGATGAATTGCTCATCTCAGGATCGTATAGGATCAAAAGCCTGCAATCAATGGTTAAAGCGCGTTGCCAAGACTTTTCCGCACTCAATTAACCAGTGCTGGCTTTCACTAATCGCAGATTGAACAGATGGCGCTAATTGAACAAGGCTCACAATTGAGTCTGACTCGGCGTTCTTATTCACTCCACATGAAATCAAAACTGGACGTTCAATTTCACGCGCGGTCTCCAACAAATATCCCACTGCCTTGCCGCGAAAGCTCTGCTCATCAAATGATCCTTCTCCGGTGATCACGCAATCAGAGTGCTTGATTTTTTCGCTTAAGCCAATCAATTCGGCGATAGTTGCCACACCACTCACAATCGATGCACCGAGCAATACGGACAATCCGCAAGAGACACCTCCGGCAGCACCATAACCCGCAGCATCCTCAACACCAAGAACCTCCAAGAAGTGTGCGAGGCCTTTATCGAGCTGTTCTACCTGCGCAGCATCGGCACCTTTCTGTGGGCCAAAGATATGTGCTGCTCCGTTGATGCCAGTTAGCGGTGATTGCACATCTGCCAAGATTTTGATTCCGCGTTCTGGTTTTCGTAAATCAAGTGGACTTGCAATGCGAGTCAATCGATGCAAATCTCCACCACCCAGCGCAAGTTCATTTCCATCCGCATCAAGTGCTTTAAATCCAAGTGCAAAGAGTGCACCCATTCCCGCATCCGTAGATGCTGATCCACCAACAGCAATAAGGATTTCATTCACTCGATCATCTGCTAGTACCGCCCTGATCGCTTGCCCTAAGCCATAGGAATGCGCACCTAACGGATCTAGTTCATCTAAAGTAGTAATTCCACAGATCGTTGCCATCTCAATAACGGCAGTGTCTGCACCCACCAATAACCAAGTTGATTGATGTTCGATACCTGTTGCACCTTGCACTGTCATGGGAATTCGTATTGATTCAGCAGTGACGCTTTCAATGCAATCAAGTGTTCCTTCACCACCATCAGCAAATGGTGCAATCACAATTTCATCGTTTGGACGCGAGATTTTCCAACCTTTAGTTAAAGCCCGCGCCACCTGCGCACTTGTTGCGCTTCCCTTAAAGGAATCAGGTGCGATAAGAATCTTTGCCACAGGCACACATTACCTAACGTGCGGAAGACTGATCGCGTGCGTAAATGAACCCCGCCTCAGAAGAGACGGGGTTCTTTACTAGTACTGAGTAAGGATTAGCTGCAACCTGATGTGTTTCCGCAGCCTTCGCATACAAAGCATGCACCTGACATACGCATCTTCACGCCACATGTCATACAGAGCGGTGCATCTGATTTGATGCCCATTGACTCTAGAAGATCTGAAGATGAACCGATTGTCATCGCCGGAGCGGATGCAACTGGTGCTGCTTCGATCTTGACGTCAGCAACCTGTGCTTTAGCGACTGCAGCTACAGGAGCCACCGCAGGCGCAACTGCTTTTGGGCTATCGCCCTCCGCAGGTTCCACAGGTGCAACAGGTGCGTACTCCCCACCATTGTTAAGTGCTGCTTCGCGCTCTGCCACTGTGTAGAGACCGAGTGATGCACGCTCTTCAAATGGTAGGTAATCGAGTGCTAGGCGACGGAAGATGTAATCCATCATGGACTGTGCCATGCGGATGTCCTTATCATCTGTCATACCTGCTGGCTCGAAGCGAAGGTTTGTGAACTTCTCAACGAATGTCTGTAGTGGAACTCCGTACTGGAGACCAATTGAGACTGCGATTGAGAATGCATCCATCACACCGGCAAGAGTTGAACCCTGCTTACCGAGCTTAAGGAATACCTCACCGAGTGCACCATCTGCATAAGCACCTGAGGTCATGTAACCCTCAGCGCCGCCGACAGAGAATGATGTTGTTGTTGATGGACGTGACTTTGGAAGACGCTTGCGAACTGGAGCTGCAATAACTTCTGCTTCTACAGGAGCATCCTTCTTCTTCGCCTTGCCATCTGAAAGTGGCTGACCAACCTTGCAGTTGTCGCGATAAACAGCAAGTGCCTTGATGCCCATGCGCCATGCCTCTAGGTGAACTTCCTCAACTTCTTCAACAGTTGCATCCTCTGGGAGGTTTACTGTCTTTGAAATGGCACCTGACAAGAATGGCTGACATGCAGCCATCATGCGGACGTGGCCCATTGGAGCGATTGATCGTGCACCAAGTGCGCAGTCAAATACTTCATAGTGCTCTGGCTTTAGTCCCGGAGCATCAATGACGTGACCGTTAGCTGCAATGAATTCAACAATCGCTTCGATTGTCTCTTCTGTGTATCCGAGCTTACGAAGTGCCTGTGGAACCGTCTGGTTAACGATCTGCATAGATCCGCCACCGACAAGCTTCTTGAACTTAACGAGTGAGAAGTCTGGCTCGATACCGGTGGTATCGCAATCCATCATCAAACCAATTGTTCCAGTTGGTGCAAGAACTGAGATCTGCGCGTTGCGCCATCCGTTCTTATCACCTGTTGAAAGACATGCATCCCACGCCTTGTTTGCTTCGACCCAGACATCCTTATCAAGAGTGGTCTCTTGCTTGGCTGCAGATGAAGCGGCTGCATGCTTGCGCATGACGCGTGCGTGAGGCTTAGCATTCTGTGCAAAACCTGCATATGGCCCAACAATTCCTGCTAGTTCTGCTGAGCGCTTGTAGGTGATGCCTGACATCAATGATGTGATTGCACCAGCAAGTGCGCGTCCACCTTCTGAATCGTAGGCAAGACCTGATGCCATAAGAAGCGCGCCAAGGTTTGCGTATCCGATTCCGAGCTGACGGTAAGCCTTTGTTGTCTCACCAATAGCCTCAGTTGGGAAGTCTGCGAAACAGATTGAGATATCCATCGCGGTGATGATCATCTCTGCAGCCTTACCGAATGTCTTTGCATCAAATGAACCATCTGCCTTGAGGAACTTCATCAAGTTAAGTGAAGCCAAGTTACATGATGAGTTATCGAGTGACATGTACTCAGAGCAAGGGTTTGACGCATTGATGCGACCTGTCTCTGGAGTTGTGTGCCAATCATTGATGGTGTCATCAAATTGAACTCCTGGATCAGCACATGCCCATGCAGCTTGTGCGATCTTTGTGAAAAGTGCGCGCGCATCAACGGTGTCAATAACTTCACCAGTTGAACGAGCAGTTAAACCAAATTGCTCACCATTCTCAACAGCCTTCATGAACTTATCTGAGAGGCGTACTGAGTTATTTGCATTCTGGTACTGGACAGAGATGATGTCTTTTCCACCAAGGTCCATATCAAAGCCAGCATCACGAAGGGCGCGAATCTTGTCCTCTTCGTTGACCTTGGTCTCGATAAATTCTTCGATATCTGGATGATCTACATCGAGAACAACCATCTTTGCAGCGCGACGGGTTGCGCCTCCAGATTTGATTGTTCCAGCTGATGCGTCAGCACCACGCATAAATGAAACTGGGCCTGAGGCTGTTCCACCTGATTTGAGGAGTTCCTTTGCAGAACGGATACGTGAAAGGTTAAGACCGGCACCAGAACCGCCCTTAAAGATCATTCCTTCTTCACGATACCAATTAAGAATTGACTCCATCGTGTCATCAACAGACAAGATAAAGCATGCAGAAACTTGCTGTGGGGCAGCTGTTCCGACGTTAAACCAAACTGGGGAGTTGAAAGAGAAGATTTGGTGCATGAGCATATGTGTTAATTCATGCTCGAAAATTGTTGCATCCTTATCTGTTGCAAAGTAACCGTGTTCTTTCCCAGCCTTTGTGTAGGTAAGTACAACGCGATCGATGACCTGCTTGAGAGACCATTCGCGATTTTCGGCACCGACTGCGCCACGGAAATACTTAGTGGTTACGATTGTTGATGCATTTACTGACCAGAAGTCAGGGTATTCAACACCGTGTTGTTCAAATACAGTCTCACCGGTTTTCCAGTTTGACTGAACAACATCGCGACGTTCCCACTTGACTTCGTCGTAAGGGTGAATTCCCTCGGTTGTATAAATGCGCTCAATTGTTAAGCCCTTACCCTTTAAGGTGTTATGAGCTTTGATTTTAATTGGTCGATTGATGACCGTATCTGACATCGTTACTTTCCCCGTCTTCTGTTTATTGCGTACCCAAATAAAAATTAAATGGATAAGCGATTATCTGCTGGTGAATTTGTATTGCTATTTGTTACTTGTGAACTTGCTGCTTTTGTACTTGATGGCAGGGCGCGGAGAAGAGCGATCTCACCTTCAAAATCTTCAAGGGAGGCAAAGTTACGGTATACCGAGGCATATCGTAAGTAAGCCACCTCATCGAGCTCACGGAGCGGCGAGAGGATCGCCATTCCGACTTCTTGCGCTTCGATCTCAGCTTGACCTGATGAGCGAAGTGTCTCTTCCACTCTCTGGGCTAGCAAGACCAAATCATCTTCATTGACCGGACGTCCCTGGCACGCCTTACGGACACCAACCAATACCTTTTCGCGGCTAAACGGCTCAGTGGCCCCGCTTCGCTTAATGATGTTGAGGAGTGCGACCTCTTGCGTTGAAAAGCGTTGGAGGCATTCTGGGCACTCACGACGGCGACGAATCTGTGTGCCATCTTCAACAGGACGAGAGTCAACGACGCGAGAATCATCATGTCGGCAGAATGGACAGATCATCGGCGTGTCTCCTTTCGAAATGCTGGGAATTTCCCGTTTTCAGATGTATTGGTGAATCTAGAAACTTACCCTAAAAACACTACTAATGGAAGTTTTTAGTGATTCGACCCCTACATCTAGTGGGAACTATAAAGCAATTCTTGAGAGTTTTCCTGTTGAGTAGATAAACGACACGCCGCGGCTAGTTTTTACTCCGCCCTTAGCCGTGAAGTGGAATACGAAGCGACTGTCCCGCCTGAACATCGGGGGTAGCCAGCGAGTTCACGATCATGATCTCCTCGATCAGCGAGCGCACATCCCCATCGCCAGCCATACGTCCTGCCAACGACCAGAGGCTCTCCCCAGGGCCAACGACCACAGTCACATATGAATCTGGGGCAGCTGACATCGAATCGGTGCTGCCGGCACCTGCACTAAAGGCAAAGGTTGCGACCATGACGATCGCAAGAGAAAGGACCACGAGGGTGCGAGTAAGGCGACCACGGCGATTAAGAACAATAGTGCCGGACGGATTGGTCGAATTGAATCCTTGCGAAAAGCCCTGATTTATAAGGGTTTTAGCGCTTACTGCGTTGATTGTCGCTGTGCTCATGATCTTTACTCCTGCGATTTCAACCTTGGGGAAGGTTTTCGAACACTTGTTCGATAGGAAAACAATACCTCCCCCCACTGACATCTGCAAGATAATTTCGAACATATGTTTGAATTTATCCCCAACCTGTGGAATCATCTGTGTATGAGCAAAAAGACATCCCCCGCCGGCAGCGGTGAGCTCTCACCCCGCCAGGTCGCAATCCTTGACTTCATCAAAACCTCCACAGAGTCCCAGGGCTACGCCCCCTCTATGCGTGAAATTGCCGATGGTGCAGGCCTAGCCTCCCCCGCCTCGGTCAAGTACCAGCTCGATATCCTCGAGGAGAAGGGCTTCATCCGGCGCGATGAAAACCGCGGTCGTGCGATGGAAGTCGTCCTCCCCGATTCACTCTCAGATTCAATGGTCGGCGCATCAGCCCCAACAGATAAGACTCGCTTTATCCCACTCGTCGGTCGCATCGCTGCAGGTGGACCAATCACTGCCGAACAAGATGTCGAAGAGATCGTTCCACTTCCAGAATCACTCGTTGGCTCCGGTGATCTCTTCATGCTTAAGGTCGTTGGTGACTCCATGGTCAACGCTGCAATCTGTGATGGTGACTTTGTTGTTATCCGCTCTCAGAAAGATTGCAACAAGGGCGAGATCGTTGCCGCAATGATTGATGGCGAAGCAACTGTAAAAACATTCTCACGTAAAGATGGCCACATCTGGTTGCTCCCTGCAAACGATGACTTCGAACCCATCAACGGAGATAACTGCGAGATCCTCGGTAAAGTCACCGCGGTCTTGCGTTCAGTTCGCTAGTTCTTTCAGGAGTCAACTCTCCAGGTAATGGAATCGAGCTGAGATTATGACAATCTCATCATCGTAAACTTGGTAGACCAACCGATGTGTCCGATCAATCCGTCGCGAAAATATCTGAACGGCGTGAAACCTCAATTGTTCGGGCTTACCAATCCCCTGTGCTGGATCATCCATACAAGCTTCAATGAGCTTATTAATCCTTGCCAGAACTTTGGAATTCCCAGAACCCTGCCAATATTTAAAATCTAGATCTGCCTGCTTTGTTGATTTAACGCCACGGACTTTCTTCTTTCCCGGCACTAACGGCGGCTCTTACTCTTAGCCTTTGATTTATGTAATGGACTGGTCGAAGTGATCGGAAGTTCAAGAGGTTGTATGTGGCCCTTCTCTGCCTGTTCCATTGATTTCAAAAGCCATGCCCGATTGGCCGGCGTCGACAATAGGTACTGCATCTCAAGCATAGATTCGTATTCACTCTCAGAAATCAGCACAGCATTGCCACTTTTGGAGGTGATCACAACGGGCGCCATATCTGTATTGACCTTTTCGATGAGAGGAAAAAGGGTTGCCCGCGCCTCAGATGCGGTAATCGCCACGAAAGATCTCCCTTGATAGTGGTACAAGAAATGGTACCACTGCTTTATGACATGGAGGGACGTTACTTCTTACTCTCGACTTCCTTAAGGATGCGAGCTATCTCATCTGCCACAGTGCGAAGCTCGGCAAGTTCTGCAATGGCCGCGTCGTGAGTCTCTGAAATCTTCTTCGCCACATCATCGGCCCCACTTCGCTGACCCACCATAATGATGGAGAGTAAGACAAGCTGGAGAAATGTCTGAGCAATCCAAGCCACAATGATGAGTACATTTCCTGAAGACAGCGCTGCGGGTAATGAGATCAGTGCAATTGCCGCGAAGATATAAGCACACCACATGGTCGAGACAAAGTTGGTTATCTTCTCGGCCAACCTCTGATTGAAACTATTGATCTGACTCATATCTCCATGCTATTGGTAAATCAGCGAGAATTAAACGCCCAAATAAGCCTTCTTCATGCCCTAACCTCAGCCTATGACTTTTCGTACCGTAGCCGCCGCCGCAGGAATTGCACTCGTGCTGATCTACATGATCGGCTCTAGTCTCTGGGTTAACACCGGCGATAACTGGTATCGAGATCTCGCGAAACCATCATGGCAACCACCTAGTTATCTCTTCGGCCTCATCTGGCCCTATAACTTTGTTGTCATCGGAATCGCATCTGTTCTGATCGCACAACGCGCATCCAAAGTAACCACGACTATCTATCTCGCCGTCTTCGCACTCTCTGTCGCAGCCGCCCTTATCTGGGCCTTCCAGTTCTATCGCCCACATAACTACCTCGCATCGGCCATCGCACTCACCGCCGCAGCTCTACTCACACTTCCGATGACCTACATCGTCGCAACTGTTTCCATCCCAATGGCAATCGCCTTTGCGCCATATCAAATCTGGGTCGCAATCGCCGCTTCATTAAGTTGGGGTTACTGGCACCTAGCAAGGCTCACCTAGTGCAACGCATTCTCTATATTCCTTTTGATCAGCTACACCGCAATTACGGCGTGCTCAAAGGTGCAGATAAATCCACTGACGTAATCGCAATTATCGAAAGCCAAAACATGATCGAAGGCGCTAACTGGCACCCAGAGCGTCTCTTCTTCCTTATCTCTTCCGCCCGCCACTTCGCCAAAGATCTACGCGACGAAGGCTTCACAGTCGATTACCGCAAAGCAACCAACACCCCGACAGGCTTACAAGCGATCCAGAAAAAATATAAAGGTGCACCAATCCTCTGCGCCGAACAATCATCATTTCGCCTGACCGAAAAACTCGCCGCACTCAAGGCCGAATTCATCCCCAACGATTTCTTCTTAACTCCACGCGATCTCTTCGCCTCCTGGGCAGGTTCACAAAAGTCATACCTGATGGAGAATTTCTATCGCAAGCAACGCGTGCGCCTTAACATTTTGATGGAGGGCGACCAACCTGCAGGGGGTGCGTGGAATTTTGATAAAGATAATCGCTTGCCACCACCAAAGAATTACACCTGGCCCACCTACCTCGAACACGAACGCGATGAGATCGACATCGAAGTCGCCAAAGAACTCAAGATGTCTCCCACCACCACATGGGCCACTACGCGCAAAGGTGCACTCGCACAACTGGATTACTTCATCAAAAATCACTTCGCACATTTTGGCCCCTACGAAGATGCAATGGCACTCGATAGTTGGTCACTGCACCACTCACTATTAAGCCCATATCTCAACAACGGTCTTCTTCATCCCGCAGAAGTAATCAAAGCTGCCGAGAAAGCATTTAAAACAGGCAAAGTCCCGATCGAATCCGCCGAAGCATTCGTTCGCCAAATCATTGGCTGGCGCGAATACGTCAACGGCATGTATTGGTTCCTTGGCCCCGAATACCGCAACCACAATCAACTACAAGCAACTCGCAAACTCTTGCCACTCTTTGAAGATCCCAACAAAACCCAGATGAACTGCATCAAATCAACTGTTACCGATATCAACGATCGCGCCTGGGTTCATCACATCCCGCGCCTGATGCTCTTAAGTAATCTCGCACTTGTCACCGGTACCAACCCACAAGAGTTCCTCGAGTGGATGAGTCGCGTCTTTATCGATGCCACCGATTGGGTGATGGTCCCCAACATCATCGGCATGGGAGTTCACGCAGATGGTGGCCTCATGATGACAAAGCCATATGCAGCCGGAGGCGCCTACATCTCGCGCATGAGTAATTACTGCAAGAGCTGCGTCTATAACCCGAAACTGCGCACCGGTGATACCGCATGTCCGTTTACAACTTTGTACTGGGACTTCCTCGATCGCCACAAAGAAACATTCGCCAAGAACCATCGCATGTCACAGCAAGTATTCGGCCTCAATCGTTTATCTGATCTTCCTGAACTTAAAGAGCGTGCACAAGAAGTTCTCGAGGGATTTGAAAAAGGTTTAATTTAACCCTTACGCCAACTCATCCACGCCCCCGTAGACCACAACGCCCACACAACAAGCAGCGGCTGGAAGAACAAGCGAATCAATCGCGCACGATCGGTATCTAGCCCAAATGCATCAATTCCATTTACATACTGCGAGATATTCCCCGGAAAGATCGCAACAAAGAAGGCCGCAACAATCCAACCCACCTGCGCTCGATAACGACCAAGACGTGCAAGCGCCAGCCCTAGAAGAATCTCGACAACACCTGATGCCAACACAACAAAGTCAGCTGATAACGGCACCCACGTCGGCACCTGCGCCTGAAACTCCATGCGATTAGTCGTTAAGTGAGTAATGCCCGCGTAGATAAGCGCTGCACCAAGAAGAACCTGAAACCCTTTGCGCACAATCTCCATGCACCTATTAAAGCCTAAGCATCAAACCTGGTGCTATCCTTCACGTAGTCATAGGAGTGCAAGAAAAAGACCTGCAGGTCACACTGCAGGTCTTTTTTATTGCAAAAGAATGACTAAATGAAAGAGGCTCCAGGTGACTAAATCCCAGAGCCTCTGACGAAGCGTGTGACTGGCGGGATTCGAACCCACAACCATCTTCTTAGTCATAGAAGTGCTCTATCCGTTGAGCTACAGCCACACGCGTGCGCAAACTAAGGTCACTTCCGAAATTGATGACTTCTAAACTAAACACCTGTGGACAAAAAATGAACCCGATTAGATTCTTCCCATTCGGTGCTACTCTTTTAACACTTCTTCGTCAGAAAAGTGCAGCACAAAAAGAGCTACAAAAAAGACCTGCAGGTCACACTGCAGGTCTTTTTCTTTGCCCTGGATCGCGAATTCTTCGCCAATAGTTCACCTGAGGTTAAACACCGCCACAACCACTACCGCGCAGTAATACCGCACAATGACATTACTTCCCCAAAGTTGTAACTACTCACAGAAGGGAAGTGTCATGCCAACATATCAAGATTTTCCAACATGCGATCTTTGCCGGTCTATTGACCTAGAAATCGTTCATAACGATGACTTTGGACCAATGACCGCTTGCTCTGAATGTGGATACACGTGGGTCGCAAAGTACGACGAACTCACACCTGAAGTCACCATCACAAAAGCTTCATAACCGCAGAGAGCATTCTCCGCCCGCTCTTCACCAAGAGATCACGCGCCATTCACTCAGCGCTCAACCTCTGAAAACCTTCTCACTCAATGATTCATCCATGGATATTTCTTCAGCGTTGAATAAATTCAGCCTCTTCGGCTCATCCCATCATCACGAACACGATCTTCATGACGAAGATCGCGTTCGCATCAGTCGCTCACGTCGAGCAATCGAATTGCAAGATCAAGAACTCATGCAGCTAGCACTCTTGCAAGAGCGTCAACACTCTGCCTAGTTTTATCTAAGGTCGAACGATCGAAGCAAGCAATCTCTAATCTCTTAGTTAGTTTCTAACCCTTCGAGATTGGCTTTGCTGAATACTGTGCAGCAAGAACCTGAGACAAGACTGTCGCGCCCTGGTCCCATGAAATTCCGTAGACGCTCTTAAAGGCTGTATCCCACTTTTCACCTCGAGCACAGAGTGTGTAGAGAGCAAGAGTGGACTGTGGTCCTCCAATTGCAACGAGTACTTCTACTGCTGCATAACCCACTGAATACCCCAACATGTAATTGGGATTCTCAGGTGAAGGTATTTGGGTCGAGGTTAGAAACGCTTTCATCGACGCAGCTGTCGCCGATGGAACAGTCGCCCTGGATCCTGGCGAACGAGTGACAGTGTCATCGCGATTACTTAGATAGTTAGGCAATGACTCATAGAAGGTTGCAATACCAATTGCGTTCGCCTGACCTTCCGAGAACCACCAAGGTCCAGCATAATTCTTTAGATCTGAAGATATGTTCTGGTTCTTACCCAACGGAGTAAAGAAGAATTGAGCAGTCTGATAATTATGCATAGCTTCATGAGTCACCTGCGTCATTGGACCGACATTCTTAGTTGAATCGGACCAATAATCACCGTCGGACTGAACTCCATAAAATGCGCCACCAGAAGCATCGCGACCATCGCTGAAGTCAAGTGCCATTCCACCGCCACAATTCACAACGGTTGTGCCGTTAATTTCGCAGCCAGCCTCAGATAGTTGCTTAATTACATCCTTGCGCGCACCTGAACTCTTTGAAGCGGTCTTATTAAATACCACGTAAGCCTGAGACTGCGCCCAAGCTACATCTTTAGCGCTGTACACAATTCCTGAATACTTCGATACGTAGCGGAAGCCGGCAAAAAGTTTGTTGATTCGATCGAGCGCTGCAGTTATTGCACTCTTTGAAGCCTTAGTGTTTGGGCCAATAAGGATCTCAGTTGGGACTGTCACAGCCGGATTGGCGGCAATTGCATCTTGTGTGCGTTCCCACGCTGTCTCTGGGATAGCAGAAAATTTGGTTGCAGCATTTGCAAAGGTAATTGCGCCATTCTGTGCGACGGGAAGCGCAAAAGGAATCGGAAGATTTGCTGCAGAGGGTTTATTGTCCGCGGATGCAGGCTTTGTGATTGCAACGCCCTTATCCCAGACCAACTTCTTGCCAGATTTAACGCAGGTAAATTTCTTTGTAGCAGTTGAGCTAGTTAAACCAGCCTTGCTGCACGCAGCACCCGCTGATGGCGATGCCGCCAAAGCAGTAGTTGGAAGTAACAGGGATGCGACCAAAATTGCCGCTAATGCGAAAGCGATTTTTCTCATAGACAATGCTATCCCAATACAGTGATTTCGTTAGGGAAGCCCCAAATGAATTCTAAGCAAACGACGCTTGAGTCTGAGTAGAGCGGGCCGAGCAGCCCACCAAAGTACCGAGAATTAAACTAGCGAGCCTCGCATCTCAAAGGCTTTAGCGACTCTCTCCACTGAAACTACAAATGCTGCAGTACGTAGATCGATTGAGTACTTCTTTGAGATCTGATGAACATTGCCGAAGGCCTTCTCCATGCGAGCATCAAGTTCGCTACGGAACTTCTCAATCGGCCATGAGAACTCTTGAATGTTCTGTGTCCACTCAAAATATGATCCCATCACACCACCTGAGTTAGCCAAAATATCTGGGACGATAATCACTCCCTGACCGCGCAGCTCAAGATCTGCTGCAATCGTCAGCGGCTGATTAGCCCCCTCAATAATGAAATCCGCATTGATCTTGCCGCAGTTATTTTCGGTGATGACACCACCGAGTGCTGCCGGAATCAACACATCACACTTGATCTGCAGGACATCACCCGCATCTACGCGATCTTCGCTCTCTACAGTTGCCAACGTCGGATGGGTAAAGATTGCAGCGATATCTATTCCCTTTGGGTTAACAATCCCGCCCGTCACATCCGAAATTGCAATGACTTTCATTCCAAGTTCTTGACAGACCAACGCCGCATAGCGACCCACGTTTCCAAATCCCTGCACCACAACGGATGCACCCTTCACTTTCACGCCATGCTTTTCCAACGTCGCCGCCGCAATACGCGCAACACCTCGACCAGTTGCTTCCTCGCGACCAGGTGCGCCGAAAAGTTCCACAGGTTTTCCAGTAACACATGCAGGTTGAAAACCTTCAAGCCTGTGGAACTCATCCATGAGCCACGCCATTGTTCTTGCATCGGTCCCCATATCTGGAGCAGGGATATCACGATGGTGTCCAAGAACATGAACGAGTGATCGCGTCCAGCGCCTAATTATCTCTTCTTTCTCAATCAGAGATAATTTTGATGCATCGACAGCAACGCCACCTTTAGCTCCGCCAAAGGGAACATCAATGAGCGCTGTCTTCCAAGTCATCAACGATGCCAGTGCGCGGACTTCATCAAGATCGACATTTTGATGAAAACGGATTCCGCCTTTGCGGGGTCCACGAGCACTGGAATGTTGCACTCGATATCCGGTAAGAACTTCAACATCGCCCCCTCGACGCAGCGGAATCGAGATAGTGACTTCTCGTTCACAGCTACTTAGCGCGGAAATTATTCCCGGTTTAATGCCAAGGATTTCTCCGGCTTGAGAAACCTTTTCATTAACTTCTTCGAATGCCGATTTACCTGTATGCACCATGCCCACACACTAGAAAAACCAGATGACCCCCAAAAGGTCGATTTCCCATCCATTGAGTGAAATATTTATGAACAACTCAGCCAAAGTCCGACCACTATGAAACTTCTGCACTTAGATAAACGCAGGAAAGAGGCTCCAGGTGACTAAATCCCAGAGCCTCTGACGAAGCGTGTGACTGGTGGGATTCGAACCCACAACCCTCTTCATAGTCAGTGAAGGACTCTATCCGTTGAGCTACAGCCACACGCGTGGGCAAACTAAGGTCACTTCACAAAAAGCCGATCTTCAAACTGAACGGTTGTGGATAAAACTGAAACTGAGCAAAGTATCCAAACTCGGTGCTATTCTCGTATTACATAGTCAGTGGAGAGCAAGAAAAAAGAGCTACAAAAAAGACCTGCAGGTCACACTGCAGGTCTTTTTTTCTTCCCACGCAATACACCCGTAAGATCGCCACATGAGCGCACTCTTCACACCGCTAAAACTCCGCGACACCGAATTCACTAACCGCGTATGGGTCTCACCTATGTGCCAATACGTGGCCACCGATGGATACGTCGGCCCCTGGCACAGCGCACACCTTGGCGCACTCGCCACCGGTGCACCCGGCATGATCATGGTCGAAGCAACCGGAGTTACCCCACAAGGTCGCATCTCTATCGGCTGTCCATCTATCGAAGACGACGCACACGCAATGGGCTTCAAACCAATGATCGACTTTGCACATTCACTCAATGTCAAGATGGGAATCCAATTAGCCCACGCAGGTCGCAAAGCTTCCACCATGCGCCCATGGGATGACCACCGCATGGCATCTACTGAAGAAGGTGGATGGCAAGCAGTCTCGTCATCTGCAACCGCATTCGAGGGCTACCCAATCCCCCGCGAATTAACCACAGCTGAAATACAAGAGATCACCGAACATTTCGCCACTGCAGCAGCCCGCGCAGTAAAGGTCGGATTCGATGTCATCGAAATCCACGCCGCCCACGGATACTTGATGCACCAGTTCTATTCACCACTAATGAACCACCGCACCGATGAATACGGTGGCAGCTTTGAAAATCGCATCCGCTTCTTACTCGAAACAACAAAGGCAGTCCGCGAAGCAATCCCACAAACCACACCACTACTAGTAAGAATCTCTGCAACCGACTGGGCCGATAACGGATGGAACCTCATCGACTCCATAGAACTCTGCACTCAACTTAAAGCACTCGGAGTCGACCTCATCGATGTCTCATCAGGTGGTGCAATCCATAACGCCAAGATTGATGCCAAACCAAACTTCCAAGTCCCCTTCGCCTCAGCCATCCGCACCGAAGCCAACATCCCCACAGCCGCAGTCGGCCTCATCACCGAACCCGAACAAGCCGAACACATCATCACCACCGGCGAAGCAGATGCAGTCTTCTTAGCTCGTGCGATGCTCCGCAATCCACGATGGGCGCTTATGGCTTCAGAGACACTCGGCCACCGAATTGATTGGGCGTTGCCGTTGGAGCGGGGTAGGACTGTTTAGTTAGGAAAGTTCTATTTATTTAGCCCAACAGTTGAATGAATTAGAAACGTGCTTGGTTGATATCCATCTTTTTCCTTATTGCTTGAGCCAAATCGATTCCCAGGACATCACTCAAACGAAGAAGGTAAATTGCAACATCCGCAACTTCTAATTCAATATCACGGAACTTTTCTACTGAAAGTGCCCCTCTGATTGATTCCTCAGCTTTTAGCCATTGGAATTCGGCAACAAGCTCACCGGCCTCACCTGCAATAGCCATGGCGAGATTTTTAGGTCGATTGAGATTATCTAAACAGTGTGCCTTACCTTCGTAAAGGTGAGTCATCTCTTTGAGATAATTATGCGCTCCACCAAGTTTGTAGTAGATCTCAAGCGAGCTCTCTATCAACTGTAGACATTCGTTGTACTTATTGCGGTTGTATGCAAGATGGCTAAGTTCATCTAGAACTTCAGCACGATCTGCACCTTCGGTTGTACTTATGCGCTCCCAGAGTTCTTGCTCTCGGGTGTCGTTCGGATTTTTTTCGGCGCTCACCGTTTCCCTTCTTGTAGGAGTTAGGCTTCGGACAGGTAGAAAAGTTACAGAAAGTCACTGACATCTCTGCCAGTCACGCTCATTTGGGGATTTAGGGGGAAGCGGAGGGTAACACAAAAATCGAACAGGCGTTCGTACGATTATCGTACGATTGAGCGTGAAGGGGGCTAGTAGCCCTTCTTTGGATCCACGATCACGGCCTTCGTGGCCTCGCCGATTGTGGTGAATTCAGCGACCAGTTCTGGGTGGGCTTCTTTGAGCGCCTTACGGTCAAGGGATTCGGTGATCTTCTCGGTGCGACTCCACTTGAAGAGCCCATCAATGCCAGCATGAGTTCCACAAGCAACTTTGATCTTGCTCTCAGCCTTCATCTTCAGCCAAAGCGCTTCGGCATTAACTCGGCGCAATTCAAGGCTAAAGCCGTGAAGCACTTCCTTTTTCTCCCTGCCGGAATTAATTTTCTCCACGAGTGGTTCGAATTTCTCGACGAGAGTCGCAAAACCTGGATCAAAATCTTTAAACTCTCGCTTGAAGCCACGCGAACCAGAAAAGCTAGCAGTTCCCTTTACTGTCGATTTTGTAATCACAAACTTTGAATAAATCGATGCGTACTTGCTTTTGAAAGAATCCTCATCAAAGTTTGCCTTTCCTTTGCGCTCTAGAACTTGAACGAACGCTTCAACCTCTTCTTCCTCATCTTCATCTTCGAGGGCGTCAGCAAGAATTTCCTTAATCAAATCTTGCATCTCGCTACAGGATTTCAACTTGGCGTTTGACTCTAGATAAACTTCATTGAGCGCTTTAAGTTCATCGGTCGCTGGGATCACCTCTTCGTCAGATATCTCCTTGGCCAATCTCTCAGCTTTTTCAAGATCTGCAGTAATCTCGGCGGCCTCGCGAGCAAGTTTCTCCGCTTCACTTTGAACTTGAGCCAACTCCGCTGCATTTAGAAGCATCCACTCACCACGCACGCCTAGAGGTGCAAAAGTCTTGTGCAGTAGCGTTTCTACCAATTCAACGAGATCAGTCTTAACAACACTTTCTATATAGAGTTCGCGCGGATTACCCGTCTGATGCTCCAACAGGCGTTGAGTGGAGTCACGATCGGCATTATCTGGATTCTCTCGAACGATTCCAACTTTGTAGTACGGTGTGACTTCTTTCGAGCGTAGATCTTTTTCACCGATAAAATAAATTTCACCCGCCGCTCTCATTTTGCATCTCCCTGCTTGATCGCCAGTTCTGTCGCATATGCCAAAAGGTCCATCAAAAAGGGCTCAATCTCCGAATCTTCAGCATCGTCGATGGCAACTATTGTGGATGCCTTTGAGCGACTGAGCGCAATGTAAGAGAGATTGATGAGCGGTGGCTTAATGCTGCCACCATCACGCTTGACCCACTTCTCCAATTGAAGCAGATCGAAGATTATGACGTGTGAGGCGCTAAGTCCTCGTATGCCCTGAAGAGTCACCAACCTAATCGCACCGATCTTTGGCACATCACGTCGCGCCTCCTTGGGAACAAGATCATGAAAGTCCATATTGAAACTCTCAGCGATCTCTTCAAGGACGGTACGCACGAGTTCGTAACCACTGCTGACAGGCTCTTCATTCTCGCCAGGCTTTTTCATCGAAGGCGCTAGAACTGCTACGAGTAAATCCTCGCCTCGATTGGCTCGTCGAGCATCTTCAATCGCACCAAGGACAATATTTTTGATGAATGCGTGACGCTTATTTCCTGCTGGCAGAATATCGACTTTA
>Ga0214917_10000985_pt1 | contig 37338 bp, 31 predicted proteins | sample LL_1208_BB_MetaG_FD_177983 | JGI IMG/M metagenome (GOLD analysis project Ga0214917, IMG submission 177983) | Freshwater microbial communities from Lake Lanier, Atlanta, Georgia, United States - LL_1208_BB | ecosystem: Environmental > Aquatic > Freshwater > Lake | place: USA: Georgia | collected... | reverse complement strand
CCATTGCGCACCGCGGCCTCGAGCTGCGAGCCGATCGGCTCGGGGGGCGACCAGGATCCTGCCGCGAAGGCGGCCGTGAGGGCGACCATGGCGACCGCCGGTCCGGCGAACCGCCACGATGGCGCGACCGCGCGATGGATGAGCACGTCGAGCCCGATCGCCGCCAACGCCACGATCGCAAAACCTGTGACGAAGACGAACCGGTTGAACGACAGCAACCTCAGGACCGGGCCGTTGTAAAGCGAAACGAATCCTGGTAGATCGAGCGGCCACGCCATGCCGGCAACGGCAAGACACGTCCAGAAGATCACGTGCCCGCGTCGCTGCCTGTCGAGGATCGCGAGCGGCGCGAGGAGGCAGAGGCCGGTCAGCCCCGCATAGCCGGTTGCCGCGCTTTCGGGTACGTTCCGCGACGCGCCGATGAAGAAAGAGCCGGGGCGAGTACGCCCTTGGACATCCGGCGCGAGAAGCAGCCGGGCCTCAGCGATGCCGATCGGCGGCCGTTCGCGGGCGCCGGCTCCGCGATCCTGCACGCGGGCTCCCATGCCAGCATATTCGGCAAACGGCAGGAGCCAGATCGCCGTCAGCATGAACCCCACGATCCAGCCGGCGGTGACGGTCGCTGTGCCCCGGATAGCCGCAGTCGACTCGCCCCTCATCGCCAAGCGGATGCCCCGCCACACCGCATACAGGCCGCTTACAAGAAGGGCCTGACCAGCAACGTCAAGGGCGCCGGCGACGAGGGCGTAGGTGCAGGCTGCGACCGCAGGCCCGCCCCAGCCCGCAGGCTTGCGATAAACGCGGTCGACGCCCCACACAATCCATGGCAGAAACGCCGCGGTATGCGGCAGCGTATGCTCCTGCCAGACAACGAAAAAACCGGTCAGTGGATACACCCAAGCGGCCATTACGGACGGCCAGAAGCCGGTGCCGAGCACCGTGCGGGAGAATCGATAAGCCCCCGCGCCGGCGACGAGTGCCACGGCAAGTGCTATCCAGGCCAGGAGGAAAGGCGATGGCCAGACCACGTATGGCCATTGGAATACGGAGCACTGCACGCCGAACGCCGGCGCACCGGCGTAGGCGTATGGCGACCACAACGGCCACCGTCCTGCCCGCACTTCGGCAGCGGTAAACCGTCGCGATGGTTCATGCCACAGGACCTGGTCTCCCTGGGCGTAGTCGCGCGGCACAAGGCCGGCCGTGCTATCGGAGCGGGGCAGGTAGCTGCCGGGCACGTTGAGCAAATCCAGCGGCAAGAGCAGGGTTTGCCCGACGAGTGCAGAGCCATGCAGCAGGCACTGGCCGGCGACGATCCCGGCGACGACGGTCGCGGCCCGCGTGCGGCGGCGGCATCGCATCGGCTGGTCACTCACGAGCGCGGGCATCGAGCGATTTCATCGCCGGTCCTATTTTAGGCCGACTCCCATGGCGGCCAACATGTGCTGCTACTGCATCCTCACCGCGCGAACCGCCGTACGTCATCGTACCGAATTTTACCCGACGCGGTGCGTCGCACGCGGTCGATCGCCCAACGATCCACGCCGGAGAAATGGATCCCCAGTCTGTCGGCGAGAAACGCTCTCACGGCCACCGAGTCAAAAGCCCAGCCATGTGAGCGTCACGCCGAGACTCGTCGTCGCCCACGAATGGCCCGCGCTGTGGGTTCGGGCGATTCTGAAATCGATCGCCGCCTCCTTGTGGGGGCCGGCATTCAGGTGAGACACACCCCCGTTGTAAAAACTCGCAGCCATATCGTGACTCGTCACTCATGCTAAGTGGAGCCGGTCGAGCACCTCGTCGATATCGGCGTGATCACTGAGCCTTGCCATCACCGCGGCCGCGGCGATGAACCGCGTGCCGCTCCTGTGCCCGATCAACAGAATCGCGCTCACGCGGCCGCCGCCTCGCTTGCCCTGGTCCCTCACGATCGTCTTCCGGCGACTCGATCGGCCGAATTTCTATTTCACGAAGCGGGTCGGCTCGTGAGAAGTTGAGGACGGCAGGAACACGGTCCACTCCTCCTGCGGCGGCTTGCGGCTCAACCCGTAAAGAGCCCTTGAGGGACGCTTTGTTGGGTCTTCAGCAGATGCGGCTGTGGAGACTTGTTGACATATGCAAAAACCCGGGTTCGTGCATTGTCGAGGAATCCTACTCGGCGTGATGCGCTAGTTGGTATGCAGCGGTTGCTCTGCTGTCGGTCGGGCCAGCGTCATCTAAAAAAATTGTATCGCACAATGCACCACATCGCACGAAACCCGTCCTTCCACGTGATCTTCTTTCCTTCTCCATACGTACGGCCGGAGTAGCTCACAGCCACCTCATAAATCCGGCACCTTAACCGGGCAACCTTTGCGGTCCTCGGGTTCGAAGCCAAAGCGGTTCTCCTGCAGTGTCATCTGTTGGAGGACCTCTCGGCGGAACATTTTATAGCAACATTCCATGTCAGTGAGATTGAGATTCGATAGCATGTTGCTTAGTGTTGTTAATGCCCAATTTCCAAGTGAATGCCAGTAGTAGAGAACACGGTGCGTGTCCCCCAGGAACCGCGTGCCAAAAACGACATCGGCCCGGCCGTCGATGATGGGCTGCAAAAGCCGACGGTATTCGAGGGGGTCGTATTCAAGGTCGGCATCCTGCACAACAACCACATCCCCGCTAGCCTCGACGAACCCGGTCCTCAGAGATGCACCCTTACCCTTGTTGACTGTGTGAAATCGCACAATCACGTTCGGCTGTGACTCTGCAAGGCACAGAAGCCAGTCCGTGGAGCCGTCCGTGGAGCAATCATCGATAAGGACAATCTCCCGATCGAATCCGGCTGGCAGCGGTGCTTGCGAAACGCGACTCACGATCTCAGGAAGAAAAGTTATTTCGTTATACACGGGGATGACGATTGACAGCTTCATATGGGGGTAATGACCGGGTTGGATTTCCTGTACCAGGGGATATGAGGGTTCAGGAACAGGGTTGACCAAGGGAACCAGCGTGTGCGGCTGCAGTTGAGGCCTTGGCCGGGGCGGGCCAACATGTCAAGCGATTGCATCACCGAAGGAACGACGCTCTCAAGCCCTGTAACTGACCGTTATGACACGATTTCGATCAGTGCACGTCCGGCCAGTGTTCCGGCGCGCATGTCTATGAGCGCCGCGTTGATGCCTGCGAGTGGATACCGCTGCCCGATCAACGGCCTCAGCGAGAGCCGCCGCTGTTGGACGAGCCGCACGTATCGCGGGATATCCAGGTCAGGCCGTGAGTTGCCACCGTGCGAGCCAATGAGCCGCTGCCCGAAGTGGAGCGGCAGCGTTCCGATAGCGGCCGTCGCCCCCTGCGGCGGCACGCCCACGAGTACTGTACGGCCCCGGCTATTCGTCAAGCGACTGGCCGTAGCAATAACGTCGATATTGCCAGTGTTGTCAACCGCAACATCAACGCCCCCCGGCCCTGCGATCCGCGTGATTTCGTCCGCTGGATCATCTCGCAGCACATTGACTGTGTGAGTTGCCCCGAGCGAGTGGGCAAGGTCGAGCCGGTTGTCATACTGATCGAGCACGATGATCGGATCGCCAGCGACGAGCGCTGCCGCCTGGACGATCGCGAGGCCGATGCCTCCTGCTCCGAAGATGGCTATCGATTCCCCGATTGCAAGCCGGGCATCGTTGTTCACGACACTGAAGCCGGTCGTCACGGCGCAGCCGAGCAGGGCGGCTTCCAGGGGATCAAAGATGGCTGGAATGGCGGTGACACGGTTTTCGCTCACAACGGTGTATTCCTGGAAAGTCGTCACCCAGCCAGCATTCATCGGCCCGCGGTCACTTTGGTACACGGCGGGCACGCTCTCGAGCCCGGCTCCCTTCCGCCAGTGGAGCACCACCCGGTCGCCGGGCTGCACGGTTTTCACGCCCTCGCCCACCTCCAGCACCTCACCACATCCCTCGTGACCGAGCAGATGGGGCAGATATGGATCAGGGCCTTTCACGCCGTCGACCTCGCCGAGTTGGCTCCCACAAATGCCCGTAGTCAGAACCCGCACGAGCACCTGCCCAAGTTTGAGGGCCGGAATCTCCACGTCAAATAACTCGAGGGGCCGGCGTTGGGCGACCAAAACGGCCGCGCAGGATTTCATGGCAAGGTCGAGGTGAGGGGCTTACTCGAAGTAGATGAATGAATGGTCGCCGGAATAGCCGGTGCGGTCGAACCACCATGCCCATTCCTTGGGGGTATAGAAGCTCTCGCACGTCAGTTGCCAGTAGAGCAGATTAGCCTTCTCTTCCTCGGTCCGATAACTCTCCACACAGATATATCTATCCCGGCGGCCAACCCGCTCGATCTCCCGCAGCGCGGAGTCGAGATCGTAGCAGTGGAGATTATGGAGCGTCGTGATTGAGATCACGAGGTCGAAGGAAGCGTCGGCGAACGGGAGACGGGCGGCCGTGCCTTCGACCAGCCGGTCACGAATCTCTTCCTTGGCGTTGTCGATCGCGTAGCGGGAGATATCGAGGCCCGTCACCTCGACTCCCGGCAAAGCCTGCGTGAGGTCGTAAAGGAGAAATCCTTTGCCGCAGCCGACGTCGAGGATCCGGTCGCCTGGTTGGAGGCGGCGATAATGCGCCACCATCGCGTCGGCGACCATCCGCCAGCGGCCGTCATACCTCATTCCACCATAGCCGGTCTTGCGGTCGCCGTCCCAGTAATCGTGGCCCCACTGCTTGGCCAGCCGCGCCGCTTCGGCTTTAGGAAATTCCGTCACGCGGGCCACGTAATCCCGCTGCGTTGCCTTGTGAAGGCTTGAAAGAAAATCGACATAAGCCATGGCGAAGAATAGTGAGCGTCAGGAATCGATCCGAGCGAGGGCAGCGTCGAGTTTGTGAACTTGATCCACCAGCCTTGCCGCGCGGGCATCTTCGCCGCGAGCAAAGGCACGGCGGTCGGACCCATCCGGCAGGAACTCGTTGAGCATAATGCAGCACCACTTGAGTTCGTAGACCGGCAGCAGCAGAACCACTCGGTCGAGCAGGATACCGGCGCCTCCGAGCACCGTCGCGATGGTCGTGACAAACCGCTCCACATGCTCGCGAGGGGCCGGCACTGCCGGCTGGCAGAAGAAGTCGCACACCGTCTTGGCGGGGTCGTCCCAGCCGGCATATTCAAAATCGATGAACTTCAGGCCAGCGGGGGTCACGATGCAGTTGTGGAAGCCGAAGTCAGATGGGCTGATTACCCGATCCGCGGCGGGAAGCGCGGCGTCGGGTGAAGCGACGCCGGTCATCGCTCTTGCCCTTATCCTGTTCCATGTCGGTACGAGTCGGTCCACGACGATCGCCGATGCCTTGCGGTGAAGGTCCGAAACGGGTCGGATCGTGCCCAGCCTCGTCAGCCGCCGCTCAACGCAGGCAAGATGGTCGCGATGAGAAAAACAGGCCTCCGACGCCACGGGCAGTCGCGCCGCCTCCGCGGTGTCCCGATGACGGTTGACCTCGGCGAGAAACTCCGCCGCTTCGTCGATGTGCGCCGCCGTCACCGCACCCGGAAGAAGCGGTTCGCCTTGTATGAATTCATAAAACCCGACCGCTGCTCGAGGGCTGCACGCGAGTGGCTGCGGAAGGGCATGAACGCCGTGCCTCCATGCGAATCGCGAAAAACCCTGCTCGGCGGCCAAGCGATCGCGCGGGTCGGCTGCGTGCCGGAAATACTCCTTGAGTAGCAGGGGGCCGTGGGCGGTGTCGATGCGAGAGACGCGATTGTTGCCGCCGCCGAAAAGCCGTTGGGCCGGGCCCACGCAGTGTGCGAGCAGATGCAGCCACGACGAGGCGACATCGGCATTGGGCAAGGGCCCGTGATGCCCGCTCGGGTCGAAAAGGATTCTCCGCACATCTCCGGGAAAGAGCGGATGCGTGAGTAACTCGGGCAGGTCGTCGATGAAGTGCGTGCACCCCACGGCGGCGATCCGGGCGAGCTTCGCCTCTTTCGTCTCCTCGAAAAAAACACTCTCCGTGGGCAACCCGATGCCGGCGGGATCGTGAAACTCGTGACGCGCAAGCCAGTCGCGGGCGGCGGCGTGGAGATCGTGTTGCGGTCCGAGGCAGGCGAACGGGGTGCGGTGGCTCACGATCACGAGCGGGATTCCAGCGGCGCGGCAGGCTGTGAAGAACTCGAGGACTCCCGGAAACGGGCGGGCCTCCTGCATCCGCGGTCCATAGATCGCTCCCTGCAACTCCGTCCAGCGGGCCTCCTGCCCCGCCGCCCGTAGCTGGTCGCGGATCGCCGTCTTGGATGTCGCGGCCTCAGGTGGCACGAGGCCCTGTTCCACCGCCGCCCGTCGGAAGACTTCGTCGTAGCAGACGATCGTGTTGTCGAGGTCGATCCCGATCACGGGATCGCCCTGAACCGGCGGGCGATCCGATCGGCGATTGCCCGCGGCGTCAGACCACACTGCTCACGCATCCACCGCTGGCTGCCAGCCGCAGAGAGAAACGTGTCGGGCGTGCCGATCGCCTCGAGCACACCGGGCCGGGGTCGATGCACACCCAGCCATTCCGCGACGGCGCTGCCGAGACCACCGATCATGCTGTGCTCCTCGACAGTGGCGACGAGCGTGAACCGCTCGAAGCTCTCGCGGAGCAGGGTCTCGTCCAGCGGCTTTACGGTGTGCATGCTCACGACGCGCGCGGAGATGCCGTGCGCCATGAGTTGTTGCCCCGCGGTGAGGGCCGTCGCCGTCATCGTGCCCATGCCCAGGAGACAGACATCCGTGCCCTCCCGCATCACGAGGCCGCGGCCGATCTCGATCGTGGGCGGCTGCTCGTGGATCGCGGGCTCTCCTTTCTTGCCGAGCCGTACGTAGACGGGGCCATTTGATGTGAAGGCGGCCTCGATCATCGGGCCAACTTCCAATGCATCGGCAGGGCAGAGCACCGTGAGATTCGGAAGGCAGCGGAGAATGCCCACGTCTTCACACGAGTGGTGCGTGGGGCCCAGCGACGCGTAGGAAAGGCCGCTGCCAGTGCCCACGATCACTACCGGTACATTGTGGTAGCAGATGTCGACACGGATCTGCTCGATCACCCGCGTGGTCGCGAAGGGCGTGATCGTATAGGTGAATGGCCGGAGGCCAGACAGAGCGAGGCCCGCCGCCATGCCGGTCATGTTCTGCTCGGCGACACCGCAGTTGAAAAAACGGTTGGGAAACCGCGCGCGATACGTGTCAAACAGTCGATTGCCGATGTCACCCGAAAGGAGCACGATCCGTTCATCGCGGGCTGCAAGTGCGGTGATGGCGGCGGCGAACGCGTTGCGCATACACGTGGTCCTTGCGGAAGTCAGACCTGCCAGAGGTCGATGCGGGCCTTTTGCACTTCTTCGGCGGTCGGGATCCGGTAGTGCCAGTTGTTGTCGTCTTCCATAAACGACACCCCCTTGCCCTTCACGGTGTGGCAGATGATCGCTCGGGGGCGTCCGCTGCCGTCTGGCTCGCCTCGCAGCGCCGCAAGCAAGGCATCGAGATCATGCCCATCGACCTCGCGGGCATCCCAGCCGAACGCCCGCCACTTCTCAACCAGCGGCGCCAGCGCCATGATCTCGTCGCTGCGGCCGGTGGCCTGCCACTTGTTGTAGTCGACCATCACGGTCACGGTGTCGAGCCTCTGAGCCGGTGCGAACATCGCTGCTTCCCAGACGGAGCCCTCTTGGCACTCCCCGTCGCTCATGAGCACGAGGCAGCGGGAGGCGCGACCCTGGATCCGGGCGGCAAGGGCCATCCCAAGGGCGATCGGAAGGCCGTGGCCGAGCGATCCGGTCGCCGCCTCGACTCCCGGCACGCACTGAAGGCCGGGGTGTTCGGGCAGGCACCCGCCGTCCTCGTTGTAGGTGTCGAGCAGCTGGGAATCAAAGAAGCCTCGATCGGCCAGCACGGCATAGAGCGCCGTGGCCGCATGCCCTTTGGAGAGAATGAAGCGATCGCGATCCGGATCGAGAGGCCGCGCGGCATCGATCTGCAGAAACCCCCAGTAGGCCACCACCAGGATGTCGACGCACGAGAGCGATGAGCCGACGTGAGGCGTTTCCGCGACATGCGACATCTCGACGAGCCGGGCCCGGATGCGGCGAGCGATCGCGGCAAGGTCGAGGGAGCCAGTCATGGCTTGTGCACGTAGTCCGGCGGGATCGTCTGCAACTGGTCACGGTACCTCTTCATCCAATCAATCGTCTCACTGATGACGTCACCCACGGTGAGCGTGGCCTCCCAACCAAGTTCGGTACGGGCCTTCGTGGTGTCGAGCAGATATGCGGAATCGATCGCAAGCCGCGGGGGGCCGATCTCTACGCAGTCCTCAAACCTGGCTCCCATCTGCCGGCAGACTTCCTCGACAACCGCGCGGATCGTCTGGGTGTGATGTGTCGAAAGGTGATAGGCGTCGCCGATCCGGCCGTGGCGGGCCACCGCGAGCGTGCCCTCGGCCACGTCCCGCATGTGGATGAACGACCGCACGCTCGTGCCCCCCCCATCGAGTTTCATCGTCTCGCCGTTGAGGATGCACCACACCGTTCGCGGGATGATCCGGTAGAGCGCCTGCCCTGGTCCGCAGACGTTGGCCGCCCGCGTGAAGGTCACGGGAAACCCATGCGCCTTTCGGTAGGCTAGCAGGTTCATGTCGCAGGACGCCTTCGACACGGCGTAGGGCGTGCTTGGATTGAAGGCCGCTGTCTCCTGGACCATGCCGCTCGTGGAACCGTAGACCTCTGGCGTCGAGATCTGCACGAACTTCTGGAGAAACTCGGCCTTCTTGAGCCGGTCGATCAGCCGAGCGGTTGCCACGATATTGGTCTGATACCAGTGTTCGGGATGCTGCCAGCTATGGGCCACCATGCTTTGGGCGGCGAAATTGACGATGTATGGAGGGCGGTGATCGCGGATCACTTCGTCGATCCGCTCGAGGTCATGGTTGAAGTCGAGCGCGTGAAACGTAAACCGCTCGTGCGGCGCCCACTTGTAGGGCAGGAGTGCGTCGTCTGGCTGCGGCGACCGGCTGATCCCCACGACGTTGGCGCCCGCCGCCAGCGCCGTCGCCACGAACGTCGCTCCCGAAAACGAGTTGCTCCCGAGGACAAGAAAGGTTTCAGTGGCCATAACGCTACTTCAGCTCGATCGCCTTCATCATCTTGATGTTGGAGTAGCGGATGTCGGTCATCGGGGCGGGGAGTTTGCCGGCTGTGAACGCGCGGATCAGATCGCGGGCCCCGTCTTCGATCGTATGCCTTGGCACGAAGCCGAGTTCTCGCTCGATCTTGTCGGAGTTGAGCCGATACGAGCGAATGTCGTCGCTGGGCGTGGTCACGATCTCGATCTCGCCCCGCTCGGGGAGTTCCTCCCGCACCACCTCGCGGATCACCTGCGCGGTGTCGGCCACGGTGTAATTCTGGTAGCCCGCATTGAACACCTGGCCGGCGATCTGATCGTCGGACACGGTCAGCAGCAGGCAGTAGAGATCGACCATGTCCTGCATATGGAGGTTGGGCCGCATCTGTGCGCCGCCGAAGACGGTGATCTGCCCGTTGTTGACGGCGTGGTTCGTCAGGATGTTGACCGTGAGATCGAGCCGCTGCCGCGGGGAATATCCGCAGATCGTGGCCGGGCGGATCGCCACCGTCGTGAACGACGGACTCTGTTCGCCGAAGAGCACGGGCTCGCAGGCGGCCTTGAACCTGTTGTAGAGCGAGACCGGCAGGAGCGGGTGGTCTTCCGTCACCTGCGGCGAGTCGCTGACGCCGTAGACGCTGCCACTCGACGCGAAGATAAACCGCCGGGCCCCCGAATCCTTGGCGATTTTCACGCAGGGGCCGAACGAGTCGTAATTCACCGACTGGCTCAGTTGCGGGTCGAGTTCCACGCTCGGGTCGTTGGAAATACAGGCCAGGTGGATGACCGCCTCGCAGCCCGCGACAGCCTGCCGCACCATGGCCTGATCGCGCACATCCCCCTTGATCACGGTGAGCCGCGGATCGGAACGAACGGCCGCCAGGGGCTCCTCGCCGTAAATGAAAAGATCGAGCACGATCACTTCGTAGCCCTCGGCAAGCAGCCGGGGCACAAGCACCGCGCCCACATAGCCGCCGCCGCCGACCACCGCCACCTTCTCGACCCGCCGGGAGTCGCTCATGTCGCCTCCTGCACGAGATCGATCCAGCGATGCAGGATGGCGGCATGGCAGCTTTCGGCCAGGCCATAGTCGGCGGCAGGCACATGGAGATTGAGCCAGCCGGCCTGCCGAAGCGGATTGTCAACCGCCATGGCGGTGAGCGTCACCACGTGCATCCCGAGCCCGCGGGCTACGTCGGTGGCCCGCAACAGATTCGGCGAGCGGCCTGAACTGCTGATGGCCACGAGCATGTCGCCGGCCTGGCCGCGGTCGCGGAGAGGCTCGGCAAAGACATGCTCGTATCCCAGGTCATTGGAGACCGCCGTGATGAGCGAGAGATCGGAGAAGACCTGCGTGTGGAGTCGGCCATTTTTCGCAAGATCGGCCGCCACATGGCTGGCCATGGAGGCGCTCGCACCGTTGCCGATCAGATAGACCGTGCCGCGGTCGCGTCGGACAGCGAGGGCCTGGTCAACCCAGCGGCGAAAGCCGTCGTCGCAGCCGATCGGCTCGGCGGCATCGTCGAGAATGGTCAGCCCGCCGAGGGCCGTGCGGTATGACTCGACATATCGCTCCCAGCCAGTGGCGGCGAAGGCCCCGGAGGAAAGGGCAGAGGCGGCCATGGCGGGTCTCACTTGAGAATGCTCTCGAGGTATTTGAGGAGCGAGACCCGGCTCACCGGCTCCCGGTTGCCCACGGTGCCGACCGCGAGGGCTCCGGCAGCGTTGCCGATGAAGCTCGTGACGTCGAGCGGCGCGCCAGCGGCCGCGACCGGGGCGGCGACAGACAAAAACGCATCTCCGGCCCCGACGCGGTCCACCACCTTCGCCGCCACCGCCGGAACCCCCACAAATGCCCCGTTGCCCTCGTAGCCGAGGCAGCCGGTGGCCCCTCGCGTGACAAGCAGCTGGCGGGGTCGGATGTCTTCGTAGAGCGACTTCACGATGCGTCGGATGTCGCCCCGCGGGTCACGGGCCTCGAGCCGGGCCTCTCCCTCGGTGGCGGTCATGAAGTCGGGGCCCCGGCCGGAGCCGGCCCGGTATTTGGAAACCATGTGGTAGCCGAGATTGCCGGCGTTTGTTTGGGCGTTGACGGCAAGAAAGCGGGATCGCTCGCGCAGAATCTCGGCGGCCCGGGGGGAGAGCATGAAGTGGCCGAAGTCGATCGTGAGCACGAGGTCGTAGTGGGGCACATGCTCCATCAGGGCCCCGCAGACCTCGTCGTCCTCCTGCTCGGCGAGGATCGAGTCGTTGATCTCGTAGGTTTCGAGGAGTTTGGCAAAGTGATACTCCTCCACGTAGCGGGTCTTGCGAATCGTCGGCGACTCGCGGCGATGCAGAAAGATCCGCTTCACCTTCGGGTCGAGTTTTCGTTCGATGAATCCCTCATGGGAGTTTTCGGTGCCCAGCAGCGTCAACACGCTCACCTGATCGCAGACCTGCGCCACATGGTTGGCCGCCGCCAGGATGCCGCCCGCGAACTTCTCGCTCGAGAGCCGCTTGAGCACGAGAGTGGGCTCCTTCGACGACTTTCCGATCGCGTCGCAGTAGACGTATTCGTCGATGATCGTCTCGCCGACGAGCAACACCTTCAGCCCGGCGGCCTTGTCGAGCCAGCCGCGAAGGTCGCCGAACGAGTGGATCGCAGAAAACTCCCTGAGCCAGGCCTGCGTGGCCTCGGGGAGCACCGACAGCCGGCCGTTCACCAGCCGGCTGGAGCTGTGTACCTCGCCGCTGGTGAACGCGATCTCCCCGCCGACGGCCCGCACGGCGTCGGCCTCGTCGTTGATCTTGCCCGTGAGGTCGGCGGCGGTGTCCTTGTAGTCGGGGCCCTTCACGTAGACATGCGGACGAATCCGATGAATCGCCTCGACCGCCGTGGGCTGGTCGTTGATCGCCACGTGATCGACGCACGCCAGCCCCGCGAGCATCTCGGCACGGAGGGTTTCGGTGAAGGCCGGCCGGTGCGGGCCCTTGTTGACGAACCGATCGGGTGTGAGCGTGACGACGAGCAGGTCGCCCATCTGCCGCGCCTCTTCGAAATAGCGGAGGTGGCCCACGTGCAGCACGTCGAAGACGCCGTGGCACATCACCACCCGCTGGCCGAGAGTACGGGCTTCGGCGGCCGTCTCGGCCAACTGCCCGAGGGACACGATTTTGTCGGCAACTTCGGGCATGGTTGGGAGCGGTGTTTCCGGGGAAAATACGTTTCGTCACGATACCTGACAGCGGCCCGAGAACAGCATTTTCCGCGGCCTGCTCACGAAATACTCATCCGCTACGATCGCAGAAAAGCAGCCAATCCGCCCACGTCGCAAAGTCGGGAAAGGCGGGAGCCGCGGCCGTATCGCGGGCCGCGGCCATGGCCAGTGTTTTGGGGGGATGCGACGCGATGGCCGCCACGTGAATTCCGGCGGCCCGCCCGGCTTCCCAGTCGGATGGTGAGTCGCCGACCATCCAGCAGCGGTCGGGCACGAGCTCGTGGCGGGCGATCATCTCGGCGATGAAGCGGGGCGAAGGCTTGCGGTAGCGGGGTTCGTCTGATGGTGACTCGGTGGCGATGCAGATGTCGGTGAAGAGGTCGGGGCCCAGCCCGATCAGTTCGAGCATGCGGCGATTGCAGGCTTCCACTGCGGCGCGGGTGAACCACCCCCGCCCCACGCCCGACTGGTTGGTGAACAGAAACAGCCGATGCTCGGCATCTGCCAGTCGCCCCATCGCTTCGGCAACGCCGGGGAGAAGGCAGACTCCGTCAGGGTCGCTCAGGTAGTGGCGGTTTTCGATGAGCGTGCCGTCGCGGTCGAGAAAAATCGCCTGGCTCATCGCCGTGTTCCCGGGTTTTTCAGTCCGCAGTTGCCGGCAGACCCCCGGTGACCGCCGCCTCCCCGGTTGGCAACGCGTCGCGGGGTTCCAGCCGCCGCCGGTGGAGGGCCGTCGCAAACCCGGCCGCCAGAGCCGCGATCACCGCCAGCGACAGAATCCGGTAGCCGAGGGCGGCAATCAGGCCCGCTCCGTGCGCACCCGGGGCCGCGGCCTGGTAGAGCTGATCAATCACCAGCTCGACTGCGCCCAGCCCGGCCATCGGCAGAGGCAGCAGGCCCATGCAGGTGGCCAGCGACATGATCACACAGTGCTCCGCCCACGAGGGGTGTGGCAGCGAGAAGCCCTTTGCCACGAGCCAGAGCACCGTCGCGTTCAAGACATGGACTCCGATGCCCCACAGAATAGCCACGGCATACGCCCACGGCCGCGAGCGAAAGCGTTCGATCGCGGCCAACACGGGCACGACGGCCCGGTAAACCAGTGGCCAACGGCGCGTGAAAGCCAGGGCCGGACCGAGGTTGACCGCGAGCCCCGCGAGGATACATAGCCCGCCGCCGACCACCGCCAGCCAGAGCACTGGCAGGCTGGCCTTGAGAATGGCCTGCCAGGCGACGGTGCCTCGCGGTGCGAGCGGTCCGGCGATCGCGGCCAGGCAGAAGATCGAATAGAGCCCGGCCACACGATCGGCGAGAATGGCCGTGACGAGGCCGACGCGATGCCCCTTGGCCGCGCCGCTGGTGGCGATGCCGCGATAAACATCGCCGCCGGCCGCACCGAAGGCCACATGGCTGAGCAGTTCGGCGATCGCCGAACTGCTCACGGCATCGAGCCAGGAAAGTGGCACGGAGACGACTCGTAGCAGCAAGTACCAGCGGGAATAGAACAGGATCTGGCCGAGGGTTGCCACCGCCCCAGCCGCCGCCAAGAGGGGCCAGACCTTCGGTCGGCCGACCAGATCAGCCACGTCGGGCCTTTTGAAGAGCGTCCAGGCGATCCAGCCGCAGGCGGCGGTGGCGAGCGCGATGCCTGACCAGCGAAAAATGTTGGAGGGCCGCATGAGAAGTGTGTATCCGAGAACAGCCCCGAGATTACCGCGCGATGCGGTCACAGCCAGGGTTTGTGAGGAGACGATGAGCATCGCTCTGCTGCGGATTCATGCTGCGGGCGGCTCGTTAGAATACGGGCAGAAACGGCAGTCAAATCCGCTCCCTTTGGATTCGCCGCGATGCGAGGAGAAGACTCCATGGCATTTACGTTGCCCCTGGGCTCTGCCGCTCCCGATTTCAGCCTTCCGGGTGTTGATCACGCTACCCATGCGCTTCAGGATTTCACGGACGCGACAGTTTTGATCGTCGTCTTCACCTGCAATCACTGTCACTACGCCTACGGGATGGATGATCGGCTCAACGAGTATGCAAGCCGCATGCGAGACCGCGGCGTGGCGGTCGTGGCGATCAACTCCAACGACACCGCCAATCACCCGGACGACTCCTTTGACGACATGATCGTGCAGCACGCGGCGAAGGGCCTGGTGTTTCCGTATCTCCGCGATGAATCGCAGGATGTGGCCCGGGCTTACGGGGCCCTCAAGACACCCCACTTTTTCGTCTTCGATCGGGATCGGCGACTGCGGTACACCGGCCGCTTTGACGACAATCCGCGGGACGCGGCCAAGGCGACCACGCGTGACCTGCCCGCCGCGGTAGACGCCATCCTCGCGGGGGAGAGCGTTGCCGTGCCCCTCACCAATCCGATCGGCTGCAACGTCAAATGGCGCGGCCAAGACGAGCACTGGATGCCGGCAGAGGCGTGCGATCTTGTGTGAGGTTGCGTGAGCCCAAGGAGCGACCATCGGCCGACAGTTCGTCACGCTACGGAGAAAACTCGGTGCGAGAGACCCGCGAAGCCCTGCTCAATGAAGAGCCGATCTGTGTTGTCGATGAACCGATGCTCGACCGGCTCGTTGTGGGGGTGGCGGCATCCCCGAAGGGACGGTTTCGCCTGTGCCTGCACCATTCTCCCGATGACCTTGTGCAGGAGATGGTGATTGCCTGCCGGGGCGGTTCATACAACCGGCCGCACCGCCATCCCGACGCGGCCACGAGCGTGGCGATTCTGCGGGGCCGGCTGCGGATCTTGATCTTTGACGATCAGGGAGCGGTGACGAACTCGTTCCTGCTTGATGCGGACGCTGGCCGCACTGGAATCGTGCGGCTCAGTCCAGGAGTGTGGCACATGGAGATCCCAGAGTCGGAGATCATCGTCATCCACGAGGTCAACACGGGGCCGTTCCGACCGCAGTCCTCCAACGAATGGGCGGCCTGGAGTCCACCGGAAGACGAACGCGACTCGGTCGCCGGGTATCTGCAAAAACTATCGACACACAGCGTGTAGTCCGCGATCAGGTGGAAAAAAGCGCGGCCCCGTAGTGCAGCAGGCGGCGGGACATAGGGTCATTACGATCGCCATAGCAAAGAACTATTCCGCTGGTGTGTCTACTCTCGAACAGATTTGCCGGGGGCATGGCGGGTAGACCTCGAAACAAACGCGATTGCCCCTGCGGTAGGGCCTCGTCCACGAACCCGATGCATCGGTCCCCAAGGATGGCCGCCGCGAAGGCAGCGTTGGCCGTCCTGCCGAGCACGTGATAGCCGGGGCCTCTGCTCGGCAACGAGCGCAGCCTGCGTGCGGATTCGTCGAGGCTCGCAAGGATCGATGGCATGTGCGGCGTCACGAGGTCAGGCGACGCCAGCCGGGATGGCGGCATGGTAGCGGACGCTAACAGGACCAAGTCGTGGCCCCAGTCTTCGACCGAGCCAAGCGTGCTTGCAATCCCATGCTGCCTCAGCATGCGCGTGAGATATTCGGGAACCCCGAACCAATACTGATCTCCCATCAGCAGATAAGGCGGGTTACGGGCGATATCCGGCATCATCAGAATCAAAAGCCCGTTCCATGAGAGAAGCTTCGCGAGAATGGCGACTGTCTCAGGTAGGTGGCAGTCGTACATCAGCGAGTGACTGGCGATGATGACGTCGAATGGATGATTGTCGCCCTCGACACTGGCCAACGACGCGTGGAACTCGAACGGCTGCTCTTTTGGAAACCACCCCGCGACGTCAGGGTTTGGATCAAAACCCACGAGACGGAGGGCAGCGGGACAGCGGGCAAAGAGCTCCCTGAGCAATGCCCCGTCGAAACAACCGACATCGAGAACCCTCGGGTTCGCCACACCGCTTTCAGCCAGATGCCGTGTGATCCAATCGGCCTGCCGAGCGGGCCGTGTGTCGGCAGAACCACCGCCACGAACAACATGCGCAGTCGGCGCGGCAGCCAAATACTCTGCTCCATGAAGAAAGCCATGATGCACCGCGGCCACGCGATCAAAATCAGCCGCAGCGACGGCACCGCATGCGTCGCACTCGATCACGTACCCCGACGCCGCAACATCCGTGAAATCGAGATGACGAAACACGGGCCAACGGAGCTTCCACACGCGACAAGGCGAGGTATGACAAAACTTACACTCCGCACTGCTCAAGTCCGTCATGCATCTTCCTCCCGACCAGAAAACTGTATCCCGGCCGGTATGGTCGTCGTTTGGCCATGGCGCTGCGTTACCCGAAACCACAGCACGTCCAAAAAGGCCTTCACCACCATTCTCAGACTTCCACCTCCGGCGCGGCCGCTCACCCGTGGGAAGTGGCGGGTGGGTGCCTCAGCGATTCGCGCGCCAATGGCTTTTGCGCGAATCAGAACCTCCGTTTCCAAGAACTGCGACGTTGACGTAACAGAGAAAGACCGGAGCACCCAGGGCCGATACAGTTTGATCCAGTGGTAGTCCCGCAGCCTGAGCCCGAAAAGGAACCGGTTGAGAGACCGCTCGATTGCGGTGATCAGCTTACGCCTCAACGGGTCAGAGCGGCTGACTCGGTATGTGTTGAGCACATCACATCCCGCCATCGCTTTCGCCAATTCAACGAGATCGGCAGGATCAAACTGCATGTCCCCGCAAATGACACCGAAGACATCACCATCCGCATGGCGAAACGCATAGAGCAGGTTGCGGCTGATTCCCTGATTGACTTCGTTGTGAATCACGTGAATCCGTGAGTCCTGCTCCGCCCAACGGTCAGCTATCGCCCCGGTGCGATCCCGGCTGCAGTCGTCGATGATGACAATTTCCCACGAACGGGTGATTTCCCCCAGGGCCGCGACAGTTCGCTCCACAACGGTGTGAAGCGTGCCAGCCTCGTTGTAGGCCAGCACGAAGATCATCCAGTGGTTATCTTGGTTGAGGGCCGTCATGGCATGCCCCGTAGCGGCGTAAACCCGGATTGCGGTGTGGGCCGATGGAGGCGGGCAGGCACGCCGGCAACAACTTCGCCTGCCGGCACGTCGCGCGTGACAACTGCCCCCGCGCCGACGAGCGCGTATTCACCGACCGTTACTCCGCAAAGAATCACGGCACCACTGCCGATACTTGCGCCTTTGCGGATGTACGTCGGCACAACCTGCCAATCGTCTGCTGATTGCGGCATACCCGCATCCGAGGTGGCCCGCGGAAAGCGGTCATTGATGAACATCACGCCGTGCCCGATAAAACAGTCATTCTCGACGATCACGCCCTCGCAGATGAATGTGTGACTCGACACCTTGCAGCGGTCGCCGATGCTGGCTCCTTTTTGGATTTCCACGAACGCTCCCACGCGGGTGTCATTGCCAATGCGGCAGCCGTAGAGGTTGACGAACGCGTGAATCGTGACGTTGGCACCGAGCACGACGTCGCTGGCGATTCGACAATACGCGCGGTCATCGGGAGAGGGAGTGGTCACAAAAGCACCCTTCCCCCGTCGGCCTTGATGCTTCGCTGCGCCGCGTCGAGAATCCGCACCACGCGAACCCCGGAGTCGCCGCCGGTCAAAGGTTGCGTTCCTGTCAGAATGCAGTCGGCAAAGTGATCAACCATCTGCCGCAGTGGTTCGGAGGGTCCGATCTGGGGCGACCATACGTCCCCACTGCGATAGTTGATCAGCACGCGGCGGCGACTTTCTGGATCATTCGTCACGTCGATTCCGCGATCATAGACCTTCACGCGCTCCACGGTGTCCATATCGTTGTAGATGATGCTCCGCTCGCTCCCGCCGACGATCATTTGCCGCACCTTGACGGGAGACAGCCAGTTGACGTGGAAATTGGCACGCAGGCCCTCCCCATAGTCGAGATTGAGGTACGCGGCGTCTTCGAGACCGCTTGAAGTATGAGAGCTGCCCATGGCAGCTACGCTTCGAGGGAGTCTGCCGAAAAGATGGTCGACGATCGAAAGGTCGTGCGGCGCGAGATCCCATGCCACGTTCACATCATGTTGGAACAGTCCGAGGTTGATTCGGACGCTGTCGATAAAATACAGACGTCCGAGATGGCCGGCGTCGACAAGCTCCTTGATCTTTTGGACCGCCGGACTGTACACGAAGACGTGATCGACGAGAAGCACCCGCCCGGCACGCTCCGCGAGTGTTACCAGCTCCTCAGCCTGCTCCACAAGGATTGTGAACGGCTTTTCCACAAGTACATGCTTGCCGGCTTCAAGAGCCCTCCGCGCAAGTTCGTGGTGCGTGCCCACCGGCGTCGCGATCGCCACCGCGTCGATATTTCCGGTGAGCACCTCCTCAAAGCGGGCGGTCACCTGTGCACCAGGACTTTGGTCCCGAGCCTTGGCAAGTCGGGCCTCATCCGTGTCGCACACAATCGCCGTCGTTGTGTGCTCGCTTTCATTGAAGTTTCGTACCAGGTTCGGGCCCCAGTAACCGTAACCGACGACAGCAACTCGTAGCATACAACGCACTTTGTAAATGACTGGAATGATCGAAATGGTCTGAAATAGTTGAAATACGGATTACTCGATGGCGTTCTTGACGGCATCGATGACATGCTGCCGCTGATCGTCGGTGAGATCGGGCGAGATGGGCAAGGAAATGCAGCGGCGAGCAAATCCTTCGGAAACGGGAAATGCTCCTGCGGTGTAGCCAAGATGCCGATAGGCGGGCTGCAGATGGATGGGAATCGGATAATGCATGCCCGTCTCGATTCCGTGATCCAACAGTCGAGACCGGATGAGATCCCGATTTGCGACCTCGATCACGTAGCAATGCCACACCGATTCTGAGTCGGAAAACTCGGAAGGCACGCGCACGCCAAGCGGGGCCAGGGCGGCGGAGTACTCCCGCGCATGGATTTTCCGCCGTGCATTCCACTCATCAAGGTGTCGGAGTTTCAGCGACAGCAAAGCCGCCTGCAGGCTGTCCATTCGGTAGTTGAAACCAATCTCATCATGTTCGTAGCGCCGTGACTGCCCGTGATTCCGCAGGCTCCTGGCCCGCTCGGCAATGGCACTGCACTGCGTGACCAAGGCTCCCCCTTCCCCGCACGCGCCGAGATTCTTGCCGGGATAAAAGCTGAAGCATCCTATGTCACCAAGCTGGCCCACGCGCCTGCCCTCGTATCGTGCGCCGTGGGCCTGAGCAGCGTCCTCGACGACATGCACACCGTGCCGCCGCGCGACCGCGGTGATAGCCGACATATCTGCGGGCTGTCCAGCAAGATGGACGGGAATGATCGCCTTGGTGCGATCGGTGATCGCCGCTGTCAGGGCACTCGGGTCCATCGTTCGACGCAGCGGGTCAATATCGACGAACACAGGAGTCGCACCGACATACGATATCGCCCATGCGGTAGATATAAAAGTCATCGGAACCGTGATAACCTCATCCCCGGGACCGATGTTCAAGCAGAGCAGGGCGAGGTGAAGTGCACTCGTGCCGCTGTTTACCGTCACACATTTCGCGATCTCGTGAAAGGCGGCGAACTCGCGTTCGAACATCGCCGTTTCGGGCCCCTGTGCAAACTGGCACGACGCAAGCAGTTGTTCCAAAGCACGAAGGGCCGCAGAATAGATCTGATCATGCTGGCCCGCCATTTCCGTGAGTCGGACGGCAGGTGTCGCGGCTGAAGGGACGCGGGTCATGCCTCCGCCCCCGAACGCTGCGTTGCTATGCGGCGGCACCTCGTGATGATCACCGCGCCGACCAATCCCACCACGGCGACCAACTGGACAACACCCACAAGATACCCGGTCTCGTTCATCCACGGACCATGCTGCATGAAATACCATTGGCTCGGAAATGCGGGCCGCGACTCCCAGTCGGCCGCTGTGCCCACGAGCGAAAAATCAAGCCAGAATCGGCTTGCCAACCCACAAAGCAGAGCCCATTCCCAGCCCGTCAAGTGGCTGAGCACGGTACGGGGCAGCGCGAGGCAGAGAGTCAAAATAGCCGGGGGCAGGAAGTAGCAACCCTGTCGGGACTCACTGAGAAGGCAGATCGCGAGGTAGAGCCCGCATCCCAAATAAAGGGCAGCGTGGGGGCGAGCAGCCGTGAATACTGCCGGCAATGACGTCAGCAACGCCAAATGCCACGGCCCCCAATAAACAACGTGCGGCAGCAAGAACATCGCCGGCAGCCCTACCGGTTCGATGCTGAGGGTGACGATCCGGAGCCACACTGCGTTGGTACCAGAAAAGGCGGGATCTGCGCTAGCATAACGCATCAGCAATGCCACACCCATCGCATGCACGATCAGGACAGCCACTAGCTGTCCAACACCGCGGACATCGATAGCTTGCCAAAAGTGTGGCGGCGATCCAGACGCATGTGCGATCCAAACCAGGTAGAGACTGAGTAAGCCGACAGAAAGGGGCAAAAGAGTGTTGTTTACCGGAGTCGCACCGGCCTCACTCGGTAGTTGGACATGGAAGATGCAAGCGAGGCACAGTGTCGCGCCGACGCATCCAAATACCGCGATCCACTTAACGATCTGCGTGAGCAGTCGGTTTGGTTGCTCCGGTGTGTTCACATCAGAGAATCCATTCTGGAAGGGGAACAACAGATAGCACGCATTCAGTATCCCGGCGGCAGGCCAGGTAAACATGGCCATGATCGTCGTTGCCATAAGAAACGACCGCTGCCCTCGAATCCAAAACGCGACTGAAAGGATCGAAAAGAAAAACGCAGGCACATCGGTCAGCACGGGGTAGAAGTAACAGTCCCGAAGGTGCCCATAGTTGATCAGTAGGCAGGCCAGACCGATTTGTGTCTGGCGCATTGACAATTGAATGCCACGGCAGATCACGTGCCAGATAGGCACCGTCGCAATAAGGAGAACAAGATTCAGCACCGCGAACCCGCGGACGATTTCCAAGGGGCCGCGAGGAATGCCTAACATGCTAAGGCATGAACCCACCACAAGGCTGGGGAGACACCGCTTGAGCGTATACCCAACGACTGACTTGGTCTGAAGCGCCTTTTCAAAATCATGGGCCATCCAGCCATATGTCTGCCCGTCGTATCCCAAGCCTCCTGCGACTGGAATCCTTGCGCCCCAAACCGCGAGGTAGCCGGAGAACACAAAAAAAGCGATAACCAACGCATGGAAGCACCAATCGCCCGCACCTTGCCAAGGCTGCTCTGTATCAGTGTTCATGGCGTATTGCCCTTATCACTGAATACGGAATACGGCTGAAAGCCCGGCGGATATGCGATCGATCCATCCTCCCGGAGACTGAGTCGCCTGGCATCCTCGATGTCCTGTTTCATGCCGGAAAACGGCCCGAATGGCCCGAAGCGATAGTGAATCATCCCGTCCACCCCACCTTTGAAAAGAATCGCTGCCTGGATGAGATTGGCACGGATAATCGAGCATGGTGCAACGTCATCGTCTTCGCGACTGCCCCGGGCCGCCGGGTTCGACACAAATGTGAGAGAGTTTGAAAACGGGATGGGGAGCAAGAGTAGCGATGCCGTTTGAGGCATGGTCTCCGCTTGAATGGCGACACCGCCATCGCGCAGGAACATTGCAGCGGTGGATACCGGTGCAAGCGTTGTCGCATCAAGCGTCAAAGGCGCACCGAGCACGACCTCTCTCCGAAATGAAAAATCGGGTCGTAGTAATTCTCTGACTGTGTCTGAGGCTTCAGTTCTTACAATTATCTCCGTTGGGGAATAGCAGCCGGTGTTCGGGTCGGGAAACTCCTGCAGATAAAGCAGGTGCCCAAACCTATTGCGTTGTGTTGTCACAGTATTTGCGACCTCCGGCGGCAGCGGAGTGTCGGTCAGCAAAAAGCGAACTCCAAGGCATTGGAGCAAGGCCGGTCGCGGAAGCGATACGAATGTGTGGTTGCGTTGAAAGTAGTCCCATGGCCGTGCGAGGCACCGACTGAACACGTAATGAATCTCGGGCGGTATCGTCGTGCAATAGTTCTCCAGTGTCGGAATCCCGGCATCCCACAGCAGCACGGGCCGGAGGCCGCGGTCGAAAGATTGGATATGCCCGAGCTGCAACTCTTCGAGTGTCCATTTGTCGAATGGTGTCGATGCAGAACGGTAGTAAGAAAAAGGTGACTCGTCACTGCCTAAGATGCCTCCACCCGGTACACAGGTTGCATTCGCCACGCTTCCCTTGAAGTGCCCATCGGGCGGCAGAGAGATCTGCCTTTTCAAGACGGCGAGCGGCGTGGACGCAGACGCGGAAGTGCGTATTATGGCCAGGGACTGGTCGTGGTCGTTTCTCGAATCGCCGTTCGCGCATGACAAGAACCATAGAACAGCGACCGCCGACGGGGCCATGGCAGTGATGAACGGCAGTGCGGCTTGGCAAGTGGGCCGGCAACGCACTGGCAAACGAAAGCTGGAAAAAGTCCATTGACGATAGCGCGTTCCAAGATCACTCGCCGCAAGAATCAGTACCACAATGTACGGAATGTGCATCCCAAGTTCGAAGTACGCGGGCGACGGGGCCGCCCAACGAACGCCGCTGAAGAGATACACAAACCCAACGATTGAAATCAGCAGTTGGCACAAGCCGACGGCCGCCGCGAAGCGGCTTACCGCCCCACGCGCTCCGATAAGGAGATGGGCGGAACCGAGAAACACAAGAATCATCGTGGGCAGTGAGATGCCGTGCTGAAAACACAGTGGCGCATAGACATCGCAGCGCTGCGGTTCGGACGCAAGTTCATTTGGAAAAGCGAAGCGAGCAGCATTTGTTCCGAGGCAGTAATAAAATGTATACAAGCCGCTGCAACAAAATACCACGGCAAATATCGCCAGCGTGCACGCTCCCGCAAGCTTTTGCTGAAATCCTGGCGTGATTATTGTAATCACGCCGCACATCAGCAGACTCGGCGCAAGAAGCGCGGGACTGTAGATGGGGTCAGCCAGGATCGCTTGGAACGCAAGCAGCAGAAAGGCGGCGGCGCATGCGATGCCCCCGGCGACACTCGTCCCCTGCGAGAGCTTCAGTATGCACGACACCAGGAGAATCCCGGTTGCCGGGAGATACGCGTACATCTCGAGTGGTGGATACAGATAGCTCCCGATCGGATTGCCGAGCCAGTGCGTCCATGTAAAGAACGGGTGAAATGAAAGTAGGGATAATGACTGAGCCACGATGAGCGAACGGAGGGGGGCCATGGCGAGCGTGCGAGCGAGGAAATACGTCGCCCCGGCCGTGTAGCCATACGCCAACGCGAGTGTCACCCTGCGACCGAATGCGTCTGGGATCCAGTACAAGGGAAGAATCAACGGGTGAAGCCACACCCGCCAATAGACGAGCAGTTGACCAGGCCCTCGAGTCGGTGCCATCACGCCATCGTCAATCGGCCATCGCTGAAGCCGAAACGCTTCACGAATAAAAGTAGTTGCCCACTGAGTGTCAAGCCACGCGTCGTACATCGGTACATTCGTGGCAATGATTGCGACGACGACAGCAAACACGAGCCAGCCCGCGACGACTGGGGCGTGGTGACCTGTCCGACCTGGCGACCGTCCGCTGTCGACAGGAGGGCCCTGCGTTGCATCACGTCTGACGGCGGTGTGGTTGGTGTAGAGCATGGTTCTGAGCATCAACCCCCAATGCATGTCTCCAGGAGAGTCATCGCACGAGTGAGGTCATCTGGAGGACAACCGCGCTCACGGAATAGCAATGGGTGCCGCCCGGAAGAATCAACCCCTCGCGTGAAAAACGTTCGGCGTGGGGAAACTCTCCCGGGCACGCGAGGTGCGGCGAGTCTGCCAGGCAGCGGTGGAGCGGGCGGGCTTGGATGCCGGCGGTGGCCAACGCCGCCACCACCGCGTCGCGATCTTCGCACATCGCTTGCGGCCAGAGCGGCAGCTCGCCGGCACTCAGGTCGGCCGGCATCATCCGGATCGTCGGATGATCTCCGAGCATGTCGGTGTATTCCTCATACACGCGGCGGACGGCAGCGGCTCGTGCATCACGATCGGCCAGCACCGCCCGGCCGAGGGCGGCAGCAAAATCGGTGGCCCGGAGGTTGAAGCCCGGGCGGTCGAAGTGATCGGTGCCGATCCGATCCACCCCGTGGTTGCGAAAACGGCGGGCAAACTCCGCCTGTTCGGGATCGTTTGTCGCCACAAAGCCCCCCTCACCCATCGTCACGAGTTTGGTGATCCCGAGCGAATAGCTGGCGATATCGGCATCGGCACCGAGCAGCCCACGCGGGCCGCGAGACAGAAACGCCTGAGCGCAGTCTTCGACGATCCTGATCGGGCGGGAGCCGATGGCCTGTCGCAGACCGGGAATATCGGCCGCCATGCCGTTTAGGTGGATCGCCACGACGGCCTTCGTGCGGTCGGTGATCGCCGAGGCGATACGGCTCGGATCGATCAGTGGGCGGTCGGGCAAAACGTCCACAAGCTTCACTCGCCCGCCGGCAAGCAGCACCGCATGCGCGGGAGCGATGAACCCATGGGCCGGCAGGATGACCTCGTCGCCTGGGCCGACGCCGACAGCCTTCAACGCCAAAAACAACGCCGCCGTGCCACTCGTCGTGAGCACGGCGTGCGCAACACCGAGGGTCTCGGCCAGCTCCTGTTCAAACTCCCGCGTGACGCTGCCGCTCACGACCGTACGGCTGCGAAACGCCGCCTCGATCGCAGCTGTGTGTGATTGAGAAAAGTCGGTCGTCCACCATGGAATCATGATCGCACGCCTGTTTGCGATTGAGCCTGCGTCGCCCGCGATGGCGGCACTATCTCTGCTGAATAAGGTACGGCAAACAGCACCCGCCGCCAGAGGCTATAGAAGCGCGATACCAGAAGCAGCCAGTCGGGGCGGCAGAAATACCGCCCGCCGCGCAGGATCAGCCGGCCGGCAGACACGAGGCGGTGCAGGCGACCCGTGGCCAGACGTGAGCGATCGGTGAGCGCAGCCAGTTCGGCCGGGGACACGGGCGCCGGAGCGTCGGCGACGATTCGCAAGGCCTCGATTCGCAGCGAACTCGAGAGGGCGATGAAGAGGCTGGAATAGAGATAAAAGCCGGCGTTGTATGTGAGGCAATTGAGGAAGACCCTGCCGATCGCATCGAGCCAGGAAGGGGGCTCCATCCGCTGCACGCTCCACCACGAGATGGCCAGCATCACGACGGCCCCGACCACGGCACCGGCCAAGAGCGTCGGCACGATGCGGTTTCCCTCCCGGACTCGACACAGTCCGAGATGAGCCGCAACAGCACTGGCCAGCCCTGCGGCCGGTGCGGCGACGAGCATCCACTCCGCGCCCGAGCCAAGGGGAATCATGCAGGCTCCCGGGGCTTATGGACTGCCGGAGGGAGCCGATAGATGCCGCTGACCATCGTGATGGCCCGCGCCAGTCGTCGGCCCGCAGCGGTCGGTTCGAGGCCCGCGCTCGTCCGCCGCACGAGGCCGCCATTGACGAGCGTTTCGACCCGCTCATCCTCGGCCGGGCCGTTTGCAACAACGGCCAACAGGTCTTCCCGCACGACCCCCTGCGGATGGCGGGCGGCATACAAGAGCATCTGCGATGAAGGGCTCTGGCTCTTGATCGCGAGATACAACTCACAGTAAGCGAGCCACGCAGCCCCCGCAGCGAGGACGACTTGAACCCAGCCCGGCAAGGTATCCGGCCCAAGGCGCCACAGACCGAGCCCGCTGGCCGCGATTACCACACCCATGGCCCCGCCGCCCGCCGCGAGGAGGGCGACGGTGTCGCGCCGCGGCGGCCGCACCCGCCAGATCGCGACGTGGCCTGCCAGTGCCAGGCAGAGGACTACCCCGCTCGTGATCAGTTCACACATATCGCTGGGAATCCAAGCGGATGGTGTCGGTGGGGCCTGCATCTGGAATTTGCGGCATGATGCGTGTCGCCGCCGGTGTCGTCGCGACCAACACCTGCGGCACGAGCCGCGCCGATTTCCGCTGCGGATAGAGCAGTCGGCCCATGCGCCCGAGCGTCATGTCGAGGACGGTGAGGGCGACGGACAGGATGTTCTTGAGCTTGAGTGCCTGCGAGGCACCATGCTTTCGTTCATCGCAGGTGATCCCCACCTCGAGAAACGACCGCCCCTCGGAGAGCATCCGGGCGAGGATGTCGGCCTGCGCCCCGAAGCCGCGGTAGTTGCCAGAGTACCGCATGAAGTCGGTGCGTCGGGCCAAGTAGAGCCCGTTGTAGTAGCGGACACGGTGCCCGGTGATGCAGTTGATCAATCCCGTGTACGCTGCCGAGAGCAGGCGTCTAAAAAAAGACCGACCCCCGTCGCCGTCGATCCACGGAACGATCACGTCCGCCCGGCCGATCTGGGAAAAGATGGCGTCGAATGTTTCCTTGGGCTCGCCGCCATCGCCGCAGCAGACCCGATACCAGGCGCCGAGGCCGAGGTAGGCGCCGTCTACGATCGACGACCCAAAACCCTGGTTCGCATCGTTGACGTAGAGCCGCAGGGGAATGTCGGGATGGGCCTCCGCAAACCCCCGGATCCGCGCAACCGAGGCATCCGTCGAGGCATCGTCGATCACGACTATCTCCCACGTGAAGTCAAACCCGCGCAGCGAGGCGACGAGCGTCTCGAGTGTTTCGATGACGAGGTCTTGCTCGTTGTAGCAGGTCACCGCGGCGGTGAGGTCGCATCGATTGCATATGGAAGGATACGCGGCCGTCGCCACTTCCCGAGCCATCTTGCACGCCCTTCAGTGGAACTTTAACGATCTATCCTGCAACCAAAGCCTGCCACGCGCCCTACCCAGCTCGACAGGGTTTGCACCCAACCCAATGATCACTACCGTCGTGGTCACGGCCCTGATGCAATCGACTCGTATCGCCATACCACCCCGTTCTTCGTGCTGAGAAGATCCTTAACCGGTCTTGCGAGTTCAACCGGCGCTTCATTTAATGCCGCTTTCAAGTCGGCTTCACTCAGATCAAATACAAATATCGAGTTTGCGATAGTAGCCCGGGGCGTCTGACCCCGCAGGTAGGCCATGAGGCGACCCGTTCGCAGCAGTTCATAACGCTCCGACATCTCCTGCGTCGCAAGCATCCGGCATCCTGCTGATCCAGAGGACTCCAGGGTCGTACCATCCCGTCCCCCACGAGAATCAGGCATCGCTTCGTCAATCCCTATTTGCGACCGCAGTGTGCGGTAAGCCTGCTCGTACTCCGGTCGCCACGGTCCCGGACATAACCTCAGGTAAGCGGCGCGCAGCATTGTGGCAGACATGCAATATAATCCTGGCCGCAACGGCGTAATCGAGTCAGGTGTCGCAAAGTCCTCGAGGAACCCGCGAGGAAAAAAACTCGGCAGCAACACCGCTTGAATGCCGTAGGCAGATGGCCTCGCTGTGCCAAAATATGACAGATATACTTCGCGGCCCGTCTGGCCGACCGCGTTCTCCCTCAGCCACGACCCCAGCTGCGGAAGCGACTGGCCCCAGTCGAGCGAACTGTCAATGCAGCGTCGATAGCCTCTGCGACCACCCCCGGATGACATATTAAAATATGAAAGTGCGTGTGGTAGCTCACATAGGACGCTGAATCCGCTGACCGCGAGGCACAAAGCAGCCGCTCCGCGCCCTAACGAAGCGCGCACGACGGGCCGCGGCGCCCCTTGCTTCGGACAGAGAGAATGCTCGCCGGCCCAGCATGCACACATCACGATGCACGGCAGCGTCGGAAGGACATGGCGAATGCCTATGTTTAACGGCATCCGAACTGCGACTACCCAAAAAAAAATAACGAAAGCAGCGAGCGTCATGGGCAAGAGGCTTCGTGGCGAAGCAATTCTCCACACAGAACTGCCCGCCGACAGGCCAGCGGACACGCCAATCCATAACATCCGGGTTAATGCGGCTGCCAGCACGATCAAGTGGCCTTCCGGTGTCTTGTAAAGGGCCACGCGAGGATAAAAATCTGCGAAGGCCCCCCCGAACGAAAAACGTTCGTCGAGCACGGCGGGGCGGCCTTCGACTTCCTGCACGAAGAGAGAGAAAGAATTTATAAATGCCTCTGGGAGGAGTCGAAAGCGCAGGCTGAAAGCGCACATCGCGGATACGAGGTCACTTCCCGTGTTGATTTGGGACGGTATGATCTGAACTGGCGACGATTGCCGGGTGGTGGCAAATTGCAAGCCGAAAAGAAGCCATATCTCCAGCACCGATATCACCAGCATCGTGCCTCCGCACACCAACGCGAGCAGGCATCGACCTCGATAGGTGGATACCGTGCGATTTCGGCCAAATCCACTCCAGTGCCACTCCCCGGGTATAAGCATTCGCATCGCGAAAGCGCCTGTAATGACCGGGAGCGAGAGCAGTGCCGAGAATTTAGTCAGAATAGCGGCCCCGATCATCACACCTGCACCAACGAGCCGCACTGGTGTGCAATGAATCATACAGAGCCAAGTCAAACAGATGGCTGTGAAAAGAGTGAGCGTCACGACGATGTCGGGCGTCGCCAAGCCTGAGTGCGCGATAGTGACCGGATGCGAGAGCAGAAAGGCCAGCCCAAACCATGCCGTCAACCTCGAGCACGTCGCCCGAAGCACCGCAAATAGAACAGCCCCCGTCAGCGCTCCACACAGGGCGGCGACGGAACGGGCACCGCGCAGGATCGCAAAGTGATCGTTACCGACGCAGTAAAACAGTTCGAGGGCGTACCAGTAGTCGTTTGCCACTTCCCAGGGCGTTGCCGTGTCGGGCAGGAAAGGGTGCAGCGTTTGTCCGCCGGAAAACGACTCCGGTGGTGGAGTCGCTCGTGTCAGGTACGGCGGGAAGCCGAGCAATCGTTGGGCAAGGATTGATTGCGGCGGCATCCTGTAGTCTCCGTACTTCCAATACGAAAACCCGTTGGCGACATGGACGTGCTCATCAAATGTTCCCGACGCATTCCAAGAGCAGCCGACCGCCAAGGCCCAAAACGACAGCAGCACGAGTCCGGCGGCCGCGGCTTCCGCCCACGTGAATTTTTCGCCGTCACAGCGGGTAATGCACGGCCCTATACTTGGTTTCGACGACCGCATTTGTCCTTCTTCCTTCCTGCTTAGAATCGATGAATCCCGGTGGATTGTCGAAAGGCTTGACCGATGCGTAGCTTGAGTCACCTCGTTGTCGGCACAGTGACGTCACGTCCCCGCGCAACTGCCGCTTTTCTTGCGGTTCTTGCCTTGTTACCTCAGGTCAACAAGGCATTCGAGATCGATGATCCGTTGTTTCTCTGGGGTGCACAGCAGGTGGTGCGTGATCCCTACGAAGCGTTCGCAGCGCAATGTAACTGGTGGAACACAGTTCAGCCTCTTGCCGTAGTTCACAACCACCCACCTGGGCAATCGTTATATCTCGCAATCATCGGCTGGGCGCTGGGCTGGGACGAAGTACCGTTTCGTCTTGCAATGCTCGTTCCTGCGGTCTTGCTGGTTGTCGGAATCGTCGAATTGTCTTGTGACCTCGGGCATTCGCCGCGAGCGAGCCTCTTGGCAGCCGCATGGGTGGCAACGTGTCCGGGATACGTGGTGTGCATGGCGTCTGTTATGGCTGAGCCGTGGCTTCTTGCAAGTTGGGTGTGGGCCGTGATCGTGTGGAGAAGAGGCATCGTGGCGAATCATGTAGGCCTATGTTGGGCAGGGGCCGTTTTGGCGACAGTCGCCGTATGCGTCAAATTCTCCGGCATTTGTCTTACGCCGCTCTTGTTGCTGTTCGGTTGGGTCTCGGGAATCCGTCGTATGGCAATCCTCGCGTCGTGCGCGGTACCTGCAGTCGTATTGATCGCACTTGATTTGTGCCTCCGTTCGTCGACCGCCGACAGTATTCTCCAGATTATCGCCTCGTACGCGTTGACGAGTTCCCCTTATGCGGGAGCCGGACGCGTCATTCGCGCTGCCATGACTCCTGGGTTTCTCGGGGGGGCCTGCATCTTTGTCTTGCCTTTCTGTGTTTTATTCATCCAACGGAGTGGGGCGGCCACCCGGCTTGCTCTATGCATGGCAGGTGTGCTCGCAGTATGCGGGCTGTCACTTGGCATGGATATGCCGCGAACGATTACCGCATTCGATGCAGTCACAGTGGGTCAATGGGCTGTCATGACAGTCGCGGGATGTATCGTCTTGTGGGAGGGCGGGGTCGCGGTGTGGTCGGATCAGCCAGCCGACGGCCTGCTTTTGGCTTCTTGGGTCATCGGTGTGACGGCATTTGCAGGTGTCGTGAATTGGACGCTGAATATTCGAAGCGTTCTCCCTGCCGTTCCAGCCGCGGCGATTCTGCTTGCTGGACATCTTGACCGACTGGGATGGGCCTGCGGTTCACGGAAGCGTTTCTTCGTCACTGCGTCGCTAGTTATCAATGCGCTTCTTGGGCTGAGCGTGGGTCTCGGTGACTATGCGAACGCCGCGGCAGATCGTCGAGCTGTGGACGAGTTGAAGGCAGGACATGTGATGTCAAGTCGCCGGGTCTACTTTCTCGGACACTGGGGCTTTCAGTGGTACATGCAGCAGGCGGGTGGCATAGCGGTGGATGTGTCTGATTTCTGCATGGAGGCATCCGATGTCGTCGTCGTGCCTCTCGGGAATACCAACGTCGTTCCGGGGCTGCCTCCCGCCGACTGCGCACAATTGAGGACAAAGCTGAGCATCCCTGTGCAAGCGTGGTGCGCCGTTACAGACAGTTCACGTCACGCCGGCTTTCATGCTTGGGAACTGGGGTGGCTACCGTACAGGCTCGGGAGCGTGAAAGAGAAAGAATACCTCGTGTTCGAAATGACGGGCCGTTTTGTTTCGCCAAAGAATCAGGGAGTGCCATGTCAGTGAAATCACAGAGTCGCCACGTTGAGGAGTCCACGCCGCTTTGGCCGAGTGGTTAATAGTGTGCACGTAAGACATGGTTTCAGATGACAGTCGCGCGGTGGCTACGGCGGGGCACCGAAACTCCCCAACGCCATACGCAGGTCTGGATCGCTGGGGTGACCGCGGGTTTCAGCCGCCGTGGCATCACGCGCGGCCGCAGCCCGATCGCCGGCCTGCAATCCCGCCCAGGCCCGATTCATGAGCGTGGCCGCGTCGTCGGGCTCGATCGCCAGGGCACGGGTGTAGGCCTCCACCGCGTCCGCAGCCGAGCCCTGCGTCAGGAGCACGTTCCCCAGCGCGACCCAGCCCGCGGCATGGTCGGGCGTGCGATCGAGTGATGCACGGAGCACCGTGACGGCTTCGTCGTGCCGTCCCAGTCGGGTGAGCGTCACGCCGAGATTCGTCGCCGCCCACGGATGGTCCGGGACTTGCCTCAGCGCGATGCCGAAATCGATGGCCGCCTCGGTGAAACGACCGGCTTTGAGGTGAGACACACCCCCGTTGTAGAAACTCGCAGCGATATCGTGATCCGTCATACCCAGCGATTGGAGCCGATTAAAAACATCATCGATGTCGGCGTGATCACCGAGTCTTGCCATCGCCGCGGCCGCGACGATGAGTGCCGTTCTGTTGCCGGGACACAGGTGCAGCGCGCGGTTCGCAAACACGATCGCATCTTGAGGAGTGCCGCGGGTGAGTGAATCTGTCGCGAGAAGACACCAGGGCAGATCGTTCTTGGGCGCGATACGCGACGCCTGCCGCGCCATTGCCTCGACGTTTCGCCACGTCGCCCTCTGGTGCGTCGCGATTGCCGCAAGTCCCGCCAATACCGAGGCCACTGCGACCCGCCAGAGCGGCCGCAGACGTAGGGGCTTCTCGAGAATCTCGCAGCAGCGCGCCGCCGCGAGTGCCGGACCCAGCATGGCCAGATAGGCGTAACGATCGGCGACGGTCGACTGATTCTGAAACACGAAGTCGGTGAACCCCAGCACGGGCATGAGCGGGATCAGGAACAGCGACACGGGGAGTCGCCACTCCCGGCATCGCGGCAGGAGCATCACGGCAACGAGGCCGAGGGCGACGACGAGCGCCCCGATCGGCGCCCGAGGATCGGCGAGCGCCACGCGGGGTGACCGTCCGTACGCCACGCACAGGTCGACTGGCAGGAAGACCTTGGACGTGTAAAAAGCGATCGCATCGGCCGCCACGAGGGGGCGGGCGACGAGCGGCACGGGGAACCGTGTCAGATCCGGGGGTTGCGCGAGACGGGTGATCACCGCGGCAACGCAGGCCATCACGGCCCACGGCACGAGCGACCGCGCGATGGTTGTCGGGGCCGCTTTCGTCCCGCCGAGGGCCAGCGCGAACGCCCCGAGCGGGATCACGATCGCAGTAGGCTTCGAGAGGAGCGCCAGACCGAACGCCGCGGTCGCCAGGGCGTACGACGGCCGCGCGATCGACGTGCCGCCTTCTTGGTCGAGCCAGTGCAGAAAGCGGTCGATCGCGGCGAGCGACAGCACCGCGGCGAGCAGTCCCCGCTGCTCGGCGACCCACGCGACCGATTCGACCTGCAGCGGATGGATCGCGAACACGAGCGATCCGACCGCGGCGGCCCAGTCATGCGGCGTGTACCTCCGCACCAGCCGATAGACGAGCAGAGATGCCGCAGCGTGCAGCAGGAGGCTGACGGCGTGGAACAGGCCGGGCCGCACGGCGGCCGTCGGACCGTCGCCATGGAGCCAACGCGACGCGACGCACTCCGCTGCGTAGAGCATGTAGCTCATCGGCACGTAGAGGTGGTGGAACGACTGCCGCCAGAACGCCGCCAGCCGTGAGGCGGTCACGGGAAAGAAGTGCGCGTTTTCCGTCACGTGGATCGTGTCGTCGAACTCCACCCAGTCGTGCCACACGATCCGGCCGAAGACCATCGCGGTGACCACGACGATCAGGACGCCCCAGCCCAGCCGGCGGTTCGCGACGGAGGTCATCGGGCGGCGCCTCCGTGCACGGGCCGCGGGTTCCCCGCTGCGGAGTGTTCGAGGGCCTCCAGTAGATCGGCGTCGGCCCGATGGCCGCGGGACGCCGCTACCGCCACGTCCCGGGCCGCCCCCGCCCTGTCGCCGAGTTCGATCCGGGCCCACGCGCGATTGACGAGCGTGGGAGGGTCGTCGGGATCGAGCGAGAGCGCTGTGTCGTAGCAGCCGGCCGCGTCCGCGGCATGACCGAGGCTGTAGAGTGCGTTGCCGAGGCCGACCCACGCGATGGTGTCGCGCGGCCTTTCGTGCACGAGTCCGCGGAACAAGTCCACTGCACGGTCCTCAGCACCCAAGCGGGTGAGTGCGACGCCAAGCCCGCGGCGGCCGGCAACGTGGTCAGGCGCCGTCTCCAGACAGGCTGCGAACGCTCGTGCTGCGTCGGCATCACGAGCCGCGTCAAGGTACATGCGACCGAGATTGGCCAGATGGTCGCTGCAACGTGCAGGGGAATGTGCTCGGGAAATCGCCTCGACAAATGACGCTTCAGCGGACTTGACATCCCCTCGTCGAGCCTGAAACACGGCAAGCATGTTCCACGCCTCAGCTGAAGTCTGCCCTTGTGCCATCATCGAGGTAACGAGAGCACCTGTATCCATCCAGATAGCGGTCTGATGCCACGCTGCGGGGGTGAGCAGCGCAGGCCACGCGGCCATGACGAAATACGCCACGGCACCGGCTCGCCGGTAATGCGATCCCCGTTCAATCAGCCGACCGGTGGCACATGGAATGGAGATCCATGATTCAATCAACCCAGCCCCGCCCACGGTGAGCCCGATGATCGGTAGGTAAAGATACCGGTCGGACCAGCCGTTGCCCCCTACCTGAATCACGCCGACCATCGGCACGAGCGTGCCAAGGAACCAGAGCCAGCCGAAGACGACGAGCAGCCTTCCGCGAAGTGCCGCCGCGGTCGCAAGGATCGACACCGCGAAGAGGGCCGTGGCTGCCGCCGCAAACGCCGCCGTCGTCGGCATGCCAGGATGCGGATGGAAGCAGCCCAGCCCCACCGGCCAGAAAAAGACCCGCAGGTAGGTCGCGTAGGCCACCACCCCGTGGGCCAGTCGCGTCGAGAGCGGCAGGTGGTGGACGGCGCCGGCCTCGGCCTGCGACGCGATCGTCCAGATGCACGTGCCGGCAACGGCCGCCAGCAGCGGCAGTTTCTCCGGCACGCAGCGAGCGAGCGACGCGAGCCACCCGCCGAGGTTGTCCCCGCGCACCCTCCGCAGCGGCAGGGCGTCGATGAGCAGAAGCACACACGGCAGCGTCACGGCCAGCGGCTTGGCCAGGAGCGCCACCACGCCGAGCACGTTCCAGCCGATCAGCCACATCATCGCCCGGCGACCTGCCGGCTCTGATCCGGCGGCGGGTGCGACCACGTCGCGCCACCGCACATAGGCGAGCACCGACAGAAGCATCAGGCACGCACAGAGCACGGTCTTCCGCTCGGACACCCACGCCACGCTCTCCACCTGCGCCGGATGCACGGCGAAGATCGCCGAGGCGAACAGGGCTCCGGGCAGGGCGAGGCCCAATCGCTGGCCAAGCAGGAGCACGAGCACCGCATTGACGGCGTGAAAGAGTACGTTGACTGCGTGATGCCCCCCGGGCCACATGCCGAAGAGCGAGGCATCGACCATGTGCGACAGCCAGGTAACCGGCCAGTTCAACCACCCGTCTGTCGCCGGATCGGTGCCGAATCCGAACGCCCACGCGACGCCGCGCGTGGTGAGGCCGCGGCCCACGATCGCGTGGCCGGCCACGTGATCGGGGTCGTCGTAGTCGACGAACTCGAACCAGGGGGTTTGAACGTAGGGCAGGCACGCGAGGAGGAAGACGGCCACGCAGGCCAAGCGCCAGTGCCGCAACCCTGCGACGGTTCCGGTGAAGACGTCGCGGCTCGTCATGAGCCCGGCTCCAGGCCGGGGTTTCCCAGTCGGCTGATCGCGTCCAACAGATCAGTGTCCGGCTTCCTGCCGAGTTGCATGCGGCGGGCCGCATCCGCTTCCGCGCCGGCCCGGTCACCGCACGCCAGCCGCGCCCAGGCGCGCAGCGTCACGGCCGCAGCGTCGTCGGGCTGGATCGCGAGCGCCCGGTCGAGACAGCGTGCCGCTTCGTGCGCGCGGCCCGCATGGAGGTGGAAGTCGCCCAGTCCGACCCATGCGACGGCGCACTGCGGTTTTTCGGTGAGGACCTGCTCGAAGACCTCGGCCGCTCGTTCAGGCGATCCCGACCGCGACAGGGCGACGGCGAGTCCGAGCCGCGCCGGCACGTGGTCGGGACGCAGGGGCAAAACGGCGGCGAACTCGCGTGCCGCGTCGTCGTAGCGGCGGTCGTCCATCCGCATCTTGCCGACGGCGTAGTGCCACGCGACCGTCCGCGCCGCGGCCGTCTCCGGATTCCGGATCAAGCTCTGGGCCCTGGCAAAAAAACGTTCGGCGTTGCCGAAGTCGCGTTCTCGGGCGTGGTGCCGGGCGAGCCACGTCCACGCGTGCCAGTGGGCCTGCGGATCGTCGGACATGGCGAGCGTGCGGGCCGCCAGCGTGGCTGTGTCGCGCCACTGCGAGGTCTGCCGCCATGACGCGATCGTGAGGACCGTGAGCCACACCGAGGCGACCGCGAGGCCCAACGGCCGCCATCCGGCGCGCGGGACATCGGACCCCGTCACGGAGACCCCGACGTGTGGCGCCAGCCATTGCACGAGAGCCGACCCGACTTCGAGCGTGGCGATGGCGAGGCCGATGATGGGCACGTAGAGATACCGGTCGGACCAGCCGTTCGATCCGACGGTCACGAGGCCGACCATCGGGACGAGCGTGCCGAGAAAAAAGCACCAGCCAAAGAGCGCGAGGGGCCGCCCGCGCCAAGCAGCCACGACACATCCGATGCTCACGACGCCGAGCAGCACGGCCGATCCGGTCAGCTCTGCCGCGGAGGGCATGCCCTGGTGGGAATGGATGCAGCCGAGGTCCACCGGCCAGAAAAACACGCGCACATACGTCGCGTATGCGACGACCGCGTGGGCGAGGCGTGCGGCCCAGGGCAACGGCGTGACGGCGCCGGCGGCGGTCTGCGCGGACACGGTCCACAATCCATCGACGATCGCGCAGGCCAGGAGCGGCAGCTTTCCCACGACACAGCGGCCGGCCGTTGTGAGCAAGGTCGCTGCACGCGCCCCGCGGATCCGCCCCAGCGGCACGATATCGAAGAGCAGCAGCACGCACGGGAGGGTGACGGCCAGCGGCTTGGCCAGGAGGGCGAGCCCACCGAGCGCGTTCCACGCAACAAACCGCGCGGACACCTCGCGGCGGGATGACGCGTCGTGTGATCGCAGGTAGGCGAGCATCGAGAGCAGCATGAAGCATGTGCAGAGGACGGTCTTCCGCTCCGACACCCAGGCCACGCTCTCGACCTGCGCGGGATGGACGGCGAAGACGGCGGCCACGAGCCAGGCCGCCGGCGCGGCGAGCCCGAGCCGGCACGCGAGCGTTAGCACGAGTACGGAGTTGACGGCATGGAGGAGCACGTTGACCACGTGATGGCCACCAGCCCACGCTCCGAAGAGCTCCACGTCGGCCATGTGCGAGAGCCACGCAAGCGGCCAGTTGAACCAGCCGTCGACCGCGGGGTCGGCACCGAGGCCGAATGCCCATCGCATCGAGTGCGGCGTCAGGCCGCGGCCCACGATCACGTTGCTCGACACGTGCTCCGGGTCGTCGTACTCGACGAATTCGAACCACGGCGTCTCGACGTACGGCAGGCAGGCCAGGAAGAACACGAGGATGGCGGGCCAGTACCGCCGGAGACGTGTTGCATGCGTGGCATTCACGCCGACGCTCCCGATTCCGATGCAGCGAAGACGTGTCGCCGACGCACGTGGGATGCTTTTCCGAGCGGCAGGGCGTCGTCGATCTCGATTCGGTCCTCATCCGCGTCCGCCGGCAACGCACGCGGCAAGCCGCTGAATCGCGGCACGTCGAGCCATTTCTGCCGGGCGAGCCTGTAGGTCATCGCGGTGTGGAGGCAGCCGAACCCGTAGGTGATGCTCCGCCGCAGGTTGATCGACGAGGCCTCGGCGAAATACTTCGTGGGGCAGGTCACCTCCGCGATCGTGCACCCGAGCCAGTGGATCTGGGCCAGCATCTGGT
>Ga0214917_10000984_pt1 | contig 37375 bp, 38 predicted proteins | sample LL_1208_BB_MetaG_FD_177983 | JGI IMG/M metagenome (GOLD analysis project Ga0214917, IMG submission 177983) | Freshwater microbial communities from Lake Lanier, Atlanta, Georgia, United States - LL_1208_BB | ecosystem: Environmental > Aquatic > Freshwater > Lake | place: USA: Georgia | collected... | reverse complement strand
TTTTTTTGCAAAAAAATGCAAAATCGACTTGACAAAACGAAACGACACCTGTAACTTTGTTGCTCATCGATGAAAAATATTTGGCTTCGCCACGTATTAGGGGTGGCGAGGTTACGGTTAGGGAATTTTTAGGAGTGAACTACGGGAACTTGGGGAAAGCTGAAAAGTGGAACCCGGTTCGCCTTGGGGGTCTCAGAAAAGCTTTCCAAATCATGCAAAGGCAACTTTGCTGGTGCGGAAGGCGGGAGCTTGGGTATGAGACTGGGTGAAGTGGCAGATTCACCCTTTACAGGTAGGGGAAATGAAGGGAAGTTTGGAAAGGGAAAGAGGAAGAAAGAAAGAGGGGAGGGCCAAATGAAATTTCAGGAATCCTACAAAAGACGGAATAGAACGAGCGTCCCGAAGGGCGCGAGGCATCCTTTCGGAAAAGCCTGAATTGAAACATTCCATTCACCTCAAGCCAACCCCAACAAGGGTGTCCCTTCAAACCCAATATGCCCCTTCCACTTTTGCCCAATCAAGCCCCTAGCCGCCTCTGCCCCGGATGGAATAAGGTAGCTAAAACCCTTAAAGGACATTAGCCCACCGACCGAGGAGGCGACCTTGGGAGCCACCGCAGGTCGCTGTGGGCTATGGCCTTTATGGTTTTACTACCTATGACAGCCGGAAATGGCAGCCCCCAAAAAAATCAGGAAAAAAGACCCGGAAAAAAACGGAATACCAAGCCGCAGGAAAATACAATGAGAAGTCCGGAAAAGATGTTTAACCAAAAGCCTGCTCTTGCCATATCTTTGATGCTCAGTTCGCTGCCGCTAAAAACAATGGCGTTGGGCGGCGTAGCCATAGGAAACATAAATGCCATACTGCTTGACAGGGTAACCGGAATGGCAAAGAATAGGGGATGTATTTGCAAACTTTGAGCGGCGCTGATGACCAGCGGCAACAGCAGTGTTACCAAGGCAACATTGCTCATGAATTCGGTTAGAAAAAGGGCAGAGAGCGAGAAAAGTCCCATTAAAACCCACATATTATCAATGCCTGCATTCAGCAGTAAGTTGCTGAGCATTTCAATTAGCCCCGAAGATTCAAGTCCCTTTGCAAGGGCAAACCCGCCTCCGAACAAAAGTATTACGCCCCAGGCCAGATTGTGGGTGTCGGCCCAATCCAACAATGGTTTTTTGGATTTATTGCCTTCTTTTTCGGGAACAATGAACAAAAGAAGTGCACCCAACAGGGCCACCGTACTGTCGGAAACCGGAATTCCCAACATTTTGCTTAGCCAAGGACCCAGCATCCAACCTGCTATGCTCAACGCAAATATACAGACAACCCGCTTCTGGGTGGTTGTAAGTTGGTTGGTGTTGCCGAAAAAATGCGAATTGGGCAAGTCAATGTCTAGGTTATTTGAATTCCATTGAAAGCTCAACAGCAAATACATAGCAAGCAAAATCAGGGCTGCGACGGGAAGTCCCAGTGCCATCCAGGGGAAAAAGCCCAATTCCACCCCGGCATTTTGGTCGCTTAAACCCCGTAAAACTGCATTTGGAGGAGTACCAATTAGCGTTGCAATTCCACCAATGTTGCTGGCATAGGCCAAAGAAAGCAATAGGCGTTTGCGGAATTGGGGAGCCCACGTACCGCCTACATGGGGGAATACCGAAAGGGCCATTGGCAACATCATCATGGTGGTGGCGGTGTTGCTGATCCACATACTTAAAAAGGCAGTGGCCAAAGAAAATCCCAACAGCAGTCGGCGGGGTTGTTTTCCGGTTTTGCTTAAAATCCAATTAGCGGTGGCCAGGTGTAAATTGTGTTTTTCTAGGGCAAGAGCCAGCAAGAAACCGCCCAGAAAAAGGAACACAACTTCGTGGCCGTAGGCAGCGGCCGTGCTTTTTAAATCGAGGATGCCCAAACTTGGAAAAAGAATCAGGGGCAATAAGGCCGTAACGGGCATGGGAACGGCTTGAGAAATCCACCAGCTGAGCATCCAGATGGCCGACCAAAGGATGAAAAACACTTCTGAATTCCCCGTAGATTCAGTAATCAGAAAGGCAAGGATACAACCAAGGACTGGGCCTACCGCTATTTTTAGTACCGACATGCTCAAATGTACATATTGAAACGGAAACCCTACACCATAATCACCCGCGGGTTCGATTTAATAAATTCAGCGATAAAAGGTCAATTGGAACAAGCAAAAGTGTTCTGGACCTACTAAACCTGACTTTTTAGGAATTTTTGGGTTTTCGCTGCAATCCATAACCCAAAATTCCTCCCAAAATTATCAAACTACCCAAATAAAATTCCCAATTCAATTCTTTGTTTTCTTTAAATATCAATGCTGCCAAAACAAATCCATAAATAGGTTCTAAATTAATGGCTAAAACTACGCTGTAGGCTGAAATTTTAGTCAATAACCTAAGGGTAACTGCAAAGGTGAATGCAGTACAAATAGAACCGAGAACAAAGGTCAGGAATAAATCTGTGCCGCTCGGCAGGGTATGCAAGGAAGACGGTGCCCACCATATCAAAAACAATCCGATTCCCAGCCAGGCACCCAACATTTCGCCCCATGCAATAAAAATGCCTGAGGTGCCTGTCAGTGCCAATTTTCGATTCAGTATGGTAAAAATTCCCGATAGTGCAGCTGAAAAAAGCCCTACCGTAATTCCGTTGCCAAACTGTGGAACCACTCCCAATATTAAACCCAGCCCTAAAACGATTACCAACCCAACCAAGGGCTCCATCCAACCAATCCGGCTGCGGAAAAAAAGCGGTTCTAAAAACGCTACAAAAAGTGTAGCTGCACTCATGCTGGCCAGGGTAACCGATACATTTGATATCTTGATGGCTTGAAAAAAAGTGGCCCAATGTGCACCTACAACCAGGCCTGTGCCCATAGATAAAGTAAGCATTTTCCAAAATTGAGCAGGTATTAGCCCCTTTTTGAACAAAAATGGAGCTAGGCATAAGGCCGCAAAGAAAACCCTCCACCAAACCAAGGTAACCCCATCAAGGCTAATCCATTTGCCTAATATGCCGGTAAAACCAAAAATAAAAACAGTAAGGTGCAAAAGGCCCTGGCTTTTCCATCCGGCCTCCGGAGTCCATCCCATATTGCTTATTCCTTAATTTTATTTTCTAATCCCCTTATTTTTTTCTGCAAAAACAAAAGATAGCCCAGCACAGAGCCAAAAAGCACAAACACCACCGCTATAACAACCCAAATTTTTCCGTCTTTTCTCATTCCTCTGGCCATTTCAATCACGTTGGCCTCGATGTATACGATTCGACCTTGTTCCGTTTGCCAAAGTTCAATGTGGTTGTCCACATAAACGCCTTCGGTTGTTTGGCTTTTAATGTCAATTCGATAGGGGTGGGCAGAGCTGGGAATGTTTCCCTTGCTCAATAATACTCCTTTTCCGCTTACTTCAAATAGGGAAGTATCGCAGTTGCCAACCTGAAAAGAGCGTATGCCACCGTTCAGGCGATTTAGGTCAACCAAGGTGTCGGTGGGCAACCCTGCGAAAATGGGCAGATGCAGGCATGCCAAAAGTATGATTAGACGAACCGGGTTAATGCAAGCCATTGGAAATTCGGGTTAAATGTTGAATACGGAAGCTCAGGTTAGCCAACCAAAAGCCAATCAATGTCCAGGCCAAAATGGCCGGATAAAAAACCAGGCGCATATCGTTTTTCAGGTCTTTGTAATTGCCAAAGCCGGGATTTCCTCCTTTACCGGGGTGCAAGGAATCAACATCTTGCATGCGGGGTAAAATAACAATCAAAACCACCATTAAAACAAAGGCAAATATGCCATAAACGGCCGAGATTTCGGCTCGTTTTCGGGAATCGGATATGGAAGATCTTAAAACCATGTACGCCAAATAGGCCAATATGGTAATGGCTGCACCATTCAATTGAGGGTCTTTGGTCCAAAACGTATCCCAGGTAAACCGAGCCCAAATCATCCCGGTTGCAATGCCTACAAGCCCATACAGCAGTGCAACCTGTGTCAGGGCAAACGATTTTTCATCGTTCAGGTTGTTGTTGTTCCTTAGGTATAGGATTCCATGAATTACCGCCGCAAGCAACAATATGAACATTGCAAACCACATGGTAACGTGCCAGTATAGATTTCGTATGGTTTCATGCAAGATTGGCTGAACGGAAACTTCACCCAAAAAAGCCATGGGAATCACCCAAAACATGGCGGCAACCGCAGTTATTTTTAGGTAATTTTTCATGGTTTTATTCCCGCCAAAGATAAGGAAATAGCAGGTAACCCAAGGCCACGGTCAGCAAGTTTAAAAGCAACAACATGCCCGTGTACATCCATGCTTGAGCGACACCCCCTTGCATGGCAAACACGCTTCCCTTTGCTGCCGCCATTAAGGTTGGCACCATTAAAGGGAGCCCTAAAATGGCCGAAAGCCCCGGTCCATTCCCTGAAACCGAGGCTACTGCCGCCATAAAAGTCCCCAAGGCAGCAGCAGCAGCACTTCCGGCGGCAACCAAAATCACCACCAATAACACATTTGTGCCGGGAAATCCCATCAAAAGGAAAAAGACGCAAAACCCCAAACAACCTGAAACCAAATTGAAAACCATTTGATACAGCATTCGGGCAAGAATCAACTGGCCGGGGTTCAGCCAAAAATACAATAGAATTTTTCGGCCCAAACTGTCGTTCACAAAGGATCGTGAACTTGAATTTACGACCGAAAACAACAGAATTATCCACAGCAAACCCACCCATAGTTCAGCTTCCTGTACCCCCCCCGTGGCTTGATAGGCCACAAACAATGAAACCAAAACATAAAGCATCGCCCCTTGAATACCGGCTTTTTGCCTGAGTTCCAACCTCCACTCATGCCGAATCCATGTCCATATTGGAATAAATGCGCTCATATTACTTCGATTATCCCCTGTTGTTTGATCTCAACAACTTTTGCAAACCCATACGCTTTATGGCTTTGGAATACCTGCCTTCCGACCCATATTTCGGACTCCGTGTAAAACCTTATTTTCACTCCATAAAAGTAGGTATTTGCTAAATTTACAGCATGAAAACTTTTCGCTGCTTCTTTTTCGTTCTCCTTCCGGTTCTTGGATGTTCTGACAGGGACGCAGACATTGAGGTTAAGCCCGTTTTGGAATGGGAGGGCCAAGCCCTTTCCCTTAACCAAGATGTTATGCGCAATGGGCAATCCCTGCGGTTTACCGAAATATCCTTTTATCTATCCGGAACCCGGGTTCAACAAGGAATGACCACATCCAATCCCCAAGGCATTGATTTATTTAAGAACGGAGAAGGAAGTTTTTGGGTGGTAGTGCCTCAAACCATGAATCCTGATTCGCTCATTTTTGATGTTGGGGTTCCAAACAACCTGAACGATTCCAGCGGGAGCCTTGCTATCCCCGCATGGCAATACGGCGATGAACATCCCTTGTCTGCGGCCCAAAACATGTATTGGTCTTGGAAGCCCGGTTATATTTTTTTGAAGTTGGAGGGCAGAATTGATTTGGACGCGGACGGGCAATACTCCTCGGCCGGTGAAACCTTTTCAATTCATACCGGTTTGAATGCTTTATTGCGAACCATTTCCTTGGAAATTCCGGGCAGCGAATTAGCTCCTAAATACACCTTGAAAATGGATCTTGCCAGATTGTTTGATGGCTATGATTTGCAAGGCGAGGGCTTAAATGTTCATGCCATGAGCCCCTCTGACGCCGATTATGCACGTGCAGAATACATCAGCAACAGGCTTTCCGGTGCTTTCTATGCCTTGGAACCACAACCTTAATTTTTTGGGCCTATTTTTGGCCCTGTTGGGTTGCTCCTCAGCATCAAATCCCCCTGTTGAATCTTTTTTAGACTCGGCCGCCTTTGTAGAACTCGGAAAAGCTCTTTTCTTCGAAAAAGACTGGTCAAAAAACAGAGACCTTTCCTGTGCCCATTGCCACCGGCCCGAATTCGGCTATTCCGATACCCTTGAAAAAGTTGGCGGAAATGCCTTTGGCGTTCCCGCACGCAACATTCCTTCCCTATTGGGCGTTTCGCTGAAAAAAGATTTCAATTGGGATGGGGGAGTTCGTTCCCTGGAAGAGCAGGCCCTAATTCCACTTCATGCCGATGGAGATTTTGGATTGCCGCCGGCAAAGGCAATAGAACGACTAAAGGGCAAACCATACCTGCAGAACTTGAACGTGCCACTTGACCTGAAAACGGCCGTGGTGGCTCTGGCCAGATTTCAGGAAACCCTCCGGGCGCCAAAGCCCATTTTAGATGAAGATTATCAAATCGGATTGGAATGGTTTCAACAGAATCAGTGCCATTCCTGCCATTCGGGCTCAGGTTGGACCGATGGAAAATTTCACCGCCTTCCGGGCATTGATCCGGGGCCGGATTTAGGACGCTACCGAACCACGGGTTTGCCTCAGGATTCATTTGCATTTAGAACGCCCGCTCTGAATACCAGCTGGCTGTCGCCACCCTTCATGCACGATGGTCAGGCAAAAAACCTGCACGAAGCCATGCAAGCACATGGCCTTGAAGCCAGTCCGGACGAAATCCAACTGCTCAATCTATTCTTGCAAAGGCTCTCCGGAATTGGAGCAGAATAACCCAACCCGACTGCACTATTGCCCTTTTTATTTTTGGTCTTTCAACAATTCCCCATTCCCCGTTGTTTTTTCCTAAATTTACAGCACAAACATTGCTTTATGGAAAGAGCGGATTTGCAGCGCCTTTTTGATTCTAAGATAGAACAAGAAATACGCATTGAGCCCAAAGATTGGATGCCTGAAGCCTACCGCAAAACAAATTTGCGGCAAATTAGTCAGCATGCCCACTCCGAAATTGTTGGCATGCTCCCGGAGGCCAATTGGATAACCCGCGCCCCAAGTCTTCGCAGAAAGGTCGCCCTACTGGCCAAGGTTCAAGACGAAGCCGGTCACGGACTTTACTTGTACAGCGCCGCCGAAACACTTGGTTCCTCCCGCGACGAAATGATGGACGACCTGAACTCAGGCAAGGCAAAATACTCCTCCATTTTCAACTATCCAACCCTAAACTGGGCCGACATCGGTGCCATCGGTTGGTTGGTGGACGGAGCAGCCATCACCAATCAAGTAGCCTTATGCCGAACCTCGTACGGCCCCTATGCCCGTGCCATGGTGCGCATTTGCAAAGAAGAAAGTTTTCATCAACGCCAAGGCTATGAAATTATGATGTCTATGGCCTTCGGAACCACCGAACAAAAAGCCATGGCTCAAGATGCCCTGAACCGCTGGTGGTGGCCTGCCTTAATGATGTTCGGCCCCAACGACAGCGATAGCGTTCACAGCAAGCAATCGCTCGACTGGAAAATTAAGCGCTTTTCCAACGACGATTTACGTCAGGAATTCGTTGACAAAAGCATTCCTCAGGTTGAATACCTTGGACTTACCTTGCCGGATCCCGACTTGAAATGGAACGAAGAACGTGGACACTACGATTTTGGCCCCATCGATTGGGATGAGTTTTATCGCGTTGTTTCAGGAAATGGCCCTTGCAACAAAGAACGGCTTGAAGCTCGAAACAACGCACACAACAACGGTGCATGGGTGCGCGAAGCCGCCCTGGCTTTCGCCGAAAAGCGCCAAGTCAATGTTGCCTAATCCTACCCCATGAACAGCAAAAAATGGCCCCTTTTTGAGGTATTCGTTCGCAGCAAAAACGGCTTAAGCCACAAACACGTCGGCAGTTTGCACGCTGCCGACCCCAATATGGCGCTCGAAAACGCCCGCGATGTGTATTGCCGCCGAAACGAAGGCGTTTCCATTTGGGTGGTTCCTTCCAACCACATCACGGCCTCAGACCCCGGAGATGCCGAAGAACTGTACGAACCCGCCAAAGATAAAATTTACAGGCATCCTACCTTTTATACCATTCCCGACGAAATCGGACACATGTGATGAGCCCAAACCAATCCTTTGATTTATGCCTTCGGATGGGCGATAACGCCCTGATTCTAGGCCAACGTCTCTCAGAATGGTGTGGGCATGGTCCCATTCTGGAACAAGATATTGCTCTGACCAACATTTCCCTTGATTTAATGGGTCAAGCCCGGTTGTGGCTTTCGCTCGCCGGTCAGGTGGAAGGTCAGGGCCGGGATGAAGACCGCCTGGCTTTTTTCAGAGATGCATCGGAGTTCCGCCACCTCAATCTATGTGAACAACCCAACGGACATTGGGGCACTACCATTCTGCGCCAATTTTTGTTCGATGCCTTTCACTTGACTTTGTTGGAACAGTTGTGCAAGGTCGAAGATGAACAGATTTCCGGCATTGCTTTAAAAAGCGTCAAAGAGGTGCGGTACCACTTGCGTTGGAGCAGCGAATGGGTTATTCGCTTGGGCGATGGAACGCCCGAAAGCCATTTGAAAATGGAAGAAGCCCTGCGGGACGTTTGGCCCTATGCCGGCGAAGCGCTCCAGCCCAATTCCCTTGATGAGCAGTTGGAAATGCATGCCGCACCCTACAATTTAAATCAGGTTTCCGAACTGTGGTGGTCAACCGTTCAAAACGTATTTTCTCAAGCCAATTTAGAGGCTCCTGCTCGCACTTGGGCGCCTCAGAAAGGAAGAGAAGGGATACACACCGAGCGCCTTGGATTTATACTTGCCGAAATGCAGTTTCTACCCAGAGCCTATCCCGATGCCCAGTGGTAATTGGAGTCTGGAAGAGGTCAAGGGTTGGCTTCAAGCCGTAAAAGACCCGGAAATCCCCGTTTTAACCATTCAAGATTTGGGTGTATTAAGGTCCATTGAGGCCTTGTTCGAGGGTGGCATTCGAGTAACCATTACGCCCACTTACAGCGGCTGTCCGGCCATGAACACCATTTCGGCAGATATCCGCAGGTTGTTGCTGTCAAAGGGCATACCCACGGTCGAGGTCATAGAATCCTTGAGTCCGGCTTGGACAACAGATTGGCTAAGTGCCGAAGCGCATGAAAAATTAGAGGCTTTTGGCATTGCTCCCCCGCAATCGGGAAGCGCAGATAAAACAGCCTTATTCTCGGCCGCGGTTCAGGTTCCCTGTCCGCACTGCAAAAGCAAAAATACCGAGCTCGTCAGCCAATTTGGCAGCACCGCATGCAAAGCGCTGTACCGTTGCCGCTCCTGCAGCGAGCCCTTCGATTATTTCAAATGCTTGAGGTAGATTTTTTTTGGGATTTGGGCGGGCAATCCGGCTTTCACAAATAGTCCGCGGTGGCCGGACGGGGCGCTGACGGGCTGCGGTGGCTCCTAAAGTCGCCTCCTCGCCGCGCCGCGCCAGCCGCCGGCCCCCTTGCGGGCTATTTTGTTCAATCCGGCCCGCAAGCCCCTTCAAAATTAACATTGCAGGTAATTTTCTGCAATGTTGTACTTTTATACCACCAGATTGATTTCAATCCATTCAATCGCCCAATTTAATGCGAGTTTTATGTGGAACTTAAATTCCGTTTTATCTGCTTTCCAAAGGCCTTTTTTTATTCTTTCGGTTTGGTTATTCACCGCCTCTGCATTCTGGGCACAAGTTGGAATTAATACCGCCACACCTGATGCCTCGGCTGTTCTTGATTTGGTAAGCCAACAAAAGGGTTTGCTGCCCCCCAGAATGTCTCAAGTTCAACGCAATGCGATTGTGGCACCTGCTGAGGGTTTGATTATTTACAATACAACAACAAAATGCGCTGAAGTCAAAACACCAACCGGTTGGAAGGCCATGGCCTGCGATTGCTCGGTAGCTCCCCCATGCCCCAGCGTTCTGAATTTGGCTGTTTCCGGATGTCCCGGCGATACCGCTTTGATGCTTGTGGTAACCCCCGTTTCGGGCGCCACGTCCTACCAGTGGACCCTCCCTTCTCCGGCACAAGCCACAGGCAACACATCAACAGACACCCTGCTGTTCAATACCAATGGGCTGGTGCAGGGAAATGCTACCGTTACTGCCGTTAATGCCTGCGGCAGCTCGGCTCCGCTGAGTTTAACGCTCAACATCGCGCCCCCCAACCCCGGGTTTACAGTAAATCCCGCAAGTCCGAACATCAATATTGCGGCGGTTTTTACCGCAGCCACACAAAATGGCACCCACGCATGGACTTTTCAAAATGGAAGTCCGGCCAACAGCAGTTCCGCCAATCCTTCGGTTACATGGAGTTCAACGGGTACATACCAAGTGATACATCAAATTACCGATGCCAATGGATGCGCTGATGCCGATACCCAGTCTGTAACTGTGGTAAACTGTCCTTCCGGAACGATTACGTTTAATTCTACAGGTTCGGCACAAACCTTTACCGTTCCAGCCTGCATTAGTTCAGTACAAATTCAGGCCTGGGGAGCCCAAGGTGGAACAGGTGGTGGGCAAGGTGGATACGCCACGGGTACACTTGCCGTAACTGGAGGACAGATTTTACAAGTGAATGTTGGCGGGCAGGGGACTTCTTCCGGTCCAGGGGGTTGGAATGGGGGAGGTACTTCTCAGGGAACGACCTATGGTGGCAGTGGTGGAGGTGGTTCAGATGTTAGAACAGGGGCTTACACCTTAAACGACCGCGTTATTGTGGCTGGTGGCGGAGGCGGCGGTTCTAATGGGTCTACACCATTGCCAGGTGGAGCAGGGGGAGGATTGTCAGGCAATCCGGGTGGTTCCGGTGGAGGTTTTACCGGTGGGGGAGGCGGCACTCAAAATAATGGAGGCGCCGCGGGCTGTTGTTACAATACCACTGCTCCTGGCACCTTTGGAAATGGAGGCGGAACCACTTCCTATCACAACGCCGGCGGTGGCGGCGGTTGGTACGGTGGAGGAACAGGCGCCGGACACGCAGGTGGGGGAGGCGGATCTTCTTACATTGGTGGTGTTACCGGAGGCAGTACTCAAACAGGAGGCCGCAATGGGCATGGACAAATAATCATTTCATATTAGCGCATGAGAAATTCAATTTACTGAATGCATGCCTTTTAATTCTCCCCTCGAAATTCAGGAAAATTCGCCCAAACTGCATAATTCCCACCTTGAGAATTCATTTTGTCTTTCCACAACCGCTCACGCTCAATTCTTGGCCAAAAACTTCCCGGCTCCGGATAATCACTCAACCACGCTCCGCTCAGTAATTCCTCTTCCAACTGCCCCGGTGACCAACCACTGTATCCTACAAAAAATGAAACGGAAGATTCCGGTGCCCGACCGGTTTTTATTAAATCACTCAAAACATCAAAATCTCCACCCCAATAAACGGAACCTTGTACTTGAATGGTGTCGGGTTGCAAGGCCTCCAATGTGTGTAAAAAGAACAACTGATCGTCGGCCACAGGTCCCCCAAAACTTAAGCCTCTGGCTATGTGCGACTCTGACGGCAATACATCATTTACACGCAAAGTAAGTGGACGATTAATGATAAATCCCAAGGCCCCCTCTTCTCTGGAATACGAACAAATCAAAACCGACGTTCGCTTGAAATATGCATCCTCCATTCGTGGGTCTGCATACAACATTAATCCCGGCTTTATGCGTATCGGAGGCACTTGTTTCTTCAGAGATATTAACTTTGGGAAAAGTACAAATATTGGACTAACCATGCATAACGCCCAACCGCTTTTTTTTCTTTTAATTGGCTTTTTATATCCTATTTTTTTACCCGGAGTAAATTCCGATTTGTTTGCTCAAACTCAACGAATCGACTGGTATCCGGGCGGAGGAAAGCGGGCGGAAGGCATGGAATTAAATGGAAAACCCCAAGGGAAATGGATCTTTTACCATCCCAATGGTTCAGTAAAATCCTACATTGATTACCAAAAAAGTACAGCTGTTCATTTCAACGAACTCGGCAACACGATTGCCAAAGGAACATTGTCCGATACCGGAGGATCAGGAACCTGGAAATCGTTCCACGATAACGGAAAACCCGAATCACAAAAAAAATACCTCGCAGGCCTGCCACATGGTACCTGGAAATCCTGGTATATAAACGGCAAAACCGCCTCAATTCAATATTTTCACAAGGGAAAACGCACCCGTACCTGGCTTAATTTTTCACGAACCGGTAATATCACCTTTAAAGGAGCTTTTAAGGAAGACAAACCCTTCGGAATCTGGAACTATTTCTGGGACGGCGGCGAACCAAAAATGACCGTTGATTATGCTCTGGGAAATACCAAAGGCTGGTATCAGGACGGAACTCTTCAGGTGGAAGGCGAGGGAAGTCCAAACCAACCAAAGGGAAAATGGGCATGGTACTATCCCAATGGCAGGCCCCTAGAAAAAGGAAAATACAACGACGATGGAACTAAAGATGGACTGTGGATAGGGTATTGGGATTTGAAAAAACAACAACGCTACAAAAATCAATATGCCGATGGAGTTATGGTGGGTGAATGGTCAAGTTGGTTCGAAAACGGAAAACTTGATTCGATGGTTCATTTCAATGCAAAAGGCCAACCCACCGGCGAATGGAAATGGTTTTATTCAGAACCCCATGGTATTCGTAAACGATGGCTCGTCGATTCAAACCGGGTTGAAAATTACTTCCCCAACGGACAATTGGAGGCCAGCGGCGGCGGAACCGATACCTTGCCCGAGGGCGACTGGACATTTTGGCATACCAATGGAAAAATAGCCAGAAAAGCCCACTTTAGAAATGGAAAACCTGTGGGAACTATGCTTACCTTTAATTCAGACGGCAACCTGGAAGAAACAGCCCAATACCTCTACGGTGAATTGCACGGAACCCGCATGGTTTTCTTTGCAGAAGGCGATACAGCCGTGGTCGAACAATTTTCAAATGGTCAAAAGCAAGGACAGGCCCTTTATTTTTATCCCAATAAACGCTTGCAAGCAATGCTGGATTATTCCGGAAAAACAAAAAGCAGCTATTTTTTTGAAACCGGACAGATTAAAATGCAAGGATATTTTGAACAGGGTAAACGAAACGGCCCCTGGATTCAATACCACCTAAACGGAATGCCCATGGAACAGGGAAATTACCTCCTGGATTCCATGCACGGGGAATGGAAAACCTACGATGCCAATGGAAAATTATCCGGCTTGTTTAACTACAACCAAGGAATTAAAACCGGTTTCTGGCAATGGTTCCATACCAACGGATTTGTGGAGTTGCAAGGTTATTTTTCCAACAACCTGCAAGACAGCCTTTGGATCGCCAAATATTCCGACAACGTGGAACATTACCGGGGCAACTATGCTCAGGGAAAACGAATGGGCCCCTGGATTTACAACTATGAATCCGGCGGCAAATGGAAGCAGGGAAATTTTAATCAAGATCAAAAAGACGGGGATTGGTCCTACTTCTACGAATCAGGAATGCTTGAGCACAAAGGTCAATTTTGGGAAGGACGTGAACACGGTTATTTTGAGTCTTTTTATCCAAATGGACTCCTGAAAGATGCCGGCCGATTCCGGTACGGAAGCATGGACAGCATTTGGATTGGAAAATCAGAAAAAGGCGGTATTCTTTACCAAGGTGCCTATTCCAACGGTTTGAGGGAAGGTTTGTGGATTTGGAACCATGAATCCGGCCACCCCAAACGAAAAACAGAATTCAAACGAGGCATGCGGCACGGCAAAGAACAAGTCTATACCTCCGATGGCCGCCTGGAACAAACCGGAAGCTATCTGAACGACCAGGAAGAGGGAACCTGGTATTTCTACTATCCCCACGGGGCCAAAGCCGGAACCTACCGGAAACAAGGCGGAATGTTTGATGGACCCTATGAACGCTACCACATCAACGGAAAAATTCAACTTAAAGGATTTTATTCCAATGGAGAAAAATCTGGCACCTGGGAATACTTTAATTCCAACGGAAAATGGTTGAAATCGGTGTTTTTTAAAAATGGCATTATTGTCGATACTCAAACTCCACCCAAGTAACCTTTAAACTAAATCCTTTAAACAAAAATCATTTTCCTGTCCATAACCATTTTCAAAGGAATATTCCTAATTTAAACCACGATTTTAATACACTTCTACTTATTTAACTATGAATTGTGGTTTTGTTCCTTCCTTTTGGTTTAGATTGGTTTCCATTTTTTCGGTTTTTTGTTGCTCTACCATCCTTGCCCAAGGGGTTGGTATTAATCTAGGCGGTCAGCCGGCCAATCCCTCTTCCGGACTTGATATTGACTTCAACAACAAAGGTTTTTTGCCCCCTCGCATTGCCTTGCTCAGCACCACCGATACCTTAACGATTCTTCAGCCTGCCAATGCCCTGCTTGTTTTCAATACCAATACGGCCGGAACCGGCTCAACCGCCGTTTCTCCCGGGTATTATTACAATGCCGGTACCCCCACGGCCCCGCTTTGGGAAAGACTTCTGGTACAGGCAAACGTGGACGGCAGCGAAACCAAGGTTACCGCTGGTTCAAACATCAGCATCACCGGCACCGGTACCATCGCAAACCCCTTCGTAATCAATTCAACCTCGGGCTCAGGTTTTTCTCACTTCATCGGTGAAGCCTATGGTGGCGGGGTTATTTTCCACCTGTGGAAAGACGCTCAGGGTGTGGAGCATGGATTGGTAGTAGAGTTGGACAACCAACCGACAAATCTCCCCCTATCCTCCTCCTCCCACATCATTGGAAGTACTGCACAAAGTACATGGAACGGCAATGGCAACAGTACCGCCATCGCCAATCATTTTGGTGGCAGTGCCGGTGTTGCAGCCTTTTGCTTGAATCTGGTTAGTGCAGGCTATTCTGATTGGTATCTGCCTTCGATTGATGAAATAAGGCTTCTTTTTATTAATCGTTTTAATGTGAACCAAACCATCGCTGCCATTCAGGCAAGCAGCAATCCCAATGCTTTGCTGATCGGTGAATCAGGCCTATGGAGCAGCACCGAAAAATGGGGCAACAGCGATGCCTGGTACTTTTGGATAGCCGAAGGCCGATCTTTGGCAACCGCTAAAACTGGCGTGATTGCTGCACGTGCCATTCGTAAATTTTAATCTAAATTTAATCCCCCCATCAGGGGAAAATCTATACCCCCCCTTTCATTTATTCCAATTACCAATGAAACAATCTATATTATCTAAAATTCTGGCAACTATTATAAGTGGTTCTTTTTGTGCTGTGGTGCTGGCGCAGAACCTCGTAGTGCCCACAAGCCCTTGCGATTTCGGAACCGGAAACGCCTCAGGCAATCCTGCCCCCTTCAATGTAAATGCATTTAATTCAACGGGCAACCTAACCATGCCTTCCGGACTGTATGACTTTTCTAGTTTTACACTGAATGCAGGTCATACCATTACCATTACCGGAAACCAGCCTGTGGTTATTCGGGTTACCGGAACTGCAAGCATTCAGGGAAAAATTTTAGCCATTGGTACTGCGGGCACATCGGTATCTCCTTCATCTACCAATACCAGCGCTCCGCTTAATGCGCCCGGTGGAATAGCCAACAATGGGGGCGGTCAAAATGGAGGTATTGGTGCCGATTACAACGGATTGGGAGGCACAAATGGAACCTCCTTTATTCCAATCCCCGGCCAAGAGGGCGGGGGAGCAACAGCTGCTCCAGGTTGCGGTACATCCAATCCCGTTTTTGGCGCCGGAGGCGGCGGTAGCTTTGGCATCCAAGGCGGTTCTACCGTGCCGGGAAATTGTGGGGGAAGCTCCCAGGCTTCATCTACCTATGGAGATGCCGGATTTACCACCCAATATGCCAATACCAACCTGCTGGGAGGCAGCGGAGGTGGGGGTGGTTCCTACAACGTTAACATCGGAACCGTGAAAGGCGGCGGTGGAGGAAGCGGCGGGGGGGCTTTTGCCATTGTCGCAACCAATCTGCTGATTGGAAATAATGCACTGCTTTCAGTAAAAGGAGGGGAAGGGGGGACCGGGCGACTGTCGGGCGGCAGTGGAAGCCACTACGGCTGCGGTGGTGGTGGGGGCAGCGGTGGTTCCATTGTATTGCTCTACAATTCCATCAATTCCCAGCCCGCTGTAAATTCCAATCCGGCCACCACAGCCCAAACGGGAATTGATATTTCAGGTGGACTTGGGGGCGCTAGTCTTTTGGGGAATCCCGGTGGAAACGGTGGAGCCGGAAGATTGTTATCAAATGTGTGCTCCGCTCAACCCTGCTCGCCTCCTCAAACCCAGGCATCCAATTTGGCCTTTTCCAATATCAATACAAACTCTGTTACCATAAACTGGACCAATGGCAGCGGAGCAGGGCGTGTCGTGTACATAAATACCCAAAATTCCTTTTCGCCCCCCGCAAACGGTGCCAATCCAACACCAAACACAACCTATTCCGGTGGACAACAATGTGTTTTTAACGGAACGGGTTCCGGCCCACTTGCCCTAAGCGGTCTTCAACCCGCCACCACCTATTATGTTGCCGTTTATGAATTCTGCAATCCCGACCGAAATTACAATGTTCAGCCAGCGACCTTGAACCCCAATTCTTTTCAGACTCAAAGCCAGGGCGGTGGAGCTTGCACGGCCCCCGTTCAACAAACCTCACAAATCACCCCAACGAACATTGGCGGCTTGACGGCCGATGTATCTTGGAGCAATGGAAATGGAGCAGGACGTGTGATTTTCATCAATACTTCAAATGCATTCAGTCCACCTGTCAATGGAAATTTGCCAACCGCCAATCCGGTGTACAGCTCAGGACAGCATTGCATTTACGCCGGAACCGGCGGCGGTCCCGTTTCCATAAGCGGCCTTCAACTCAATACCCAATACTGGATTAGAGCTTTTGAATATTGTTTGCCGGATTTAATATACACGCAAACCACCCAGGTGGGTAACCCGGTATCGTTTACCACCAGCTCCAGCATACCCGGTTTGATGGTATCTCCCGATACCTTAACCGGATTTCAGTATCAGTTGGGATCGGGGCCAAGCCTGGCTCAAAATTATACCGTTTCCGGAACCAACCTGAATGGCTCGGGAAATATTTTGGTTACCGCCAGTTCCAATTATGAATTGTCCTTAAACGGAGTGAATTTCCAGCCCTCCTTATTGCTTCCTTTTGCTGCAGGTACGCTTACAGGACAACCCGTGATTGTTTCCGTTCGCTTAAAAGCAGGTTTGCCTGCAGCCATTTATCCATCTGAAATTCAAATGCACAGCGGAGGTGGAACCACCGTAGGCTTGGTCTGTCAAGGGCAAGTATTCTCTTCCACATCATTGGAGAGCGAAACCGCCAATCCCATCCGTATTTCGCCTAATCCCATGCATTCAAGCTTGATTATTTATGGCTTATCGCCGGGAATGCATTCTGTAGAGTGGATGAATGTTCAAGGCCAAATTGTTCAGAATGAAATTCTCAATTGTTCAGGGACGGAATGCCCTCCATTGCTTCGGAAAGGCCTGACTCCCGGGATTTATACGCTACGAATTTCAACCGAAGAAAATGAAACGGTGTTTAGGAGATGCGTTGTGATGGATTAATGGTTTGAATTCCCACTAGGACACCTTGTATTCTCTTACGAATTTTTATTCCCCTACCAAAAACCATTATCATTAGACCGGCTAAAGAACGGTTTTGATATTCCGCATTGCCGAACAACCTACCTTAGATATTTTCTAAATTCAATCATCGTTATTGATAATAAGAGTAGCAAAGAAAAAAAAGTGGTAAGCATTATCGTTAACGTTGGAATTATAGACTCCTCGGGGTCAAAAAAATGAACAGCCCCTTGGCAAACCCCTACAAAGGACAAACAATAAAACAACCCTTGCTGTTTCGCACTGAATTTATTGAAAATCAAAGCCAAAAACAAAAAATACCAGGGAAACAACCTTGGAATGAATACACTAAAATACACCAGAGTTCCAAATACAACAACCGATTCAAAAGCTTCAATAGTTATCCGTTTTGAACGAATTATGATTGCTATGAATAGGAAAAACCAAACCAAACCTAAGATTTCAAAAATTAAGGAGATACGCCCAAAGGGAACCTCTCTTTGCATTACCGCTTTGCATATTTCATAAAAAATATCGGCCCAGCTTCCCGAAGGTCGCATCACCGTTCCCGTCAACAATGACGAAATCAACGAACCCTTATGCCAAAAATACCAAACCCCAATTCCGGCCATCTGAATAGCAAACGATATGTAAAAACCAGTTCTATTTACCCGAATCAATTTCGCCAAATTGATTGCCATTATAGGGAAATACAACAATTTGGTAAAAGGAATCACCAATGCCGCAATTCCATTGAAAACTCCGGATTTTGATGATTTAGCACCCAATAATAAAAATCCGGTTGCAATACTTAGTAAATCATTGTGCCCTTGACCTACAAATTCAACCAGCGGAATGGTGGAAAGCCATAACCAAACATATTCTGACTTGTTCCGGTTAAGAAAATAAACCAAAATACAGAGTATTAGAAAATTGATTGCCTTGAAGACCACCATGTTCCAAGGCATTTTTAACTCAGATGCAATTGCCGATATACCAATCCAAAAAGGTCCATATTTTGATTTTATTTCGCGGTATTGCTCTGCAACATTCGTGTAATAAGGATTTTTTTCTCTTTCCAAATGACTTATTTCACCGTATGGATCCAATTGTTGATGAACAAAATGCCCCTGATATAAATAAATTTGAAGGTCGTTCGTGGTAGATGGGGGTGAACACAAGAGCGGGAATAACACCAAAAAAACACTATAATTTGAGATGCCAACCTTATTCTTAAAATTAGTATAGGTTACAAGGGTAATCAATAGGGCACCTGATACAAACATCAAAAAACAAAGCCAACCTAAATTTATAGGCGGATAATTGCCATCAATTACCCAGGATTCACAGCCAATAAACCGAAGCCAGCTTGAGCTTGAAAGCAGCAGCACTGGAAAGAGCAAAGCCCATGTTCCGTTTAGAACATAGCCCCTGAATAAACGACGAAAAAAAGAGTTGGATTTCCGAATGACTGACGCCAGAAAAACACCCCTAACTTTGAAGAATGATTCTGCTGACTTCAAAATATAAATAGAAATAGTTGTTTTTGGGAAAGCACATAATTTTGCCAACGGCCTTGCAATTTATTAAAAATCAAAGGGATTGCCAAGACTTCCCGGTAGCCGATGAATTTTAATTGGCCGAGTAGAAGGCTACAGATAAAATAAAAATCAAATCGCTTTAAACTTAAAACAATTCCTTACTATTGAGGCCATGCGAGCAGTCATTCAACGCGTAAAATCAGCCTCGGTTCAGGTAGAAGGAAAACAATTGGCGGCCATTGAACGGGGCCTATTGATTTTATTGGGAATTGAAGTTGGTGATTCGCAAGCGGATATTCAATACCTTGTACACAAAATTTCTCGTTTACGCATTTTTTCAGATAAACAAGGAAAAATGAACCTTAGTCTTCAAGATTTTCTTCAGGCCCGCTGTTTGGTGATTTCACAATTTACCTTGTTTGGATCTTTAAAAAAAGGGCGACGACCTTCTTTTGAACGGGCCGCACCCGCCGAATTTGCCCGGATGATGGTAGAAATGTTTATCCTGGCACTGGAAAAAGAAATCAACACCCGGGTAGAACAAGGTCAATTTGGTGCAGATATGCAGGTAAGTTTGGTAAACGATGGCCCTGTAACCCTTATTCTGGATTCTTTTATTAAAGACTTATGACAATTGCAGAAGCCCAAAAAACGGTGGATGAATGGATAAAAACCCATGGTATCCGATACTTTAACGAACTAACCAACATGGCCATTTTAACCGAAGAAGTTGGCGAACTGGCCCGCATCGTTTCACGAACCTACGGAGAACAATCTTTTAAGCCCGGCGAGGAAAAAGATTCAATTTCAGACGAACTAGCAGATGTACTCTGGGTACTTATTTGCCTGGCAAATCAAACCGGCGTTGATCTTTCTAAAGCTTTGCTGTTAAATCTGGAAAAAAAAACCCACCGCGACCGGAACCGACACCACGATAATCCCAAGCTGAATTCTTAACTTCCCCAAATATTTTTTTTAATATGCACTTAGCCGTTTTATCACGAAACCCAAACTTGTATTCCACCAAAAGATTGGTTCAGGCCGCCGAGCAACGAGGCCACCGGGTTTCCGTTATCGATGTACTAAAGTGCAACCTATTGATGGAAAAGCGGAATCCGGGCATTTATTTCCAAAATGGCTACCTGACCGATGTAGATGGAATTATTCCCAGAATCGGTGCCTCAGTTACATTTTATGGTACTGCCGTGGTTCGACAATTTGAAATGAAAAAGGTGTTTTCAGCGGTTGAAAGCCAGGCTTTAATCCGGTCTCGAGATAAACTTCGCTCCCTCCAAATTCTTAGCCGAGCCGGATTAGGCCTTCCCAAAACCGTATTTACAAATTTTGCCCGTAACGTCGATCCTATTTTAGAAACATTGGGAACTCCCGTGGTGATTAAAATTTTAGAAGGCACTCAAGGGCTAGGCGTGGTTTTGGCCGAAAACCGATCCGCCGCTAAATCGGTCATTGAAGCTTTCCACAGCCTTAAAGTCCGCATAATTATGCAGGAATTTATCGCCGAAGCCAAAGGAGCCGATATTCGTGCCTTTGTGGTCGATGGTAAGGTGGTTGGAGCCATGAAACGCCAAGCAAAGGAAGGGGAGTTTCGCTCCAATCTACACCAAGGAGGCACCGCCAGCGTAGTTCGGCTTAGTTCAGAAGAAAAAGAAACCGCCCTTCGCGCTGCAAAAGCGCTTGGACTTGGAGTAGCCGGAGTAGATATGCTGCAATCCAAACGCGGCCCCTTAGTCATGGAAGTGAATTCTTCACCCGGTTTGGAAGGCATTGAAAAGGCCACCGGTAAAGATATCGCCGGCAAGATTATTCAATACATGGAACGCAATCAGTTCCGGAATGGAATTCAGAAAGACCGGATCAATGCTTGAGCCAATTTTTATTGGTCAGGCAGCCGTAGAACCCGGAGAAAGCCGTGTGATTCAAATGCCATTGGGCACTTTCCCCTCCGGTTCGCCCGTTGAAGTGCCCATCCACGTTAGTCGGTCGGTACACACCGGACCTACCGTGCTGCTGATGGCCGGTCTGCATGGTGATGAAGTCAATGGAGTTGAAATCCTTCGCCGTGTTCTGGAATCAGGCCTCAATGTTCCCGAAATTGGAAGTACCATTACCATTCCTTTGCTGAATGCTTTTGGTTTTATCCACTCCACACGCGACGCCGTTCAAAACAAAGACGTAAACCGATCCTTTCCCGGCAGTGCAAACGGCAGCATGGCTTCGCGCATGGCTCATTTAATCAATCGAAGCATTCTACCCTTAATCGACGTAGGAATAGATTTACATACCGGTGGGGCTAGTCGCTACAATTATCCGCAAATCCGTGCCGAACTGAATCGCTGGAACAACCTGGAACTGGCAAAGGCCTTTGCCGCTCCATTTAGCATTCAAGCTCCTTTGCGCCCGGGTAGCCTAAGGCAGGCAGCTAAGCAATTGAAAAAATCCATCTTGGTGTACGAAGGTGGTGAATCTCAGCGTTTTGACGAAACATCCATCAGCGAGGGCTACCAAGGCATACACCGCTTTTTAGCCCATTTGAACATGGCCGAAAAGCCCCCTGTACAACAAAAAAACGTACATTTTTTAAAATCCATGACCTGGATTCGAAGCCCTATGTCGGGATTGTTTCAATCGTTCGTAGAGCCCGGACAATGGACAGCAAAAAGGCAAACACTAGGGGTTGTAACCGATATACATGGTATGTCCAGGCAACTTATTGTTTCTAAAAAACAGGGGTTTATTGTTGGTTTGAATTGCAATCCGGTTGTTCATTTTGGTGAAGCACTAATCAACCTAGGAACCGAGGAATGAAAAGGGTCTTGATTACCGAGCCACTTCATCCAATTTTTACCCAAAAACTTCAAAATCGAGGCATACAGACCTTGCAAGTTCCCCCGAATTCTGAATTGCTCGATGTTTTGAAAACGCTCTCAAACGTTCATGGCCTCGCCTTGCGAAGCCGGTTTCGAATTGACCTGGAAATTTTAAACGCTGCCCCTGAACTCAAGGTCATTGGCCGAGCAGGTTCAGGCTTAGAATTGATCGATTTAAAGGCAGCACAACAACGAAACATCGCCTGTGTCAATTCTCCCGAAGGAAATTGCTCTTCGGTTGCCGAACATGTAATTGGTATGCTGCTCCTGTTAATGCATCAGCTGCGAAAGGCTGACGCTGAAATGCAGCAGGGTATTTTTGATAGAGCAGGCAATTGGGGTACAGAATTAGGAGGCAAAACCATTGGCATTGTAGGCCTTGGTCACACAGGTTCCGCTTTAGCAAAAAGGTTGCAAGGCTGGAATCTCAGAATTTTGGCTGTAGATCCCTACCGTTCGGAAACATGGCCCGATTATGTTACGCCCGTAAGTATGAATGAACTTCAGCTGCAATCCGATATTGTTAGTTTTCATCTGCCTTTAAATACAGAAACAAAAGGTATAATTTCGCCGGAATGGCTCCAAAATTTGGCTCGAAAACCTATACTTGTTAATGCAGCCCGCGGACGACTGGCAAAGAGTTCAGATTTGGCAGATGCACTAGAACAGGGTTTATTGAATGGGCTCTGTTTAGACACCTTTGAAGAAGAATCTTTGGGCTTTGAGGCCCTGGGTTTCCGAAGCAATTCACTTCAACGTCTGGCAGGTCACCCAAGAGTATTGCTCACTCCACACATTGCCGGTTGGTCCCAAGAAAGTTGGTATGGTATTTCATCGGTTTTAGCAGAAAAAATGATTTCAAAACTCCTTGAATAGTTTTTTGGGCGGCTGCGGGCTTTCACCGGTTGTCCGCGGTTGGCGGAAGGCTGGCCCAGCGGGCTTGCGGTGGCTCCTAAAGTCGCCTCCGCGCCACGCGGGCCAGGCTCCGCCACCCTTGCGTGCAACCCGGTTCAATCCCTGCCGCAGGGCGACTTGCCATTAAAATGGATTTTTATTGCGAAACCGCGAAGGGATGGGTTGTGCTCGGCAAGGGCAAATGACGAGGCATCTTGACCAATCCGGCCAGATGGAATGCCCTTAGGGCGGACCGCCTTTTTCCTCAAAAATCAGGATTAAAAAAATATTTATCCATCCGCCTCTACCAAATCCCTTTAAATATTTCTTTGTAATCCCTACCGCAAAATGGATGATCTGCCACTTCATCCAGTCTCATTCCCAAGCTCCCGCCTTCCTCACCAGCAAAGTTGCCTTTGCATGATTCCGAAGGCTTTTCTGAGACCCCCAAGGCGAACCGGGTTCCACTTTTCAGCTTTCCCCAAGCTCCCGTAGTTCACTCCTAAAAATTCCCTAACTGTAACTTCGCCACCCCTATTACGTGGCGAAGCAATATTTTATTTCATCGATGAAACAGTACAAAATTACGCGGGGTATTTTGTTCTGTCAAGGAGTTTTTTGATTTTTTAAGAAAATCCTTTAAAAATAGTTTCCACAGTGGGCTTTAGTGTGATTGTTTGAAGGAATATAAATGAATTCCCCGGATTCAGCAATCAGATTTTAGCATTGTGACACCGCGCCCCCGACAGAAGCGGCAGTGAGGACGCAGGCGCCCGGTTGCAGCCGGTTGAGGAGGCGACTTTAGGAGCCACCGCAAACCGCTGCTGCAACCCGGGCGGCGCGGCCGAGCTACAGCTGATGGCGGGAATTGGCGCCCCCAAAAATCCTCTAAACCTCCATTTTACCTACAATTAGGTAGTGAATTACCCCCAAAATGGGATTGTGAACGGGGTTTTACAAAGTACCTTTGTATCAAATCTAAATCCATGAAAACCGTTTTACTTGCCGCTGCATTTGCTTTTGTTTTGGCTGCCTCTGCTCAGGTTGCAGATTCTGTAATTATTGGTCCGGCTTATCCAAATAAAGGCTTTTATTCTTTAAACAATGGAAACGTGGGCCAAATGCCCAATACAGAATGGGATTTGCAGTTCGCTTCTCATTCCTCGATGTCTTCAACCCTAAGATTAAACGGGGGTTTTAATGTTCATGCATGGGAATACACCGCCGGCGATTCCAGCCACTGGGCTCAACTTGATACGGCCGGATTGGGTAGCTCAAATGGTTGGTTGCCCATTTACGACGCGATGAATTCTTTTGACCCGGGAGCCTTCGAGATGACTGCTACCGCATTTCCAAACTACGGTTGGGGCACATACAATCAGATATCGCACGACATTGTTGGCACCAAATTGTTTGTGGTTCAAACCAGCACCGGTGCTCACAAAAAATTGTTTATCAAAGCCTTAAGAGCGGGAACCCAAGAGCTGGAATTGCGTTTGGCCAATCTAGACGGAAGTGCAGAAAATAATTTTTCGGTGTCTCGTGCCGGTTTAGTTGCCAAATCATGGATTTATATTGATTTGGACAACGGCAGCGTGAGCGATCCGGAACCTCCCGGTGCTACTTACGACTTAACCTTTGAAAAATACCTTGGTTTGGCTTCCCCCGGTGTTTACTATCCTGTTACTGGGGTGCGACTGAACCGGAATGTTCAGGCAGTGCGGGTTAGCAATACTCATGTCGATGATGTAAACGTAGCCGGTCTTACCTTGGGCGGAGATATTGTTAGCATTGGGCACGATTGGAAAACCTTTTCAGGAACGGTTTTTATTCTGGAGGATTCAATGTCGTTTTTTATTGAAGATCAGATTAGCAACATTTGGCAATTGTGGTTCACAGGATTTGTGGGAAGTTCTGCCGGTAAATTTGTGTTCAACAAACGCAAAGTAGGAACGGCTTCACTCGACTCAGAAGGCGAAATCACATCTGTGCTTACTGTTCAACCCAATCCGGTAAACAACATCGGACACTGGTTGATACGTTTGCCCCAAGGCGTTAAAGACGGCCGACTTAGCGTACATTCCATGCAGGGAAAACTGATGCACGAAGAGAAGGTGTACGGAGCAGGTTGGCAGGACATTGTTTTTTCTGCTGAAAAGTTGGGATTGAAGTCAGGCATGTACCTAATTCAACTGGAAGCTGCCGGTACCATTAAAACGCATCGAATGCTGGTGCGGTAAACCCCAATCCGCATGACCAAATCGTTGTTGCTTTTTCTTGCCTTGCTTTTTGCCCCGTTGCTTTCGGGGCAAGAAGCATTTGTATTAAAAGTCGTTGATTCCAGGTTTGATCCTTTGTTTGGGGCTCACATTCGGATTTATTCAGATACCAATGCATCGGCTAAGGTTTTGGGTGCAGGAACTACCGATTTTAAAGGCAGTTGGGTTATTCCTTCCGCCCTTTCATTGCGGCCGGGATGTTTTGCTCAGGTTCGGTACATGGGTATGCAAACCCGATGGGTTGAGCTATCCAGTTCAAAAGCACCCACACAGGTAGTTTTGTATCCCAGTGCCTATTCGGCTCCGGAATATGTGGTATCAGCACTGAGTGGTCCAACCCGAATTCGGGAATCGGTATATCAGGCCAGAGCTATTGGGCAGGAACGCATAGAGGGGCAGGGGGCCCAAAATTTAAAGGATGTTTTGAGCAACGATTTGAACATTCGCATTGGTCAGGATGCCGTTTTGGGGAGTGGAATTTCTATGCAGGGTTTGGGCGGCGAGAATGTACAAATAATGATAGATGGAGTTCCGGTGATTGGAAGGCTGGATGGCAATGTTGATTTAAGCCAACTGCCTCTTCAGAACGTGGAAAAAATTGAAATCATCGAAGGTCCAATGTCGGTTCAATTCGGATCATCGGCCATTGGGGGAGTGATAAATTTAATTTCCAAAAAAGACCAAACCCATCCGTTTACCGGAGGTTTTACTTTGTATGGAGAAAGCGTAGGTCAATACAATACAGATGCACGCTTATCCATTCAACGGGGTAAACACAGATTTGCCGTCAATGGCGGACGTTATTTTTTTGATGGATTCAATCCTTCCGATTCGGTTACAAGGTGGCAGGCCTGGAAGCCTAGAGAGCAATATTTTGGCAATGCCATGTATGGTGTAGCACTTAAGCGCTTGTATCTGAGCAGCAACAGCCAAATGTTCTATGAAACCTTGCAATTCAAAGGTCAGCCGGAGGCACCATTCTACATTGCAGCCATAGACCAGTATTTTTACACACGGCGCTTGGATCAAACCTTTCAATTGACGGGGTTTGTGGGCAAGTGCTGGCACATCAACGCCACAGCAGCGTTCAACAGCTATGAACGGCAGCGGCAGTCGTTTCGTAAGGATTTGGTCAGCTTGCAAGAAATTCCTGTGGACAGCAATGTTGATGTGTTTAACCGTGCCATGAGCCGGGGTATTTTTCATTGGACACCTCAGGGTGACAGTACGCGGTTCAAATGGCAGATTGGATATGACGCTTCATGGGATTATGGGGAGGGACCTCGCATTTCAGAAGGCAATCAATCTTTTGGAGAAGTTTCAGGTTTTAGCAGCTTGGAATACCGCCCGGGCAAAAACTGGGCTTTTACTCCGGGAATTCGCTATGGGTATCATTCGGCCTTTGCGATGCGGCCAGTTCCTTCCTTTCATGCTTTGTGGAAGAACAGCCATGGCTTTCGGGTGCGGGCATCTTACGCTCAAGGATTTAGAGCCCCTTCCCTTAAAGAATTGTACTTCGAATTTGTAGATGTAAACCACAACCTATTGGGAAACCCGGATTTACTGCCTGAGCAATCGCATCAAATTCAATGGGGAATACAATGGCAGCGGTCATGGGTGGCCTTGTCGGAATCTAAACCCAAGAAATGGACTCGACTGCCCGAATCGGCAGAAGGAATCTGCCCAAGCAAGAAAACTCAATTGAGGTTCAGCTTAAATGGATTTTACAATCAGGTGAACAACCAAATTCGTCAAGTTTTGCAGGCCAATACCAGTGGAATGGTGTACCGTTCTGAGAACATTTCTTCTGTGAATACTTTAGGAGGGCGGGTGGAAGGCGGGATGCAATGGAATCGTTTTGTGCTTGATTTAGGCTTTAGTCTTACGGGGATTCAACAGGCCCTTGAAATAGATTATCAGGTACAACAGCCCTATGTGTGGGCACAGGAATACCGTGCTCAGGCTATGGTTTTGTTTCATGAATGGCAAGGTCGTTTTCAGGTGTTTGCTAAGTACAACGGAAGTCAGCCGTATTTGTATGCGGAAGTGGATCCCATTAGTGGAGAGTCGGCTGTTTGGCAAGGCAATTTGGATGGATTTGCTTCGGTGGACATCTCTTATACCCAGCGTTTTTTAAAGAATAAACTGAGGATAACCCTTCTTGGAAAAAATTTGTTTGATGTAACCAATGTTCTTCAATCGGGAGGGGGTGGAGGCACTGCCCACAGCCAGGGAAGCGGAAGCTTGCCCACCCTATGGGGCAGAACATTCGGTTTTTCCTGTGCTTATCAATTTTCAGCCGGTAACGAACGATGAGAATATTTGGTTTTTTCCTGTTTCTGTGTAGCTTACTTGGTTTTGGTTGCTTCGCCGAAGATGAACCCCTTCCGCCTTATGTTTCACCACCGGGAGTCATTTCCAGGGTTATAGAAATGGGACCGGAATACGGAACTCAGCATTATTACGATCTTGAAACCGATTCTGTGGTGGCCATTGTAGATCGGAATTCCTGGGATATTGCCTTGGGCAGTAGCAACCTGAACCGCTCTGTATATCTGAACCACTCGAAATTGATGAAAGTATGCGACCTGGGGCCCGTGGATTTTGAATCTGCAGAACTCCCCGCAAATCCGGATTGGGAAATTGATGCCAGCAGCGGAGCTGAAGACTCGACTGCGGTCGGAACTTGGGGTGAAGGTACTGCCGGAGAATTGGCATCGAAAAACCATGTTTACATTATAGATTTGGGCTTTTCGACCAGCGGCCAAGTTTTAGGAAAAATCAAATTGCAGGTATTGGGCTTTCAGAATGGAGCCTACCAAATTCGCTTTTCAGATTATCCTACAGGTCAGATTCAAACCCTGAACGTTCCCATCGATATTGAATACAGCTTAGTATATGTGAAACTTGCCGATGCCGGATCTGTGGTAAACGTTGCCCCCAAGCAAGGCGATTGGGACCTTGTTTTTACCCAATATACCACCATGGTTCCCAATCCTGATAATGGAATACCAGAGGCATATTCTGTCAATGGCACGCTATTAAATCCATACAATGTTGAGGCCTTTAGAGCATTTGATCAGGGCTTTGAAGAATTCAGTGTCGGTGATTTGCCTCAATTTGATTTGAGCTCCCGTTGGGATGTCATTGGGTACGATTGGAAACGCTATGATTTTAATACCGCTTCCTACCTAATCAATGCGGATAACTTGTATGTGGTAAAAAACAGGTTGGGAAATTACTTCAAAATCAGGTTTACCGGTTTTGTTAACAATGCCGGGCAATCCGGATACATTGGCTTGCAGGTAAAACGCCTTTAAATCAAGACTAGCTTTTAGCTGTAATTGTCCGGGCCAGGTTTTGACAAAAAACCTTGATTTGATTTCTGGCCTCGCGAAATGCCAGTTCAATTTCGTGTTCGGATCCGGTTGCCTTTGCCGGGTCCGGGAAATTATGGTGCAGCCGTTGTGCGGTAAAGGGGAAAATGGGGCACTGCTCCTGAGCATGGTCGCAAACGGTAAGGATGAGTTCAAAAGAAATGTGTTTGAGTTCGTCGATGTGGGTAGAGGCATGATGTGAAATGTCGATGCCATCTTCCGCCATGGTTTTTACGGCTCTGGGATTAAGACCGTGGGTTTCAATTCCTGCGCTGTAAATATTGGCTTGGTTGCCCATAAAATGCCGCAGATATCCTTCGGCCATTTGACTTCGGCAGCTGTTTCCTGTACACAATACCAAAATGTTCATAGGTAAAACGTTAAACCAAGAGCCAGATTAAATTGATGATGAAAAACTTGGGATCAAAGCCATAAATCAATTGCAAAAGAATGACAGAGCCGATAATGATTACCGCTTTTCTGTATTTGGACCAAAACGATTTCATAAGGAATATCAACAGCATCCAGAACCGGGGGAGCAGCTTTTTTCGGAAGCACTGGTTAAATCAGACAGCCGTAGCCGTGGTTTTGTAATAGGAATGCCACATTGGTCTTCGGCCAGGCACGCCGTTGTTTTATTCAATAAAATGAAGCCATGTCCGTCAAAAGCCAAGTTGAATTTTCCAATGGTTTCTTGTTGGTATTCCACCTCAATTTCTGTGTCTTCCAGACCCAGTTCCAATTCAAATCGGTTTAGAATGGCCAACCATTTTTCGGCTTGGAATCTGTGTTCAATGTCATTGGCAGTCCACAATTGAAGGCTAATGGACTTTTCAAATCGAAGCGTTCCGCCGCAGTCCACAAAACGTTTTTCAATAAAGCCCAATTCAGTCAGGTGAAAATGACTGGGGATTGGGGTTCCGTTTTGCAGTTTAAAGGAAATTTGGTGCAGCTGTGGCAAGATGGTTTTGAGTTCAGACAGTTTCAATTGGGTTGATTTAACAACAGTTTGAGGTCGTTGCGGTATAATTGAGCAGTTGAGAAATGAATGTGTGCAGTGGGCCTATTTGATATGTATGAATGCAATAGCAAATGGAAGAACCCTCAATGTTGCCTTTAATGATTCCTGCCAGCTTTAGTTCTTTTAGGTGTTGTGAAATGGTGGGTTGAGACAGGGGGAGTTCGTGGACTAAATCACCGCAAATGCAGGAATCGACTTGAAGCAGGTGTTGAATGATGGCAATGCGTGCCGGATGAGCCAGGGCTTTTGCCAAGGCCGCTAGGTTTTGTTGTTCTGCCGAAAAGGCTTCTGACTTAGACGCTCCCATTTTTAATTAGATATTGCAATATTACGATAAATTGACATTTTAAAAAAGTCGGCTTATTTTTTTTCTTTCCACCAAGTTTGAACGCGAAGTCGGGCATTATTCCGAATGCTGATGTAGAAAAAATTCATATCGGCTACATGGTAATTTTTCATGCGGATTAGCCAAGCGAAGGGGTGTTTGGGTTTATGAACCCTTAGAGCATTGTCTTGGATTTGAGCGTCAATAAGTCTTGGGCGAAGTTTAAAATCCCAAAGGGTTCCGCCTGGATTTTCCTTGGCTTTTACGTGGTTTTGGTTGGTGGTCCAACTGAGAGGGTTTACCATGATGCATCCTTCAAAATTCCATGAGGTTTTAGTATTTGGGGCATAGGTAGCCCAAGAGTTAATGCATTCAAGGTCTTCGGGGTGTAAGCAAGGCCTTAGGGTGTTAAAGCTATCTAGGGGTAGAGGCATGCCCGGCAAATAAGCAGCCACCAATCGATGTTGAAGTTCTTTGCCATCGATGTATTTTTTTAATAAAAAAGCTCCATGCAAAGAGCCTTGAGAATGCCCGGCCAAAATAAAAGGTCGTCCCCGGTTAAAATGCTTTAAATAATATTCAAAAGCCATGCAAACATCATAGAATGCCGTATCGAAGGCTAGCTTTGCACTTAAGGAATCTTTGGTAAAAAAGGCTTTTAGGTGAGCTTGTCGGTATTTGGGCGCAAAAATCCTTCCTGAGGAATTAAAAATACTTGCTTGAAAGCGAAGGGTACTTTCACCAATTTCTAGGTTCAAATTACCGTCTTCAATGTCCGCATTCCAAAAATAAGGGGGTTTCCCCTCTTTTTTGTATAAGGTTGGGTAAATAAAAAAGACATCTGCCAGGTTGGTGTCGGCAGGAATGATTTTTATTTTCATTCCTTTTCTTTTTGCATTCGGAACCGTATCGGAATGGTCTCTTTTAAAAGGGTGTGAGGCCCAATGATTCAATTTAGAATAATCGGGTGGGGAAGGGGTTTGGGAGGCAAAAAAAGTAGGCCATTCGCCTTGAGGTAAATGTTGCTCAAATTGAGCGGTAGATACATTGGGAATAATAAAGAGGCTTAACCAACACAGCCATTTCATGCGAAGGTTACTTTTATTGTAGGAACAATCCAAATTTGGCAAAAGCATCAATTTTGAAATTCCTTGAAGCAAGAGCACAGGTTTCGTGCCCGAAGTTTTAACCCAGCTTCCAGATTTTCTTTGCTTTGGATGGGTTCAGCAAAGGTTCTTAAAACCAATTTTCTTCCCATGTTTAGACGTACATCGAGCACATAGGTGTTTTTAGGAATCTTATTCCAGGGAATAACGCCACTAAATTTTTCATGGTATTCAGGTTCAGGTGCTTCGGATCGGAACAACTTAAGTTCAAGGATGTGGCCACGACCTTCGTCAATAAGGCTTAGACCCTGCAAAGCCAATTCATGGCTTATGGATTCCATTAAGCCCAGTGAATCCGGTGTCCATTCCTTGTTTTCGGTTGGGGAATAGAAGGCTGACTCATCTAGGGGATTGCCTTCCCAGTTGTACAAATTCATTATTCCCCAATTTACTTCAGGGTCTTTACTGCAAAATTCCAAACGGGTACTACACCCACTGATTGCAATTATTAACCACAATATTCCGATGCAACGACCCAATTTTATTAGTTTTGCTCAAAGATAGGCAGAGCCTAGAAACATGTTGTTATTTTAACTCAATTTTATGAACGTCAATATTGAAACCAAGTATGGAGTAATGAAGTTTGAATTGTTTGTTGAGGAAACCCCTGGAACAACCGAAAACTTTATTAATTTGATAAAAGGGGGGTTTTACGATGGTTTGACCTTTCACAGGGTTATTCCCGGATTCGTGGCTCAGGGTGGATGTCCACGGGGCGATGGAACGGGCGGACCTGGGTATAAAATAAAATGTGAAACCACTGCACCCAAGCAATTTCATGACCGAGGGGTATTAAGTATGGCTCATGCCGGAAAAGATACCGGTGGCTCACAGTTTTTTATTGTTCAAAGCCGAGATACTACGGCACACCTTGATGGGGTTCATACCTGTTTTGGAAAAATGATTGAGGGTGATGCGATTTTAAGTCAAATCAATGGTGGAGATGCCATGATTTCCGTAACCTTAGAAGAAACAGCAAAATGAACGGCCTAATTAGCACCAATCCTTGCGTAGTGGTGAGGCGCAAAAATATGCAAGAGGTTTTGGAGTATTGCCTGGGTCAGCGTATGGCCATACGTTCATTGCCCAGAGGAATGGGAGACGAATGGGAGGTGGAATTTTTACCGGAAAGCCATATTCAAGCGGTGGCTTTGGGTATGTTTTTAAGGGATCACAAGTTGGAACTGGTAGGTTTTAGTACTCCAAGCCCTGCTCCAATTCAGAAGCCAAAACCAAAAAGAACGGAGAAAAGAGTGGATCAGCCGGCTGAAGTTCAGGGGACACCTTCCACGCTTGGGGTAGGTTCAAGCCCGATGGAGTTTCGTGTTCAAAACGACAACAGCATTTCGCCGGTAAACTTGTCTCGGGTTGAAGAGGAAATGCACAATGAATCGGGCGTTTCACCGGAAGGCAATCCCGCCGGTTTTGGTTTGTTTGAAGGCGAGAACGAAGAGGCTCCTTTTTCTTAAGGATTTCTATTTGAGAACATTTTTGAAAAAATAAGGGTATGGAATTGTCATTAAGTGAGCAAGAGGCCATAAGGAGGCAATCTTTAGAACAGATTTTGGGGGCAGGAATTGATCCATATCCTGCAGCCTTGTATCCGGTAAACGCCTCGGCAAAAGTTATTCTATCTCAATTTTCCGATGAAAGTGCAGGTGAGTGGAAAGACATTTGTTTGGCGGGTAGATTGATGAGCAAACGCATTCAGGGGAAAGCAAGTTTCGCTGTTTTGATGCATGATGGAGTTCGCATACAGCTTTATGTAAATCGCGATGAAATTTGCCCGGGCGAAAACAAAGATGGCTACAACCTTTTGTTCAAAAAATGGTTGGATATCGGCGATATTATTGGGGTAAAGGGTTATGTATTCAGAACAATGGTTGGCGAAATAACCCTTCATGTTCAGGAATTAAACTTATTGAGCAAATGCCTAAGGCCTTTGCCGGTTGTAAAGACGGATGCAGAGGGTCATGTATATGATGCATTTTCGGATCCTGAATTGAGGCATCGTATGCGCTATGTTGATTTGATTGTGAATCCTGAAATCAGAGCGACCTTCATTGCCCGTAGTCGAATTGTTTCTGCGATGCGTTCTTTTTTTGATGGGAAGGGTTGGCTGGAGGTAGAAACCCCCATTTTGCAATCTGTTCATGGAGGTGCCGCTGCTCGCCCCTTCAGAACCCATCATCAGGCGCTTGATGTTCCCTTGTTTTTAAGGATAGCCAACGAGTTGTATTTAAAGCGATTGTTGGTTGGGGGCCTTGAGGGCGTGTATGAGATTGGTAAGATGTTTCGGAATGAAGGAATGGATAAAACCCACAATCCGGAATTTACCTCAATGGAAATTTATGTAGCCTACAAGGATTATGAATGGATGATGGATATGGTAGAGGAATGTTTAGCCTTTATTGCTCAAACCGTTTTTGGAAGTACCGAGGCCAATTACGGGCAGCATAAAATAAATTTCCAAGGGCCTTATGCACGAATTCCCTTGTTTGATGCCATATTGCAACAAACAGGAACCGACGTTTCAGAAATGAACGAACAGGAATTGTGTCAACAATGTACCGTGTGGAATATTCCTACCAGCCCTGATATGGGCAAAGGAAAATTGATTGATCAAATTTTTGGTGAGAAGGTCGAAAAAACCTTAATTCAACCCACCTACATCACAGATTATCCCATTGAAATGACGCCGTTGGCCAAAAAACACCGCAGCAAAGCGGGTTTGGTGGAGCGTTTTGAATTGTTTATTTGTGGAAAAGAAGTTGCAAATGCCTATTCGGAATTGAATGATCCAATAGACCAGCGGCAGCGTTTTGAAGAGCAATTGGCATTGGCTAATCGGGGCGATGCAGATGCCATGGCATTGGATGAGGATTTTTTGAAAAGCATGGAGTTTGCCATGCCTCCTGCCTCGGGCTTGGGAATTGGCATTGACAGGCTGGTTATGATGATGACAAATCAAACCTCTATTCAGGAAGTTTTGTTTTTTCCGCAAATGCGGCCTGAAGCCGGAAAATGAAAACCTGCATATTGGTTTTATTGGTAAGCCTGGCCGGTTTTTTTCAATTTGGATTGAAGTCTCAAAAATTATGGCCCATTGAAGGACACGAAGGAAAGTGGATGGTGCAAGCCGGCCCCAACCATTCAGAAGCCTGGTTGGGAATAGGTTCGGGCGAAGTGGCAGGTCAATTTGAAAAAGATAGGTTGCCTATGCCATTCGCTCCTACCTATTTTTTGCCATTGGCCTGGACAGATGTTCGGAATTTGGTTCGGGTGTATGAAACCGAATCCGGAGGTCCCGATTCAATTTCTTGCATTTGCATGGAGGCTTTAATGAATTGGCAGATTAAAATTGATTGCTTTGAATTTGCAAATGGTAAATGGTTGTATTCATCGAACCATGATGCCAGACCCTTAATTTTACTTAAGTCTGCGGCATTTTCGACCCAACAGGATTACCGTTCTTTTTTGCAAATGTTGCCTTGTCCACCTCAAGATTCATTGTGCCGCCGGTTGGCAATGCCCGCACTTATTGCTTTATTGCATGAATTGGATTCGGCAAATGTCATGGCCCGCAGTACGAATGATTATGAGTTTCTAGCTTTACAACATCAACTGCAAGCCTTTATGGAAAATGGAGCAGGGAAAACGCTGCTTGATTTTAGAAGGACATCGCAGGCGCAGGCATTTTTCACAGAACCTGTTGAAATTAATGCATTATGGTCAAGCTATGACCGTTTGGCCAGGCATTATTTGGAAACTCGGCATTGGGGCCCTGCCCTAATATTGTTGAATACCTTAAAGCGATTGCAACCCGATGATAAGGAGATTCAATCGCGGATTCTTATAGCCGAGCAGGGAAGGTAAGTACTATTAATCGTTGGTTAAGGCAGTAATTTCGGCGAAAGGCCTATCTTTGCACCTGAGTTGCAAATTTTGATGAACCCTTGGTACGCTTCCTGGTTTGATTCCCCGTTTTATCCGATGCTATACCGGCATCGGGACGAGCAAGAGGCGGCATCTTTTTTAGACCGGCTGCTTGAAAAAATAAAGATTCCAAGGGGGAGTCGAATACTTGACTTAGCCTGCGGAAGAGGTCGTCATGCTCGTTTCTTGCATTCACGCGGCATGAATGTTCATGGGGTTGATTTATCTCCCAGCAGCATAGTCGAGGCAAATTTACTTTGTGTCCCGGGCCTTAGTTTTGAATTAAAAGACATGCGGATGCCTTGGCCAAAGCCTGAATTTGATTTGGCATTAAGCCTTTTCACCAGTTTTGGTTATTTTGATACAGATGAAGAAAACCGCAAGGTTTTAGAAACCCTTCGAAGTGCTATTTATCCTTCAGGTTATGTTCTGCTTGATTTTTTTAACAGCCACAAAGTATTGAATGGACTGCTTGGAGGGGAAGCGGAACAAAAGCAAATTGGGGAATTTACCTTTTGCACCAAAAAATGGGCTGATGAAGGTTGGGTTGAAAAAGAAATACGGGTTCAGTCATCAGAACAAGAATGGGTATTTACTGAACGGGTTCGGGCCTATTCACTGCCGGAATTAATTTTATTGACCGAACTAGAAGGTTTAGAGATTCAGAAAATTTGGGGCAATTACGAGTTGAAGGATTTCGATAATGCTGTTTCAGATCGGTGCATATTGTTGATGAACCCGCGCCAATGATGCCATTCATTGCCATTTCAGCATTGCTTTTTTTTCCTGCCTTTTTGGTTGGGGTTTGGGTTTTAAAGCGCCCCTTGGCAAAGCGGCATTTGGGCATTATGTTGGCCTTTTCCGGCTCTTTTTTGTTGAGCATAACCATTACCCATTTATTGCCTGAAGTTTTTCATGGACACCAGCATTGGTTAGGAGCCGTTGTATTGGCCGGTTTTTTTGTTCAGATTGTTTTTGATGCCTTTTCCGGTGGGGTTGACCATGGCCACCACGAAATGGCAATTGGGCAGCCTCACCACCACAATCACGGCCATGACCACTCGCATGGAACACCTTTTTCCTTTTCGCTATGGGGCGTTTTACCCGCTGTGTATTTGCATGGAATAATAGAAGGGATTCCTTTATTTTATATAAAGCAGGTTGACCATCCCATTGTTCTGGCCATTGCTTTTCATAGTGTGCCGGTGGTGGCAGTTTTCGTCAATCTTTTAAGGAACAAAAGCCTGAGCGTTAACCTACGCATTTTTTTGGTAGGGCTTTTTTCTTTAATGCCTGTGCTGGGTATGGCTTTAGGGGGAGTTTTGTCTGCAAACAATCAATTCCTTTTGGGATTGGTTTTTCCTGCACTTGCCGCGGGAGTATTTTTGAATATGTCGACAACCATCTTATTGGAATCGGGCCATCAACATCAATACAAATGGAGAAGGTTGATGTTTATTTTTGCCGGTTTGGCATTGGGTTTGATTTTTCATCTGAATTGAACCAACCTGAGGATTTTGGCGTTGTTTAAGTGTGATTAATAAACTGCTTTTAATACTAATTCTGGCACTGCCTTTTTATTCTTGTGCACAAAAAACACCGAACACCATGAAATTTCCTGTTCAGAAGTCTGAAGAAGATTGGAAAAAACAACTTAGTCCCGAACAGTATCAAGTTCTTCGTCTAAAAGGCACCGAACGGCCTTATTCAGGTCATTTGTATAAGATAGATTTGCCGGGCACCTATCTTTGTGGAGGTTGCGGAGCACCCTTGTTTGATTCGGAAACCAAGTTTGACGCGCATTGTGGATGGCCTAGTTTTTATGCTCCGGTGAGCCAAGAGGTAATTTCGGAGGAGAGCGATTACAGCCATGGTATGATACGGACGGAAGTGCTGTGCAGCAATTGTGGAGGGCATTTAGGTCATGTATTCCCAGACGGCCCGCAGCCAACGGGTTTAAGGTATTGCATAAATTCAGTTTCGATGGAATTCAAACCGTTGAATAAAGAGCAACTGCCAAAATAGGTTTAAGGGAAGCACGGACATTTTAGTACATTTGTTGAAGTTATTCAACCGCTATGTCCGTAAAGAAGCAATTTTTCCTATTGAATCATGGTTTAGGATGGTTTGTCACCTTGGTGGCATTGGTCGTTTATGGATTAACCATGGAAGATACCGTCAGTTTTTGGGATTGTGGAGAGTTTATCGCCTCGGCCCATAAGCTACAGGTAGGTCATCCTCCCGGTGCTCCGTTGTTTGCTTTGTTGGGTCGTTTGTTCATAGTATTGGGTGGGGATAACCCTACCAATGCGGCCGTAATGGTAAACTGGCTTTCGGTTGCGGGCAGTGCCTTGACCATCGGTTTTTTGTTTTGGACCATAACGGGATTGGTTCAAAAATTATACAAGGTTCAAGACAAAGCCAATGAAGTAAACTGGACACCGTTGCGGTTGGTAGAAGCCACGGGAGCCGGTTTG